>ERZ507674.1-NODE-1-length-207991-cov-6.55613_pt1 | contig 207991 bp, 153 predicted proteins | sample MGYA00513110_ERZ507674 | MGnify/ENA metagenome assembly ERZ507674
CACGACGCTCTTCCGATCTGGCTCCATTTCCTGTCATTCAAGTCGTCTGAATGGATGGGGTCCTCACACAGACAGTACGCGAAATTAGGATAGGAATCATAGGTGTACACATCCAGACATTCGTCCATCATCCTGTGGTTGTCCAGATTTCCGAACATGCCGTTTGTGGTGATAAAATCCTGAGGTTTTTTATATTTTCTGATAATGTCACTCTGTATTTTGCAGAACTGTATGGCACTGGCGGATACAAATCTGGTGTAATCCAGGACCTGATGGGGATTGGTGGAATCGTGCACTGTGGGTCTGGGCACATAGATCTCTTCCCATTTTGTATACGTCTGATTCCAAAATACGGTTCCCCAGGCTTCATTCAACGCATCCAGTGTCTGATATTTTTCCTTCAAAAATTCCCTGAAGGCTGCTGTGTCACTCTCTGAATAGAAGACATCCACCTCACAGTTGATCTCATTGTCTATCTGCCATCCCACAATACAGGGGCGCTGTCCGTAGTGCTGTACCGCCTTCTCCACAATAATGGAACAGAACTTCCGGTAAACAGGTGAGTTATAGTTATAATGTCTCCGCATACCATGCCGGAATGGAGTCCCGTCCAGACGGCAGTTCAGCACCTCCGGATACTTTTCCGTCAGCCAGACCGGCGGCGTGGCTGTGGGAGTGCCGAATATCACCTTCATACCCTCCTCCTCCGCCACATCGAGAAAAGAATCGAAAAAATCAAAGGTATATTCCCCTTCTCTCGGCTCCAGCTTGTTCCATGCAAACTCCGCGATCCGGACAGTAAAGATACCGTTTTCCTTCATACGCCGGAGGTCTTCCCTCCACAGCTTTTTGTCCCAGTGCTCCGGGTAATAACAGGTGCCCAGGGATAGGGCGGGCCAATTGAAATTCTGTGTTTTCCTCATTTAGTTTCCTCCTCCTGCAGACAGTCCAGACTCTGCCCGCGGTAACCGCTACTTCCTGCTCTTAATATAGCAAATATTACTGATCAGAAAACTGCTGTGTTTCTTCACATAATTAACATACTCCTGCCTGTTGATATAATACTCCTTCCCCCAGGAGGAAACCCGCATCCAGGTATCATCCATCCCCGTCACGGTGACGAAATGCGCCTTTATCTGGCAGGAAGGGGAATACTCTCCCTCTGGGGAACGGTGGTACATATTCAGCCTGTGTTTTCCCCACACAAAGGGGAAATTAGGTCCTACCAGCAAAATGACAGGAATATCATGGGCCAGCATTGCGCTGATCCTCACCCACAGATTTCTGGGCAGCACGCCGAAGGCTGCCCTGAGCCTGATCCTCTCATGCCTGAAATACCTGTTAAGCCCCAGCACCAGCATCCACCCTGCCATGCCGAAATGAGGAATGACCGGCAGGTATTTCTTCCTAAAGTAGTTAACATAACTCATATATTCCGGCAGTTCAAGAATTCCGTTTTCCAAATAGGCTTCCTGAAATAATTCCGTCCGGCAGATATCTTTATGTAAACTTAAATACAGCAATAAATCTGTCCCGCCTATGACACCGCATCCGCATTTTCTCATAACAGCAGAATCTGACCACGCCTGGTTTCCTCCAAATGACAGGACGCCGTCCTTTTCTATCACTGGATATGGATTATGTAAACTGCTTCTCTGCATACTTATGTCAACCTTTCTCTTTTATTTTATACTGTATCTGCTTCACAGGACTTCTGCTTCCAGTTCATCGGAAACAGTGACTTTTCCGCCCATTTTGCACTGTACCGTTTTTCCTTCCCGGCGGATCACTGTTGCTTCGATCTGACCATCCGGCTGTCTCAGTACATACACGTAAGTGCCGTCCTCTTTTCTGTCCGCCAGATACACCGCACATGCCATACTTCCGCTGCCGCAGCTGGATTCCCACACAAGGGAATCTGTCTCCACTACATATACCACAGGCGTCATCCGGTAGCATTTCTCCATGCCGTCACCGCTGGGTTCCAGGAACATGATGCCGTATGCATCGCATGTCTCACACGCCCTGGCTGCCTTCAGCACTTCCTGTACGAAGGCATCACTCCTTCTCGGCCCCTTCACGATCATATGGCTGATGCCGTCAAAGCAGACCATGGGACAGGTTCCCAGGTCAGGCACAGAAAGATTTACGATTTTTCGCGGCAGCGGCATGGTCGTGCGGCTGGTACCGGCTTCAAGGTCCACCTCAACATCCAGGGGGGATTCCGAACCGCTCACATCCACCTGCACAAGCTGCGGATGGTTCTCGTCCACAAGACTCTTCAGATATCCGAAACTTCTTGTGGCATTTCCGCAGAACTCACCGCCCATCATCTGCATATGCTGGGTTCCGTCCTCCTTTTCCTCCACAAATCCAACCTGCTCCGCCTTATACTTCTTCTGCTCCAGAAGCTGGTTGGCTGCTTCCGCGTACTGACTCCTTTCCAGTGGTGTCATGACAAAAATTGTGATATTCCCTGCTGGGTCCGCTACACGTATCTTTACCTTCATAAGTTCCTCCAGTCTTACCCCATACAAAATTTTTCTGCCTCTATCATACCACAAAATGGTTACTGTTCACAGTAAATTCAGCACGTATTTTTATGTGCTGTTACATATTAATCCGTAAAAAATAAATAAAACTATTTTCTCTTATCGACTTTCCCGAAAAACTGTGTTATATATGTATATAGGGCATAAGGTGTGAAATCTTATGTGCTTTTTTTCGATATAAATAAACATGCTTTCTGCATGAATTTTGACGTTATAAACAGGGGGGAAACATCATGGGTACAAAACAAACCGGTCAGAATCAGATCACCGAGGGAGTCATCTGGAAACAGATTCTCCTGTTTTTCTTTCCCATTATGCTGGGCACATTGTTCCAGCAGCTTTATAACACAGCGGATGCCATTGTGGTAGGCCGGTTCGTGGGCAAGGAAGCCCTGGCCTGCGTGGGCGGTTCTTCCGGGCAGCTCATCAACCTGGTCGTGGGCTTTTTCGTGGGCCTTTCCTCCGGTGCCACGGTCATCATTGCCAGATATTACGGCGCCAGAAATAAAAAGGACTTAAATGCCACGCTCCACACAGCGGCAGCCCTGTCCATTGTGGGAAGTATCATCATCACTGTGCTGGGGCTGATTCTTACCCCCTTCATGCTGCGGCTGATGCACACACCGGAAAATGTAATGGCAGGTTCCGCGTCTTATCTGCGCATTTATTTCGGCGGCATCGTCTTTGTATTTATTTACAATGTGGGGTCTGCGATCCTGAGAGCAGTGGGGGATTCCAAACGTCCCCTGTACTATCTGATCGTGTGCTGCTTTATCAATATATTTCTGGATATCCTGCTGGTAGTGGGATTGGATCTGGGGGTTGAGGGAGCTGCCATCGCCACGCTGATCGCCCAGGCCGTAAGTGCCATCCTTGTAGTGCGCGCCCTGATGCAGCCGGGAGAAATGTATCTGCTGGAAGCAAGGAATATCCGTTTCCACAGATTTCTGCTCAAATCCATAGTCACCATCGGGCTTCCTGCCGGAATCCAGTCTGTCATGTATAACATTTCAAATATTATCATACAGACCTCGCTGAACAATCTGGGAACCGATACCATGGCAGCCTACACGGCATTCGGCAAAATGGATGCTATCTACTGGATGATATCCGGCGCCTTTTCCATCGCCATCACCACCTTCGTGGGGCAGAACTATGGGGCCGGAAAATATTCCCGTATGAAGAGAAGCGTGTTTGTCTGCCTGTTCATGGACTTTATCGCTTCCATACTGGTAAGTGCCCTGTTTCTGCTGTTTGGCAGCTATATCTTCCGCATGTTCACCCAGGACCCGGAGGTTATCAAAGTGGGAATGAAGATCATCCAGGTGATCGCGCCAAGTTATGTGCTTTTTATCTTCATAGAGATCCTGTCCAGTGCCCTCCGCGGCATCGGAGATGTGCTGATTCCCATGATCATGACATGCGGCGGTGTGTGTCTGCTGAGGATTTTCTGGATTTTCGCGGTTGTGCCGCATATTCCGGGGATTCAGAGTATACTTATGAGTTATCCGATTTCCTGGGCATTGACGGCTGTGCTGTTTATCATTTATTATTTTGTAAAACAGAAGAAATTTTACCGCTCGCTTCCGGGCGAGGAAGTTTAAAAAACCGCGGGGCAGTCTCCGTTATGGAACATACCCCGCGGTATCTTTATGCTTATGCATGTGCTATGTCTGTAAATTCTGATATCTCACGGTTAATCGTGCACAGGTCATCCACATTCATCTCATGGACATCCTTATGCCCTGTGATACGGGCAAATGTTTTCAGTTCTTCCCTGCTGCAGTTTAAAAAGTTCGCCGTTCTTTTGGCTGCCGCGTCCACCTTCAGACGCTTTCTGAGTTCCGGGTCCTGGGTAGCCGCGCCTACGGGACACTGGCCCGAGCCGCAGATACGGTACTGCTGACAGGCTGCCGCTATCAGAGCCGCAGATGCAACAGCAACGGCATCCGCACCCATGGCAATAGCTTTTGCGAAATCCGAGGACACCCGCAGACCGCCTGTAATGACAAGGTCAATCTCCGCACCTATGCTGTCCAGATATTTTCTGGCTCTGTGGAGCGCATAAATAGTCGGCACGCTGGTGGAATCCCGCACCAGTTTTGGGCTTGCTCCCGTGGCACCGCCCCTGCCGTCAATGGTAATAAAATCAGGCGCTGCAAACACACAGTATTCCAGATCCTTTTCGATCCTGCCTGCCGCAATCTTGATCCCTATGGGACGCCCGCCGGAGGCCATTCTGAGCTGGTCTACCAGTTCCTTTAAATCCTCTTTTGTATTGACATCGGGGAATTTGGACGGACTGATCACATCCTGTCCGAGGGGTTTGTTTCTGATGGCTGCAATCTCAGGTGTCACCTTTTCTCCAGGCAAATGGCCGCCCATTCCCGGCTTTGTACCCTGCCCGATTTTAATTTCGATGGCATCCGCTGTGGAAAGATTTTCAGGTGTAACACTGTAACGGTTGGGGACGTATTCAAATATGTACTTGTACGCAGCCGCTTTTTCCTCCGGAAGGATTCCTCCCTCCCCGCTGCACATGGCGGTTTTTGCCATAGCACTGCCCTTTGCAAGAGCTGTCTTCATCTCCTTTGACATAGCGCCGAATGACATATGTGATATGTAGACCGGCATGTCCAGGACCATTGGTTTCTCAGCATGTTTTCCTATCACCGTAGTGGTGCTGACCGGGTCGTGCTCCATAAGAGGCGGCGGATTGAGCTGGGCACCCAGTATCAGGATGTCATCCCAATTGGGCATTTTCATCTGTGTGCCCATGGCCTCTATGATCGGCTTTCCTGTGACCGCCATCTGATGGATCTCTGCCATATAGCGGCAGGAGGGATCACGGCGCACATACTCCGGCGGATAATCAAGCGCATTTTCCGTTCCCGGCTCTTCCGGCGCCGGTGCCTTCTTCTCTTCCTCCTCTATACGCACAAATACGGAAGCCGGCTGTTTACATACAGGACACTGTTTTAGGTCCTCAAACTTTTTACTTTCTGTCTCTTCAAAAATATACCCGCATACACTACATTTGTATTTTGCCACACTTACATCCTCCTTTGTACCTGCGGCTCTGCAGGAAGGACCTGCAGTCCGCACTGCCTGCTGAATAGTTACCTTTATCTTACCACAGCATTTCAAAGAATTCTACTCATTCTCTCCTGCCGCCGTTTTTTGTGCGTCCTTTCGGCTGCCTCCCGGTACAAATTCAGAATTTTCCTCATCTTTCATGCCGTTATAGATGATCTCACCGTCAATTATGGTATAAAGGGTCTTCGTGAAAACCCCCATGGGATTTCCCGTAAATATGGCAATATCTGCGTCTTTTCCGGCCTCCAGACTTCCCACACGCTGCTCTACGCGGCATATTTTGGCGGGATTGATGGTAATGGCCTTCAGCCCTTCCTCCATGGGAAGCCCCTCCTTCACCGCCAGCCCGGCACACAGGGGCAGATATTGGATCAGCGCCACAGGGTGGTCTGTGGTCACTGCAATGAGCACCCCTGCCTCTGCCAGGATCTTATTGGTCTTGAAATTCATATTCTGCACTTCCAGTTTGGAGCGCGAGGTTAAATCCGTGCCCACGATCACCGGGAACCCGGATGCCTTTACCTCATCCACGATCAGATGTGCCTCTGTGCCGTGGTCTATGGTTATATCTATATTAAATTCCTTTGCAATGCGGATGGCGGTCAGTATGTCGTCCGCCCTGTGCGCATGGACCTTCATAGGGATCACACGCTGGAGCACAGGCATCCACGGTTCCTTCTCAAAGTCCTCCCTGTCAAGCCGGCCCCGTTCCTTGTCCTTCTGGTATTGTACTGCCTCCAAAAGCGTTCTGCGCAGAAGGGCTGCCTCTCCCATTCTGGTAGCCGGACAATTTCCCTGCTCCCCGTAAGTAGTTTTTGGATTTTCCCCCAGTGCTGCTTTCATGGCTGCCGGGTTCAGTATCGCCATATTGTCCACACATCTGCCCTGGGTCTTCATAAACACAAACTGGCCGCCCACTACATTGGAGCTTCCCGGCCCGGTCATCACAGAGGTGATCCCTGCCTTGATCGCGTCATGAAATGCCGGGTCCATGGCATTAACGGCATCAATCGCCCGCAGTGCCGGCGTCACCGGGTTTGTCAGTTCATTGCAGTCATCCCCGATGGCACCCCATTTTTCCTCAGAGATTCCGATATGGGCATGTGCCTCGATCAGCCCCGGCAGCACCCAGGCACCATCCACATCCAGAACCTCTTCCCCCTTCTGCCTTTTATCCAGTGAGGACATGGTTCCCACCTCTGTGATCACCTTGCCCTCTGTTCTTATATATCCGCAGTCTACCGGTTTTCCGGTCATGGTAAATATTTTCCCATTAATTATCAGCATAAAATTCCCTCCTTTGCAGATACCTGACTTCTTTAGTATCCGCAGAGGAGGGCTTTCATATTCTTCTGTTGTTTCATTACTTTTATCTTATTTGCGGGCTTGAAGGCACATGCACCTGCTGTACATTTTCAAGCTTTTTCAAAATATAATACATCGGCTTATATAAGACCAGACAGACCACCACATTGCCGATGCAGTGCAGCACATCGAAATGCAGCCCTGAGATCCAATAGGCCAGACCGCCGCCCACACCGCCTGATACAAAATACGGCAGCGCACACAGAAATCCAAAGGCCAGCCCATAGGCGCCGGCGATTATACTCCAGACCAACGGCGATTCACTCTTAACTACAAGTACGATCAATGCCAGAATGCTCCACACATACAGATAGTTGAACCACCAGATCCCGAACCCGTAGAAGACGCCTTCCAGCAGGGCAAACGCGTAGATAATAAAGAAAACCTTCTTTCTGTACACCTGTGTATACAGAATCACCAGCAATGTCACCACTTCAATATTGGGAAGAAAAGCCATACACACCTGTCCCAGAAACAAAATGGCTGTCAGCATTGCCATAATAACAAGAGACCTTGTTTTCATTGGTATTTCGCATCCTTTCAATCAATACCCCTCAGTCAGGGTCAGTTCAAAAGTATCCCCGTCCTCTATGGGCGTCTGGTCCGCTGATGTATTCACCTGTTCTCCGCCCTTTGTCAGGCACCACCACTGCTGTTTGGAATCGTCTGCTTTCTCACCGTCCACAGATGTCATGAAAAGCCCGTACTGGCCTTCCTCACCTTCCACCAGATTCTCAGCCTGGATCACCGCTCCAAGATATGCCTCGTCAGTCGCATAACTGAACTCCTTCTCACTGCCGTCTCCGTGTACTACTTTTACTGTGACGGTTTTGTCACCCTCCGCTCCTTTCGGCATGAAATTTTTGTAAACCAGGAGCAGGACTGCGCATACGACGACCAGCGCTATGGCTCCTATGATTACTTTTTTGCTGTTGTTCTTTTTCATGTTGTTCTCCTTCCTTCGCACGTAAAAAACAGACCCGCTTCCGTCCGCCGGTCTGTTTCCGAATCAATATATGAATCTATAGAGAATCCGGAATGCATGGCTTTGTTCGGAAGCTTCATTCCATCCGGCACCAGGTATTCTGGCTCATGAGATTTGCATCCCACATACAGTGACCACATCGCTCAGGATTTACACCTGATTCCCCTAATGACAGATTCTGTCTTTTTATTTTACGACCAATATTCAGCTTTTAGGCCGCTTTAGTTAAATCAATCTTAACACATAAGCTTATCAGGTGTCAAACTTCTTTATACCAGCATTTTGTACGGAATATGGAAAGAATATTGTCAAAAAGGCGGAGACATTCTCGTTCTCCGCCTACAGCTATTCACAGATATATTTCCTGCATTTCCTTTTATGCCTCTTTCATACACAGATGTACGGATGCCCTCTTAAAAGCCAGCGGCAGCGCCAGGATATTCGGCTTTCCTCCCACATATTTCTTCATAGCATCCTCCAGTGCCTCCTCGAACGTGGCCCTGGTCTTTAATCCCATACCTCTGGCTATTCCGGGTTCCTGTGCGCCGACTATGTATATGGCGGAGGTATTCATCTCCGCGATATGGCCGCAGCTCATCATGGAAAAACCATGATAAGGATGGAACGCACCGGCATAACGGTATTTTCTGATGTATTCTTCATTTGTAGCAAAATACTCTCCGTACTTATCCATATCCGGCAGTATATTCATATAATCATGCTGGAACATTTCATAAAGTTCCCGAAGGTATGGCCAGCGCTCATCGTGGAAATAACCGTTACATATAGAAGAGCATATAATCACACAATTGTCACTCATCACCCTCTTATGACGGATGACCTGAGCGGATAAAGCCTGCATCATCTGGATTGGATTCGTCCCCATACCATCCCCGTAATGGAAATCCTGAGGCATGCCGAATACCATTACATCATATTTCTTTTCTGCCCAGGGTACATATGTCCTCTTGTCAGCTGTCTGCCATGAAATAAGCTGCATTTCTTTTGCGTAACCGCTGCTGATCTCTATCTGACGGGAAATAGAATCCAGAACAGCATCACAACAGAAAAACTTCTTACCCATACATTTTTCCATGTACATGCCTATTTCATCAAATTTTTTTCTCATCAGTGAATGGTTATTGACCGGAGTAAAATCGTTTCCGTGCATCACATCCGGTATATGATGTGTCGCAATACTCCTCCAGTGTGTAATACCCGTTGCGCAGTGTTTATATCCACCGGAGTAACCGCCATAAGGATTTCCCTGAGTATGTCCGATCAAAACAGCTATATCAGAATCATAGACATACTTATTCATCAGGACTCGGTCTCCCCTCTCTGTGCAGCCAAGATCCACCAAATGTTCATAATCTTCGCTGTCATGACTGATAATCTGATGAGAATGAAAAAACTCATGAAATAGTTCATCACCAAGGATCTGCTGCATTTCCCTTTTGCTGGTCCGCGGATGCAGTCCATTGGAAAATATCAAAAGGATATCCTTTTTCTCCACCCCAGCCTTATATAACTCTTCAAGAATCAGTTTAACCGCCAGTTTTCGGTGTGAGGTTGGCTGACATCCCCCTTTTACGATATCCGGAATTGTTATTGTGACTTTGCTGCCCTTACCGGCCAATTCTGACAGAGGCGGCATTCCCACAGGATGTAATATGGATTCTCTTGTTTTGTTTATCAGCTGATTTCTTGGGATACATGGGGGATCAGATACTGTTATACCCGGAATAAAAACATCTGTCCGTTCATCCGGCAGTTCTGCCGCCATGGTGCCCGTACCATATTCAAAATCCAATTTCATCTTATTTACCCTCCCCCAGATATTTTTCAACGATAGAGGCAAATCCGTCCGGATAAAATCCGATATCCCCGCTGAATTTTGTAAGTCCGATAAGGCCTCCATCCACACATGGTATTTCTGCCAGCATACGGGCATTTTCCTCTTTCAGACCACCTCCGTATATCACAGGACAGCCATCTGTCCGAGATTTAATAAATGAGGCGATTTTAGTTATATAATCTGAATCCGGCACTGGTTTTCCCGGTCCAATTGCCCAAAGTGGTTCATATGCAACGGAAATACCTGATAAGTCCACACCATTAAGCCCCACATCCAGCTGTTCCCCTATAACATCCTGCCATCTGTTCTGTTCTGCTTCTGTTTCCCCGACACAATACAGGACAGAAAGACCTGCTTTAACTGCACAGACAACCTCTTCATTTAAGATTCTGTTCACAGCCTCTGAATCAGTAATACCCGCATGGGCCAGAACCCCGGCTTTATCCATCCGTTCCTCACAGTGACCTATCAGAACATATTCACATCCCATAGATTTTACACTCTTGGCTGTCCTGTTCGTAGTAAATGCCCCAAAGTTTCCGCCTTTCTCCGTATCTTCCCTATAAATCCCCTGTACCCCGACTTTCCAACCATCCTCTGCTGCCTTTGCGTCTGCTGCCTGAAGCAGATAAGCCTCGGGATAGAAAACAGCAAATTCTGCCTGAGCGGAATATTGGTTCATCGTTTCCCGTATCTGGCCTGTCAGATAACTTCCCCACAAGCTGACTGGTGCCAATGTATTAATTCCATCCATTTCTTTTGGTATATCAAACCGTTTCAAATTTGCAAAAATATACTTCATTCTGTGAAGTCCCCCAATCATTTTATCTCTGTACCATTCCATGTCCATAATCATCTCTTGTAAAAGATGCGTTAGCGCCATGTTTTCTGTCATAATGCCTGTCAGCGACAATACGCTTCAGAGGCTGTGCATTTTTATCTATACACAGCATGTGGACTGCCATTTTGCTTATCTCCTCCAATACAACCGATTTGTGTACAGCATCCCACACATCACTGCCCCACGTAAACGGTCCATGTCCCGGTGTCAACGCAGCCGGAATGTCCTCAGGGGAAATTTTATTCTCCTTGAAAAACTCAACGATTGTCATTCCAGTATTCCACTCATACTTATTGACAACCTCATCATCACTTAATTCCCTGACACAGGGAATATCACCGGCAAAATAATCTGCATGCGTGGTCCCAAAACAGACCAATGAACGCCGAAGCTGAGCCAGAACTGTCGCATATGTGGAGTGTGTATGGACAATAGCACTGACACCCTCAAAATTCTCATATATTGCTCTGTGAATATCCAGATCTACTGATGGTTCCCACGATTTCCCCAGCAATTTTCCATCCAGAGTGACAACACTGACATTCTCAGTGGTCAGCTCCTCATAAGGTACCCCCACAGGCTTTATAACAATAATCCCTCTTTCCCTGTCTACCGCACTTACATTTCCCCAGGAATACTTGACTAATTCCCGGCGGGGCAATTCTTTATTTGCCTCCACCACCATTTGTTTCAACTGTTCTAACTCCATACCCTTATCTCCCTGATTATCGATTCCTAACTGCCTGCCGAAACGTCTCGTAATTTTTCTCTATTGACTTTCCCTTCTGAAACAGTGTAAAATATCCTCCTACTACAACATCACATCCGGCATCTATACACTTCTTTGCTATTTCAATGTCTATACCGCCATCCACCTCGATCAGTAACTTAAATCCGTCTGCCAAAGCTCTTAACTCTTTAATTCTCTGATATGTAAATTCCATAAAACGCTGCCCGGAAAACCCCGGCTCCACTGACATAAGTGTGACCGCATCCAGATAAGGAATCAAATCCCTTAGAAATTGGACTGGTGTTGCCGGATTTAGCGCTGCCGCTGCCTTCATCCCCTGCTTTTTTATCTGCTGGCACAGCCGAAAGGGATTTTGGGTACATTCATAATGAAAGCAATAATACTCCACTCCAAGTTCTGCAAATAAATCCACATATTCCTCAGGCCTGGCAGCCATCAGATGTAAATAAAACGGGCTTTTACCCACTGTTGTCATCTGCCTTAGAAAATCTGTGCCAAATGCAAAATTAGGTACAAAATTCCCATCCATAACGTCTATATGAAACCAGTCAATTCCCAGCTTATCCAGTAGCTCCATACTTTCCCTCATTTTGAACAAGTCCGCGCACAGCATTGTAGGCGCTATATGGTACATTATCATTCCCCCTCAAAATCCATGATCGTCTTCATATTGATACCTTTATTTTTCAATGCCTGTTCCATCATTTCCTGCACCTGGGAAAACCGATACCTTTTTGATATAAACCCGTCCAAATAAACCCTGCCTTCCTCTATCAAGTCCCTGGCTCTTATAAAGTCCTCCTCCCGATACGTGATACACCCTTTCACTGTAAGTTCGTTTCTCTGTATTTTTGCAATGTCTGCCTGCACCGGAACACTGTAATTCCCTACGATAACTACAGTGGTTGTCTTTCCCGCCAGCTCCAGAATCTGTGTAAAAACTGCCGGTACTGCTGCACAGTCAATGATGACATCCGGAAATTCCTCAAAACATTGCCGGGCTGCCTGTACCAAAGTAAGATTCGATGTATCAATGGCAAAATCAATCCCTGACTTCTCTGCCATTCTGATCTTTTCACGGCTGATATCGCAGATTGCAGTCTTTTTTGCCCCGGCCAGCATACATGCCTGGGCCGTAAAATTTCCAATTGTACCGCCCCCTACGACTAAAACTTCCTTTCCTTCCACATCGCCCTGATAAGCCGCGTGTACTCCCACAGCAAAAGGTTCGATAAAAATAACTTTATCCAGATCCGCATCCTGTTCCAGAGGGTAAACATACTCCCTGCTTATCACAAAATAATCTGCACCAAGACCATCAGACTGAACACCTAACGAATTAAAATTCATGCAGGCATTTTTCTTTCCTTTTCTGCAGGAATAACACATGTTGCAGCTCAGAATGGGGCGGATTGTGACCAGACTGCCCGGTTCTAGGTCGTTCACGTCTTCCCCTGTCTCTTCCACTATGGCAATTCCCTCATGAAACGGCACAACAGGAAATTCCATATACCGATTTTTTCCGGCAAATACCTGAATATCCGTTCCGCATACACCAATCCGTCTCATTTTCAGTAAAACCTGCCCCCTGCCGCATACAGGCTTATCAGCCTGTCGGACCACGGCTTTCATAGGACTTTCAAATACTATTTTTCTCATGATTTCCCTTCTTTTCTCCTGATCACACGGTGTGCAGCCGCAACAATATTTTCAATAGTAAGTCCATAATGTTCTGCCAGCTCTTTGGGTGTACCTGAACATCCGAACATATCCTGTATTCCGACCATCTCTACAGGTACGGGATAGTTTTTGGAAAGCACTTCACTGACTGCTCCGCCTAATCCTCCCAGTATATTGTGATCCTCTGCAGTCACTGCGCATCCCGTTTTCCTAACGGAATCCAAAAGCAGCTCCGCATCAACTGGTTTGACAGATGCCATATCAATGACATCCGCACAGATACCGTTTTTCTCCATTTCCTTTGCAGCTTCCAGTGCTCTGCTTACCAAATCTCCTGCAGCTACGATAGTTAAATCCTGTCCCTCACGCAGCAGCGTTCCTTTCCCGATGCTTGCCCTGCAATCTTTTTTTTCAGTGTATATTTCCGGAGAATCCAGCCTGCCAAATCGGAGATAAACAGGTCCCTTATGGTTGATTGCCTCCTCCACACATTTTTTTGTCTCTATGGTATCTGCCGGATAGAGTATAGTCATATTAGGCACTGCTCTCATAAGAGCCAGGTCTTCCACACACTGATGGGAACCCCCATCCGCACCGATCAACACTCCTCCATGTGTAGCTGCAATCTTAACATTCAGATTTGGATAGGCTATACTGTTTCTGATCTGATCATATGCCCTGCCCGCTGCAAAGGCAGCAAAAGTGCTTGCAAATACCACAGCTCCGCTGGCCGCGTACCCCGCTGCATATCCCATCATATTACATTCAGCAATACCCATATCTGTAAACCGGTCAGGATATTTTTTCGCAAAATGTATTGTCTGGGTTGCCTTGGATAAATCTGCATCAAAAACAAAGAATTCATATTTTTCCGCTAATTCAGTCAGCGCAGCACCATATGCTTCTCTTGTTGAACTCATACGCACGCCTCCCCCAATTCTTTCATTGCCTGTTCAAACTGTTCGTCATTAATAGCTGCTCCATGCCACCCTGCCTGATTCTCCATAAAAGATACCCCCTTACCTTTTGTTGTTTTTCCTATTATAAAAGCAGGCTGGTCTCTCACCTGTCTGACACGGTCCAGAGTTTCTATCAACCCTTTGACATTGTGACCGTCTGTCTCCTCTACATGCCATCCGAATGCCTGCAGCTTTTCTTTTACAGGATATATGGACATAACCTCATCTACCCTCCCGTCAATCTGCAGATTATTGTTATCCAAAAACACTACCAGATTATCCAGTTTAAAATGACCGGCACTCATAAACGCCTCCCATACCTGTCCTTCCTGCATTTCTCCGTCCCCTATTATGCAGTAAACCCTGTAATCTTTTCCTGTCTTTTTTGCATAATGAGCCATACCGCATGCTGCAGATATACCCTGGCCCAGGGAACCTGTGGACATATCAACTCCCGGTACCTTTTTCATATCCGGATGTCCCTGCAGCATACTGCCCATTTTTCTAAGTGTGGTCAAAGCACTCTTTTCGAAATATCCCCGTTCTGCCAATGCGGCATAGTAAGCCGGTGCCGCGTGTCCCTTTGACAAAACAAAACGATCACGATTCATTTCTTCCGGCTTGTCCGGACTGATATTCATCTCATAAAAATACAGCACTGCTATGATCTCAACCATAGACAAAGCCCCGCCAGGATGCCCGGAACCTGCACTGTGCAGACTGATAATCGTATTCCTCCGTATCTGCTGTGCATGTCTGATGATTTCTTCTACACTATTCTGCTGTCTCATTCTCACACCTCCTCATAATTCAATATCCGGCAGGCCAAGAGCGGACTGCCCTCCGTCTACAAACAAGGTCTGACCCGTCACATAACTGGCTTCATCTGAAGCGAGGAACACCACAGGTTCTGCAATCTCACTGACATCTGCCAGCCTCTTCATGGGAACCGCTGCCAGTATCTGTTTCTCACTGACGATTCCCATATTCATCCCGTCTAATAACAGCTGAGTTAAAATCCACCCGGGGGCAACCGCATTCACCCGAATATGATATTTGGCCCACTCAGAAGCCAGAACAGCAGTCAAACCGTTAATGCCCGCCTTGCTGATACAGTACGGTGCTCTTCCGGGCAGGGTCTCAGTAGAAGTTCCCGATGATATATTTACAATGGCACCGCCTTTGTCCTTCATGATATTCGCTGCTTCCTGGGCACAGAAAAAAGCTCCTTTTAAGTTGATGTTCATAAGCAGGTCCCACTTCTCTTCCTCAAATTCAAGGGAAGGCATACGAATCTGCACCCCTGCGTTATTAACCAAAATATCCAGAACCTTCTGTTCCTTTCCGAATCTTTCAAAACAGGAAGCAATACTTTTTCTGTCACTCACATCCAGCATATAAGCTCCGGTGTTAATACCGTACTTCTCATGCAGCGCTTTTGCTGCTTCCTCTGCATTTTGGATTTTGATATCACCAATAAAAACATCCGCACCTTCTTTTGCAAAACACTCAGCAACCGCATATCCAATTCCCTGTGCGCCTCCGGTCACCAGCACTTTTTTATCCCTCAGATTTTTCATGTATATTCCTTCGCCTCTCTCTGCACCCGCTAAACACGTCTTACCACCACTTAATCTCTTCTGTTATCTTTTTCCTGATCTCAACAAATTTCTCATCTGCAATATCCCTTGGTCTCGGAAGCTCTACTACCACTTCATCTTTTACCCTTGCGGGTTTATTCGACAGGATCAGTATTTTTTCCGCCAGATATACTGCCTCTTCCAAGTTGTGGGTGATAAACAGGACCGTACTGCCTGTTGCCTTCCAGAGTTTGATCACCTCATCTTCCAGGAAATATCTCATTTTAATATCCATCTGCCCATACGGCTCATCCATCAGCAGTAAATCAGGGTTCATAGCAAATGCCCTGCCAATCACAACCCTCTGCTCCATACTCACTGACATCTCGTGAGGATATGCTTTGCGAAACTTTTCCAATCCAAGTAAGCCAATGATTTTGTCAGACTGCGCTTTTATTTCACGGGCCGGCCTCTTTTTGACCTTCAGCCCATATTCAATATTTTCCTCTGCGGTCAGCCACGGAAAAGCTGAAGGTTCCTGAAACACAAAGGATATATTATGTTTCTGAGGATCAGCCGGCTCACCGTCTATGTAAATTTCTCCGGACGTGGGCTCTGTAAGCTTCGTTAAAAGTCTTAAGAATGTTGTCTTTCCGCAGCCTGTAGGACCCACGATACATACAAACTCTCCTTTTTTTATCTGGAAGGAAACCTTATCAAGAACTCTTAAATCCCCAAAACACTTTGTCAGGTTTTCTACCCTTACCTTTACCTCTTCTCCCATATGTGCATCCTGCCTTCTTTTATAATGCCAAATCCATATTTTTCTCTATTGTTTCCCTCATTCTGAGAAACTCTGTATCTACATAGTCTCTTGGCCGCTGAAGAGCCTCCAGGGTATAAATTTCTTTCACTGAGGCAGGGCACTCACTGAGCAGGATGATTCTGTCTCCCAGATATACAGCCTCCTCAATATTATTTGTGACAAAGATCACCGTGCGCTTCTCCTTTTCCCAGATTCTGAGCACTTCCTCCTCCATCTGATACCGTGTCTGCGCATCCAGCGCCCCAAATGGCTCATCCATCAATAAAATATCGGGATCGCTGCAGTAAGCCCTGGCAATTCCCACCCTCTGTTTCATCCCTCCTGACAACTGACGCGGATAGGAATTTTCAAATCCCTTTAACCCAACCAGCTCGATCAAATACTGTGCCTGCTCTCTTCGTCTCGCTTTATTTACACCTTTCAGCTCCTGGGAAAATTCCACATTCTGCATGACTGTCTTCCAGGGAAATACTGCTGTCTTCTGGAAAACAAAACCAACCTTTTTTTCATCATTGCTGGGGAACTTCACTTCCCCAGCTGTAGGCTTCTCCAGGCCGCTTATTATGTTCAGCAGTACGCTTTTCCCACATTGACCGGGACCCAGTATGACAAGAAATTCATTTTCATAGACATCAATGGAAATATTATTCACTGCCTCGAAGATTTCCTTTCTGGCATAAAAAGACTTTGATATATTTTTTAATGTCAGTTTTACCCGTTTTTCTTTTCCATCCACGGACATAACCACCTTTCCATCAATGTAAAGACCGCACTTAAAATCGCTCCCACCAGACCAATCAGTATCATTCCGCACAGGACAAGAGCAACATCATAGCTCTCATTCCCCCTTGTGATCAGGAATCCGAGACCTGATTTACTGGCTATCATTTCTGCTGCCACAACCACCATCCAACCGCTGCTCAGCGCGATCTTTACTCCTGCCATGATAGCCGGAAGCGCTGCCGGCATAACCACGTGGCACAGCATTTGAAAGGTATTGGCATTATAAACACGGCCTACATTCAAATACATAGGATCCACCATGCTTACACCGGTCGCTGTATTCAATACTACCGGAAAAAACGCGCCTATAAATACCAGCAGAACCTTCGAAAATTCACCGACTCCAAACCATAAGATCACCAATGGTATCCAGGCAATTGGAGGAATGGGACGCAGCGCCGTCAATATAGGGCCTAAAACAGCGTTCATCTTTTTGCTCCATCCCATGATCAGGCCTATGCCTATTCCTGAGGCAACCGCCAGAACAAGAGCAGTCAAAACCCTCTTCAAACTGATTAATATGTGTCCTATGATTGTTGTTTTGCTGATTGGCGTTTCTGCCATCTTTAAAAATCTTTCCCAGGTTGCTTGGGGCGTTGGAAAGAAATCAGGCTTACTGTTGGAAACGATTACCCAGAGAACCACCAATGCAATAAGGGATATGCATGTCAGGCAAATATCTTTTAACTTACGTCTCTCCATTATTTGGCCCTCCATCTGATTACCCTGTTTTCCAATTTATTCAGGACAGCTGTGAGAACTGCTCCTATAACACCAATTGTAAGCATACCGACAATGATTATGTCGGATCTTCCAAGAGCTCTGCCCTGCTGGATCATATAGCCTAAGCCGGCTGTCGCGGAAAGCATTTCTGCTGCAACCAAAGTGGACCACGCATTCCCAAGAGCCACCCTGATACCAGTGAATGCAAGAGGCATGGCTGAAGGCGTGCAGACTGTGATAAATATTTTCCATCTGCTTGCCCCGCATGTTTTCGCCACGTCGATAAGCACAGAATTTGTAAGCTTTACACCTGTATAAGAATTGATCACACAGGGAACAAAAGCAGCCAGAAATATGATAAAACATTTTGCCGTCGTTCCTATTCCCAGCCAGATAACAGATAATGGAATCCAGGCAATAGGGGGAATGGGACGTATAATTTCAAAAATGGGGTTTACCAGCTTGTCAAATGTATGATAATACCCAAGGAGGAGCCCTAAAGGCACTCCTATAACAGCTGCTGCCACATAACCTATCAGCGCCAGCTTTAAACTCTCCCAGATATGTACACCCAGGACCGCTCCATCAGGATTGGGCTGCGTGAGTTTGTCCACAAATGCCATGAAAGCCTCCGATGGAGAACATACAAACTGAGAATTTACCCAGGACAGCCGCACTGCTGCCTCCCAAATTCCCAAAAACACAATGACACTGGCTGCTGAAATCAGAAACAGCTGTATTTTCTCTTTTGCCCTCTTTTTCTCTTCAATCTGAACAGAACTCACTATTTTTTCAGATTCTTTCATAATCCTTACCTCATAAGCAGTTTAATCCAGTGTAACGTTTGCCATAAAAGTTCCGTCAACTGCCTTATTATCAATCATGGCCTGTTTGTCTTTCTCTGTTAATTTACCTTGTGATATCATAAAGTCAGCAAACTTCAGTAAATCCTCCTGAGCTGCGATATTTCCATCACTATCTTGCGCAAAAGCCTTTTTATTTTCCTCCAAAGATGGGAAAGTACGGGTCTCGATATCTCTTTTAGCTGCCGACTCCGTCATGGAAATCCCCTCTTCTTCCTCAAAATCATACAAAAGTTGGGCACTGCCTTCCGGATCTTTTCTCAATTCTTCCACTGACTGCAAATAACATTTAAGCCATTCCTGCACCACTTCAGGTCTGTTTTTAACTGCATCCTCCGTAGCAACAATCAGAGTAGGCATCTTTAATCCCAGATGGCCTGCATCCGCCACTTTTATCCATCCTTCAACATCTTCTGCCTGGTATCCAAACGGCGACCACAAGCATACGACATCTGCTTCTCCGGCCTTAAATGCAGCATATGATTGTGCTACTGCTGTATCAATTATCTCTACATCATTCATGGTAAGCCCCAAATGTTCAAGCGTTGCTATCAGGGTCATATGGCACGTGGTTCCGGTCTGGCAGAGAATTTTCTTACCTTTCCAGTCCTCTGCAGTTCCCCTCACTCCCATCTCATCTGCATCTTTGCCAGCCAGTTCACTATCTTTTCTCACCCAGATATCCAGTGCCTGAGTGTCATCACAGGAGTAGCCAAGAACCTTCATATTATAGGCAGGACATCCAAGCACTGCCCCGCCGATACCTGTTGTCCCGACTTCCCATGCACCGGATGCAATCGCCTCGTTCTGTACAGGGCCTCCTGCATACATATCAATGGTATAATCAAACTCATCATAGAGTCCATTATCCTCCGCATAGATACTGGGCAGCGCATGCAGATACGGGTGATGACTGATCTTAAGCGGTATCTTATCTTCGCTTTTGCTCTCATTTCCCGCAGTCTCCAAATTCTTTTTCTGCTCTTTGCCGCTGCCGCATGCAGCCAACGTTACACCCAAAATTCCTGTCACTAACAATACTGCTAATTTTTTCTTCATGTTTTTCCTCCCAATATGATTTAATTCACGCTCCATTTGTTACTATCTACAATTTATCTTGTATTTTCTTCGGATTCAACGCCTATTTACACAAACGTTTTTCCTTTTTTCGCTATTTTCACTGTCAATTTATTCATAAACCTTATATTTTCCCTTATCTTTTTTATTCTTCTTTGACTGTCGTTATCTTACGCAAACGTTTGTATTTTTTTGCATTTTATTATTTTATTTTTTTAATATAATGAAAATATGAATACTAACGTATCCGAAAATTAGATCCTGCGAAATACATGCCGCAGTTCTCTAAAATAAATCTTCAGTATGACCAGGACAAGGAGGGAATTCTATGATTTTAAAAGATATCGCAAAAGAAGCAGGTGTCTCCATCTCAACTGTCTCCCGAGTTATCAACGGAAAGGAACAAGGAGCCGCCAGTAAAGAAACACGTGATAAAATCTGGTCCATTGTACGGAAAAATGGCTATACCCCTAACATCCTGGCACAGAATCTGAAACGCAGGACATCTATTACGGATTCCAAAGAAAATCCGCTGTTCTATATAGACTGCCTTCAGGCCCGTACCCCCAATCTAAATACAGATCCTTTTTTCTCCGAACTGGAGCGTGCACTGGAACAAGAGGCTTTTGATTATAATTATATTGTCAAACATACATACCGACCTATGGACCTGAAGTCTCTGGATTCTATGATACAGGCAGATGGACGGAATATATGCGGTCTTGTTATACTGGGAAGATACATGTTCACAAAAGAACAATTAAAGATCCTGAAAGAAGTATATAAAAACATTATTTATGTGGGACTCAATGCCATACCGCTAAAATGTGACCAAGTTATATGCGACGGATACAAAGCAGGCATCAGTGCAGTGGAACATTTAATAGAACTGGGGCACAAAAAAATCGCCTATATTGGAGAACAGGCGAATGAATGCCGTTTTCTGGCCTATAAGGATGCTTTATCCATGCATAATTTAAATTTTACGATCCATAATACTGCCAACGTGATACAATCCACAGACGGTGGATACAAAGGCGCTCAGAAGTTAATAAACAGCAGCTCTGATTTTACAGCTGTTTTCTGTGCAAATGATCTGACTGCCATTGGCGCCATCAAAGCCTTTCATGAGAATAAAAAACAGGTCAGCAAAGATATTTCTGTCATAAGCGTGGATGATATCGATTTGGCTCAATACGTAACACCCATGCTTACCACTGTACATATCCCCATCGAAGAATTAGGCAGACAGACTGCACGCATATTAATCGACCGCATAAACGGCAGACATACTCTTCCAATGAAAGTAGAACTACCGTTTTTCATAGCTAAACGTGACAGTTGTTCCAAATACCGTTCTGCAAACAGATAGACATGTACCGAATCCCTGCCTATCTGCCCTGCTCTTTTGGGGATATCTACGACAGTATGGATTTTCTGTATCGGCTTATAATATAACAACACAGGAGGAAATCAAATGACACTGAAGGATATTGCAAAGGAAGCCGGGGTTTCCATCTCCACAGTCTCAAGAGTCATAAACAATAAAGGAAGCAATGCTGCCAGCAAACATACCCAGGACAAAATCTGGTCTATCGTCCGAAAAAACGGATACATCCCAAACGCGGCTGCCCGGACATTAAAGAACGGCAGCCCCGTCCCGGAGGAATCCGAACCGTCTTACACGATTGACTGTATTTACGGTGAACATTCCAGAACAGATATCAGCCCACTTTACCAGGAATTAGAGCGGGCAATTGAACAGATCGCCATTCGACAAAAATGTACTGTACGCCGCTCTTTTTTTCTGGAAGAATTTTCCTTTCCCCCAAATCCCCCAACAACGCAAAAAAACAATGCTGACGGTGCTGTGTTATTCGGAAAACGATGCCTGACGCAGCGGCAGTTTGAACTTCTTGAAACCACCTACCGAAACCTTGTATACGTCGGCATCAATCCTCTGGATTTAAAATGCGACCAGGTTATATGTAATGGTTATCATGCGTCTGTTACTGCTGTACAATATCTTCACCGTCTGAAGCATAATAAAATCGGATATCTCGGGGCACAAAAAGACACTTCCTGTTTTCAGGGATACAAACAGGCACTGAGAGAACTTGGCCTGCCCTTTCACATAACCAATACGGTCAATGTCAAGGAGACAATGGAGGGGGGCTATCACGGAGCAAGGCTGCTTCTGGAACGGGAGGCTGACATCACCGCAGTTGTATGCGCTGATGATCTGACAGCTATAGGTGCAATGCAGTATTACCGGGAATGCAGAAGGAGAATCCCAAAAGATATCTCAGTCATAGGAATCGGCGATATTCCCCATGCCCAGCGCACTATACCCATGCTCACTACAGTCCATGTTCCCGTCGGAGAGCTGGGTAATATTGCCATGAAGGTTTTACTGGACCGGATTCAGGGCGGACATAAACTGAATCTGAAAGTGGAACTGCCCCATTATATAGCTGAGAGGAATAGCTGCGCCAGATATACCAGGTAATTTTATAAATAGCTGAAATTGTATCCAGATAGTTTAATATTTACTTAAGAATGACAAACTTTGGCAAATACAAGTGCAATGTATCATTCCATATGATATACTTAAATAATACTTGATGAGGAAATATCTTCATCAGGTGTTTTTTGCATAAAAAGAAAAGTTATAAATCAAATATAAAAAAATATATACTATAGCCATAGTTATTGTCTGCATGAAAGGAGACTATTATGGAAGAGAAGGATGCCGGTCAGGCAGAGCATCTTACACTGAATCAGGAAAATGTTCGATGTTATGTTGGTGTAGGGGCTTCCGCAGGGGGTGTGGAGGCATTACAGGAACTATTTCAGCATATGCCGCCGGACACCGGCGCATCTTTTATTATTGTACAGCATCTTTCGCCGGACGCAGTCAGCCTGATGGATAAAATTTTGCAGAAATCCTCCAGTCTGCCGGTGCAGTTGGCCGAGGAAGGCGCAGTTCCCCAGCCCAATCACATCTACTTAAATCACCCGGGAAAAACATTGACCATGAAAGAAGGAAAGTTTCACCTGGAATCTGCTCATGACCGAAACCAGCTCTATCTGCCCATTAATCTGCTGTTCCAGTCCCTGGCCTCGGTAAGCGATGTGCATGCCGCGGCCATTATCCTGTCAGGAAGCGGTTCTGACGGAGCGATTGGAATCGGCTCTATCAAGGAAAACGGGGGACTTGTCATAGTTCAGAAACCCACAGAGGCCCAGTATGCATCCATGCCCCAGAGTGCCATTTCAACAGGTATGGTGGACCTGATTCTAAACGTGACGCAGATAGGCTCATCCCTGAGAGAATACCTGAAAAATCCTCATATACTGTCCATGCACCAGGAAGAACCGGATCACATGGAGCTGGCAGAGGATTATTCCTGCATTCTCAATGCTATCAGCCAGTATTCGGATATTGATTTTACGATCTATAAAACAAATACCATTTACCGAAGGATTGAACGCCGCATCGCACTCAATAATTTCCATGGAGTGGAGGAATATCTGGACTATCTCCTCTCAACAGAGGAAGAACGTGCCCAGCTTCACCGGGATCTGCTTATTGGCGTAACTTCCTTCTTCCGGGATGAGGAAGCATTCCGCCATCTGGGTGAGAATGTGGTCATTCCCCTCCTTAAGAAAAAGAAGTCCATCCGCCTGTGGAGTATCGCATGTTCTACCGGTGAAGAAGTATATTCCCTGGCAATACTGCTCTGCGAATGTATGGAATACCTGCATTTTACTGCGGATGTGAAAATATTTGCCACAGATGTGGATCAAAATGCCATCACTACCGCCCAGAAGGGCATTTACTCGGAAAGTCTTCTGGAAAATCTGAATCAGGCAATATTAGACCGCTACTTTGAACACACAAGCGGCGGATACCTGGCAGGCGAAAAGATCAGGAAAATGATCGTCTTTGCCAAACATAATATTTTCAGGGATGCCCCTTTCTCAAAATTGGATCTGATCGTCTGCCGTAATATGTTCATCTATGTGAAACCGGAAATGCAGCAGAAGGCACTGGCCTCCTTCTATCAGCTCTTAGTTGATGACGGCTATCTGTTTTTAGGCAGCAGCGAATCCGTTGGGGATATGGGAGATGCTTATAATCTGCTGGATAAAAAGTGGAAGATATATTCTAAAAATAAACAGTATTCCAAAAAAGATATTTCCATGTATCCGGCTTTGAACATGTTTGGGAATTTTTCTCCCCACCAGACAGAACGTATCCAGAAGGCTAATCCCCTGCAGAAACAACTGCACTCTACCAATATCTCTGAAAAGCTGCTGTTCGCCATGGCCGGGCCATCCGTTCTGCTCAATCATGAGTTTAAGGTACTGCAGGTCATTCAGGGCGGCGGGCACTATATGAGGATGCAGGACGGACAATTTGACGGAGGCCTCAGCTCCTTTTTTTCTCCCAGCCTGGCTGCCTTTCTCAATCGTCTGCTTCTGGATTCCAGAAAGATATCCGACGGTATCGTTGAAAAACGGGCTACCGGCCTGGCAGACTACCCCGAGGAAGTTTTGTGTGTGAAAGTTCGCTTTTTCAACCTTACCGAAGGGGAATACTACCTGATACAAATCAAATCCGAAGAAAAGGCAGAGTCAGAAGCTGCTGATTCCCCCATGGATTTAAGAGAATTAAAGGACAGCCGTATTCAGATCCTGGAAAATGCGCTGAATGAAAGCAACTGGAATTTGAAACTGGCCGTAGAGGAATCGGAATCCCGCAACGAAGAGCTGCAGGCCACCAATGAAGAACTTCTGGCATCCAATGAGGAACTTCAAAGCACCAATGAGGAAATGCAGTCCGTCAACGAGGAGCTTTACACCATCAATGCTGAGTACCAGAACAAGATTGTGGAACTGACCACTGCCAATGCGGACTTTGATAACCTTTTACTGAACGCGGATGTGGGTGCCCTGTATGTGGATGAAAATATGCACATCCGAAAAATAACGCCCCATTGGTGCATCTGCTGAGCACCTATCTGTCATGAGCAGACTCAAAAAGGGCTGCCTGTTTTCAGACGCCCTTTTTTAAGTTCTCTTTACTCTCTTCGCTTCCTGTCCTTGAACTTACAGAAAACAATAGCCACCACCGTGCTGAGCAGCGTAGCCACAATCCCCGGCCCCACAATGCCGGCAGGGTTTGTACTTCCGTACTGGCTCCGGTATGCTATGATATTTACCGGGATCAGCTGCAGGGAAGAAATATTCAAAATTAAAAAAGTACACATCTCATTGCTGGCTGTCCCCCTGGGCAGTATCCGCAGTTTTCCCCGGGAATTTATGCCTGCCTCCTGTCCGTTCTCCTGCCTCCGTTCCTCTTCCAATTCTGCCAGCTTTTCCATAGCCTTCAGGCCAAATGGGGTTGCCCCCCATCCAAGCCCCAGAAAATTGGCGATGATATTGGCGGATATATACTCCATGGCAGGATGATCCCTGGGCAGATTCGGGAATAAAAAACGCAGCAGCGGCTGCATTTTCTCTGTCATCTTCTCTATCATGCCGGAGGATCTGGCAATCTCCATGACCCCCATCCACATGGCAACGATTCCCGCCATGGTAATGCAGAGCACCACCGCCTCCTTGGCAGATGATAGAGCCGCATCCGTGATCTCTCCCATGCGTCCCGTCATGGCACCGTATGTAATTCCTATGAGCATCATGGCTCCCCAGAGAATATTCAGCATTTACACGCCTCACAGGCTTTTTCTCTACTATATGCTTTGTAGGTTTCATTTATTCTGAATAGCCGGACACAGGCGCTTGACTTTCCCTGTGTATCTGCTACAATGGCAAAAAGCGCACGTAAAACAGCGTTTTGCAGCAGACTGCTAATACCCGTTGAAAGGGGGATTCTTATGTCATATACGATTGCACTGGCTCAATGTACCTCTCTGCCGGACATATCCCAAAACCTGGTAACTGCCGAAAAATTTATAGCTGAAGCGCAGAAAGAGGGGGCATCTCTCATTGTTTTCCCTGAATACTTTATGTATCCCTGCACAGGAGATACCGCATCTTATACAGCGCATGCCCAGCCGGTTGACGGTCCGTTTGTTCTCTGTATGAAAGAGCTTGCAGTAAAATATAACATTTGGCTTCTTTTCGGAATGAATGAAAAATCCTCTGATGTGCATGAAAAGAAATGCTACAATACATTGGTCATTCTGGACAGTGGCGGCATAATACGCGGTACTTATCAAAAAACACATTTGTTCGATGCATTTGACTGGCAGGAATCCGGCCACACACTTGCAGGCAATTCACTTTTTTTACCAATAGCAACGCCTTTCGGCAGGCTTGGACTCGGCACCTGCTATGATCTTCGTTTTCCGGAAGTAGCCCTGCATGCGGCATTACAGGGTGCTGAACTCCTTATCTATCCTTCTGCCTGGGTGGATGGCCCTCTGAAAGCATTGCAGTGGAAAACTCTCATATCAGCAAGAGCCATAGAAAACGGTATAACCGTTATAGGATGCAGCCAATACGCAAAGGATACTTTCATTGGACAAAGTTTTGCCTGTGACCCTTTCGGCAATACACTGGCAGAGGGAGGGCCGCAAAATGAGCTCCTCCTTGTTCCTGTTACTCCCGGCCTGACCAGGGATGCCCATTCCCGGATACCATCGCTTGTAAACAGGCGCACTGACTTATATTAAATTAACATCAGACAGGCGTATACGGCAAATCCCTCAAACTGCTTTGGAATCATCGTATTATGTGCCATACTGGCAGCTCGGAACCTTCATTATACTGCTCCCCTACCCCGTAACTATCTCTCATCAATATTTTTACACTTTTTATATAAACTGATTATTTTCTGTTATTTTTTGTTTTTATCCAATATTTTATATCTATATTTGACTTAACAAAAAAAACAGGATATAATTTGAGCAGCTTATCACTTCTGCACTCCCGAAAAGAAAGGTGGCATTTTAATGAAATCCACAATTATTGCCTGCAAAACCTTGGAAGAAGAACTGCTCTATGTTATGGAATCCCTGTCAATGCATCCACCTGTTGTGTGGCTGGAATCCGGCCTGCACAATAATCCAGCCCACCTGCACGAACGCTTACAGGAAGAGTTAGACAAAATCACCGGGCAGGAACTGGTGATCATGGCATTTGGATTTTGCGGTAACTCTGTTCTTCATTTAAAGACCGGAAATTATACACTGATACTGCCAAGAGTAGATGACTGTATATCACTGCTTCTGGGATCCGTGTCTGTAAAAGCTGCGCTGAATCACACAAATCCAACTTATTTTCTTTCAAAAGGATGGATGAAAGGTGAGCGGAATATCTGGGTGGAATATCAATATACAGTTAAAAAATATGGGATTGAAACAGGCCGTGAAATTTTTCATGCCATGTTTGGCCACTACAGCACTCTGGGCCTTCTCGATACAAAAATCTGTCCTTTGGATTCACTCATGGAAGAAACAGAAAAAATAGCCCGGACTCTTGACTTATCGCCAAAAATCATACCGGCCTCGACCCGTTATCTGTCACAACTCTTATCAGGCCCCTGGCCTGCCGAACAGTTTTTGCAGGTTCCTGCAGACTCAGAAATTGCAATTGAGGATCTATATACTTATTAACCCCCTGTGTTTATATTGAGTTGTATATACCGGTATGATATACCCGATGGCAGAATGTGGCTGCACTGCCCGCGTACATCATATGGAGGGAGGAAATTTAATTGGAAGATAATATAAACACTTGAAATTCAAAAGATGCCTATTCACAGGACCCCATCGAAACTGCTGTAATCTGCAAGTCTTCTATGAAAGCAAAAAGCTATGGAAAAAAATAATAATACCTTTGGAGAGCCTCTATACATTACGATAGCAGGATCCTTGCGCAGGAAAATTATGGGTGGTGAATTTAATCCCGGGGATTTACTTCCTTCTGAAAATGTATTATCTACCCAATATCATACCAGCCGCGAGACGGTGCGAAAAAGTTTAAATATACTGGAAAAAGAAGGTTCATTTATTCCAGAGCCGGAAAGGGTTCTTATATATCGTCTCCTCAGCACAATGTATTCTCTATGTCTTTTTCCGAAGATGATTCCGGAAACCAAACGAAATACAGAAATATCACAGTGATAGAACCCTCAGAAGAAATCAGAAATGCTTTAGAACTGAATTCGTCTGATAAAGTAATTGAAATCAGCCGAGTCATTTCCAGGAATGGAATCCGGAGATGAAAAAACAGCACATACACTGCAGTGTGAACTATCCGATCCACTGCTTGTAATATACAGGTATTTCATAGACCAGGATGGACGTTGTATTGGATTCGGCAAAAAATATATGCGGCAGAATTACGGCAGGCTAAAAGCCAGTTCCGGTTATTTTGAACCCTGTTAAATTTATTAAAACGGCAGCAGATTTTTCCTGCAAAATCTGCTGCCGTTTCCCTTTATCCCTGCACCCAGGAACTATACTCTTTAATCTTCTTCAATATATCATCCCCCTGCTCTCCCTTGGCAGGCGTCGGCTGATAGTTATTATATCCATCCTCAGAGGAAATCCTGCACGGAATGATATTCTTCACATTGTCCTGCTGCAGCGCTCCATCCTTTATGGTAAATGTCTGCTGGAAGATCATGGTGTTCATGTCAGACGGATAGGCATTACCGCCAAAGCAGAAATTGCCCAGACTGTACACAATATTCTTCCCCTGATATTCTTCTATCCCCTCCAGCACATGGGGATGATGTCCCAGGACCAGATCCGCCCCGTTGTCTATGGCTGCGTGTGCCAGCTCAATCTGTGTGGAGTCCGGTTCATATGCCTTCTCTGAACCCCAGTGAAAGCTGGCGATAATGATCTGCGCTCCCTGTTCTTTCAGGGATTCCAGGTTGGCCATCATGGAATCCTTGATTCCAAGGCCTTCCCTCAGGACATAGGTGCCCAGCAGCCCCACCTTTACGCCCTTTATCTCCATCACAGCAGTCCTGTCATATCCAAATGTGGTGATTCCCTCATCCTCCAGGGCCTTGATGGTATCTATATAACTCTGCTCACCATAATCCTTACTGTGGTTGTTTGCCATATTCGCAGCTTCCACACTGCCCGCAGTGAGTATCTTTGCATAGGCGGGATCCGCTTTAAATGCAAACTGTTTGTCCTCGCGTTCCTCACTGGTTGTGAGAGTTCCCTCAAAATTCACAATGGTCAGATCATCCTGCGAAAAAATTGGCTGAACATTCTGAAAGAAATAAGCCGGATCTCCCACTTCCTCATATTTAGCCGGAAGGCTGTCACTCCAGTCAAAGAACTCATCGGTTCCCAGTGTGCAGTCTCCCGCTGCGCTGACTGTGATCGTTACGGGTTCCTCTGCCTTTTTCTCTTCCCCGCCTGCACCCGACTTCTTATCCGCATCCCCGGTACTGTCTTTTTTCTCCGCTTTGTCCTGGGCTGCCGTTTTGTCCTGAACTGTCTCCTTATCCTGACCAGCCTCTGACCTGGCTGTCTCGGTCTTTGCGTTTGTCTCCTTTTCTCCGGAACCGGCAGACATGCCTCTGCTCACAGCCAGAATGACTAGAAGCACCAGGACCAGAGCCAGATCCATTCCGAAAATAAGCTTGATCCGCCTTACTTTCCGCTCCCTTTCCCTCTTTCTTCGTTCCTGTTCTTTTTTTCTGTAATGGTACGCCATTTATGATCCCCTTCTCTTTCGGACAGTATTGCACTGCCCGGTACCTCTACTCCTCTTCCAAAAGAGCCTGGTAAATGTCACGTTTGCTGACTCCTCTGTCCTTTGCGACTCTCTTCATCGCCTCTTTCCTGTCGGCTCCCTGGTTTACATAATACTCCATATGTTCCTTTAACGGCATCTCACTCCAGCGCTGCTGTTCCTCAGCTTCCATCTCACTCCGGCTTCTTCCTTCCAAAACCAGCACACATTCTCCTTTGGGGGCATTGGTCTCATAATAGGTGACCGCCTCCGATAATGTAGTCCTGAATATGGTCTCATGCTTTTTCGTCAGCTCCCTGCACACGGAGATTCTGCGCTCGCCAAGAGCTTCCAACAGCTCCTGGAGTGTCCTTACAAGCCGGTGAGGCGCCTCGTATAATACAATGGTCCTGGTCTCATTTTTCAGCTCCTCCAGAACCTTTCTCTTCTCCTTTTTGTCTGAGGGAAGAAAAGCTTCAAAGGCAAACCGCCTTGTGGGAAGTCCCGACAGGGTCAGTGCTGTGATGCACGCAGCCGCTCCCGGAAGGGCGGTCACCGTAATCCCCGCATCCCAGCACATGGCTACCAGCTCCTCGCCGGGGTCTGAGATCCCGGGTGTTCCCGCATCTGTGACCAGTGCAATATTTTTCCCTGCCTGCATCTGTTCCACCAGATATCTTCCCTTATCTATCTTATTATATTCATGATAACTGGTCATGGGCGTCTTAATGTCAAAATGGTTCAGCAGCTTGATACTGTTTCTGGTATCCTCTGCCGCGATCAGATCCGCCTCTTTTAAAATACGCACCACCCGGTAGGTCATATCCTCGAGATTGCCGATAGGTGTGGCGCACAAATACAATTTTCCGCTCATGTTTCCTCTTCTCCCGCAGCCGTTTCCTGCCGCTTCCGTCCATAGATCTCCAGTATCTCATCCGTATAGACTCCCGGTCTGTCATAGACGATCAGCGGCTTTTCCACAGTAATCCTGGAATTTCCGCCTCTCATACCCTCTATGAGCACAAGATTGGGTTCCTTGTCCACATAGGGATAGACAAGGCGCATCCTTTTTGGTTCAATCCTGTATTTTACCATGGTTGACATAATTTCTGCTAGACGAAATGGCCTGTGTACCATGTAGAATCTCCCTTTCGGCACCAGAACAGAGGCTGCCTGGGAGATCACATCCTCCAGTGTACAGAGGGTTTCGTGGCGGGCAATGGTCTTTGCCGTGTTTTCCCCTACGAGACCATGACTTCCGATCATATAAGGCGGGTTGGTGGTGACCACGTCAAAAGAGGATGCTCCGAAAGTCTTCGCCGCCTCCCTGATGTCACCCGTTTCGATGGAAATATCTGCATCCAGTCCGTTGTAAGCCACGCTCCGTCTGGCCAGCGCCGCGCTCTCCTCCTGGATCTCCAGTCCCGTAAAATGCCCCTGCGGGTACCTGGCTTTCAGCAAAATAGGGACGATGCCAGTCCCCGTCCCCATATCCAATGCATTCTCACCCGGTTTTACCCTGGCAAACCAGGCGAGAAGCACTGCGTCTATTCCGAAACAAAACTGTTTTGGATTCTGAATCAGCATGTAGCCGTTCTGAAGGTCATCCAGACGTTCATTTTCCATAATCAGAGATTTCATTTCTCCAGTTCCTTTAATGCTTTTAATTCTTCATCAGACAGTTTTATCTTTTCTTTTTTCTGCCGCGGTTTGAATTTTAGATCCTCCACAGCGTATTCCCTGATTTCCTTCTCGTCATCCACATCTACAATGACTTTGACAAGCTGGCGCAGCACATTTACACTCTGCACTTCGCCTCTGAGCCCCTCCGGTGTGTTCACTCTGTCTCCTACAACCGGCAGTTTCCGGTTCAGCTCCTCGTATGTCTCTTCCTCATTTTTCAGACAGCACATAAGCCTTCCGCAGACTCCTGAAATCTTGGTGGGATTCAGAGAGAGATTCTGCTCCTTGGCCATTTTGATGGAAACAGGTGCAAATTCAGACAGATAAGTATGACAGCACAGGGCACGCCCGCAGATTCCGATGCCTCCCAGAATCTTTGTCTCATCCCTGACACCAATCTGGCGCAGTTCAATGCGTGTCTTAAAGATAGCTGCCAAATCCTTCACCAGCTCACGGAAATCAATCCGTCCGTCCGCGGTAAAGTAAAAGAGTACTTTATTATTGTCAAATGTATATTCCACATCGATCAGCTTCATCTCAAGCCCGTGCTCTTTGATCTTCTTCAGACAGATCTGGTATGCTTCTTTTTCCCGCTTTCTGTTGCTCTCCTCTTTCTTGTCATCCTGTGCATTGGCGATTCTGATGACCTCTTTCAAAGGCTGAACCACCTTCTCATCCTCTACATCCCTGGGGGGCAGAACCACGTTTCCGTATTCTACACCTCTTGCGGTCTCCACAATTACATGGTCGCCGGATTTTATCTCCAGATTCTTTGGAGAAAAATAATAGATTTTTCCCACATTCCGGAATCTGACTCCAATCACTCTTGTCATTTTAGTTCTCCCTGATTGTAAGGAACAGAAGTTCCATGGTTAAGTCAAAATTAACGTTTGCCTGCAGACGTGTCTTAGCTGTTTCGATCGCCTGGATAATTTTCTCCAGCCCCTCGTAAGAGCTCTTGTCTGCACGATCCTTGATTGCATTATATTCCTGACGGAACACCAGTCCGTCCACTTCTTTTGTAGCTTTGAACATCAGCACATCCCTGAACCACACTAAAAACAGGTCCAGATATTCATATACCGTATGCTTCTCCTCTGAGAGTGTCTTGATGGCATCCACCATCTCGTAGACCTCCATGCCGTCCCCCTTCTTCAGAATCTTCAGGGCAGCATCCATCATGTCGGCAAAATCCTCGGCCGTTGCGATCTGCTTAGCCTTCCCTACATTTCCCTGGGCAAACGCCACGCTGACCTCTGCCTGGTAGTCCGGTACGTGCAGCTCCTCCATGAGATAACTCTTGATCAGATCATCCCTGACCGGTTTGAAATTCAGGGTCACGCACCTGGACGTGATGGTTGGAAGAAGACTGGTATTGTTGTTCGCCAAAAGCAGAATCACCGCATAGGCCGGCGGCTCCTCAATGGTTTTCAAAAGAGCGTTTTGTGCCTGGACTGTCATCTTCTCTGCTTCGTCCACAATATATATTTTATAAGGCCCTGTATAGGGTTTGATCTCCACATCCGCAATGAGCTGTTCCCTGATATCCTCAATACCAATGGAATTTGGTTTCAGATGGCTGACATAGATGATGTCCGGATGATTCCTGTTCATGGCCTTTTTACATGAGCCGCACTGCAGACACGGCTCTTTTCCGTGCTTCTCGCATTGCAATGTCATGGCAAACAGCTTCGCCAGAAGTTTTTTTCCGCTCCCTTTCTCTCCTGCAAAAATGTAGGAATGAGAAACCTGATCCATGGCAACCGCATTTTGTAAATGGCGGATAACCTCCTCATGTCCTAATACCTTTTCAACTTCCTGCATTGCAATCACCTCTATCCTTCCGCCCTGCAATAAGGGCATTTATATTCAGAGCTGGCCTGCACCGGCTCGTTTCTATCATTATAGCACAGGTTTTCCGGGTCCTGCAACGTCTGGTGTTCTTACTTTTCTATTATTTCATCCCCGGTTGGTGTCCACTCCCGAATACTGTGGTTGTGTGAACTGTTTGGACTTTCGTCGGCAATTCGGAGCGGCCCGGCCACTGTTTCTGCTTACTTTACAGATAATTTGAATGTTGTCTTGGGTTTTCGCCGGTAATTTTGGAGACACCACCGCGGTTTCTCCCTGCTTTACAGATAACCTGATACAGGTCCCAGGCTTCCTTGCCCCGCAAAGCATCAAAAACTCCGGGACCTTCCAGATAATGTACAAACAGCCGCTGTCCGTGCCCGGAATGGATATCAGACGCTTCGGCTGCGGATATACTCCCGGATTTCTTCCATACAGCTTTCCAGCTCCACGTTCTGAAAACGCCTTTTGATTCCCGCTCTTTCCAGGTTCTCCTCCGAGAAATCTTCTGTGTCAGCCAAAAAACGCCGGCACATTTCCGCATAACGGGGCTTCTCCTGCAATTCTTCCCTGGCGAGGGCCCGTTTTAGGCGCTCCCCATCCTCCACCTCCACATAAATGGGGCAGACATTTTCCTCCCCAAAATATCTCTTCATATTCTCATAGGACTCCAGCGTCCCGATTGCCAGATAACTGCGCGCCTTCAGATCCACCTGCCCGTCATCCGCCGTAAAATAAGTCCAGGGGCCGTGCACAGTCTCATAAGTCCTGTACTCGATCACCTTTCCCTCATCCATAAACTGTCTGAAACGCTCCTCATCCACAAAGTGGTACTCTCTCCCATCAGCCTCCCCCTGTCGGACCGGACGTGTTGTATATAACAAAACATTCTTTAAACCAAACTCCTTGTCACGGAGAAGTCTGCTGTAAATGGTATCTTTACCGGAAGAGCTTTTACCCATAATATAAAAAATTCTGCCCATTCTTTTGTTCCTCTGTCTCTTATTTCCACCCCCGCCCGGCAATTTCAAAGAGTATGCCTTCATCTTATCATTCCTTCAACCATGGGACACCTTCCCCGGCTGGTACACGGACTGCAGAAATGGATTTTCAAACGTAACTGTTCAATATCTTCACCGTTACAGGCAAAAATCCATGCATATTCACCTTTGGCAATAGAATTTTTGCTTCGCTGCAAAGTGTTTTCTTAAGGGCAGCGCAGTAGATGCGCAGACCTGCCGAATCGTTACTTTCAAACATCTTTTAACACGTGAATCTTCTTTAGAGTATAGTCATTTAAGCCCTGAATGTCCAGACCCTGTTCCTTCCAAATACAAATCTGCCGCAATACATCTTTGCTGATTCTCTCTCCCGGAACCAGAAACGGGATTCCGGGCGGATACAGATACGCATATTCCGAAGAAATCCTTCCCTCACTGTCCGACAGGTCGATTTCCTCTTGGTCTCCTTCCACAGCCTCCGCTATAGATGTGCATACCTCGCCGGAAATATAGGTGCAAAACTCATCCCTCGCTGCTTCTGTTCTCTCCGTTTCACGATCAATATCCAGAAGCGCCTGCTCCAGCCTGCCAAACCCGTCCTCTGTATCCATTACGCTGGTGAGTGCGATCACATACTGGCTTGCCGCCATCTCCATCTGCAGATGATACCGTTCCAGCAAAATTTCATGGAGTTTTGCCCCATCCATTTCCGCATCTGCCGTAGAGATCAGAATCTTTGATTCATCCAGGTCATACACAAACCCCCGTCCCAAAATCTCATCCTTACTCACCAAATGCAGATTCTTAAGGGCCGCCAGTCTCCCCCTGCAGGTTTTAAGCCTCTCTGTATAGCCCGCAAATAGCTCCTTCCCCTTTTCCCGGATCAGCCTTACGCACGCATCCATCCCGGCCATAAACAGATAAGACGGACTGCTGCTCTGATAAATCCCCAGAAAACGCCTGAGCTTTTCCTCACTCACTCTCTCACTGTTCCTGTGCAGAAGCGCGGTCTGCGTCAGCGATGGCAGGGTTTTATGTAAACTATGAATCACCACATCCGCCCCACATGCAAGCGCGGATTCCGGAAAATATTCCGAAAACGGAAAATGCGCCCCATGTGCCTCGTCCACGATCAAAGGCACATGAAATGCATGAGCAATCTTCGCAATCCTCTTCACATCAGACACCACTCCGTCATAAGTAGGAGACGTGATAAGCACTGCCTCTGTGCCGGGATACCTCTCCAGCATCTCCCTGACAGCCTCAGGCGAAATTCCACCGTTCAATCCCACACTTTTTTCGGCCTCCGGAAAGAGATAATGTGTTGTCAGTCCTCTCAGATAAGCCGCGTGATAAACTGCCTTGTGACAGTTTCTTGCCATCAGTATCTCACCGCCTCTGGACGTACATGCGGACACAGCGGCCAAAATTCCCGACGTGCTGCCATTTACCAGATACCATGTCTCACGCGCCCCGTAAAGAGAGGCAGCCCGCTGCTGAGCCTCCAGCAGAATCCCTTCGGCGTGATGCAGATTGTCAAACCCGTCTATCTCAGTTATGTCAACCAAATAAGGGTTTTTCAGCGTCCCCGGACAAAATTCCCGTTTATGCCCCGGCATGTGAAATGGATAGTAATCCTTTCTTCCATATTCATATAAAGCCTCATCCAGCCACTTCTGCTGTTCCATTTTCTCATCCTTTCCCAGACAATTCCTCAATCAGCACTGCAATCTCCTTTTTAACATCCTGAAGCGCCGCTTTCTTCTGAACATTTTTATCCCTTGTCACGATCTCGCAGCACCCTTCTTTCATATTTCTCGGGCTGACGATCACACGCACAGGCACACCCATAAGATCCGCATCTGAGAACATAACCCCGGCGCTCACTTTCCTGTCATCATAGAGCACCTCCACGCCCTGCCTCTGAAGGTCTTCATACAGCTTATCCGCAAATGCTTTCACTTCCTCATTATCCGGCCTTACACAGCACAGATGCACCTGCCAGGGAGCAATGGCCATAGGCCAGATTGGCCCGTACTCATCATGATGTGCTTCACACACGGAGGCTGCCAGCCTTCCGATCCCTATCCCATAACACCCCATCAAAGGATACTTTTCCTTCCCATCTTTATCCAGATACTGCATCCCCATACTCTCCGTATACTTTGTACCGAGCTGAAAAATATTTCCCACCTCAATACCTCTGCACACCTGAATCGTATGCTTACCGCATCCGGGACACACGCCGCCCTCTGAAATTTTGGCAAAATCATGATACTCCGCCTGCGGGCAGTCCCTTTCCATACAAAGTCCTGTATAATGATGTTCCTCCACATTACCGCCGCAGGAGAGATTCATTCCCCCCTGCAAAGACCTGTCATAGAGCACCGTAAAATCCCCCTGAAGATCATAGGGCCCGATAAATCCGGGATGCAGTCCGGATTCCTCCGTTATTTCCGCCGGACGAATCTCACTTTTCAGGAAATTGGTAACCTTTGTCTCATTCACATCCAGATCCCCGCGGATAAACAGCACCACAAACTTGTCATCCGAATTCTTCTGATACACCACAGCCTTACAGGATTTCTCCTCAGGCATCCCCAAAAATCCGCACACATCCTCAATCGTATGAATATCCGGTGTGTACACCAGTTTCAGTTCCTCCTGCACATCATCCTGCGGATTCTCAACAATACTCTCAGCCATCTCCACATTAGCCCTGAACCCGCATTCCGGGCAGACCGCAACAGAGTCCTCCCCCACAGGAGTCAGCAGCATAAATTCATGAGACAGACTGCCGCCCATCATCCCCGAATCCGAAGCCACGGCAATCGTCTCCGGAATCCCGGCCCTTGCAAAAATCCTCTCATAAGCATGATAACACTTCTGATAATATTCCTCCAGGTCCTCCTGAGAAGTATGGAATGAGTAAGCATCCTTCATTGTAAACTCTCTCACCCGGATCAGCCCTGCCCTCGGCCTTGCCTCATCCCTGAACTTTGTCTGGATCTGATAAATCATAAAAGGATACTTAGCATAACTCTTTCCATACTCCCGCACCAACTGCACCGAAGCCTCCTCATGCGTCATCCCCAGTACCATCTTACTCCCATTCCTATCCGAAAACCGCAGCAGCTCACTCCCCACACTCTCATATCTCCCCGACTCCTCCCAAAGCGAGGCCGGCATAACAACAGGAAACTGCACCTCCTGCCCATCAATCCCATCCATTTCCTCCCGAATAATCCCCTCAATCTTCCTGCAGATCCTCCTCAACGGCCCAAACTGCGAATAAATCCCATTCCCCACATACTTCATATACCCGCCTCTCACCATCAAAGCATGGCTGTCGATCACACAATCCGCCGGCCTCTCCCGAAACCTTTCCCCCACAACTTTCTCCATCTTCATAACACTCTTCCTCCATTCACATTTTTTTATTTCATATATCTAAATCTACCAACTATTCAGCACCCCTCACATCTAAAGGCAAAATCCATCCTGAATTGCATCTAACAATGGAATTATCGCTTGCTCACATAAAACAACCTCCCGCCCTCACCCTGCACGAAGTGCTTTTTTCTGCCGCCGCTGTCCCATCGGTTCCGGGCAACGTGGTGTGTTGCAGTGCCGTATGCATTCCGAAGCTACACCGAGGGTATTTCGTCCGTCTGAGCCGTACAACCCATTGTTCGTCTCAGGCGGACGAAATACCCTCGGTGTAGAATTCGGCTGCATACAAACGCAACACACCACGTTGCCCGGAACCGATGGGACAGCGAGCGGCAGAAAAAACAAAAACCCTGAACCAGCTAAGCCAGTTCAGGGCGAATACTCAAATATCCGTGTTACCACCTGAATTCAGAATTTCCATTCTGCTCTCTCCAAGTACAGGACGCCATCCATCCAAAGATCATCAGCCATCCGATACTCCATCCCCATAACGGAGGATACCCGTCATAACCTACTCGTCACCTTTCAGCCTGCAGCTCAAAGACCGGTTCAGCGCCCCTCCATAAAGCCTCGCACCACCCGGCTTCTCTCTGCAACGTCCAGACACGCTTACTATCTCTTCTCAACGCCTTTCTCTTGATTCCGAATCTTATCACAAAACCGCATCCATGTCAACGATATTAAAAACAAAACCGCTGCTAAAAGCCGCCTGTGATTACCATTTACACGTTCCTGTCCCGCAGGGTATATTCAGGCCGATGGCATCAAAATTCCAAATCAGCAAGTACACAGTCCCGTCCAGAATATTTAATCCACTTTCAATATCATCCCCAATATCCTCTCCGCGCACTTCTCCATCTCTTCCCTGCTCACGAATCCCTTCTCCTTAGCCTCCAGAATCCTGTCAGGATAACCGCATCCCATCTTGATATCTCCCCCGGCCTTTACTTCCAGATAATGCTCCGCGTGATTCCACCAGTCCGTAGTCACCATTCCCTCGAAGCCCCATTCTTCTCTGAGGATTCCGTTAAGCAGTTCCGGGTTACAGGAAGTGGGATATCCATTCATCAGATTATAGGATGTCATCACTGTCCAGGGCTGGGCTTCCTTTACCGCAATCTCGAATCCTTTCAGATAGATTTCCCTGAGCGCCCTCTCCGACACCCTGGAATCGCTGTCCTTCCTGTTAGTCTCCTTATTATTGCAGCAGAAATGTTTCATGGACGCCCCGATATGCTGAGACTGGATGCCCCTGATCATAGCTGCTCCCATTTTTCCTGATACCAGCGGGTCCTCGGAATAATATTCAAAGTTTCTTCCGCACAGGGGACTTCTGTGTATATTCATAGCCGGGGTAAGCCAGACACCGATATTATTTTCCTTCACTTCAGCCGCTCCTGCTGCCCCTGCCTCAAATACTATCTCCGGATTCCAGGTACAGGCCAGCAGTGTGGCGCAGGGCCATGCCGTCGTATAGACACCGCACTCCTCCCTGATTCTCAGTCCTGCCGGGCCGTCCGCAGTCATGATATTGGGAATTCCATATGCCGGAAGATTGCCCATTCCATATGTATTGGCAGTACCTGTATTTACCTGACCGCCCAGCAGCCCGGCTAATTCCCTGTCGCTGAGCTGTGCCAGAAGCCGGCGTAAATCTGCCTTCCCTTCCGCTACACCTTCAAGGGTGATCCTGTCCGCATTTCGCCATTCTTTTTTCTCCTGATACGAGATTCCCTGTACATCGGGTTCCACTCCTTCCAGCGTATCAATATCCTGAGGAACCAGACGGTTCTTCTCATATCCGTCTCCGCCCTGCGGAAGTTCCTCGTAGGACCCGTCTGCCAACAGGCGTAATTTAAGGGCAGCCGGCGCGCATTTTCTTTCGAGCTGCTCTGTCACAACCGTCTGCGCTGCCTGGTATTCATAGTCCAGTTTTACTGTATTTCTCACAGAGTTTCCGATTCTGAAGCTGTAATTTCCGGCCTCCAGCACATAAGCAGATGCCTGGATCTTTCCCAGATCATCATACGAAGCCATGGCATTGACCGGCATTTTCAGTCTGAGCACCTGGGACTGCCCGGCTCCCAAAAGCTCTGTCTTTGCAAATGCCCCCAGCACTTCAAGCGGTTTTCCCAGAACACCCTGAGGTGCCCGGTAATAAAGCTGTACTACCTCTTTTCCGGCCCTGCTTCCCATATTGGTAACTCTCACATCCACACAAATGGTCCCATCTTCTTCCCCTGCCCGAAGCGGCTCAATGGCAAACTCCGTGTAGGAGAGTCCGTATCCAAAGGGATAATTTACCTTCTCGGCAGCGCCCGGAATCGTTTCAAAATACCGGTATCCCACATAGATGTCCTCTGTGTAATCCACATAATCCTCGGATTCGTTGAAACCTGCAGAAGATGGGTAGTCATCAAATGTACGGGCAAAGGTATCTGTCAGCTTTCCGGATGGGTTTACGTCCCCGCACAGCAGATCCGCCGCTGCCAGTCCGCCCTCCATGCCTCCCTGCCATGCAAGGAGAACTCCCTGTATCTTTTCAGAATCACAAAACCAGGAGGTATCCACCATACCGCCCACGTTCAGCACAACAACAACCTTTTCAAAATTGGCAGTCACTGTATCCACCATGTTCTGCTCTTCCCGGGTAAGATAAAAATCTCCATCTCCCGGAATCCCTTTCCGGTCCCAGCCTTCGCCGGAAAACCGGCAGATGGATATTACAGCCACATCCGCCCATGCTTTGGCTTTCTCAAGCAGATCACAGGGAATCTCCGGCTCTGCAGTCATACCCGGCTGAATCCCGCCGGCATACTGTGCACTTACATTTTCCCTGTAGAATTTGCCGAGAGACGCCAGTACCTGTACCTTTCCCTCTTCTTCCTTTATCTCAAGACCATCCTGGAGACTGCGCACATAAGCGGTAGTCACATCACCGCTGCCTCCGCCTCCTTTTACATAATCCACACTGCCTTTTCCGAATAATGCCAGTCTGGTCCCCTTCTCAAAGGGCAGGATACTCTTTTCATTTTTTAACAGCACCATTCCCTCGGCTGCTGCTTTTCTGGATAAAAGAATGTGTTCTTCACATCCTGTCACTCTCTGTCCGTTCCTGCCTAAAGGCAGGCATGGCTGATACAGCGCACGCGCCCATTTCTTCATAATTAAAAATCCTCCTGTTTTTTCTCGCGCCTCTATGGGCGGGATTCCTCGTAATCTTTTTTCTATCTTATCTCCCCATTCTCTGGGGAACAAGAGCTTATATTGACGTAAATGTTCCTGATATTAACCTCTTCCATCCACCCTTGCCGCTCCGTTTGTTTCACAGTGCATTTCTTTCTTTTTTCCGAAAAATCTTAATATTATCCATTGAGATAATCCCCCCTTTTTTTATAATATCCTAAAACACTAAAAGACAGGAGATATCCATATGAATATTTACGAAACCATGGCAGACTTAAAGTCCCTCCCGGTCCCCAAGACAGGCTGCAGAGCCCACTATGAGGGAAGTATTGATAAAAAAGGCGGAAATGCTGACTGGGACTGGGCGCTCTACCAGGATGCAGACGGTGAATGGGTTCTTTTTGAACACCTTGGCCCCGGATGTATCTATAATTTTGTCCAGCACCGCTATCCGTCCTGTGAGGAGCCGGTTTTCCGTTTTTACTTTGACGGGGAAGAGACCCCCCGCTTTACCATCCGGCACTCGGAATTCGGTGAAAAATACCCGTTTACAGAACCTCTTGCCTCCCGCTATATCGGCCCCTATGACAACGGCAGAGGTCCTATCCGCGTGGTGCGCAGCTTTGTGCCCATGCCCTATAAAAAAAGCTGTAAAATCACCAGCAGTATCCGGCTGGAAGGCTGTGACCGCAGTAAAAACCAGGGCGGCTGGGGCCATGTTGTCTATCACTCTTATGAAAACGGAGACGGCGTGGAAACTTTCAGCCCTGCAGAAGACCCGGCACAGCAGAGGCTGACCGCTCTCTGGAAACAGACCGGAAGCTGTATACACAGCCTGCAGTCCCCCCTGCGCCGCCAACTGACAAACCTGGTTCTGAAGCCTGGGGAAGAGTTCCCGCTTTTTACCTGTGAGGAAAGCGGCTGTATAGCCGGTATCCGCATTCTCACAGGGGAGTATACCGCCTCCCAGCTACACACTCTGTCTCTCAGCGCACGCTGGGACGGACATTCCTCCCCTGACTTCGATGCTTCATTCGGCTGCCTTTTCTCCAATGAACTGGGGTATCACAGTGTACAGTATCTGCTGTCAGGCATGAATACAGACGGGTATTATTATAACTTTTACCCCATGCCTTTTGCCCACAGTGCTGATCTGGTCTTGAAAAATACCGGGGACCTGGCGGTACAAATCCCCTTTGCCGAGATTCTCTGGACCCGTGAATGGAATCCATACTATCAGGAAAACGGATTCCTATATTTCAGAGGGGCTCCCTACTACAGCCGAAAACATACGGAAGGTGCTGACAGCCTGATCGCACAGGTATCCGGAAACGGTCATATCATCTCCTCCATCATCACCGCATATGGCGAGACCCCCGAATCCAGGGCTGACTGTGAAGGTGATGTCCGCATCCATTTTGACGGACTGCGCACACCGCAGATTGAGAGTGACGGTTCTGAAAGCTATTCCTGCTACGGCTGGGGATTCGAGACTCCCAAAGAGTGTAATCCTGCCAGCGGCTATGACGGGCATGAACACAAAGACTGGTCCATGCATCGCTCCCTTCCGGGGGACTGGTATCCTTTTTCTTCCTGTTTTCGTTTCGGAATCGAATCCGGCGGGTGCAATGACCTGTATATGGAACACTCCGGCATGGTATTTTATTACGGCAGAGACGAAATAAAGCTTAAGAAAATAGGGGAGATCCAATTTCAGGACCCCGGCACTTTGGAAGCTTTTCATTATATCTGCGAGGACAGCCCTGTGCCCGTTTCGCTGACTTCCTTTTTTGAGGGGGACGATGACCATATTCCTGTTACTTTTTACGGGCATTACAGCCGAAAAAAACGCTCCTTCACTGTCCCTGTTCCACCGGACGCCCAGGCAGTTATACTCCGCCGGGTCAGCGACCAGAAGTACGGACGCCAAAAAGCTTTCGTTTCTGTAGATAATGAAGCGGTGGAAGAATACCCCTGGTATTTTCCGGATCATAATCCATATAAGAGATGGCTGGAAGACGAGTTCATCATTCCCCGCAGATATCTTGCCGGAAAATCGGACATCACTGTCACCATAGAACCTCAGCCCTGCGGCAGCCCGTTATCTCCTGACCATGTGACCTGGAATGAATACGGCTATCAGATCTTTGCCCGCATCTGATCCAGCACGGCAATCCAGTCCCGCCCTCCATCCGGCGGTCTTAAGACCACCGGACAGGGCGGCCATATTTCCTTTTTCTTAACTGTTCCATCCTCAGGGTCAAACCAGCTGCACAGCACCGGTCCCTCTCCCATTTTTTCCAGATGGGCTTTTATCTCCTGCCCATAGGGGGTATACAAAAAAGCATATGTATCTCCTCTGGCGGCAGAGATATACTGTCCGCACCACTCCTCCTGCTCCACAAGTTCCGGTGCCGGGCGCAGTTCAAAAAACGGTCTGTCAAGCCGCAGTTTTTCCATATACCGCATCTGTCCCGCACCTTTCTCCAAAAGCCCTTCACGCCAGGTCTTCAGATGGCCTTGGTCCTTTTCCCTGCAGAAACACCACACTGCATGGTTCCCGTAAACACAGCCGCAGGCTCCCTGAAGCAGATTCCAATACCCATTCTGCCTTACTTCCCGCTCTCCCCAGAACACACCATACTCGGGCTGAAAACAGGCCGGATGACTCTCGTATCTCGGTTCCAGATCAAGACAGGGTTTCTCTTCCTCCTCCTGCATCTTCCTTATGAATTTCCAGCTCTCATAGCCCTCCAGTCCATGCCCGGACTGGCAGCAGTTAAAATCAATATATGACTTATCCCGCAAAAAATCGGTGGAACAGGACGCTCCGCAGGGATGGAAGGTCATCAGATGTTCTGTATCTCTGCTCCTGATTCCGGCTGCCATTGCGTCTGTCACGCTCTCCTGCTCCTCGTTTTCCACCGGTCTGTCTCCGCCCAGGATCCATATGATATTCCATTCTCTGCTATACCGCTCCCCAATCCAGGCGCCATAATCATAAGCACTTCCGGGATCTTTAAAGATTTCCGGCCCGCATCCCCACTTCTTATTCCACTTATCTCCCCAGCAGGGCAGCATCCCGATAAACATCCCCAGTTCTGCTGCTCTATGTACGATCCAGTCCACATGCCTCCAATACGCTTCGCAGTCCTCCATTTCCGGAAATGCCCCTCCCTGCGTCCCCGGCAGGCAGACCTTCCCGCTGCAAAGCGGCAGCGGCTTATCCCCATACGCATTCCCTGTATAGATTCCATCCAGCTCCGCCAGCGCTGCCGCCTGGATCACATGAAATCCCTGTGCTGCCCGCAGGCTCAGATACTCATCCGCTTCCTCTCTGTTCAGTCTGTGAAACAGTTCCCAGGCTGTATCTCCCAAATAGAAAAAAGGAGTCCCGTCCTCCCACATAAGATACTGTTTCTCATGGTGTACTTTCAGTTTTTTCATGTTTCGCCTCCATATTAGCATTCCTTCTTTTCTTAAAATGTGTTTTAAGATTTATTCCGGCAATCTGCAGTGTATTCCCGGCTAAATTTATGCAAATAACAACATTGCTTTTACTGGTTTTTAATGGTAAAATATAATGGTATAATTGATTTTAAGTCAGAGGATAATATTAGACAATCTAATGATTCCCCTTCGGAACAAACGAAAGGGGACATGTATTATGAACACGCTTGAAGTGCTTACCTTAGTTCTGGTCATACTATCTGCGCTGTCATACATAGACAATCATCAGAAAAGAAAATAGCTATCCTCTATAGGCAGTAGAGGATAGCTGGTAACTATAAATTACTATGGTTTTCCGAAGCGCAATCAATGGATAGCGATTATCTCTTGATTACTTCTAAATCAATTATACACTGGGTACTTGAATTTTTCAAGTACCCATTTGCATTTTCTATTCTGAATATACCAAAGCAGTTACCCTTCACTGCGCGCCCAGCAACACGCTTCGCAATGCACAGATATGGAACATTCTGCTCTATATCGCGCCGGCTGCCTTCGCTACCGAATATCAAACACACTCCGTACCGTCAGATCCTTTATCTCACCGCAAACCACTTTCACTCTTCTCTCCCCTGCATTCATATCAAAATAGTTGTCCTCCAACACCAGATTCTCATTCCTGTTCCGAATCTCAACACTCTTCGCATACGCCTTTGCCCTGACGATGACCTCACCGTCTCCGGACTCCACCGTAAGCTGCGGATCTTCATACCGGAAAAATCTCGGCAGTGTGAGTATCACTGTGGAACCGGATACCCACCGGTCATCCTCAAAAAGATCATAGCTGATGTACTCTTCCCGGATTTTCATGTCCGGAAGCTCCCTTTTTTCCATCCACACACTGGAGAGTGTCGGCACCGAAAGCTCTGTCTCCTCCTTCTGCAGAATACCGCCGAACCGGTCCCGTACAGCCCATACGACCCGGACCACTTTATCCTCCGGCGTCTCATTAGACACATTGAACGTCACACTCTTCTCCATCTGAAAGGGCTGCGCATTCACATTGGTGTTCTGCGTCATCATCCCCTCCTCCCTGCAGGACAGCAGGATTGGAGCAAAAAACCTTTTGGCATAATAATGCAGTGCCTTCCACCTTCCGTAATAGTCAATGGAGGACCAGGAAGCCACCGGCCAGCAGTCATTGAGCTGCCAGTACACTGCTCCCATACACCTGCCCCTGTTTCTTCGGAAATGCTCCACTCCGTATTTTATAGCTTCTCCCTGCAGGAGCTGGGACGCATACAGCAGCGTATCAAAATCAGTGGGATACAGGAAGGTCTGGTACAGATACTTCATGATCTTCCCATTTGCCGCGTCATTCCTCTGATGCTTATCCATCACATAGGAAAAAATATTCCTGTCCTCCGGCAGCGTAAACGCCTCCACTGTCTTCAGACACGGAAAAGACTGGAATCCAAACTCACTGGCATACCGGAAATAATACTTACGGTATTCGGAAAATGGCTTATCCCCGTGCCATACCTCCCAGTAATGCACATCCCCCCGGTCGGGGTCATTGGGCGCGTCGAAGCTTCCGCCCGAAGACGGACTTGCCGGCCAGTAAAAGGTCTGCGGGTCTTCCTCCTTCAGCACCTGCGGGATGATATACTCGTACATCTTGATATAATCCGCCTTCTGCTTCAGCGTATTCACCCACTGGCCCTCATCCACAAACATTTCCATCTCATTATTCCCGCACCAGAGTCCAAGACTGGCATGATGGCGGAGGCGGCGCACATTGTCCCTGATCTCCGCCCTGATATTTTTATCAAAATCCTCTGTCAATTCATAGACAGCGCAGGCAAACATCAGATCCTGCCAGACTACCAGTCCCAGCTCATCGCAGGCATCATAAAAATCGTCATGGGGATAGAATCCGCCTCCCCATACCCGGATACAGTTATAATTAGCCGCCCGGCACTGTTCCAGCAGTTTCCTGGTCCTCTCCCCGGTGATTCTGCCGAAAATATTGTCTTCCGGTATATAATCCGCGCCCATGGCAAAAATCTGCACGCCGTTTACCTCATGGGCAAAGCTCTCGCCGTATACATCCTTCTCCCTGTGCACGGTCATGGTCCTAAGCCCTATCCGCTTCTCCCATCGGTCAACTTCACGGCTGCCGTCCATAAGCTGCACACAAATTCCATACAGATTCTGTTCCCCGTATCCGTTCGGCCACCACAGAAGCGGCTGTGTGATGACCAGACACTCCGGTGAATCCTCCTCTGTCCTCACATTTCCCTGTGGGTCTGTGACTGTGACCCTGTAGGAAAGCTCCTGTGCTTTTGCCCTGTCCTCCTGTGTTTCTCCTGCGGAAGCGATCTCTGTGCGGATATAAAGTGTGACCTTCTGCTCCTCATGCTCCTGCGTCACATATACGGATTCCAGCCTTCCCTTCTCCACTCCCTGCAGGAAAACATTCTTCCATATTCCCGCATCCGGAAGCCTTGGGCCCCAGTCCCAGCCAAACATGCAGTGTGCTTTCCTGATCTGGGGAAACCCGTCCATACAGTGTTCAGATCCCATAGTCACACACTCCGCATAGCGCTCCCGGATATATTTAACAGGACTGTGAAAATAAATCCTCAGACTGTTTTCTCCCCGCAGCAGCATCCCGGTCACGGAGTATGCCCATGCGCGGTGCATATTGTCAGCCCGGCCCAGCAGGCATCCATTCAGATAAATGTCTGCAATGGTATCCAGACCGTCAAAACAAAGTCTGATCTCATCTGTATCAAAAAGTCCGCTCTCCGGTGTGAACCGGGTTTCATAGACAAAATCCTTCTCCATCCATTTCAGGGCTTCATCCTCGTTGTCCCTCCAGAAGGGATCTTCCATCCTGCCCGTGCGAAGCAGATCATAGTAAACAGACCCCGGCACCTGGGCGGGAATCCTCTCCTTTTCTCCCTGAACCTGGAGCGTCCACCCCTGTGTAATCTCCTGTCTCCTCATATTTCGTTTATCCTCCAGTCTTGTCTCCATCCTTCCGGATGCCATGTTTCTTAACCGTGTATCCCTGCAGCAGTCCGGCGCCGGCTGACTCGGGTTTCGCTCAGCGAAACACCTCCCGGAACTGAGGGTGCTTAACAGCTACCTATGATATTACAATGCCGCAGAAACACCAGCTTTTTCTCCATCTGTATGCTGTAAGCATTCTCATGTCCGCAGAACGGATAGATCTCTATCTGTTTATCTGATTCAATCCTGTTATAAGTGGCAAAAAAGCATTCTGCGGGGCAGGTCTTATCCTTTAAGGATACAGAACACAGGACAGGACAGGTAATGCGGGACGCCAGATTCATTGTGTCAAAGTAGCTCAATGTGCCGAAAGCCGTATCCGTATGCTGCGGAAATCTGCGGAGGTACGCGGCAGCGGCACCAAAGCTGCCGTACTCCCCCTCCACCCTCACTGCCAGATCACTGTTGCCCGGTACATCCGCCAGTGCTGCGGCAGGCCGGCTGTCCAGTGCCGCGGCTGCCATGACAAGGGCTCCGCCCTGGCTGATTCCGTGGAGCACAATCCTGTCCCTGTCCGTCTCCTCCATGGCGCAGGCCGCGTCCACGGCACGGACGCTGTCCAGATAAACATGCCGGTAATAATACTCATGGGGATCTAAGATCCCTCTGCATGCAGGCCCGTCAAAATAAGCTTCCTGATAACAGGCATGGTCTGCTGTGATCCCGCCCTGTCCTCGGCAGTCCACAGCCAGAACCGCCATCCCCAGCGCTGTCCAGAAAAGATGGTCTGAGGGCATCCCTCTGCTGCCGGAAAATCCGTGATACTGAATCACACAGGGAAGTCTGCCCCCGCCCGCCGTCCGCGGAGCCAGATACCAGCCGTGAATCCTGGTATTCTCCATCCCCTGATAACTGATGTCATACACATGGACCTTTTCCGCCGGATAATCCTCCAGCCTTTTCACTTCCAGTCCAAGCGGCAGCCTCCGGCTCTCTTCCAGAGACTGCTCCCAGAACAGATCAAAATCCGGTTTCCGGGTCAGGGGCGGCAGATATTTTTCCAGCTCTCTCTTCCTGTCTTCTATGTATCCCATCTCTGTCCTCCCGATTCAGGTCCGCGTTTTCCCGCGCCAAATAGTTACAATACAAATATGTTTTTCAGGTTCCTGCCTTCCCTTGCCGCGGCGAAGGCCTCCTCGTACTCCTCAAGAGCATATGTGGCAGAAACAATTTTATCTATATTCAGGACACCTGCCTGCACCAGCTTCATGCATTTTCTGTACTGGGTCAGACTGGCACGGCAGCTCCCTGTGAGGACAAGCTGTTTATAATGTACCTGATTGGTATTGATCGTCACCTCACACCTGTCAGCGGGAAGTCCGCCGAAGAAGTTCACCCTGCCGTTCACCGCCAGCAGTTCCAGGGCCTGTGCCTGCGCCTGGGGAGACGGGCACGCAGTGATACAGACAGAAACACCCTGGCCCTGTGTCTGCTCCATGACGAATTCCTTCAGATCTCCGCCTGCGTATGTGGTGAAGAACGGGTCAAACGCCCTGCATATAGCCACCCTGTTTTCATTCAGATCCGTGATCATGACCTTTGCCGCACCGGCCATCTTTGCCAGCATACCGTGCATGATGCCGATAGGGCCGGCGCCGATGATCAGCACTGTGTCACAGGGCTTTATCCCTACCTGCTCAAAGCCATTGTATACACAGGATAACGGTTCCAGGACCGCCGCCTTCTCAAAAGTCATGTCCCTGTCGATCTCTATCTTCACCACATTTCCCTGGCGGACCGCTGCCTCGGGGATCACCACATATTCCGCAAATCCCCCGTCCATGTTGATCCCAAAGGCACGGTATTCCCGGCACAGATGGGTATTGCCTGATACACAGGCATCACAGGTGCCGCATCCCATATTCGGAGCGATCGCCACAGTCATTCCCGGCTCATAGCCGATCACCGCTTTCCCGGCCTGTTCAATGATCCCGGATATCTCATGCCCGTAGATACGTGGTGTCTCCTTTGTCACTCCCTGGTATCCGTTCTGGATCATCCGCAGGTCACTGCCGCAGATGGCTGCCGCTTTTACTTTCAGAAGAAGCTCACCGTCCCCGATCTCCGGTTTGGCCACATCGGTCAGCGCATAATCATTTTTTCCATAAAATTGTATTGCTTTCATTCTCTATCCCTCTCATCTCTCCGTGGCTTCCGGTGCATTCCAGGCCCGGACCACCAGGCTGTCCGTATGGGAAACGGCAATGCATTTTACCTCCCCCGGATTCAGCCAGAACAAACTGCTTTCGGTTACAAATTCCGTATCTCTGTCAGGGCATTCCACGGTGACTCCGACTGCCGGAACATCCCCGGTATTGGAAATGACGACATGGCCCTCTTTTACGTTACAGGTGAGCGTTGTTCCTGGAAGTGCCAGCAGACAGCCCTGTTTCTGCTGATAATTGAACCAGTAAAAAGTATCGTCCGCTTTTTCCCCTTCCACATACACCTCTGCAGTCAGCAGGACCGGACCGCTGCCCGCATCTGCTCTGTCCACAGGCAAGTGCCCGAGATAGGTTACATTTGCGCTGTCTCTTCCGCTGTACACCGCCTCGCTGATCACATGCAGGTTTTCATCGTAAGCCCTCACCTGCACACTCCATGCACTCCCATCCAGACGGTCTGCGTCATCCAGCAGGTATACAGGAAGCTTCACATCTTCCTCCATCCGCATGGATGAAAATAAAATGCAGGCGTGGAGCGGCTCATAACTGTCCTTGATTGCATAATAGGAAAGCTTCGGCACGCCGTAGTAATCAATTGTGGACCAGGAGCATGCCGGGTACACATCTGTCAGCTTGTAGTAACAGATTCCCGTGGATTCAGGCCACCTGCACCGGTAGGCTTCCAATGTATGGCGGACCGCCGTTGCCTGGGCCATCTGTGTTCCCCAGATAAAGCTCTCCATGGTATCCCCGGCACAGAATTCCGGCACCCGTTTACTCAGATGCGCCATATCATCAGGTTCAAGCTGGTTGAATCTGGGGGTGTGGTGCCCGAAGGAACCAAAGCGGCTGGGCGGCCACTGTCCTGCCTCCTCTTTTGGCAGATACCGCATCACACTTCTGTGATTCGGCGCGGAAGCCATGCCGAATTCCCCCATAAAATGAGATCTCAGGTTAAGGCTCACATCAATATCCTGCATATCCCAGTACGTGGAATAATTGTGCAGGGCGCCACCCCACGGCGAAGTCCTGTGGAATCCCCTGCTGCCGTCAAGCTCATAGGCACAGCGTGCCATCATATCCATGGCCCTGCCGTCAGCCCTGGCAGACTCATTTCCCCCGCACCACATGATCAGGGACGGATGGTTTCTCAGCCGCGGCATATGCACCAGTACCGTCTCCTCCAGTTCGTCAAAGGGCTGGTCCTTCTGGCTGTCCCAGCAGGTGGGCCACTCCTGCATGACCATGATCCCCAATTCGTCGCACAAGTCATAAAACAGATCCGACTCCGGCATTCCGCCGCCCCATGCACGGAGCAGTTGGATATTCTGGTCCCTGGCAAGGCTTAAAAACCTGTGGTACAGATTCCTGTCAAACCGCAGAAGCACATCCAGCGTGCACCAGTTCGTACCCTTGATGAAAACAGGGCGTCCATTTACTATAAATGTCCAGTTATGCTTGTCCTCATATGGTCCTCCCGGAAGCGGGCCCATCTCAATGGTGCGCATACCGAAAGTGGTATAAAAATACTGTGTCTCCCCCTGTTCTGTCACCACCGACAGACGAAGTGTGTACAGATTCTGTTTTCCCATATTGACCGGCCACCAGAGCCTTGGATCCTCGATTCTGGTCTGCAGATGGACGACCTGTCCATCCGTGTGGATCTCCGTCCCAAAGACAAAACTGCCGCCTTTTCCCTTGTGGTTCTTTCCTTCTATCTCGCCGGTGATGGTCACTTTTCCACCTGTTCCGTGAAATTTCATGCAGATATCCACAATCCCCTCATCTGTATCCCCACAGGATACCAGGGGCTTCTCGCTGCAGCAGGAGGGTTTCTTTTCCTCCAGCCCGACGGGCGCCCATATACCCCTGCTGGGAATGCAGGCATAATGCCACCCATACACGCAGTTGATGACAACACCGTCATGCCACCCCTCGTCGTTATCCATATATTCGGACATGGGCTGGGGCCGGGCCGGCGAGTTTTCTATCTTCACGATCAGGGTGTTCTCCCTCTGCAGATAAGGCGCGGCGTCAAACACAGGGCGTCCGAACATTCCCTTGTGCTCTCCCAGGTAATGACCGTTCAGCCAGATTTTTGCATAATGGCAGATTCCTTCAAAGTACAACTGATTCGCTCTGCAGCCATCTTCCCGGGAAAATTCCTTTTTCAGCCACCAGGTCTTATAGCTGTACTCCCTGGCAGTTTTATCATTCAGCCCCACCGTAGGGTCCGGAATGATGCCGGCTTCATAGAGGGCCGTATGTACACTGCACGGCACATTGGCCGGAATACTGTCCTTCCAGGGCACCGATAGATCCAGTCTCTCCCTCTCGTCCCCGTCCCAGACCATCTGCCAGATGCCGTTTAGGGATACACGGTTCTCCGTATCCTTTATCACAACTTTTCTGTCCGCATTCAGCCCTGTCATAACAGCCGGTGTCTCCAGCATGGACGGCTTCGGCGCCCAGGCTTCTTTCTCCAGCTCGTCCAGGGATTTTCTGATTCCCAGCCTTTGAGTCATCGCTTCTCCTCCTCTCAGTTTTCTGCCGCAATCCGTTCTCTCAGCTCCTCCACGATCTTCACACCTGCACTGGTCCCGATTCGTTCCGCTCCGGCCTCGATCATGGTAAAGGCAGTATCCAGATCCCTGATTCCTCCGGCTGCCTTTACTCTTATCTCATCACCGACCAGGGATTTCATCAGACGCACATCCTCCGCTGTGGCTCCCCCTGTACCGAATCCGGTAGATGTCTTGATAAAATCGGGTTTTACCTCCAGGGCGATCTTACAGAGAATCTCCTTCTCCTCTTGGGTCAGATAACAATTTTCAAAAATCACTTTGGATAACACGCCCGCTTTCCGACAGATTTCCACAATGCTCTCCATCTCCCTGCGGATATAGTCCAGATTCCTGTTCTTCAGCTCCACAAGATTGACTACATAGTCGATCTCATCCGCGCCTTCCCGGATTGCTGTCTTTGTCTCAAATACTTTCGTTTCGATGGTTGTCTGGCCCAGAGGAAAACTTATGGCTGCGCCCACATGCACATCGCTGTCTTTAAGGAACTCCCTGCATTTTTTTACCGGCGCTGAATTGATCGCCACCATCTTAAAATCATACGCTGCGCTCTCCTTGCAAAACGCCTGGAAATCCTCGTCGCTCACATATGCTTTTAACAGTGTCTGGTCAATCATTTTTGCAAGTTTCTGTGGTGTAAGATTATTTTTCATGTCATTCTCCTCTTTCCTTTTCTCCGAAAGCCCCCAGGGCCTCCAATAGGTTTACATAAATTTCTTTGTTTTTCTGATATATCTCATATCTCTCTTTATCCGGAAGATATACCTCTTCTCTCAGAGGCGCCTTCATGACGGCTTTTAAATCCCGAAGCAGTCCTGTACCGTAAGCCGCCAGCATGGCACTGGCGTACACTGCCGTATCCGCTTCCTGCAGGGGCCGGTAAGGTATCCCCAGCGCGTCAGCCTTTATCTGGCTGAAGACTGCACTTCTGGCGCCTCCCCCGGCTCCGTAAATATACTTGGGTGAGATCTGTGGATTCTGCCTCTTCAAAATGGAATAATAGTACGCGTATTCATATGCGATACTCTCCATAATACTCCGGTACATATGAGCTCCGGTGTGATGAAAAGAAAGCCCCCAGTATGCGCCTCTCACCCCGGGATCATTTGGACAGGTACGGCCAGAAAAATGGGGTACGAAATATAACCCGCCGCTGCCTGCCTCCAGCCTTTCGGCCTGTTTGTTCCAATATTCATAATCCCTGCCGTTCTGTTCCAGAAACCACCGCAGGCAGAGTCCTCCGCCTCCGATATATGCCAGGGGCGTGTAAAGCCCGTTTATCACTGACCTGGAAAACAGTATGGTCTTCGTCTCCAGATCCGGCGTAAAGCGGTCCGTGCTGCAGGAAAAAATGGAAGCAGTCCCGGCCACATCATAAATCATGTCCTTTTCCACGATCCCCGCGCCCAGGGCGGAAGCCGCAGAATCCCCGCATCCGGCCACCACCCTTGTCCCGCTTGTGAGACCGCAGGCCTTTGCCGCCTGCTCGGTCAGCCTGCCCACCTCGGTCCAGGGGCTTACGATCCGGGGCATCTTATCCTTCTCTATGCCGAACTCCGAGAGCAGCCCCTCATCCCAGACTTTCCTCCTGTTGTCCGCAAATCCGGAGAAGTGCAGATGGGTATAATCGATCCACGCCTGCTCCGCCTTCAGCCCGCACAGCTTTCCGGCCACAAAGACTCCGGGCAGGACGAACTTGGCAGCCTTCTCATATTCTGCCGGCCTTTCTGCCTTCCTCCATAATATCTTCGGGCCGTGTGTGTAAGTGACCGGTCCCCCGGTCCGGCGTATGACCTCATCCCCGGCCCGGTTTATCATTGTATGGATATACGGTTCACACCGGGTATCCAGCCAGGAATCATAAGGGCCAACCGCTTCAAAGTCAGCATCCACTGCCATGATGCCCGCCATCTGCGCATCGATTCCCATGGCAGCCACCTGTTTTGGCGGGACACCGCTCTTTTTCATCAGCGCGTTTACGGTCCGCAGAACGGAACCATAGATATCCTCAGCGTTCTGGCAGACCTCCCCGGGTCCGCCGTATATAAGATTCGACTTCTCAAAAGCCTCCGATATTTTCTTTCCGTCCAGGGAAAAAAGGGCAGCCTTTGTTCCCTGTGTTCCGATATCTATACCGGCCGCATACTGTAACTTCATATGTCATCCTTTCCCGCATTTTGGTTCCTTCAATATATTAGTTCAGGGGTCACAAGGATTCCCAGCTCCTTCAGCATATACTCATCGCTCCAGCGGTCATTTTTCGTCCTCCAGGAACAGGAGGCGAACCAGGAATAGTTCCTGTCGCAGTTGTGGAGCTGCCCAAAGGTGTGGTAACGGTTTCCGAATGCTGTGATCTCCAGCAGATGCTCCCCTGCCTCCAGATCACCCAAATCCACCTCATAGGGGGCAAAGGCAATACTTCCCGTACGTTTTCCATCGACTGCAGCACCCAGAAGCGGTCCGCTGAAATACTGGGCTCTCAGGCGCATATGGCCTCCGGGAGCTGTAAACTTACATCGGTATGTAAGGTTCCCTCCGTAAAAGGGCATGCCTTGGCGGGTCAGGTCACCGAATACCACCTTTTCGGGCACCGGGATGATCCGTTTTTCTTTTCCGAATACTTCCACCCCGAAATCCCCCAGCAGATAGCAGCTTTCCACATTGGCCTTTTCCCCGTAGGGCATCCTCAGCTCTATGGTGTTGCTTCCCCGGCGAAGCGGCGGTATCTTCACCACCTCTATGGCTTCATCGGTAAACCATCCGGAAGATTCTTCTTCCACCAGGCTGCCGTTCACATAGATCTCCGTTTTGTCCCGGCTCTCAAGGGCAAGGCTTGCCCATGTATCGGTAAGGGAATCTACGGCAAACCGGAGAGAGAGTACATTGGGGAATCCCTTTTCATCCTTCACGGTCCAGGGCTGCGCCCCTGCCTCCTCTTTCGGCGGATAGCCAAAACGTCTGCGGCAGATATTGTCCAGCCTCAGAATATCCTCCTCCGGCTGCCATGGTTCCCGGTCGATCCTGTATTCCGCTTTGTCAAGAAGCAGCACATTCGGCTCCTCTCTTATCACCTCGAAAGGCTGAGTCAGCCGGATCCTGCTGGACGGTTCCCTTATCTCCACCGCGTTCCCGCTGCACTGCTGCCGCTCTGCAGCCGGAGTCAGCCGGATCAGCAGGCTGTCATGCACGCCCAGTCTCCATTCCGCTCTGGTCTGTCCGTTTCGGTGTGTACACTGCAGTTTTTCTGTCTCTCCTGTCATGGCATCATAAACCGTCAGGTCATATTCCCCCTGTATCCGCAGGTGTATGTTCTCCACATAAGGGTAATCCTCACAGTCCACCATGCTCCAGAAGGTATCCCGCACTTTCTCATATCCATGTGCCAGGAACAGCCATCTGCCGTCCTCATCCTGCCTCATCTGATATACCAGATTGTCCGCTCTTCCGCCGCTGTCCAGAAGCACATCCACATCGCGCCATGGTTCCAGACATTTGAGGACTGCCCCTTTTTCAAAGGTCAGCACCTCACACTTTCCGGCAAGCTCCCTTACCTTTTCGGAGAATACGCCGTCCATGCAGACGGGCGCTTCCCCCAGGATCACCACTCTGCCTCCGCTGCCGGCAAAAGCCAGAAGGCGGTCCACCGTGCTCTCCCGCAACGTGATACAGCCCGGAACCAGGATTACCTGATAACGCATTTCCCCCATACAAAAGCCCCGGCTGTCAAACGCGCAGTTCGTCTCTTCCGCCAGAAGCGCTTCACTGATATAATCAAAATCCATCTGACCGAAGGTGAGCCATCCGCACAAATCTCTGTACTGGTTTTCCAGGGCTTCCTGCTTCTCGTAGGTCTGGTCATAAGGTCCGAAAGTCATCCAGAAGGATTCCACGGGATGTATGACACCGACTTTTACCTGTGGCCTCCCGCTTGTCAGAGCCGCATTGACACGTCCGAAATAATTTTCGATCAGGGGGTATTCCTTATACCAGGGTGACTGATAGTTTATGGATGCCGGATAATCCCTCTTGGCCTCCCCCTCCATGGAGAGCCAGCTCACATGGTGCACTCTCACGGCAATGCCCAGGGCTGCCTGCCAGTCTCCCGACATTTTGTGTCCCCGGAAATCAAAATCCCAGTTCGTCACCCCGTATGTTTCACTCAGGGCACCGAAACGCCCGAACTGCCGTGAAACACTCTGGGCCATTTTTGCGGTGGGATAATCCCGCTGGTCTGACAGCACATCGTGGCCCGGCAGATGAAAATGCCGCAGGGACCTCATTGTCTCCCCTGTGAACACGGTCTGGGAGCGGAGTGTCTCCTCCCCCTTCATGTGTCCTGTCAGCGCCAGGTTGTGATTTTCGCACCAACTTCCCACATTTGCCGCGTACGCTTCCACAAAACGGTCTGTCAGATGGTTGATATACTGATATCGGAAGGTGGCCGCCGTGTCTTTTCCCTTTTCCCATATAACCTCGGGCAGATGTTCAAGGAGCGAAGCCCCGTATGCAGTCTGAAAGCTCTCATCAAAATCATCGGTGAAGGGCAGGCGGACGGGCTTTTTCTCCTCCGCAAAATTCAGGTTTTCCATCTCCGCAAACTGCGGCTCATCTGTAAATATGGCAGGAATACTCTTTCCAAAGTCAGCCCCCACTTTCTCATAATACCGCTCATGGGTGATGTGGATAAAACGGTCAAGAGCAGGCTTATCCAGGGTATTGACATAGGTCTGGTTGTTCCACCAGGAAGATTTCTCATCAACTGTCAGGTAGGCGTACCATATAGTTTCCCCGTCCCCGCACCGGATACTCTCCTCCTGCTCTGCCACATATCCCTCCAGATATCCCATGGTGAGCCGCACCCTGTATGCCATGACAAAGTATCCTTTAGGTTCCTCCCCCTGACGGCACTTTCTCTGGAATGTCTCCCTGTCCTTCTCGTATCCGTCCTGCCTGCATGGCGTAAACAGAAGATACCGCTCTCTGTACCGGATATCCTTTGTCACATAGCCGCCGCCGAATCCCGATGCGTACCTGTCCTCATCATAGAGCCAGCAGAGCATGTCCTTCTGCTTTGCCGTCTCATTGCAGTCTGACACCATGTCCATGAACTCGTCACCCAGATATTCCGTATTCATACCTGTACGGCAGTGCATATGAAAACCGCCCATTCCCATTTCTTTAAAATATCCGATCTGTTTCCTCAGATTTTCCTTTTTCAGGGTACAGTTCCACGCCCAGAACGGCGTCCCCCTGAACCGGGCCGGAGGATTCCTGAAATCCTCCTCCCGCATCTTCTCAGGTCTGTGCTCTAAATACACGGCGCCACCTCCTATTGTAATATCTGTACATCCATGTTAAGTAGCCTGGCTGTCAGCTTCAGAGCCTCCGTACAGTCCCCGTACACACCGTGGATATGGTTGCAAGGGAACTTCTCCAGGAATTCGTCCGCGGTCACCTGAAGCCTTGTGAAGGCTACCGGCCAGGCCGGGGTGGTGGTGTTTCCCATGGCAGTCATCTTTTCCTTGTCAAATTCCACGATCTCGGCAGGTACAATAGTCATCACGTATTTTCCGTTCTTCCTGGCAAGCCTTGCAAGAGTCACCCTGCCTGCATGTGCAAAATGATGTACGCTGGCGCCGCCTGCGGGATAATAATGCGTCTCCGGGCAGAAGGTCACGTGCTTTAAGTTCTCCGCCGGATCCATGGATGCACCTGCAAAGTATGTGGCATGGGTGCCTGAGTTGGAGAAGAACCACACGTCATTCTCCTTGTCATAGTGGCGCACATCCGCGAAAAGGACCGGTTTCCCTGTGAGCAGCTTGAATAGCTGCATGGTCAGAGCGCCGTCCATATCCGACTCCGTGGCAGCCACGATGGGTTCCTTGGGACCGTCAAAATCATATGGGTCATTTAAGAATGCCTCCGCGATATCCATGGTGATATAGCGGTCTGTCAGGTCCCCGTGCGCTTTGATGCCCACAAAATCCAGGCCTCTGTCCGCAATGATCTTCCGCAGTCCGTAGTAGGAGCGGATCTGCAGCTTCAGCTTCTCAGGCGTCAGGCCGATGCCGTCATACGCAATGCTCCCCACATTGGATTCCAGCCACGCAAAGGCATGCTCCACCTTTTCCTCCTCCACGGTCTCTCCTGCCCGGATGATATCATCCTGCTCCACATTCTCCACATCGATCCCGAATTCTTTCTGCCACTGCTCCAGATTCGCCACGGCTGTGTACATGCCCAGGGGACGTCCGCCGAAGTTGCCGAACGTCATTCCCTTCAGTCTCTTGACAGCAGCTGCTGCCTTCAGGAAATCCACCATCTTTCCCAGAACCTCCGGCTCATTAATAGAACCCCACAGCTTCTGGAATTTTACATTTAACTGTTCTAAGGTTCCCGCTGCCGCCATCATTCCCACCATACCGCACTCAGAGGGGTGGAGGTTGCAGAACAGCAGATAAGGGCCCGGAGCAAAATTCAGAGCCACTGCGGTAAACTGCGGATAACACCAGATCGTATAATTGAAGATCGTCGCCTCCACACCTGCCCTCTGCAGCTTCTTGGCCTCTCTTTTTGCCTCCTCATTGCTGTGCACAGGCACATCCCCTGCTGTCACCTCGAAAAGGCCCGTGGATTCCAGCGCCTCCTTGATTTCTCTCTGGTAATCCATATTTAACTGTGCGTATTCCTCATGCAGATACTCCCTGCCGTCTGACATGGTCAAAAGACCAACTTTAATTTTTTCCATCCTGATCTCCTCCTGATCTTAATTTTTCTCTGATGAATGTCAATGCCTCTTCTGCCATCTCATCCATCTGTGCCTCGGAAGCATCTCCGCTCTGGTCACGGTATATTTTGATATCCTTTCCCACCTGTCCGCCCGGACGCACAAAGGGTTCCATGACGATTTTCCCCCGGTAATCTATGTCTCTTAACCCCCGGATCAAATCGTCCCAGTCCATATGTCCCCTGCCGGGAACCTTGCGATTGCATTCCCCTATATGGAAATGTCCCAGAAGCTCTCCTGCCGTCTTTATGGCCTCGGAGAAGGAATCCTCCTCAATGTTCATATGGAAGCAGTCAAGAAGAAGCTTTACCTTGGGGCTGTCCAGCTCACGGGCAAAGTCCGCGCCCTCGGCGGCTGTATTGAGCAGATATTGCTCATAACGGTTCACGATCTCCAGGCAGTAATTGATATCATATTCCTCTGCCATATGGGACAGTTCCCGCAGGGAGTCCAGGCTTCTCTCTCTGGCCTTCTGCTTATAGTCATATGTGACCGTACCGCCCGGCCAGCAGGAGTAAATGATACCGCCCAGCGTATCACCGCCCATCTGGCGGATACATTTTAACAGTTCTCCCACATACCGGATTCCCGATGCTCTGACAGATGCGTCCTCACAGGCCAGGTCATACTGAGGGGGAAGGCCGATACAGTAGGTGAGGTCAATCCCCGCATCCTCCGCCCTGGATGCAATCTCCCTTCTCTGCGCTGCTGTCATGTCCGGCAGGCATCCCGCCGCCAGCTCCAGCACATCAAAGCCCAGATTTTTGGCCTTCTCAATATATCTGCAGTAATCTGCCTCCCATTCCTTCTCCCAGAAGGCAAAATAAATTCCTATCTTGTTCATACCTGCATCCTCCCTGTTATAATGTGATGATCTTGCCGGAGGTGATCGAAAGATTTCCCGCGTTCACTACCTTCACTGCCATCTTGCCGTCATGCCCTGTCACCTTAGGCTCCCTGTCTGTGAGGATACAGTCCACAAAATCCATATCCTCCTCCAGATAGGCATCCTTGAACAGGAACTTCCAGCTGTTGGTAAAAGATTCGTATCTGTGCATATCACTGCGGCACACCGTGATGGGCCTTTCCTGTGTCTTTCCCAGGAAAATGCATCCCCTGGTCCCCAGGATCTCCACCCTGGCATCATAGCCGTACAGAACGCCCTGTGCTCCGTCTATCATACCCTGCATACCGTTTTCAAACCCTGCGGACAGGATGACATTGTCATAGAAATCCGGGAATTCCGCTCTCGCGTCCGGGCAGCGGTAATTGCCGCCCATGGCATAGACCGTCTTGAACTCACTTCCCGTAAACCAGCGCAGGGTGTCAATATCATGGCTGTTCACCTCCGCCAGAGGGCCGTTGCTCTTGCTGATGTCATACATCCAGGGCTTCGGTATGCTGGGACCTCTGGTATTGGACCGGACCATGACAACATCGCCGATATCCCCTGCGTCCACAACGCTTCTGGCCTCCATAAAGGCACTGTCAAACCGTCTCATAAAGGCCACCTGAAGCTTCACATGGTATCGGGCAGCGGCCTCCTCCATGATCTCACACTCCTCCACCGTCATCGCCATGGGCTTCTCGCAGAGGATATGTTTTCCCGCCCTGGCTGCCTCCACGGCGATCTCACAGTGGTACTTGGTGGGAGTGACGATGATCACCGCGTCAATCTCCTCATCCTTCAGCAGTTCCCTGTAGTCCTCATATCCTTTCTCTATCTCCAGTTCCTGAAGCGCTGCCTGCACATTTTCCCTGCAGGGGTCCGCCACTGCGGCCAGCGCTGCATTCGGCACAGCGGCCCTGAAATTTCTGGCATGGATCATTCCTGCCCTGCCAGCGCCTATCAAACCTAAACTGACTTTTCCGTTTTTCATTGTATTTACTCCTGTCTTCCTATTTATTTCCTTTGTTTTAACGCTTGTTATTTTCCCGATTCTTGATATACTAAAGATATCACGCAGCCATGCAGGTCTATCCCCGCATGGCTGCCATATCATTTCTGAGAAAAGAAATACGGGGGAATTTACACATGTATAAGGTACTGATCGCTGAGGATGAGATGCTGGTGCGGACCGGCATACGCGCATCCATCGACTGGGAAAAATTCAATATGTATGTAGTGGATGAGGCAGCCGACGGGCAGACTGCCTGGGAGCTTTACCGGAAGCATCAGCCCGATCTGGTGCTCACTGACATTAAAATGCCCTTTATGGACGGCATTGAACTTATCCGCAAAATCCGTGATACCGGGAGCCCCACGGAGATCATTATTCTATCCTGTCTGGACGACTTTTCCCTGGCAAGGGAGGCGATCCGGCTTGGTGTCAGCGGCTATATCCTGAAACTCACCATGACCACAGAGGAGATGGAAGAGGTTCTGGAAAACGCCTGTCAGACTCTTGATAAAGTCACAAAAACCAAAGGCAGTTCCATGGCTCCCGTCAATCTCTATGATGTCCTGGAACACAGTCTGCTGAGCCATCTTACATACAATGTCCCTTCCCTGTCCGAGTGCCTGTCCACCCTGAGGGAATATTCTGTCACCATCCATCCCCATGACCTGGTAACCGCACTGATGGTGGTTGACCAGTACGAACAGCTCCAGGACTTATACCAGGACAGCCACGGACAGCTTATTCAGTTCTCTCTTTTGAATATCATCAACGAGATCCTGGCAAAAAGCGGTTCCGGACTTGTAGTCCATGTCTCAGGCTCCCGCTATCTGCTTCTCTTCCACAACGAGAAAGAGACGCGTTCCTTCCATCTGATCTCAGGGGTGCTGAGTGAGATCATGACGGTTTTGAAAAACTATTTTAATGTGACGCCGCATTTTTGTATCAGCGAGATGACACAGGACCTTTCCCGGCTGCGGGTGCTGTATCAGCAGTGCCTTCTGCTGGATGAGCAGGAATTCTTTCTCTTTCCCGGCTCAGTGAACCACTATGACAGTTCCTGGAAGACTTCCCTGTGCCAGACACTGCTGACACGGACCAGACATACACTGAACGCCTTTATGGACCCGGGGTTCACCTCCGGTTTCCTTTTACAGCCCCTGGAGGAGCAGTTAAAGAAAGAATTCTCATCCAAAGCCGTGCTGAACATCTTCTACGACAGCTATATCGTCTACCTGCACAACCAGGGTCCCGGTGACGGCGACTCCTATCTGTGGGTGCGCGATTTTCTGCAGGCGCTCTCTGCCTGCAAGAATTATTACGAGATGCTGGAACAGTTTGTGGCACACGCGCAGAAGCTGGAAAAACTGTCCCGGGAACGTATGTCCTGCAGCCGGGAAATCCTCCAGGCACTGCAGTTCCTTCAGAATAATTACCACCGTCAGATCACCCTGAACGAAGTCTCCGGCCTTGTGGGACTGAGCCCCAATTACTTCAGCAGCATCTTCAAAAAAGAACTGGGGACTTCCTTTTTAGAGTATCTGAACCGTTACCGCATAGAAAAATCCATGAAGCTTCTGCAGAATACTTCCATGAAATCCTATGAGATTGCCTACGCATGCGGCTTTTCCGATGAGGGATATTATGGAAAGACCTTCAAGAAGTTCACCGGCAAGACACCCAATGAATACAAAAAGTCCTGTGTTTTCACCACATCCAATGAGTAAAGGAGTACCTGTCCATGTTCCGACTGCTGAAAGACAAAGCCATCAGCCTGAAGCTGAAATCAAAACTGATCCTGTCCTTTATGCTCACCAGTGTTTTTATCCTTCTGCTGTTTGCCCTGTTTTTTTACCGCTATACATCCACCACGCTTCTGCAGCAGTCGGAAAAAGCCACGCTCAGTTCTCTGTCCCAGCTTGAGGTCAATCTGACCACTGTGCTGAATACGGTCAATACTGTGAGCAGGAATATCCTGGTATCCTCCTACTTCTCAGAGGAAATGAAGCTGGACCAGATCAGCTCCCCGGACGATGTCCAGTTCATCAACGATGTGTACGACTACTTTTCCGAGATGATGACAAGCTACGATTACATACATTCCATTGTCTATTACGGTGACAACGGCCTCATCATCGGTTCCAGCGATAATAAAAATTATTTTAATTTTGACAGCAGCCTGACCGGCTCTTTCTATGAGACCCAACTGAAAAAGGACCTGGAGGAGAAAGGCGGGCCGATCGTATGCGGCGGCCTGCGATACAGCGATTTCTTCGGAGGAACGTATTCCTCTAAGATGGACACCCGTTACATCACTCTGGGCAGAAGGCTTCAGACTGCGGGACAGACCTCCGGCTATGTAGTCATCAATATCCGCGAGTCCTACCTCCGTTCCCTGTATCACGATGACAAGAAAAACGTATCAGGGGAAAGCCTGCTGCTGGATGCCCACGACCTTGTCATCTCCGCTGAGAACAAGGAACTGATCGGCACAAAGGCTGTGACCAGTCCGCTGGATACGGACAATACCGTGCATCTTACCCTGTCTCTGGGGGACAACGATCTTCTGAACAAGAACAATCAGATCATCTATTATCCCTATGAGCATTACGGGCTTTCCATTGTCTATGAGATGCCCTATGAGATCCTGTTTGAGAATATCCATCAGTTAAAGGTCATGATCATCACTCTGCTGGCCGTGTTCCTGGTCCTGGCTCTGATCATCAGCATGTTCTGGATATACGCCATCACCAAACCGCTCAACAGCCTGATCGCTGCCATGAAGACCATGGGAAGCGGGCAGATTGGAGTCAGAATGGAGGCTGCCAAATCCTCGGACTTTAAATTCCTGACTGACCAGTTCAACCAGATGTCCCGGAACATCCAGCATCTGATAGATGAAAATGAGATCATACAGGAGGAACGCCACGAACTGGCAGTACAGAACCTGCAGAACCAGCTCAGCCCTCATTTTCTCTACAATACTCTGAACACGATCAAATGGATGGCTATCGTCAGCAAGGCCACAAATGTGGCTGACTGTGTGACCGCTCTGGGCAATCTGCTGCAGCCTCTGTTCCGAAACACCAAGACCACCTGGCCCCTCAGCGATGAACTGAACTATCTGAAAAACTACCTGCGCATCATGAATTACCGGACAGGAACACCTATTGATTTTACGTCGGAAATCGATCCCTCCATCCTGCCCTGCCTGATGCCGAAATTCATCCTGCAGCCACTGCTGGAGAACGCCATATCCCATCAGAATCCATCCCCGGAGGTAAAGAACACCATCACCCTTACCGGGCACAGGGAGGACAACACGATCTTCCTTGTCCTCACCGACAACGGCCTCGGCATCGATCCGGACAGACTGCAGGTTCTTCAGGAACTTCTGGCCTCCAATGAGGACTGCACCAAACCCCTGGACCGGGCCTCCCTGCCCCAGGGCATCGGTATCGGTATCCTGAACACCAACCGCCGCATCAAACTCCAGTACGGCAATGCCTGCGGGCTTACCGTTGCATCTGCTCCGGGACGCGGGACTTCTGTCACACTGACTCTTGTAAATGTTACCGAAAGGGTATAAAAAGGCGCCGCCCGTACCGGAGTGTGTCAAAGCACACTCCCGGGCAGCGCCTTCTCCGTACGAGTACGTGTTTATCTTCGGAAGCGTCCTTTATTTGTCTGCAAATTCTTTTGCTGTCTTCTGTGCTTCGGACCAGATACCTTCCATCTCTTTCACCACATCCGCATATCCTTTATCCTCCACAGACTGGATAAACGCATCTTTCTTGGCGTCAAAGTCTTTGGGGTCTGACATGATCACATCAGCCACTCCAACCTTCACATACTCATCCACCTGGGCGGACAGATTCTTTGTCTCATCAGAAGGTTCCTTGATCAGGTTTGGTGTCAGGTCCACTTCTGTACTCAGCTTATATTCACCGGATGCGATCTTGGATTCGATCACCTGTCCCGGATACTTGGCATCAGCAACACCGCTGTCTGCAATGAAGATCTCGTCAATCTTGGTGGTGGATTTTTTAACTTCCTCGGCAGCTTTTAACAGACTGGCCGGATATCCGTCAGATAAGATCTGGCTGGAGCTGAGGCCAGAAAGTTTTGTATAGGCAAAGCCTTCACTCTGTGCATAAGTGGCATTTGCAGCCACGCCGTCGCGGTACTCTTTTGTCATCTGCGGAACACTGTCCACTACTTCCCAGTGAACCCCCTCAACACCGCTGTTTAAAAGCCTTGCGCCTTCTTCGCTGAACAGATAATCAATCATCTCAATGGCTTTTACCGGGTCTTCACAGTTCTTTGTCAGTGCCAGCGGATAATCCTGTGCCCATCCGAAAGGTTTGTCGCCCTCATAGGCACCGTACATATAATCCAGGCCGGTGGGCACGATCTCAAAGCCCTTTTCCGGGGTTCCGGCTGCCGCGTAAGCGTCATTCGCCGTATTGTACAGCCAGTTTGCATAGGTCACAAAGGTCTGTCCGTTTTTCAGCTTGTCCATATAGTTATCGTATTTCTGTGTGAAGATTTCCGGGTCCAGGATTCCCATGTTGTATGCTTTGTTGTAGAATTCCATGCAGTTCCAGAACGGCTCGGAATAGTAGGTTGCCAGCGGCTCTTTATTTACCATGTCATAGCACATGCCGTAGGACCAGTTTGTAACGCCTGACATAGCCTGATAAGGAATGGTCCACATCCAGAGGCCCCAGTCACTCCATCCTGAGATGGCATAGGTCTTATTGCCGTTTTCTGTCTCCGGTTCTGCATCCTGCATAGCCTTTAAAGCTTCCAGATAGTCATCTGTGCTCTTAATCTCCGGGGAACCGATCTCTTTGTACAGATCATATCTTGTATAGAGGGCAAGATTGGCACCTGAGCGGTCCACCACTTTTGTGTCCGTGGCCTTGTTGATCTGGACAGGAAGATAATACAGTTTCCCGTCATTGCTCAGAAATTCTTTGGAGTATTCAATGGCATCCGCGAATTTCTCTTTGATGTTCGGTGCATGTTCCTCGATCAGATCATCCAGAGCAAGGAGCTGTCCGCTCTGTAAGAGTGCCTGGGCATCCACACCCAGATCCCCGTAATTGCTGTTCACTATGCCCGGAAGGTCACCGCCGGCCAGAAGCACTTTGAACTTCTGGGCGTCACCGTTGATGACATTCAGGCGTACCCCTGTCTTCTCAGCTATAGCGTCTGCGATGGTGGTATTCTGAGGTCCTGTCTCCAGAGCATCTTTATCCCAGAAGGTGATCTCCACCTCACCGCCGCTGCTGCTGTCCTTTCCCTCCTCCTGTTTCTCTGTTTTTTCCCCTGCGTCTTTCTTCGCTTCGTCTTTGCTGCCGCATCCTGCAAGCATGGACACTGCCATGGCTGTGCTCAAAAATAATGCGGTAAGTCTCTTCATTCTTTTTTTCATACTCATTCTCCTTAAACCTGTATTTTTCCTGCTGTACTCATCCCTTCACTGCCCCCATCATGATTCCCTTTACAAAGTGTTTCTGCAGAAATGGATATACACACATAATTGGTACGGTTGCGATCACCGTAATACACATTTTAATCGCCATCGGCGTTATCTTTACAGCGTTTGCAGTGTCGGCCATAGTCTGTGAAGATACATTTGCCACATTCTGGGCCTGGTTGATATAGTTGTAAAGTATCATCTGCATTGTCTGTAAATTTTCATCATTTACCAGAAAGTAATTGTCTGTCCAGTTATTCCACTGCGCTACCGCAGCATAGATGGCAATGGTTGCCACGATTGGCTTGCACAGCGGAAAGATAATGGAGCGGAATATCCTGAAATAGCCGGCCCCGTCAATCCTTGCTGATTCCTCCATGGAAATCGGCAGAGACTCCATATACGTTTTTATCAGAATCATATAATATGCGGAAACTGCTGTGGGCAGAATGTAAAGCAGGAAGTTATCCTTCAGCCCGTATGCCCTCATGGTCAGATACCAGGGAATCAGTCCGGCATTGATATACATTGTGATAACAAAAAAGCGGTAAACAAATTTTCTTGCAAACATCTCCTGCTTTGTCACCAGGTACGCCAGAAATGACGTACACACCACGGTAAGCGCAGTCCCTAAAAACGTTCTCGCCACAGAGATTCCAAAAGCTCCCACAATATTATTCAGAGAAAAAAGCGTCTTATACGTCTGGAGGGAAAATCCCTTCGGCAGCAGAACTACCTTTGATGCCAGTTCCGGATTGCTTATGGAATATATGACCACATAGTAGAACGGGTAGATACAGACAATCGTGATCAGGATAAACAACAGGTAGTTGATTGCGTCAAATACTGTAAATTTCTGTTTCATTTCTTCCTCCTATACGATCGACTCGCCCCTGACTTTTTTTGAAAGCTGATTTGCCCCAAACAACATAGCCACACTGAACAGTGTCTTCAGCATACCCAGTACGGTTGAATAAGAATAATCATTGATCAGGATACCTACTTTATACACATAATAATCGAGAACCTCGATCCTGTCCGCAACCAGTGGGTTGAAGAATACAAAATACTGGTCAAATCCGTTATTCAGCAGATTACTGATACTCAGCAGCAGCAGTACAAAAAATGTAGGATACAGACTTGGAATCGTAATATTCCTGATAAGCTGGAACCTGCTCGCACCGTCCACTCTGGCAGCCTCATAGAGTTCCGCGTCGATACCGGCGATGGCTGCTATGTAGATGATTCCATTCCATCCAACGGATTTCCAGATTCCCAGTACCCACTGCATACACCATACCGCGTCGTTTTCTCCCAGAATATTGGTGAAAGCCTTTGTTGACCCCATCATCTTCAGGATATTGGCGATCAGACCCTCATTGGAGAACACGGCAAAGCTCAGCGCAAATACAATGATCCAGCTGATGAAGTAAGGCAGTGTGGTTGTCGTCTGTACAAATTTTTTAAAAAACGGCCTCCGTATCTCATTTAAAAATATTGCAAAAAACATGGGTATCGGTGCCGCAAGCAGTCCCAGACCGCTCATAACCAGCGTATTGCGCAGGACTCTCGACAGATCTCTCCAATCAGTGAAGATTTTCATAAAGTTCTTAAGTCCCACAAACTCCATATCACTAAGCGCCAGTCCCGGCTTATAATCAAAGAAGCCATACATCCAGCCAAATATAGGTACATAAGCAAATGCAAATACAAAGATTATGAAGGGCAGGGCCATGAAAAAAAGCCTGTACTTTGGTTTTATCTTTCCAGCCCTAAATTTTCCCACTTTCATTCCTCCTCTCTTATTTTATACGCTCCGGATTCGTATCTCTTGTTGATGGTTCTATTATATTGTCCGAAAGGGGGTGTCTCAATGGAGAGAATTATGATTTTCCGGAGAAAATTCGTATATAAAAAAAGAGGGGCCGTTAAAACGGAAAATAAATCATTATGAGGATTAGAAATATAGGGGATTTTTATGATTTTTAGGAAATTTATTGATTTATAATATCAGAACTGATCACATGAAAGGTGTTTCCCCTGCAGTGATCACGCAGGGGAAGAAATGGTTTCTTTTATAGAAATGTCTCGGGGGCCATATCTCATGCCTCCTGCATACTCTTGATGATCCTGGCGATTTCCTCCGTGGTTTCCTCCAGTTCTTCCGCAATTACATCTATGGATTTTCCTTTTTCCAGCTTTCTCTTTACTAATTCCTTCAGCGTCTCCTGTCTTCCAGCCGCATAAGCTTCTTCACGCTGTACTTCCACATCCAAATCATAATCGTACTCTGCTATCAGCATATTTACCACCTCACTGCCTTTCTTTTTCAGATAATCGGTCAGTATTCCTGCCTTCATACATTCCTCTACGGCATTTTTGTATGCATCAGAGCTGCCTGTCTGCTGGTGTTTTCTTAGAATCTCTACAAATTCGCTGTACTCCCTCAGTATGCTGCACCTGTCAAGGATCTCATGGCCCTGCTCCGGATTGATATTGATGACCTTCACACAGAGTTCCAGCATGGGGGAATGGGTATCCTCCTTCTGCACATATGCATCCGAGAGGTACAGCATCTTCTCCTTTGCCCAGGGGTCCTTCCCATTATAAAAGGTATAAAACTCAGGGGTCGGAATCTTTACCGTCTTTTTTCTGTACCGGTCACGCACCGGAACAATCTGTTCTAAGGCCCTTCCTATATACAGCAGTTCCCGCAGCGGCATGTTCTCATTGATCGTTGACTGGTGTTCGCCAAACACCATTACCTTATCCTCAATACCAAAGGATACGTCATTGCAGAAATTCATATAAAGCACATCATCCACTCTGATCTTCCGGACTTTCGTCCCCTCCGGAAGGGGTTCGTCATGCAGTGCATTGTAAAGTGAAATCTCATTTTTCTCCGCAGATTCATCCTTGAAAAACAAATCCACAAATACACTGTTTTTGTACTTCTGGTTCTCTTTTGCTGCCATAAATGCCCTCCTTTTACAGGCCATATGACCTAAGGAAGACTTGCTTCTATATTTTATAGTATAGAAAAAACCTATAGATTATTCAAGACCTTCCCCTGAAAAACGGCCCTTATTTTATTTTGATTTGGTAAATTCGGGGGAACTCCCCATTTGACAGCCTCTCGGCCGAAAAGCAGAACTTATGAACTGATAAATCATAAGTGTATTCAGTATATCACAGAGAAAGGTTCCTTTCAACAGGCAGTAAAAAAGGATAGCAGTGCATAAAACTCACAACTGCTATCCTCAAATCCTCTCACACCTTAAACCGGTATCCAACACCCCATATGGTCTCAATATACTGCGGTTTCGCCGTATTAAATTCAATCTTTTCACGAATCTTCTTAATATGCACTGTCACTGTGGCAATATCACCGATGGACTCCATGGCCCAGATTTCCTTGAACAGCTCATCCTTGGTAAATACCCGGTTGGGATTCTGTGCCAGAAAGGTAAGCAGATCAAACTCCTTGGTTGTAAAATTCTTCTCCTCACCGTTGATCCACACACGCCTTGCCGTCTTGTCAATCTTCAGGCCGCGGATCTCAATAATGTCATTCTCCTGCACACCTGTACCGATCAGTCTCTCATATCTGGCCAGATGTGCTTTCACTCTGGCAACCAGCTCACTGGGACTGAACGGTTTTGTCATATAGTCATCCGCTCCCAGACCCAGACCGCGGATCTTATCAATATCGTCCTTTTTGGCGGAGACCATGATCACCGGATTGTTCTTTACATTCCTGATCTCACGGCAGATCTCAAATCCGTCCACTTCCGGAAGCATCAGGTCCAGAATGAACAGATCATAATTTCCCTCCAGCGCCTTCTTAAGCCCCACGTCACCGCGGTGCTCAATCTCCACCTCAAAGCCGCTCAGCTCCAGGTAATCCTTTTCAAGGTCGGCAATTGCCTCCTCGTCTTCAATAATTAATATCTTACTCATTCATCGGTACCTCCTGGTATTTTCTAAGAACGAAGTACATAACCGTTCCGATATTCTCCTTGCTCGTTGCCCAGACCTTGCCTCCGTGATCCTCCATGATCTTCTTGACTATTGAGAGGCCAATGCCGCTTCCTCCCTTAGAAGAATTTCTGGAAGCATCCGTACGGTAAAACCTGTCAAAAATATTGGGCAGGTCTTTCGCTGCGATTCCTTTTCCGTTGTCCTCAATCTCCACCTGGACAAAATCCCCTACGTCCTTCACCCGCAGGTTGATCCTCCGCTCTCTGCTGCTGCCCATGTATTTGAGGGAGTTGCTCACAATATTGTTTATAACCCTTTTAATCTGCTCCGCATCGGCAATGACAAGCACCTCAGGTCCCACATAATTGGAATACTGGAACTGTACGGACTTGGATTCCAGCTCAGAATCCAGCTCCTCTGCACAATCATCAAAAAATTCCGTCACAGAAATCTTATTGAAGGTGTAGGGTATCCTGTTGGTATCCATTTTGGAGTAGAACGTCAGTTCATTGATCAGTCTGTCCATGTCATTAGCTTTATTATAGATTGTATGGATATATCTGTCCATCTTTTCCGGTGTATTTGCCACGCCATCCATGATTCCTTCCACATATCCCTTGATGGCAGTGATCGGTGTCTTCAAATCATGGGAAATATTGCTGATCAGTTCCTTATTATCCTTGTCAAACTCCAGCTTCTCCTCAGCGTTCTCCTTCAGTCTCTGCCTCATGGCCTCAAAATCCTGGCACAGATCAGATATCTCATTCACACCCTCGCTGGCAATAGAGAAGTCCAGGTTCCCTTCCTTGATCTTCTGGGTCGCTGTCCGCAGCTTATCAAGGGGTGAGATAACGCCCCTGTAAATCCACCAGGTAAGCCCCAGGGCCGTAACCGTGAGGATGATCACCACGGCTGCCAGCATATTCCGAATCAGCTCCTCTATCTGCGGCAGCGTTTTAAACACACTGGAAACCACAAAAAGACTGCCTTTTCCGTGCTCGCTGGTCTCAAAGTCAATTTGCTTAACCAGCGCCTTTATCTTGCCTCCCAGATAAAAACCATCGCTGCTGTCACCGCTGTCATCCTTGTAATCCGGCAGCCTGCTGATAAGCTCCGACGGGTAGGGATCACATCCTATATATCTTATTTTATCATCTTCCCGCACAATAAGATAGGAGTGTACCTGCTCCAATTCCTTGTTAATGGAATCCAGATATTCGATATTTTCCAAATCTTTGGGAGATTCCTTGGCTGCCTCCGACAACCGGCCGATAGCGCCGCTCGTCATGCTGTTGATCACCTCTGCCGTGTTGGTCAGGCTTTCATATGTGGCATTCTCAATTCCATACTGCTTTTCTATGGCCTTGAGCTGATACTGGCTGAAACCCCAGAACGCCACACCGGTAAACAGCAGAGGCTCCAGTATGATGATGAAAAAAGAAACGATAATCCTTGTCTTTAATTTCATGTTCCGGCACCTTTCTGTCCTCTGCCCTAGAGCGTGTTTGAAAATTCATTCCGACAAACTGTGGCGCACAGCTTGCCGAAAGCAATTTTCAAACACGCTCTAAAACGGGCATAATGTCTTCTGGTAAATATTATAGCATAATTTGCTGCATTTTCTTCTAAACAAAAGTGAATCAAATCTAAACTTTCTATAAAAAACCCTGCAAAATCCTTTGACTTTACCTGAAACACCTTCTAAAATATAATCAACAGGAAAAGCGGCCAGACCGCAGGACCCACCGAGGAGAAACTATGTTTTTAGATAAAGATAACCATCTCGCAAAATTAAATGAACTGTACGGGCAGAACTGCTTTCAGTCCGCCTCCCTCTACTGTGACGCCGGTATGGGAAAGACCACTCTTCTCAGACAATTTTCAGCCGGAAAACGCACCCTGTATTTCAAACCCCTGGAGACTACGGACCGTGAAAACTTCCTGGCCCTGAAGGAAGAGGCTATCCGTGTGCTTGGTGCTCTGGAAAAACTGAAAGCTGCCAAAAGATTCGCGGAACTGTTCCGCACCATAGGAAGATCCGCCAAAGAGGAACCTCTGCTCTTTATTATTGACGATTTTCCACATCTCATCAATAAAAACCGCAGACTATCCACATTGATCCAGTCTTATATGACAAAAGAGTGGAAAACTTCCAAACTTTTTGTAATTTTATGTAAACCTGCTTCCCTGTACGAAAAAGAAAGCACCCAGGCTGCCAATCCACTGCTCTTAAAGCCCTTTACTTTCTTTGAGACGCGGCAGCTCTTCCGCCATCTGCCCATAGAACAGCAAATCTGTATATTCGGCATTACGGGAGGCGTGCCCGGCTATCTGGCCTACTTTGTCAATGGCAGGCCATTTCAGGAGAATCTGTATCAGTTATTTTTCACGGAGGAAGGTGCCTTTTACCGACGTCCCACCAAGTTTTTAAAAGTACATCTGTCCGAGCCGGAACTGGCCCACTCTGCCCTTCTGTGTCTCGGCGCAAAAAGGCGCAAGCTCCACGAGATCTGCGAGCGGACAGAACTGACCCCAAGCGCCGCGGGAAGTCTTATGAATACCCTGGACCTGCTTGGTCTGGTGGATAAGATCATTCCCGTCACGGAAGACGCGGGAAGCCGCAGGACGCTTTACCGCATCGCTGACGGCGTATTCCGCTTCTGGTATACCTTTGCCGCGCCTCACCGCAGCGCCATTGAACTCGGGTGCGGAAGAGATGTATTTGAAAAGGAAATACTCCCTGCCCTGGACAGCTACTCCAAAGAGACCTTTGAGGATATCTGCAGGCAGTATCTGGATCTTCTCGCCTGTCTGGGAGAGGCTCCTTTCCCCTATGACCACGCGGGAAGCTGGTGGGGACAGCATCCCACCAGAAAACGCACCGAGTACGTCCCCATCGCTGCCTCGGATGACAGCAACATGCTTCTGGGAGACTGTTTCTGGACAGACCAGTGGATCGATCTGGAGGGCCTGCAGGGTCTTCAAAAACATGCCGGGCTGTTCCCGCACAGTACAATCTGGTACTGCCTGTTTGCCAAATCCGACTTTGTCTCCGGCATGGAAACCATCTTCGGGGACACTGTGAAAGTCTTTACACTGGAACAGATGTGTACCCGGGCAGATGCCGTTGTCTGCACACCAGATATCTGCTAAAATTGGTAAAATAGATGCACATGACAATTTTTACGATATAAATGTCAATTATCAGTTAGTTTTTATCAAGTTTCCTTTTGGATATACTAAAAGAAAAAAGGAGACACGGCAGAAATGGACGAGAAAAGAGAACGCCAGTTTCGGGAACTGGGACTGACTATATCGTATTACCGAAAACTGAAAGGGCTCACACAATTACAGCTTGCAAATGCCGTTGGTCTGAGCCGTACACACATCAGTAATATCGAAGCGCCCAGGATCAAAACATCCCTTTCCCTGGAAAGTCTGTTTGATATTGCAGATGCACTGGACATACAGCCCAGAGACCTGTTCAATTTCCGTGAGCAGCAGCAATAGCAGAAAAGGTTCCGCATTCCTTCAAGCAGAGAATGCGGAACCTTTTAATTTCTTATAAATATTTCTTTAAGTCTTCAGCCTTGTCCAGTCTCTCCCAGGGCAGATCCAGATCATTTCTTCCGAAATGTCCGTAAGCTGCGGTCTGTTTGTAGATTGGACGTCTCAAATCCAGCATTTTAATGATTCCGGCCGGCCTTAAGTCAAAGTTTTCACGTACGATCTCCGTCAGCTTCTGGTCTGAAAGTTTACCTGTGCCGAATGTTTCCACCTGGATGGATGTGGGATGCGCAACGCCGATGGCATAGGAAAGCTGAATCTCACATTTTCTTGCAAGACCTGCTGCCACCATATTCTTTGCCACATAACGGGCGGCATATGCTGCGGAGCGGTCCACCTTTGTACAGTCTTTACCGGAAAAAGCACCGCCGCCGTGACGGGCGTATCCGCCGTAAGTATCCACAATGATCTTACGTCCTGTCAGGCCGCTGTCCCCGTGAGGTCCGCCGATAACAAAACGTCCTGTGGGGTTGATGAAAAATTTTGTCTCTGCGTCCACCATGTCTGCCGGAAGGATGGGGTCAAACACGTATTTCTTAATATCCTCGTGAATCTGCTCCTGTGTGACATCCGGGTCATGCTGTGTGGAGAGTACCACTGCATCCAGGCGGATCGGGCGGTCATTCTCATCGTACTCAACCGTCACCTGTGTCTTGCCGTCCGGTCTCAAATAAGTCAGTGTGCCATCCTTTCTAACCTTTGTCAGCTGGCGTGACAATTTATGTGCCAGGGAGATGGGATAAGGCATGAACTCCTCTGTCTCATCTGTGGCATAGCCGTACATCATACCCTGATCACCGGCGCCGATGGCGTCGATCTCTTCCTCAGACATGCTGTTTTCCTTTGCCTCCAGAGCCTTGTCCACACCCATGGCGATATCCTTTGACTGCTCATCAATCGTGGTAATCACACCGCAGGTATCCGCGTCAAAGCCGTATTTGGCTCTCGTATAGCCAATCTCACGTACGGTCTCCCTTACGATCTTCGGAATATCTACATAGGCATTCGTTGTGATCTCGCCCATTACCATAACCACACCCGTTGTGGTGCAGGTCTCGCAGGCCACACGGCTCATGGGGTCTTTTTCCATCAATGCATCCAGAATGGCGTCAGAAATGGCATCGCACATTTTATCCGGATGGCCTTCAGTTACTGATTCGGATGTAAATAATCTTTTTTCCATGTTGTTCTCCTTTTTTAAGATTGATTTATCCTGCGGCTGATTCCTGCGCCGAAGCGCGGCCGCCTGCGGTTATGTTCCTCTTGCTCGCCGTATGCAATAAAAAGGGTCCGCTTAAGCGGACCCATATCTTACATAAATGAATCCTCTTATTGTTCGACTATTTCGCTCAGGTTGGCACCTTCCTTTTGCAAGGGGTTGCCGTGACTTCACAGATCCTATGTATCTCCATCACTCTGAATAAGAGAAATTATAACCTATTCACTTGTCTTATATACGATAACGCTTTTTCTATGGTTTGTCAATGGGTAATGGATTTATTTCACCAGATACCCGCCGTCGACCGGGATCACCGCACCACTCACGTAATCACTTGCATGGGAGGCCAGGAAAATAGCCGCGCCCTTCATATCATCCCCGGTTCCCCAGCGGTGTGCCGGGATTCTCTCAGAAATAGACGCAAATCTTGGATTTTCCGGATCCATAAGCGCCTTGTTCATCTCCGTCGCCATATACCCCGGCGCAATGGCATTCACATTGATTCCTCTTGCCAGCCAGTCATTGGTGAGTTCCTTGGTAAGCTGTGCCACACCACCCTTGGATGCCGCGTATGCAGGTATGGTCTGGCCGCCGAAAAAGGAATTCATAGAGGCAATGTTGATGATCTTGCCGTAACCCTTTTTCAGCATCACCCTGGCTGCCTCCTGGCAGAGGATAAAAATGCTGGTCAGGTTCACGCGGATGACCTCATCCCACTCCTCCAACGGAAACTCTTCCGCACTGTGGCGTCTCTGGATTCCGTGGGCAGTGAGAAGAATATCCACATCACCGCCCAGACTGTCCAGGCACTCCCGGAAAACACGGTATATATCCTCCCTGTCCCCCAGATTTCCCTTGACTCCGTGGCATTTAAATCCACGGCTCTTAAATTCCTCAGCCACCCGGAACACACTGTCAGAGGTACCCACGATCGCTACCTCACAGCCTGCTTCCATATAGCCTTCCGCCATTCCGTAACCCAGTCCTCTTGTCCCGCCGGTCACAATGGCTTTTTTTCCGCTGATATCAAATAAATCCTGTGCGTGCATCTGCTTTACTCCATGTATCCGCCCTTCATAGGAGAGACGGCCCTTTCTGAGAAGATTTTCAAGACACCCTTTTCATATTTTACAGGTTTTGGCTGCCATTTGCTTCTGCGTTCCTTTAAAACAGCCTCAATCTCTTCCTGTGTCTTCTTCTCACCTGCGATTCCCACTATGCGGAGCACGCGGCCCGGAATATTCACCTCGATCAGATCGCCCTCCTCAACCAGAGCGATGGGACCGCCCTCTGCCGCTTCCGGAGAGATATGTCCGATTGCAGGACCCTTGGATGCTCCTGAAAATCTTCCGTCTGTGAGAAGGGCAATGGAAGCGCCCAGCTCCGCGTCAGACGCAATGGCCTCTGTGGTATAGAACATCTCCGGCATACCGCTTCCTTTCGGTCCCTCGTAACGGATGATCACCGCGTCACCGGGTTTGATCTCATGAGTCAGCACCGCGTGGATGGCATCCTCCTCACAGTCAAAAGGACGTGCTTTCAGGGTAGCCTCGAACATTTCTTTCGGAACTACGGTATGCTTTACCACAGCCCCTTCCGGTGCCAGGTTGCCGTAGAGAATGGCAATACTGCCGTCTGTTCCAAAAGGTTTGTCAAAAGGACGAATCACATCTTCCCTTTTCAGACCCACTTTTTCCAGGTAGCTGTCGCATTTATCATAGAAGCCGTTCTTTTTCAGTTCCTCCAGGTTCTCGCCCAATGTCTTACCGGTGACTGTCATCACATCCAGATGCAGCATATCCTTGATTTCTTCCATAATGGTCGGAACGCCGCCTGCATAGTAGAAGAACTGTGCCGGCCACTCTCCTGCGGGACGGATGTTCAGCAGATAATGTGCGCCTCTGTGGAGTCTGTCAAAGGTATCGCCGTCGATCTCAATGCCGAATTCCCTTGCAATAGCCGGAAGGTGGAGCAGGGAGTTTGTGGAGCCGGAGATTGCAGCGTGCACCATGATGGCATTCTCAAAGGACTTCATGGTCACGATCTTGTCCGGTGTCAGATCATGCTCTGCCAGCCATACTGACTGTTTTCCCGCTTCCCTTGCCACTACACGCAGGTCCTTGCTAGTAGCGGGCATAAGCGCACTTCCCGGCAGCATCAGGCCAAGTGCCTCTGCCATGATCTGCATGGTGGATGCGGTTCCCATGAAGGAGCAGGCACCGCAGGAGGGACATGCGTTCTGCTTGTAGAAGGTCAGCTTCTCCTGCGTGATCTCCCCGCGCTCGCACATGGCATTATACTTACCAATCTGTTCTAGTGTCAGAAGGTCAGGACCTGCGTCCATAACACCGCCTGTCACAATAATGGAAGGAATGTTCACTCTTCCCACGCCCATCAGGTGCGCCGGCATTCCCTTGTCACAGCTTGCAACGAACACGCCGCCGTCAAAAGGTGTGGCGTTGGCATGGATCTCGATCATATTGGCGATCATATCTCTGGATGCCAGGGAATAGTTGATTCCATCGTGGCCCTGGGCCTCGCCGTCACAGATGTCCGTGGTAAAATATCTGGCGCCGTGTCCGCCCGCCTCAGCGATTCCTGCCCTGGCCTCCTCCACAAGCTCCAGCAGGTGTCCGCTGCCCGGATGGCTGTCACCAAAGGTACTCTCAATCATAATCTGGGGTTTTGACAAATCCTCCAGCTTCCATCCTGTTCCCAGACGGAGCGGGTCTAATTCCGGTGCAATTTTTCTTAATTCCTGGCTTCTTAACTTCATAATCGTTCTCCTTTGACTAAGTGAATCTGATGAATCGCTGCTTGATTTGGAATGGATTGGTTTTTTTGAAGACATCATACGTCGTATCTGTTTGTATAGTAACACTTCTTTTCCCCGGGGTCAAGAGGCTCACTTATTTTATCCCTTTTGCTTATTTTTACCCTCCGAAATTTATGCATATTTCACAAAACAAGAGGCCGCTTTCATGCACGGCACCCGGGGCTTTTTCCTTCTGCGCTGTGTGCAATAAAAAATCCGGGCCTGTTACAGCCCGGAAAGTCTCTCTATCTTATCCTGATTGCTTGCCAGATGCTCTATCATGGCATCCTTAGCAGCCTTGGGATTGCGTTCTCTGATGGCATCCACGATCATCTGGTGGGTGCGCACGGTTTCCTTTGTCAGGGAATAGTCCGTGATATTTATAAAAAGGGAAATACCTGACTGGATGACAGGAATGATATTCGGCATGATCATATTCTTGCTCATCTTTGCCAGCATTTCGTGGAACTCAATGTCCTTGTGCATATGAGGCTCCTCTTTGTCGCAGAGTTCTTTCACCTCATCCTCGATCCGCTGCAGCTCTTCTATTTCCTCCGGCATGGCCCGCTCTGCGGCAAGCGCTGCGATTTCCGGCTCAATGATCATGCGGACTTCACAAAGATCAAGGCCAAGCCTTTTCTTATCATCCACAAAGGCAAATCCCAGCGGGTCATCCACCACTCCGGGATTTTCACAGACAAAAGTCCCGCAGCCCCGGCGGATCTCCAGGATGTTTCTGGAGACAAGGATCTTCACTGCCTCCCTTATGGTACCTCTTCCCACGGATAACTGCTGTGCCATATCAAATTCATTCGGCAGCTTATCCCCCGCCTTCAGCGCCCTGTCCGCTATCAGGCTGATAATCTGCTCTGCCACTCTCTCAGGCAGTAATTTTTTACTTTCATTCAACGATTCTAACATATATAATTACCTCTTTACCTGTTTATAATGATCCTGCACCCTCATAACCACTGTTTTGCTGTACGTGTATCACAGACGGAACCCTGTCAGGGGTACTTTTTGTCGAAGGTTTTCTGCATTTTTCAGCATTTGTTTACATATTATAGCATGTTCGTTTAAAGAAAGTCTACCAGGCACAGCATAAAAAATGCCGTCCGGAGAAACGCATCCCCCGGACGGCAGCTTTAACCTTATGCTCTCACACTTACATCATAAGTCCCGGCAGGAAGCCCTGGAACAGAGAAAGTATGGATACAAATATGAGAATTGCCACGCCGGCAACAAAACCGCCGATACTCCATCCACGGATAGTATCCGTAACAGAAATCTTAAAGAACCGGCTGATTGCCCAGAATCCGGAGTCGTTCGGCAGTGAAAGGCCGATACCGCCTGCACAGATAGCAATTGCACACAGAATCGGGGATACACCGCCGGATGCAATTGTGCTGGACATGATCGCTGCTGTTGTCATAAGCGCTACGGTTGTGGAGCCCTGTGCACAGCGGATGATCTGTGCGATCAGGAAACACAGTACCAGAATCGGAATGCTGAACTGTGACAGGGAACCTGCAACATAATCAGCGATACCTGTAGCCTGCAGAACCTTACCGAAAGCTCCGCCTGCACCTGTGATCAACAGAATCAGACCAACCTGGTCGGCAGCCTCTGTCATAATGTCTGTGGCTGTCTTAGTGATGTATTTTCTTGAAATGACTGCAGCGTAGATAACACCTGCCATCATGGCAAAGTTTTTATTTCCGATAAATGTCACAAACGGAACGATCGCGGAATCTTTTCCCACTGCAAGAGGGATAAAACTTCCCAGCAGAATCAGTACGATGGGAACAAGAAGGATGGACAGTGCCTTGCCTGCGCCCATTTTCGCGCGCTCTTTTCCTTTTCCGCTCTTGGACATTTCTGCTTCTTCTTCATCCAGATCCTCAAATGTATAGAAGTGGTTGTTCTTGTGGTCCTGCTTGTTCAGGATAGAACCATAGAAGATACCGCCCACGATCATTCCCACAAATGCGGAGATCAATGCATAGAAGAAGAAAATACCGATTTCAATATTCAGCTCCTCAGCAACAGCCAGCGGCGGCGCTGTAGGAAGCACTAATGCGAAAGTACATGTTGTTGCAACAGAGATCGCACAGGCAAATGTTACCATGGAGATCTTTGTTTTTTTGGAAAGCACACGGAGCATTGGGGCAAACATGATGTAAACAACATCGCCGAATACCGGAATACCTGTGATAAATCCTGAAAGTGCTACGGCGATAGGTGATTTTTTCTCACCGAATGCACCTAATATCTTATTGGAAATTGACTCAATACCGCCGGACTCGAACATGAACTTACCCAGCATTACACCAAGACCTGTTACCATACCGATACCGCCCAGAGTACCGCCGAATCCGTCTGTAACGGTCTGCGCCACATCAGCCAGCGGCATATTCACCAGCACACCTGTGCCAAATGCGGTGATCAACAGCGCAACAAAAGCGTTCAGCTTAAATTTAATGATCAACAACAATAATACTACAATTGCAAGAATAAAAATACCTATCAGCAATGGCCCTGTTACCATTTCTCCTGAAAACATATACGTTTTCCTCCTTTTCCCTTTTCCTGTTATCCCTGTCACTTCTTCAGCAAGTAATAACACGTATGACCTCTCATCCATTCCATAGTTCGACTATAACAAATCAGACGTCACACGTCAAGGGTAAATATAAATTATGTAAGTTTATTATAAATTTTCCATAAACTTTTTGTGCACTTTTTATATCGCATTTCACTTTAACGCGCTGCTAGCAGAAATACTCTGGGTACTTTTCAAGTATTTCCTGGAAATGTCTCCGGTAGGTACCCAAATGCCTGTCATAAAAAATCTTCAGATCAAAGTCCACGGAGAGTCCCAGAAGCAGCATATGATAGATATCCCTGTGCTCCTGATGAATGGCTGTAAGGTCAGTCTTGTTCATGATCGCATCCAGATACCTGACCCTGTCGTAATGAGAACTGACCTTTTTCATGGCATACCAGGTCTTCTGCTTTCCCGCCATGGTATAGATCAGATGATGAAATTCATCGTCAAGCTTGAAGAAGGGGTCTATCTTCTCCTCATCTTCCAGCGCTGCCTTCTGCCTGTCCAGGTTGTCCTTCAGGATTTTCATTCCCTCTTCCTTTATATTGCCTGCAATCTGGCGGATGATCTCCGGTTCAATCACGGATCTGACAAAATACCCTTCCTTCAATATATCTATATGAATCATGGAAACCCTGGAACCGCTCTGCGGAAAAACATCCACAAGGGATTCCTCCTTCAGCATAATGATCGCCTCATGTATGGGCGTCCTGCTGATGCCCAGCAGCTCAGTCAGCTCCCCTTCATTTAATGTGGCCCCCGGCATGAGCTGCAGCGTCATGATGTTGCTTCTCAGCAGCCTGTAGGCATATTCCCGGTTATTTTCCTTTTCTCTCTTCTCTGATATTTTAATGGTCATAATCTGTCCTCTGTCCTGTATATTCTCTCTTTTACTGAAGCGTAACATACCCTGGACACCGCGTCAACTCAAGCAGCATCATAAGACAAGAGACGTCATACGTTTTGTGAATTCTATACATAAATCTCATTTATATGTTGGCACTTTTTCATATTGTACTTTGCTTCTGCATTTGTTATAGTAGTTTCAGGATAACTGATATATCAATTTATTGCATTCATCCATTCCATTTCGGCTTGTTTTCTTCATATTCTTGAGAACAACAGCCGAGAATTAATATATCAGTTGCGCTGCAATATACAGAACGTGTTCTATATCAACGTTTATTTTTCAAATAAAAAGGAGTGTTCTAATCACATGAAAGCCATTAAAGTAATCGAACCATTCAAAGTTGAAATCGTCGACGTCCCCAAGCCGGAGATCAAAAATGATGATGATGTGATCGTGCGCATCACCTCCGGTGGTATCTGCGGGTCTGACATCGGTATATATAACGGAACCAATTCACTGGCAACTTATCCGCGTCTGATCGGCCATGAGTTCGGTGGAATCGTAACAGAGACAGGTAAAAATGTAACATCCGTAAAGGCAGGCGACAAGGTTGCCGTTGACCCGGTTATAAGCTGCGGCCACTGCTATGCCTGCAGAATCGGACGTCATAATGTATGCTCTACCCTGGAAGTCATGGGCGTTCACAGGGACGGCGGCTTTGCTGAGTTCGTATGCGCTCCGGAAGCCAACATCCACAAATTCCACAAGGATTTTGATGAATCCTTCCTGGGACTGGTCGAGCCTTTCACCATCGGTGTGGAGATCAACAGAAGAGGCCAGATCACAAAGGGCGACAAGGTGCTGATCATGGGTTCCGGCCCTATCGGTATTGCTGCTATGCAGGTTGCTAAAAGAAACGGCGCTGAAGTCATCATGACAGACCTGGTAAAAGAACGCCTTGACAAGGCCCTTTCCATGGGTGCAGACGAAGTGGTTCTGGTATCTGAGGAGAACCTGGAGGAACGTCTCCTGAAATTCACAGACGGAGAAGGAATCCCGGTGATCGTAGACACTGTATGCATCCCCTCCTCCTTTGAGCAGAGTGTACAGCTTGCCTGCCCGGCCGGACGTATTGTAGTTCTCGGACTGAAGAATGTTCCATCCCAGATCACTATGGCTGACATCACCAAAAAGGAACTGACCATTGCAGGCTCACGTCTGAACAACAACTGTTTCGACGAAGTGATCGCCGGTTTTGAGGACGGCACCCTCCATCCGGAACAGCTCATGACAAAATCCTACAATTACAAAGATATAATGGAAGCTCTGACCATGATCACGGAACATCCCCAGGATGTACTGAAGCTTGTCCTGAAGTTTGAAGACTAAATCAATCCATTGACAGAAACAGGAGGAATCTATGAACGAGATATACCTGACAAATGAAACTTCCGGTATCACTCCCGCTGAAGTGGAGAAATGCATGGATGAACTGCTGGCCCAGTACCCGGACCTAAAAAAGGTGCTTATCATACCGCCGGATTTCACCCGCTGCTACTCCTATGCCGGGGAACTGACACAGATTCTCTATAAGAAGCTGTCCCCCACCGCCACCGTACATGTGATGCCCGCCCTGGGCACCCACATGGCAATGGACGCAGAGGAGAAGGAAAAGATGTTCGGCCATGTCGTGCCTGAGGAAGCATTTTTAGTACACCACTGGCAGACAGACACCGTTTCCATCGGAAAAGTGCCTAAGGAAGTCATCGAGGAAATTTCCGGAGGGCTGTATTCCACGGACATTGAAGTGGAGGTCAATGAAAAGCTCATCCACGGAGGATATGACCTGATCCTCTCCATCGGACAGGTGGTTCCCCACGAGGTTGTGGGCATGGCCAATTACAGCAAGAACATCTTCGTAGGTGTGGGCGGACGCCAGATGATCAACAAATCCCACATGCTCAGCGCCATTTGCGGTATGGAGAAGGCCCTGGGTGTTGCGGACTCCCCCGCAAGGAAAGTCTTCGACTATGCCCAGCAGCATTTCCTGGACGGAAAACTCCCCCTGGTGTATATTCAGACTGTCACCACCTTAAAGGATGAGGAAATCTGCCTGAACGGACTTTACACAGGGCCTTCCAGAAAACCATTTGAGCTTGCGGTCCAGCTCTCCGAAAAACTGAACATCTGCCATGTGGAGCGCAGGGCAAAAAAACTTGTCACCTATCTGGACCCCTATGAACTGAAAACCACATGGGTGGGAAACAAAGGCATCTACCGCACAAGAATGGCAGTCGCCGACGGAGGGGACCTGATCATTCTGGCTCCCGGCGTCAAGGCCTTCGGCGAAAACGAAGAGATGGATCATATGACCAGGACATACGGCTACAAGGGCCGGGACTATGTGCTGAAACTGTTCAATGAAGGTGCTTTTGAGAACAGGATCATGGCTGCCGCCCATCTGATCCAGGGCTCCTCTGACGGAAGATTCCGGATTACATACTGTACCAGACCGGAAAATCTTTCAAAAGAAGAGATTGAGAGTGTGGGCTATCAGTGGATGGATTATGAAAAAGCCGCATCCCTGTACGATCCGGAGACTTTGCACGACGGGTGGAACACACTGGAGAACGGGGAAGAGATTTATTTTGTGAAGACACCTGCATTGGGGCTTTGGAAAGTGGACTGACTGTAAAATATAAATTGAATCTTTGCATTTTTTATAAACAACGGGGTATTTCTGTAAATATACGCAGAAATACCCCGTTGCTGTGCATTACAAAGCGTGCTGCCGGGCACGAAATGAACAGCGGCCGGGGATCATTTTTATGGTAACCGATTTCTTTACCAATGTTGTATCCGGCATTTTTGTTCTGTATAATGGTTAACATACTTAAACGAAAGGATTTCAGCCGTGAAAAAACATCAGGTAAGAATAGATACAGACAAATGCGTTGGCTGTGGGTTATGTGTGAAGACATGCCCGGCACATAACATAGAGCTGAAGAATAAAAAGGCCAAAATCGTACTGGATGACTGCCTTATGTGCGGGCAGTGCACCGCTGTCTGTCCCAAAGAGGCCGCTTCCATAAGCGGTTATGAACATGAGGACACTTACAGGAACCCTGAAGTGCGTTTAGACCCCCCGGCAGTTCTGGATACGATCCGTTTCCGAAGAAGTATCCGGCAATTCCGGGATAAAAAGATACCAAAAGAGATCATGGACCAGATTCTGGAAGCCGGAAGACTCACCCATACAGCAAAGAATATGCAGGACGTATCCTTTGTTGTCCTCGATAAAGAAAAAGACAACATAGAACAGATGGCAGTCAGCCTCTTTCAAAAAATAAAACCTGCTGCTGACCTATTCAGCCCCATGGCAAGGCGTAATAAGATTGATAAACACTTTTTCTTTTTCCGTGCCCCCGCCGTTATTGTCATTCTGGCGAAAAATAAAACAAACGGTATTCTGGCGGCCCAGAATATGGAATTCGCTGCAGAGGCAAACGGACTTGGCGTTTTATACAGCGGCTTTTTTACAACAGCGGCCAACCGTTCTTTCAAAATCAGGAAGGCTTTGAAAATACCACGGGGAAAGCATGCTGCCATGACTTTGGTATTAGGATATCCGGATGTAAAATACCTCCGCCCGGCACAGCGCGAACCCTTAGATGTAAGATATCTATAGAAAATGGAGTGCAATATGGAATGTGAAGAAAGACTGAAAAAAATAGTAGACGGATTCCAAAAGAACAGAAATGCCTTTTCTGCCATTGGAGATGATACAAGGCAGCTCATCCTGCTTGTTCTGCTGGAGAGCGACCTGTCAGGTATTCGGGTAGGAGAGATTGCGCAAAAGACGCATCTGACAAGACCTTCTGTATCCCATCACCTTCAGATCCTCAAAGAATCCGGTATCGTCGCAATGCGGAAAGAAGGAACAAAAAACTATTATTATTTGAGTGCAGAGGAGACGCAGTGGAAGGAAATCGCTGATTTAGTTAACCTTATCTATGGAAGTATCCGGCACATCAGCTCACGGTCATAACAATTTTTTATATTTTGGAGGACAGTCCCATGATCTTATATTTTTCAGGAACAGGCAACAGTGAATATGCTGCAAAGCGGATTGGTAAAGAAATCGGAGATGAAGTTACGAATCTGTTTGAAAGGATCAGAAACCATGACTTTTCAGCCATGCGCTCTGACAGGCCGTGGGTTATCGTCTCACCCACCTATGCATGGAGAATCCCCCGCATTCTGCATGCATGGCTGGAAAAGACTGCGCTGTCCGGCAGCAGGGAGATTTATTTTCTCATGACCTGCGGCGGCAGTATCGGAAATGCGGAAAAGTATCTAAAGAAACTATGCAGTTCTAAAAACATGAATTTTTCAGGATGCTTTCCCCTTCTCATGCCGGAGAATTATATAGCCATGTTCTCCACTCCCGGCAGAGAAGACGCGCTGGAAACCATCCGCCTTGCGGAAGACCATATAGACAATGCCGCACGCCTGATAAAGGGCGGAAAAAAGTTCCCGCAGAGTCACCTTACCGTAAAAGATAAAATAAACAGCAGCATTGTCAACGATATCTTTTATCCGGTGTTTGTCCATGCAAAGAAGTTTTACGCAGCGGACTCCTGTATCTCCTGCGGAAAATGTGCGGATATATGTCCGCTGGGGAATATCCATATGGATAACGGGAAACCGGTGTGGGGGGAAGATTGTACGCATTGTATGGCATGTATCTGCCGCTGTCCGAAAGAGGCAATTGAGTATGGGAGGCATAGTATGGGGCTGCCGCGGTATATTTGTCCGAAATAGGAGTAATGCGGGGGCGATTGTTTCTCCGCTGATCCGTAAAAACATAGACAGGATATTTCCGCTGATCTCTGCAGAAAATATCCTGTCTGTATTTCTATATATAGTAATTCCAGAAATGGGCAGATCAATCTGCTATAACTACTGTCTGGTCCTGATGTTTAGAACTGCAGGGGTATACCAGCCGCCTGCCATTTTCCTCCAGTGAAATATGATACTCAAAATCTTCCGCCAGTTCTGCCGCCGGGACTGTCAGGGAGTACACCCACCTTTCACACTTTGCAAACTTATACCTCCTGTATTCCGAACATCCTATATATCTTATATCCAAAACCGGCGATATTTCACTGCCGCCTATGACAATTACCTTCAGCCTTAAATCCTCTCCTCTCTGCAGGGAAGTTCTGGCCGTAGGAACAACAAGTCTTAATGCCTTGTCTACCACATTCCCCTTCAACTCCGGCAGATCAGAATACCACTTTGTCAGTTTATCTTTGCATTGTCTCAGTATAGGCGTAACCGCTCTCTGCTGTATATTCGTTATAACCCCCATGTCTCCATTGGATTCTACAGCCATCAGCAGATGATATTCCAGCTCTTCCACCGCTCTGAGCAGTTCTTTATAATCTGCCAATGCACTTTCATGGCTGTCTGCTTTACAGTGTATTTCAAAGCTTCCCCACAGACATCCGATCTCAGCAGTCCGCTTCATTGCCTGAAATGTATGGTTCCAATAATCATAACGTGATTTTTCACCTGCACTGTGTATCAAAGTTCCCAGCTTCTCGAATTCATCCACAAAGTCATACTGCTTCTTCATATCGTCCCAGGGAATCTCATTGCAGTATATATTCCCCGGTCCATCTTCCCATCTGCTTGGCCTGGGCATATTTCCATCCTGTTCTGCAAAAATATCTGCTGCTTTTTCCCCCGCTCCTTTACCAAATTCAGCTACAGAAAAATTTCGGTAAAAGTCGCCGGTCGGAGCACAGCGTCCATTTTTTTTATACAGTTCCAAATCGGCTTCATAGTCCTGCCAACTTGTGCCTCCGCAGTTTATTTTCCTGGAGAAATCATTGCCCGCAAGCTGGTTATTTTTGGTCGCTCCCTCAATTGTGACAGCGGAAATTGCCGGGCATCCTTCTTTTACCATAAAATCAATGGAAAGGACCGTATCCTGTTCCACCTCTATATCAGGGACACAAATTTCATTATTTTCCTCACTGATCATTCTATCACGTAAAATCAGGTTTTTGATCTTAATATCCAGTTTTGCATCACACTTCTGGAATACCATACATACTGTATAATTTCCCGGCGGAAGTTTTAAAACATACCCTGAACACCCCTTTCTGGCTGTGTTCAAAACGCCCTTGCACTCAGGGTATTCCTCTGTATAAGAATCCGCTCCCACATATCCTTCCAGACATATTTTTTCAGACACTTACTCATCCCAGGGCTGCTCCCAGGCGGCTTCCATCAGTGCTTTAATATTTGGCGCAATACTGCTTGTTCTCCAGTGAATCCCAAGAAGTCCGTCACAACCGTATCGTTTGGCGTCGAAGGCATCCCTGCGCATCCTGCCCACCCATAACTGGGGAGAAATCATGGCAGGGTCATCCTCCAGCCAGGGTATTGCCCAGGATGGCCTGTCTTTTTTCAAATCCTGAAATTTAGGCTCAATCGGATCAAAGCCTACATTTCTGTTAATACATGAAAATGGCATATTCTCCGGCAGATACTTGTCAAATGCCGCGCGGTCCTCCTGTGGACCCAATGTCCAGCCACAGACAGCCAGCTCAAAGGGGGCATCCACCTTCTCTTTTGCCTCCAAGGCACAGGAAAAGTCCCTTATGGTTTTTTCTGTATCTTCCTTTGTATTTCCAAGCCATGTCCAGTCTTCCGGTGTCCACATCCAATAATAATCAAGGGAATGGGTCCTTTTGATTCTTTCAAAAATACCTTCATAAAGGCTTTGAATCATTTCTTTATCCGGCTCTTCTGTAATACCCAGACGTTTTCTTACTGCTTCCGGTATTGTCAGGGGAGCTTCTGTTCCTATACATGTCTTAACGGCCATCTTTTTAGCATAAGAAAAGGTCTCTGCCAAAACTTTACCATAAGCGTTAAACATCCGATTATACTTCTCGGCCGGAACATCTGCTTCGTGTATTTCATGACTGTATATTTCGTCTTCATACCCCTGCATATAATCTGGGCCATAACAGTCTTTCTCAAATATATTCCCCATCCCGCAAGGGTAATCCTTTGTCTTCATAGGATGATATCCCCAGCTGTTTCCATTGGTCTTAAAATGCTGGACCGGATAACTGTACTTTACCGTGCCATCTTCATTACAGTCTTCTTTCTTTCCGATCCAGACCAGTGGTTCTGCGGTCATTGCCTTTGGTGCTTCCCTGTTTTCAGGATAGGTATGCAGTGCAAAAAAATTAGCCCGCATCTTCGGCAGTTGTGTCAGAATCGCATAATAATCATCCTTATTCCACCAATCCGGTCCCTCCGGAAAGTCATGAAACGGATGGATTCCTCTCTCCTTAAAAATTGGTATTTCTCTGATATTTATCTTCCTATTCCATATGTCAACAGCACAATCCTCTTCCGGTATGGTATCCCCATGAAGATAAAATCTGATTCCCAGCAGCTCCAAAAAATGATACGCTGCGTAAAGTACAGAAATCTCCGTATTTCCGGTAAGTATGACCGGATCCTTTCCGGTACCTGAACCATACAAAATATATCCTTCTTCACCAAGATCTGTATAGTCCAGAACATGTCCATATGATTCTAATAAGCGGCTTCCTTTACATGCGGCAATTATCGCATTCCCGCTATCCGGCATTTTATTCACTATCAGCGGCAGCTCCAAACCCAACACATAAAGATAACGCCTTAATTCCTTTGCTGCCAGACCTGTCAGCAGGTCCATTCCCTTTTCTGTCACTATATAGCTTTTCATATCTACCTACACACTTATCCCTTCTGCTTACTTAACCCTTGACGGCCCCTGCCATCAGTCCCTTCACAAAATATTTTTGCCCCACTACAGCCAGTATAATGATGACCGGAATACATGACAGTAACGCCCCTGCAAGAGGTGCCCCGTAAGATATCTTATAAAAACTCTGAAGACGCATGAGGCCAATAGGCAGTGTATACTTTTCCTCCGCATTCAGATAGATCAAAGGCGTCATAAAATCATTCCATGTATTCATAAATGTAAGAACACCCTGTATGCCAATTCCTGCCTTACTTAAGGGTATTGCTATCTTCATGAATATCTTAAACTCACCATACCCATCAATCATTGCGCTCTCATATAAATCTTTTGGAATCTGTCCCATGATCTGACACAGCAGAAATATTCCAAATGCGTTTATCAGTGCCGGTATGATCAGGGGTACATACGATCCGAACAGCCCCATGGTTTTATACATCTGAAACTGGGGAACCATCAGCACCTGCGGAGGTATCAGCATCGTTGCCAGTATCAGGCTCATAAGAATACCTTTTCCTCTAAATTCAAATCTTGTGAATCCATATGCCACCAGCCCGTCAACCAGCATAGCAAGAACCGCAGCAGCCGCAGCCACACAAAAGCTGTTCATAAACTGCTTCCAGAACGGGATAGTCTCAAATAGGGTTTTAAAATTATCAAGGGTTATCTCCCTCGGAATCAGCCGTAATATATGCCTGTTCATCTCCAGATCCGTCTTAAGTGCTCCTGATATCATAAATACGAAGGGGTACAGGATAAACAGCACAGCCACCAACAATACTATATGGAAAAGGATACTTGCAATCACTCTTTTTTTCTTCATCCGCATACCTCAGTCTTTCTCACGAAACAGATATCTCTGTATAGTTGTGATTACCAGAAGGATAACTGCTATCATATATCCCATCGTAGCCGCGCGGTTTACCTGATTATTTTTAAACATCATATTGTACAGGTATATAACGGGATACAGCATGGAATCCCTTGAACCCACAGATGAACCGTTTTGAACCAGGGTGATGACTTCGCCAAACATGGCAAAAGAACCCGTAATCGCAATAAATACGATATATGTCATAATAGGCTTCAGCAAAGGCAGTGTAATATACCAGAACTCTTTCCACTTGCCCGCACCATCGATTCTGGCCGCCTCCCCAAGTTCCGTGGGTATCCCCTGTAAACCGCTCAGAAAATACAGACTGTTAATACCAAAATATCTCCAACATCCGATCAAAAGCACGGAAGGAATCGCCCACACCGGATCACTTAAAAATTTAACCGCCCTTTCTATGATACCCATATCCTGTAAAGCTGTATTGATCAACCCGTTATTAGTTCTAAGGATCAATTTAAATACAATGCCTACTACAATAACAGATGTTACATTTGGAATGAAAAATGCGGTTGAAACAAAGCCGCTTTTCTTACCCATAAATTTACTGTTCAGCATCAGCGCGGCAATTAATGCAACGGGAAGTATAATAAATATACTCCCCAGCATATAAATGGCAGCATTCGTTACAGACTTCCAGAACCTGGAGTCCATAAACACTGTCTGATAATTGGAAAATGTAAACTGTCCGGCTTTTGTCTGCAAAGACAATATCAGACCTGAAACTGCAGGATATAATCCAAAGATCGCATACAGGATAAAAAACGGTGATATGAAAAGATACGGCATAATTTTTCGTTTATTTCTCTTCATATTTACATGTCCTCCTGTATGTTATTTTGATTCGTTATATTCATTCACCGCCTCTGTCAATATATCTGTCAGCTCATCAATACTTATATTTCCCTCTACCAGATCGTAGGCATTGGAATTAAAGGATTCCGTAAAGGCATTTCTCCAGTCTGCCTGATACTGTACAGGTATCTCGTCCGCAAGGCTTTCATAGAGTTCTCCAAGATTTTGATTGTCATAATACTCTACCGGACTGTTACATTCAGGCATGGCATCGTAAACCGGTGGATATAATGCGATCATTTCGTATTTCTTTACACAGTTATCTTTATCCAGCTGTGCAAACTTCATGAAGTCCCAAAGCTCCTCTTTATCTTTGTCCGTATACTTTGTCATACAAAGGCCTGTACCTCCCCTGACGGATACCACAGAAGCTGTATCTGTAAGCTTCGGCAATGGTGCCATCTGCCATTTTCCACTCTGTTCCGGAACATTATCCCTGAGCCACCCTGCTGCCCAGTCAGCGGTAAAATAGGTTGCCACTTTATCTTCCGCTACCACCGGCCATGCCTCGTCCTGTGTCTCCCAGGCATACATCATTCCGTTTTGCTGCATTTGGACATAATCCATGACAATGTTTTTAAATTCATCTGTAATATTCAGTTTGCCGTTTTCGTCCACATAGTCCAGACCGGCAGCGCGCAGAAGTAAAACAATCTCGTCAAGTTCGCCGCCCATTGACATATCCTTTGTTGCCGAAATATAAATATCATGTTTTGCAAATTCCTCTGCTGCAGCTTTATATTCCTCCCATGTGGTTGGAATTTCAATATTATATTCCTCAAATAAATCTTTTCTGTATGCCAGACACAGAGCATGCTCCAGGCCGTAATAATGTCCATCATAAGCATACAGGTCCAAGCGGTTCTTGACCATCTTATCCGTTACATCGTCCCGCTCCATAAATTCGTCAAGAGGATAATAGCACATCTGCTCCTCGGACATAAAGCGTGAGAAAAAACCCTGTTCCTGATCTACCAAATCGGGGGCTCCTTCTCCCCCGGATGCATTGATCACTGCCAAACGCTCAGAAAGCGCATCTGTTGTCATGATCTCAATGGTAAAATTAACATCCGGATGTTCCTTCTTATATTCCTCTGTCACCCATCTGAAATATTCCGCATGTGGTTCTGCGAATGCCCATATGACAATATCATCTGAATTCGTATCTGTTACTGTCTCTGTATCTCCCCCTGTACCTGTATCCGCCTGATTTTCCTTCCCCCCATTATCTGTCTCTTCGCTTGTGCCGCCGCATCCGGTTAAAATTGTAGTCATCAGCATTGCCGTTCCCAAAAACATCGCCATTTTTTTCATAGTTTTTCCCCACTTTCCTCTCCAAAACGAGACCTATTTCGTATTCTTGAAATCTTCAACTGCCTGAAACATTGCCAGCATATTCTCTGCACTTGTAGGACTTTGTATATTGTGCGTTGTGTTAAATATAAATCCGCCGCCCTTTGAAAATAGTTCCAGGCGTTCTCTTACCTCCTGATATACTTCATCCGGTGTTCCGAAAGGCAGCGTATGCTGGGTATCAATACCCCCACCCCAGAAAACAAATTTATCGCCCCACTCTTCCTTCAGGATCTTGCCATCCATTCCTTTGGCTGAGAGCTGGACAGGATTCAGAATATCCATCCCCGCTTCGTAAAAGTCCTGTAAAAATGTCATGACTGCGCCGCATGTATGATAAAATGTTTTCCAATTTGTATTTTTGTGCACCCAGTCATTGATCCTTTTATAATACGGTTTGTAAAACTCTCTAAAGGAATCCAATGACATAAACGGCCCGTTCTGAGTTCCAAAGTCTGTCCCTGATATGTAAATCACCTGGATCTTGTCACCGCAGGCCTGGCGGATCAATTCTGCATTTTTTAATCCCGTCTCCACCTGCATCTCAAAAATCTCATGGAAATAGTCCGGACATACATGATGAGCCATCATAAAATCTGACAGGTTCCTGATTCCTTTCGGATATTTCACATTCGGTCCGGGAACCGTTGCAAAATCACCTATTGAGGCTATGGCACCGCTGTAAACAATTCCGTAATCTGTATTGTTATAGTAATAGTCACACTGCCGTTTCAGTTCATCCAGTTGTTCATCTGTAATGACAGCAAAGTCATTCTTAAAATCCTCCCGCGCACTGTCTGTGTCTTCATCAAACTCGATATTTCCTCTGGTAATGTTGTCAAAGAAAAATCCCCCTTTTGGCATCATACCGGATGGCGGTACGCTTAAATCCCCCTGGGGATACAGATATGTACGACCTGTCTCATCTACTGTGGTATTAAAATTCAAGGGAACATCAACTGCAAGACCGGACTGCAATACCCAGGGCTTACGGCCCGAATTGGAAAATCCGAACATGTTCATGCCTGTGGATACTTCCACACAGTCAAGATGCAGTTTCTGACGAACATCCTCTTCCACTTCCCCCAATAACTGAAGAGGTTCGTTGATCTTTACTCTTTTTTCCTCCAGGCCCAGTGCCCTCCTTAACCGGTCAAGAGCATTTGCATTGATTCCGGTAATTGGTGTCGACCCCATATCTACGACCACTTCTTCCGGCTCAATATGATTCAGTGTCTGATTCAGCCTTTCTCTGCTGGTTGCCATTTTTCTTCCTCCTCCAATGTAGTTCATCAAAGAATTTTACTATCTCGAGTTTCATAAAACCCTTTGAAATTTATTAGTAAAAGCATACGCTTAAAACTAATCTTTTCTTTCGTGTCCGTGCACGATAAAGGTTAAATTTTTTCTCTTTACCCTTGATCGGATAAAGAGAAATTTTCATAAGTTATATTTTGTTGCTATAAATATATGCGTCTTTATTGTAGATTCCTTTGGTTTTGTGCCATATAAAAGATAACGCCCTAAAATTTCAACTCCCAGAAATCCCTGCCTGAAGGGCTCCTGACAAATGGTGGCTGAGACAACACCGGATTTCAAATTTTCCCGCACAATATCCGTAAGGTCATACGTTACTATACGGAGCTTTCTTCCGCAGTCCGACTCACGGACGGCCTTTATACCACCCTCCACACCTGCTGATGCAAAACAGATCGTAGTCAGTTCAGGCTTCTCTTTCAGCAGCGCTTTCACCTGTTCATATGATTTCTGGTCATCGTCGTCATTCTCAATAACTGCTTCCACTGTTATATTACTGTAATCTCTTTTCAGGGTTTTCTTTATTCCCCTGAGACGCTGCTCCTGTGCCATGACCATACTGGAACCGATGATCAGGGCGACATGTTCCTCGAATCCATTGCTCATCATACCCAGCAGTTCACCTGCCACACATCCGCTGGTTATATAATCGCACCCCACATACGCAAGATGTTTTACACTGGATATGTCTGTATTTATAGTCACTACCGGTATATTTGCGTCTTCCAAATCCTGAATCTTCTGCGCCACATTTTGGGAATTAACCGGAGTTATTACAAGACCGGATATTTTTTCTGCCAGAAGTCCATCTATTTCTTTTAGTAAAAGGTCTGCGTCAAACCCTTTAATCTTTCTGACAATATTCTGTATTCCAAAGTGCCCCATTTCCTCCAGTGCGTTGTTGACACCATTGATAACATCATTAAAAAAGGGATTGCCTTCCGAACAAAGGATTACTCCTATTGTCTTGGTATACTTTTTATTTGCCAGTGTTCTGGCTGCCATATCGGGCTTATACCCCAGCTCATCTGCTATTTTTATGATTCTTTCCGCTACCTGCGGATTTACACCCGGCCTGTGATTTAAGGCCCGGTCCACTGTCCCTCTTGATACATTCGCTGCTTCTGCGACTTCTCGGATTGTAACTTTCATGGTTTCTCCTACACCGTGTCCGTGCACGTTTAATAATTGTATTATAATCTATACAATCGCTTTTGGCAATTGTCTATAATATGCGAAATTTGTCATTAAATTTCGTGAATATTTACTAATTTTGGGGAATGCTCTGTCTCAATCAGCAGATATGATACAAAACACATTAAAAAAATGGTACTCCATTTACGAAGTACCATCTAATATTCATATAATTATCAGTCCGGACTGCTCCGTATCTGACCTTCTCTGCAATCCGTTATTTCTTATTTTTTATCAAAAAGATACATACTAAAAAACGAAACCACATCCCCATTCCACTGCATATTCATATTGCAGTGTTTCGCCATCTTCGCCGCATCTATACAATACGCAGACAGACAGGAAAAACGATTCTGCTCCTGCACGCATGGTTTTCCTTCCGGCATATTACATGCGTCGCACAGGTTGCAGGGTCCGCACATGACGAACATGCCGTCCTCATCCAGTCCTCTTCTCTTGAGTTCTTCTACTGTGCGCAGTGTCATCCGGGTGTGTATCTTCTTGATTTGTTTTGTCTCCGCATCATCAAAGATGTTGTTAACAGGTGTTCTGGACTGGAAAACTACCGCCTGGCGGTACTGCATAACTCTGTTCTCCATCTCTTCGGGGGTTCCGCAGTAGGGTGGACATCCATAGTTATTGCCATAATTTCCACAGTCGTTCTGTTCGCAGAACTTGCGGAACTCATGTTCAAATTCTAAATCTTCCGTGTTCATTACGGCGGCTTTCGCAAACCCCGCATCCTCAGCGACTGCAATCAAATCTTCTTCACGCATATTACTGATTCTCCCTTCTGAATCCCTCCGGTCTGTCTCGCACGGACGCTCTGCCGGCTGTCCCTGTCATAAATAAAGCTGCTGACAGGCAGTTATCCCGCAGCAGCTTCTAACACTATTTCCTTTACCTGCAGGAGGCCCATGAGCGGATGATGTCAGACCAATCTATACATTTGGGGTGCGGAGGATAAAACATATAGAAGCAAAATCGTCTCTTGGGCTCCTCCTGCTTTTCATGGATGCATAAATTCCTCACACAGGTTCCCGTTTCGTTCACGTTCTAAGCAGGCATTCCATATCAAATAACATAATGGATGGAAAACTTTCTTCGGAAGTCTCAACCTTTTACTCATCCAAGCAGGTTTCCTGACTCACGGATCTTCGTTCGGCGCTCCTTCTCATATAATCTCTTATACAATGGACTTATGCGCTTCGCTCCCCGCTCACAGTGACCGGATCGTCCAGGACTTACACCTGATTCCCTTTTCACCAGGATTTTCTAAAAGAGGGCAAAACTAAATCCTGATGCACTTGGCAAGCTGATATGGAATTTATACACATGATTACTTTAGCACAATGGCCGGTATCTGTCAATTCTTCCGGCTCATATTCTTTCTTTAATCGCAAAAATAATATGATCCATGAGAACAGCATCCTCTCCCATACGGGGACTGTCCATCCCGAATGCACACAGAAGCTTCCTCTCCGCATCCAGCACTTCCCTTTCCTTCAGCATCCCCCACTCCCTCTCATCCAGCAGATGCGCTTCAAGAGCGGCCCATGAAACTGCATCTCCGCAGCCGGCCCACTCTTCTGCCTGCCGCTTAAAATCCGCCTGTTCTGACGGCTCTATGACGCCCGTCTCCACAGCACGGGAGGCTGCCGCATCTGCCGTTATGCAGAATCTCTCCAGCCTTCGGAAGACATTGTGCTGCATCCTGGCACCTGCGCCGGTCTGCAGAAACAGGGATTCCATCACAGCCTCTTTCACCGCACATCCTATCATTTCTCCTATTTTGCTGTGTGCGCCCGTCTCCGTGATCTTAAAATCAGACTCCATGTCAGCCACAATGATCGTGCCGTCTGTACCGGAACCCGTGGCGAGCCCGTGGGAATATCTGCTGGCTATGCACAGCTCCTGAATCGCGGCTGTTTTTGCCTCTGTACAGGTTATCAGGGCCTTGGCAATGGCTCCGTCTGTCAGGTCCGCATTCAGGAAGATCATAAGATTGATTGTTCCCAGTGTATGCCTGCATTCCCCGTCCAGGTCCACCCAGGCCCCGTCCTTCTCGTACCAGGATGCCCGGTCCCCTGCACGCCCGCCGTTGACTTCAATACCGCCTGTTGCGATCACACTGACGGCAATATCCCTGTACTGTGTCCTGACATAAGAGGCATTTTTCATAGAGGCGGCTGTCATAATACCTGATGACGAGTCCGCTGACAAACCTATGATGCTGTCAGAGACATAACGCATATGACTTTCATAGGTCCCTCCCTCAAGCCGTATCTCCTTTTCTCCCTCCTGTCCGCCGTCATAATTATATACAGCTTTTAAGTCTGTCCTCAATCCCCCGTTCTGGGGCGAGGTGCTCAGAACCTTCCTTTTTCCTCCGAAAACCGCGGCAATATATTTTTCATCTCTATAGAGTTTATCCCCTTTGCCGGGCAGAAACCTTTTATCCTGCATCATATATCTTTTCCTTTTCGCCGTCCTTATACTTTTTAATCCTTCCGTACCCCGTGAATGACAAGCCTTACGGATGCGTCACTGGTACAGGTGGCCAGGGTCACCACTTTATCCTTGATCGTCACTTCCACACCCAGCTTCTCTTCTGAAGCGTCCAGTATGGTCTGCAGAAACTGCTGATGCGCCTGCTCGTTTTCAAACTTGATCTGGAATGCCATATCTTTTTTTGTGGCGTTGGCATCATGATAGGAGAATATCCGGTATCTGCTCCAGCCATCCGCTGTATAGATCCAGAAATACGGGTTCTCTTTGACGGTCCCCTCATCCCGTATGTTCTTCATACTGCCGAACATGGAGCCATCCCTCATGTTGTGGCCGAAGATGAAGGTATTTGCATCTGAAAAATCCTTATTTCCGTACGCATCCAGAAAAATACTTCCCACCGCGTTCTTATCCCCGGAAAATGTATGCTTGATATAATATGTATTATCCTCATCCTGCATGACCGGATAGTTAATACCAAGAGCCGGGTAATAGAGCCAGGCCACCGTGTCCGGATTCTCCTTCTGAAGAGCCTTCAGATCCACCTGCACATCCGGAACATCCGCATCCCCGTCATCCTTCTTCGGATCAGCCGGAACATCCTCTGCCTGATCCATACCGGCAGTCTTCTGCACCCGGGCATATTCCTCCCCGGCCCGTTTATACTGCTTCTGCAGGGATATCATATTGAAGACTCCATAGGCGATGATGCATACCGCACACAGTATCACAATATTCAGAATCCTATTTTTTTTCTTTTTATCCGCAGACTTTATGTCTTCCGCTTCTTTCTCTTCCGTCCTTTTCTCTTCTGTCATACTCTACTCCTCAATCAAACCGTATTTTATTTTGATTCTCTCCAGCTTCTCGATCATGGGTTTACTGGCAAGCAGAAGAAAGATAACCGTCGCAGCCCCGTGCACCATGTCCACCGGCAGCCCTGATATATAGATAGCCAGAAGGTTCCTCTTCGTTATGGCATAGGAGGACATAAGCAGCGACACCGGGTTCATGATTCCTCCGTAAATAAACAGGGCTGCCCAGAAACCAAAGATACAGAGAGAAACCTTCCTGGCCTTCAGCCATCCTTTCTGGAACAGTATTCCGGCCAGAAACCCGATGATGCCCATGGAGAACATCTGCCAGGGCGTCCATGGCCCCTGCCCAAACAGCATATTTGACACCAGCATGGAAAGTGCCCCTACCAAAAATCCGGACTCCGCCCCAAAACACACTGCCGATATGATCACAAACGCCATGACCGGCTTAAAACTGGGTACCATGAAAAACGCCGCCCTGCCGGCCACCGCTATGGCTGTGAGCACTGCGATGATCAACACTTCCCTGGCCTGTGGCTTTCGGCTCTCAAAGGTTAGAAAAAACGGTATCATAGAATAGAACACAATGAACAGACTGATCAGTAGATATTTCCTGTCATTGAAAAAATGTATCCCCACCCATATGGTCACAGGTATCATGACCACGATCAGAAATATAGCCGCCAGAGTCCTGGGCGGCAGTTTCCCCTTATTTTTCGGGACAGCCATCAAGTCACTGTATTCCAGATAATTAAGTTTCTCCTTTTCCTGAGGCTCCTCCCAAAAATCCGTATCCACGGAGTCCGCATTCTTCTCATCCCAAAATACATCCAGAAAATCATCTAATTTATCATCCCGTAGTATACTGTTCACCTCCTGACGTATGCATCCACTCCTGCAACCACATCCTCCACGGTCACCGCGTCAGGAAAGAACTGTCGTGACATACGGTTTGCAGCGGTTGTATAGAAACTGTTTCCCGCAAAAAATTCTTTTGCCGGTTTATTTGTCACCACATTTCCCTCAAAGAACAGACCCACCCGGTCCGCGTACTGCGCACAGAATTCCACATCATGGGAAATGAGAAGAATGGTAACACCATGTTCTGTCAGCTTCCGCAGGATTTCTCCCAGTTCTTGTTTATAGTGGTTGTCTATCCCCTTCGTAGGCTCATCCATGAGCAGGATTCTGGGGCGCAGCAGCAGCACCTTTGCAAGTGCCAGCCGCTGCTGTTCTCCGCCGCTCAGATCATAGGGATGACGGTCTAAAAGATTCTCCAGCTTTGTCAGGGACACAATTCCCGCAATAGCATCTCTCTTGCTCATTTCTATGGAAAAAGCGTCGCTCTTTTTTTCTTTTTTCCCGTCAATCATTTCATACAGATCGTCCCGCACTGTCTTCTTCACAAAAAGACTCTGGGGATTCTGGGGCATTACGCCGAGGAAGCCATGATACAGCTCATTATCCGTGTATTTATCTATACTCTTCCCCTCCAGCCATATTTTCCCTCTGTACGGGTGGCGGATACGGGCGATCAGATTCATGGTGGTACTTTTGCCGGTGCCGTTGCCGCCCACCAGCGCGAAGATTTCCCGTTTCTTTACATCCAGGGAAAGTCCCTTCACCACATCGGGCAGCTCACGCTCATAGCGGAACCAGATATCTCTGAGACGTATTTCCGGTATTTCCTTCTCTGAAGATACATGGGTTTTCTTCCTGACGGATTCTGCCTCATGATGAACGGATTCTGTTTCCCTGCCGTTTCCGCCTTTGTTTTCTTCACACTCGGCGGCCTTTAGCTGAAGGTCTTCAAGCTCCTTTTCCAGCCATCTCCTTCCCTGCCTTACGGTCAGGGGACACTCCCGGCTGCTCTCCACCCCGGCATATACCTGCATAGGCGTGGGCATGGATAGAAACATATCGTGCCCCAGCTCCTTGAGTTTCCGCCCTATCTCTGAGGGCGTGCCGTCAGCGATCATTCTGCCGCCATCCATGACATATACCTGGTCTGCCCAGGGGATCACATCCTCCAGGCGGTGTTCTGTAAGGATGACCGTGGTTCCCACATCCCTGTTAATCTTCCTCACTGTCTCCAGAAAATCCGAGGCTGCTATGGGGTCAAGCTGGGATGTAGGCTCATCCAGGATCAGCAGCCTCGGATGCATAGCCATAACAGAGGCCAGATTCAGAAGCTGCTTCTGGCCTCCTGACAGCTCGTTTACATTGCGCAGGAACCATGCCTGTATTCCGAAATAAGAAGCCATCTCAGCCACTCTGAGCCGTATGGTGGCACTGTCATAGCCAAGACTCTCCAGTCCGAAAGCCAGCTCATGCCAGACTTTGTCCGTCACGATCTGGTTGTCAGGATTCTGAAGCACATAACCAATCTCCGCACTCTGGGTTCTCTCATCCACCTCTTCAAGCTCTGTTCCAAAATACCGTATACATCCGCTTTTCTGTCCATGGGAGGCAAGGACTGTCTTCATCTGTCTCAAAAGTGTACTTTTTCCGCATCCGCTTTTTCCGCACAGCACAACAAAGCTGCCCTCCTCCACTGTCATATCAACCCCGGCCAGCGCAGGTACCGTCTGCTGGGGATACAGAAAACTGAACTTTTCTATTTCAATACAATTCACATTCCGTTCCTCCCTCTGTTTCTTTCCCGCCATTCATATATTCTGTAAATGTCATGTCTGTCTTCAAAACCTTCTGCTCACTGCCCGGTTCATCTTCCTTTAAGTACCAGGGGATATCCCTATCCATACGCATTTCCTTCTCCAGTCTCTTAAAGCTCTCATCCTCCCATAATCCCAGCAGGAAGGGGAAAAAGCATATAAACGTCCAGGCCAGATAGGTAATTACGCTCCAAGGCGTCAGCGGGATACCGCCAATCTTAATCACCGGATCATACTGCGCAAAGGAAAACCCATAGTGAAATCCCAAGAGGCATACCCCAAGAAGCCCGGCCAGAATACCTGTGACCGTCACATCCCTTCTGTCAAAGTGATAGATGGAGAACGAAGAGCGGCCCTTCAGGCCGTATCCTCTGGCCCTCATGGAATCTGAGGTGTCTATGGCGTTCTCCAAGGCCCAGGTGATCAGGATGGAAAGGATCGTAAGTCCATAACGGATTTTCTTTATCAGTTTTCCATTGCTCATATCACGTCCCACGCATTTCTGCCCGTTTCGTATGACCTTTACCTGTGCATTGAATTTCGGCACAAAGCGGAATACCATGGAAAGCACCAGGGAAAGCGCCGGAATCACCCTGCCAAACAGGTAGACGAACTTATCTGTGGTCATAACCTCGTTATAACAGGAAAACCACAATATAGCAATAAACAGCATGGAGGCCAGAACGATTCCATACACAATAGCCTCCAACGTCACCGGCCCTGTCTTCAGATAAAAAAGCGTAGTGACGCCATAGTGGTTAAACGCCGGGTTGATAAATGCCACGATCACCATAGCGGGAAGCGTGAAGATCAAATTGAATTTTGCCACAGCCTTCCACCCCTTCAGGCGCACCGCGTAGAAAAATGCGCCCAAAAAGGAAATGCCCAGAAGGACCGGATGGCTGAGAAACATGGTGACCAGCAGTACAAGCATGAAGTAAAAGAAATTTACAGCAGGATGGCAGGCTGAAAATGCATCCGACCGTTTATTCATAATACTGATCTCCCACATCACGGCCCAGATCACAGGTGTAGCGCCATTCGATTATGTCACCATCGCTGACTTCATACTGAGAACAGCCGTAATTTGGGAACCAGCCATTCACGCTGTACATCCAGCCGGACAATTCGCCGCAGTCAAACTCATAGAGCTGGTTGATGCCTTCCACATAGTAAGAACCATAGGCAGGTGTATACTTTGCACTCATTTGGATGGAAGTATCTTTACACACCCGGTACAAGACATCATACACAGTTTCACCCGGAGAGTACTCTACCTCAGAGGTATATAGAATCCACCCATCTGAGGGTACAAAATCCGCTTTTGCTTCATTTAAATCATCCCAATTATTGAGAATTGTGGAACATTCAATCGATATGGTGCAGGTATGGGACGATTGCCCGCTCTGAGTCTCTGCAGCCTGTTCTGAGTCATTTTGATTATTACCTGTCGGTGAATTGTCTACCTCATGACTTTGCTGATTATTGTTTCCGTTATTTTTTGTTTTCTCCTCTGCGCCTTTGTTTTCCTCATTATCTTCTTTACTTTTGCCGGCAAGTATATAATAAGTGTCACCTACTTCTAAAACATTAAAAGCAAGATTAGTCAGCGCCTTATCCCCGACTCCGGAGACAGATCCTACAACCACATCACAAACCTTCCTTGCTTCTCCATCCACATATTTGCATAAAACGGCATTATCTGCATCCCACTTTTCATTTAAAGTAAGGCCCAGAGCTGCCGGCGCCGCCAAATTCATTTTCTGCAGTGTAATGGCCAGGCCATACGGAGCATTTCCCCCGGCTTTTTTTACCTCTTCTATCTTGGCATCAGAAAATTCAACTTTTAGATTCTGATCAACAGGGTTTTTGATTCGTTTTCCTTCATAGGTCCATACATAAGTAATCCCTTTATCCTGATCCTTTCCGGAAAATTGGAATTGACCATCTTCACCGGATATCGTATCCATTTGAGCGGCTGTAATAATACCGTCATCTGGTATTTGATTTATCTTTTCAAGTTTTTTGGCTGATGTACCCTTTTTCTCTGTGGTTTCTACTCTGTCAAGCTGTGTGATTTGATCACTTTTTACCTTCTGGCTGCATCCTCCGGTTATTAAAATTACAAAAGCAATTAAAAGGACCAGGAATACTTTTCTCTTCCTTTTCATTTGTTTCGCCTCCAACACAGCACCAAAAGGGAGAGTGCCCTAATGCACTTTCCCTCTTTTCAATGCTAATTTTTCTTTTTAAAATAAACGCAGACACCAATGACTGCTGCTCCGCAGGCTACACAGAGAATATACGGCAGTGTATTTTTATTGAAAATCCTGGCCAGTCCCTGTTTACTCTCACCTCCGCTGCTGTCCGCTGCTGTTTCTTCTGTATCTTCAGACGCATCCGTTCCGGCTTCTTCTCTGACTTCCGGCTCATATGTGTCCCCATTGAAACTCCAGAGTGTATCCTTCTCTTTTTTCTTGGAATCGTTTTCTTCAGTCTTTTTCTTAGCTGTACTGCCGGCCGCTGTCTTCTTATTGCTGCTTCCTGATGCTGTCTTACTGCTGCCTGAAGATGACGATTGAGAAGTTCCCGTCTGCTTCGATTGCACTGATTCTGAAGTTTCTTCCTCCGGCAGACCGGTTCCGCTTCCATCACCTGGGCCTCCCGGCTGCACAATCAAATCCGACATATCGTAAAGGCTTGTCTTCTTATCCAGAAAACGCTGATATGCTACCAGGGAATAGAACCCCTGCCCTGTTGCAAGACCGTCCACTGTTCCCTGCTCGGCACCACCGTTGTTTTCCGCTCCGTCCTTCACGTGCATAAACCCGCTGTCTTTAATATGATAAGATATCATATTCCCCACAATCCATTTACCATTTTTAATGAACCTTGCATCTGTCTGAGGATCTATCCCTAATGCGCTCAGCGCTGTAAGAATCTGTGCTCCCGACTCTGAGGTTTCCACATTCATGGTACCAAATCCACCACTTGACAACTGCATGGAACTGAGATTATCCAGAGCTTTATCAACTGCCTTTGTCACCTTATCATATCCGTCTTTCTTATAATAGGGTGCCAAAGCCTGAAGTGCCATTCCTGTCATATCCGAATCTGCTGTTGATCCGGTCAGTGTCCAGCCGCCGTCCCTTACCTGTGCATCCACAATATAATCTATCAGTTTTTGTTCTGTTGTCTGATTGGATACTCCTGACTTTTCAGGGATTGTATAATCCGGATGACAATTAAGGGCGATCAAAGCCCAAATAGGGCCGTTGCGGCCTTGTGCCTTGACATTGTTAAAATCCGACAGATATTCAAGAAGATTATAACCTGCCACATTCCGCGCATCTTTGCCTATTGCAGTTACTGTTAATATAGTTTTACTGTACTCAGAATACTTTTTAGTGTCAGTCAGCACCCCCTTCTTCACTGCTAAATAATTTGCCAGATGATTGTAATATGTAGAAAAATAACTGTCATTTAAATCCATCCCTCCCCGTGCAAGAGCGATCACATACCATTCGCTTCCAACAGTGGGGTTTTTATCTGTGGCAAGAACATATGCCTTTGTCTCTGCCAGTACATCTGACACGGAACGGGACAGAGAGTCCGCTTTTGTTATGACTTTTACTTTTACAGATGCCTTAATAGATGATCTGCCTTTAACCGAAGCTGTCACAGTGGCTGTACCTTCTTTTTTAGCTGTAATTACACCACTGCTGTCCACAGATACAACGGAAGAATCTGAACTTTTCCACACATAATTCACCTTACTGGTTGCATCTGCCGGTACTTTTTCTGGAGTCAGCGTTTTACTGTTGCCTTTTGTAATCTGGATCTGACTCTCCATACTCAGCCCGGTAAGAGGAACAGGGACATTCACTATCAAATACATTCCATCTGTTTTTGCCTTGGTGGAAATCGTATCTGCTTTAGAATTTATCTCCGCCTTCATTTTTTTCAGTTTGCCATCTTTATAGGAAAAAAGGACAGGATTCTCCATAGAAGACAGTTTGCTCACTGAAAAAGTCATGGTTACATTTTTTTCCTGCTCATAACTATTACCATCTCTGATGTCAGTATAAGACAAATTCCATGCTGACTTACAATCCTCTGCGTTCTTATATTTTTTACGGATTGCTTTTTCAGCCTCCCGGGTATCCCCGGTTTTTTCTGCATTTGTTTTAATATACCAGTAACTATCTGCAGTCACACCGTTCTGGCTATGGATACTGCTTCCAATCCAATTCTTAACATCCTGAATCTTTTTGGCTGTACTCTCACTTACGGCCAGCAAATCCTTCCACTGATCAAAAGCTTCTGCTGCTTTGAGAAAATTTGCTGTCTCTGCCGCCTCAAGATTTACTTTAGCAGTAGTGTCCATGACCTCCGCTGCCTCAGTGATCAACTGGTTCAATGCAGAAAGTGCCTGTGACAGCCGTTCCTCGGCACCGGTAAAAAGCTGTGCCCTCTGCGCGTCATCCAAATTATTATACTCTTCTGCGGCCTGACCAATCAGCTCAGCTTCCTCCAGGGTTAACGTTTCAGGAAGAGATGCCAGGATACTGTTTACTGTATTCACGTGCTCTTTTAATTCTTCCATACGTTTTACTGCGCTGTCCAGCTTGTTCTTAAGTGAAGTATCGATCAAAATCTTTTCTTCTGCCCTCAAACCTTCATATACGGTCAGGGCTTCCTCCACTGTCTTGCTGCTGTCAATGGTCAGTGCCGATAAAGAAGGAATCTGCCCTATCAGTTCTTCTGCTGCTGCTACATTTGCATACTTCTTCTGCAGAGCCTCCATCATGGATACACACCTGTCCAGCTTCTGTTCCAGCTCTGCCCGGTCTTCAAGATACGTTTTAGCCTCCTCAGACAACGACTGATATACTCCCGATGCTACTGCCACCTGAGCGGAATCCTGAATCGTCAGTTCTCCGGCTTTCGGAAGCGCTCTGATCAGCCCCGCTGCTGCTTCTGCCATCTCCATAGCATTACCCACTGTGACCTGACAAGACGCAGATATCTGACTTCCTGCTTTTACAGCCGTAATAACTGCATTTCCCGCTGAGACTGCAGTCACAAGCCCTTCCTGGGAAACTACAGCCACATTTTCGTCGCTGCTGCTCCACTCCAATTGGAGTTCTTCTGTCGCATTAGATGGTGTGCCGGTCACCTGGAACTGGTATGTCTGTTCTGCCTGAAAGAATAATGCCGTCTTATCCAATCCAATGGCTGTATATGGCCTGTAAGTAACCGTAACCCTGCATGAAGAACTCACGCCGTTCTGAGCGGTTGCTGTAATATCCACCTCTCCAGGTGCATGAGGTATAATATTTCCATTATTGTCAACACTGACTATGGATTCGTCAGAAGAACTCCAGGCAATTTTTTTAAATAAAGTCTCCTGAGGATATATATCCGCACTGAGGTGCACTGCACTGTCATTATCATACAAACTAAGGGTACTGCTTGACAAAACCACGGTCTCCGGCCAAACTGTTTGTGTCTGAGGCAGATTTTCCAGTGCTTTGTCCACTTCACTCTGTGAGGCATTCAGCTTCTGCATTACTGTCAGCGCTGTATCATATGCCTCTCTGTCTGCTTCTTCCGGAAGCCAGGACTCTGTATCCTGATTAATATAAGCAATCTTAGTCAGTAATTGTGATTTATCAGCCTTTTTGTAAATGGAATCATAGGCATTAGTCCCTTCCACATCAAGCCCCGTCCCATATAAACTGAACTGCACCCGGACAACATCTCCGCCCTGCAGTTTATAACCGTTCATACTATATCCCGGAAACTCTTCATTGACCGAATACATCCATCCGGATGTTGTGGTTCCTGCGCTTTCTTTTGAATATGAATACTCTGTGAGGTTTGGTTTGTACTCATTTATCAGGCTGTCATCCAGCTTATATCCATCTTTTTTTGCTTTGTTTTTGATAATTTGAGGTATGCTGAGAGGAAGTCCATCCCCATCCGCATCAGTAATTCCCTCCAGGTACCACCCATAGGAGCTATCCCGCTTAACAATACAAGGGTATCCCTGTTCTTCCATATACCGTTCCAGAAGCGTAGCCACCGTATCTCCGTTCTGCAGCGGCACCACATCAGGCACTGTCACCCATCCCTTCCCCAGAGCAAAACGCTCTACGGATAAAATCACGGAGCTGGACGCATCCTTGGCCATAACCGGCGCCGGATTTCCCAGCGCCAATCCCAGCCCAAGAAAGCATGCCATCAGGAAAGCCCATATTCTTTTTAATGTCATTTTCCCTCTGTTCATATGCTTCCTCTTTTCTTATCTGTTATTCTCTCTCTTTTTTTTCAGGCATGCAAACAGGATAAAGCTTCCGGCAAGTACAAGAAGATTCATAATGTCCATTTGAGATGCCAGTGTATCTCCTGTTTTAGGTACACCGGTACTTCCTCCTGTAGTAGTGGACTTATTACCGCTTCCTGAAGAATTATTGTTGGAAGAGCCGGATGTTGATTTATTTCCGGAACCAGAATTATTTCCGCTTCCGTTTGTGTTGTTATTATTGTTATTATTGTTGTTACCCTTCTCTTCATCATCTGTTCCGGATGTTGTCTTGACCTCTCCGACTGCAAACGCGGACAGACTTTTCACAGTAAATGTAAGATCACTGCCATCTGCTTTACAGTCCAGATACTCGATGGTTCCATCGTCCAGAAGATGAGCGAGAACTATGGTTTTACCCGTAAGATCATTTCCTGTATGTACAACAAAGGTTAATCCTCCGCTTACCATGAAATCTGTTTTCGTTCCATCGGCAAGTACTCTGTACGCTTTGATTTCAAATACTTTCATAACAGAAGCTTTCTTATCTGTATCCAGCTTTCCACTGAGTGTTGTATAGGAATTATCTGACTGTGCCACTGATTCTATCTCGATGACTACATCCCATGGAATGTTTCCCTTGTATGTAACCAGATTGTTCTCTGAAGAATCCTTGGTCTTAGTCTTGGATATTTTCTCCTTCAAAGTTTCCATGTTCCCAACAGCATCAGCCGGTATCAATGCCTGTTCAGCCGGTGTCAGGGCATCGTATGCCTCCTGCGCACTTTTCAACACTGTAATAATTTCTTCAGATGTCAGCTCATAAGCATCTTCATCCACAGCATCCTTCATCATTTCAAGTACTTTTTCTGCATTCTCCTGTGATTTCTCGAAGTTCTTTACCAATGACTCCACAGTGTTCCATGTGCCTGTATCATTCACATACTCCTGCGCCTGCTCACTTAATGCCTCATAAGCAGTTTTGATCGCTTCCAGTGCCGCTTTCACATCCGACAGATTATCTGCAGTCACCTCAGACGGCAGTTTCTCAATCATAGCATCTACTGCTGCTGCCTGCGTAAGATCCTCATTCACCTGTCCTATCTGCTCTTTTAGAGCAGCCATCTTGTCAACGAGCTTTGTTCCGTCTTCCCAGACAATGCTGTCAAGATAAGTACGTGCATCCTCATTGGCCTCATATTTTGTAAGCAGATCGCCAGCCTCTCCCAGATTGAATTTTGTTACAGGAAGTTCAAACGCTGCGATTCTTGCAACAATAGGTGCAAGGACTTCATTCACGTATCCTTCGTACTGCTCCGCAATCGTATTTAATGTCATTAACTTTTCATATGCATCGGGATTCTCATTCGCAAATATCTTCTGCTGTGCATCATCCATCTGTTGATATGTGCTGACTGCATCAGCAATTGCCCACAGGATTTCTTCTGTCATCTGGATATCAGATCCATCCGGCTTTGTTCCTTCCAATTCATCCGGTGACGGGAGGTTCTCAACTTTATTCAACAAATTTTCTTTGGCAAGTGTCTCAAGTTTCTTCTCCGCCGCAACCAGCAGATCATAATTACTCACCTGCGAACGAAGTGCATCTGAGGACAAATTATCATAGAGACTGCGCACATTTCTGATAAACTCCTGATCCTCCAGTGTGACATCATCAAAATTTTCCAGTTTTGCAATATTATCAATCACATCTTTTACAGCTGCCGCATCCTTTTTCGCCTGATCAAGTGCAGAATAAACCGTTTCCAGTTTCTCCGACAATTCAGCATTTACCATTGCTTTCTGTTCAGATGTCAGCAGATTATAGTTACTGTATGCCTCCAGAATAGCAGCCTCATCCTCTGCCGTCACCTCATCCGGAGAAGGCAGTTCTGCGATCAGCGCTTCCACACTCTTAACTGCTTTTAAATCTTTTATTGTCTTTTCAGCCTGTATAAGAGCGGACGCATTACTAACTTTTGATTTCAAATCATCTGTAAGAGCGTCATATGATGTGCGGATGCTTTCCACTGTATCTGCATCATCCAAAGTGATCTCAGACGACAGAGCCGCAATAGCTGACAGTACATCATATACTTTTCTGCTGCCCAGCAATACCTGGTACTTGTCCGCAAATGACTGATCGTCTTTATAGGACACATCTAAGTTTTCATATGCAGCTTCCGCATCCTGAATAGCCTGTCCGCTTTCTAAGGTTACTTCTCCCACAACATCCACTAATTCGGAGAAATTCAGATAGGCTTCTGCTTTTTTCAAAATGCTCTTATTTGTAACATACCCCTGAAGCTTTTCCTTTAATTCTGCATCATCACCGCCAAGGGCTTCATAGGCACTTCCGGCAGTCTGAACTGATTCTTTTGTTACAGAAGCTAAATCTTCCAATTTACTGATAGACTCAATTACAGCGTCAATCTGCAGGGACTCTTCATAACTGCAGACTCTTACCTGAGGTTGTCCTACCAATGTATAATCCACATCTGCAACGGCTGCGTATAACGCATAATATTCGTCCCCAAGCCCCTGAATGCTTTCCGCATCTGCACGTGCCGAATTTGCTGTATTCAGAGCATCCTCCAGAGCTTTTCTCTTGGTTTCATCAGTAATAGAGGAACCGTCTTCGCCATAACACTCCATGGCCGTATCAATCAGGTTATCATATTTGTCAAGAGTCAGGGCATAACGACTCCATACGTTATCACCATGTACAGTATCTCCCAAACCTATAATCGCATCTTTTGACCACATAGATTCTGTATGGCTGATATCATACCAAAAGGACCCATCCTCCAACTGATATCTCTGGAGCGCCTTTAATGGTGTAATTGTATCGCTTACTGCAAAGACTTTTTCAATATCTATTCCTGCTGCTGCCATTCCTTCAAGTACACAGCCGTGAGATATGGTATTCGCATACTTATACCAGAAGTTGTAAAACATTCCGGCTTCGTCTCCCTCGGTAATCAGTGTCGAACGGAATCCTTCTACCAGCGATGCCAGCTTTGTCGGGGACACCAAATCTGCGACAGCCCCCAATGCCCATGCCCGCATGTCCAGATCAAAGGTATCTGAAGCAGCCAGTCCTACTACATCATCTACCAATCCATCCGGTATATTCGCGCCTGCCGCTCTCAGTCCCATTAATGCCCATATTGTATTTGCATAAGGCCCCGTCCAGTTCTTTTCCAAATGTTCAACCAGATTATTTCCCTTATCATCATTATAATTATAGGGATTTTCACCCGTTATGATCAACTGGAGAATTGTCCTGGCATAATCCGTTGGCTGATTATATGTATTTTTGTTCACATCATTAACAGCCGCACCATCTAAATTATTATTTTCCTCTGTAGCTGTTGCACTTGCCATAAATATGGGCCAGGAACCAGCCAAATTCTTTTTATCCTTTTCCGGGCGGTCATACCAGCCTTCCAGTATATCTTTTGCCAGAGATTTTGTTTCATCTGATATAGAATAATATGGAAGTGCGCCATCCTGCTTTTGGTGAAGGAAAATATATAATGTTGAATTTAATCCATCTTCTGCCGTGACTTCCAGACGGGTGATATCATCTGCATTTACCGTTACCGCGCTTCCTTCTATCTCCTCTCCATTTACGGTACAAGAGGCATTATCTGATATTTGTATATCTTCAAATGTCAGCGGACCATCGTCAGAATCAAGCTCAAGTATAAAGCTTTTTTCTCCGCTTTTTAGTTGTTCATCCAGCGAATCCACAGAACCGCCATTTATAGACAGAGAATTTAATACACATTCACTTGATTTACGCATTACCCTTATTTTATGTATCTCTTTGCTTTTCCCATCCGGCGCCGTAACTTCAACTTTAATTATTTTATTTTCATTCTCATCTGTTTCAATACTGGGGTCCTCTAAATTAATCCCATAGTAATTACCGCATTCCCCCTTACCGTCGTCAAAATATCCGCCTTCGCTCTTCTCATTGCCAATGACATTTACCTGTGCTCCCGCAGATGAAGGAAGTATCCCTAAAAGCAGCTTATTATTTTTTGATGTTTTAGGAATATTGAGAATATAATCACCCGTATCCTTATCTAAGGCTATCTTATATTCTATGGGAAATACATAATTTTCCGGAAAAGATACCGGTTTTATTTCAGATATACTTGTATCACTGCTTTGTACTGTTTCCGTCTCCTCCCCATCCCAATAAAAGATGTAAGGTATATTAAGTACATATCTCCCCTTAAAATTACCTGATTTGTCTAACCCAGGTACGTTAATGTCTGTATCCAGGATTTTCATTACCGGAGGCATTGTGCTCCAATCTAAATCCATGCCTATAGGCGGTACGCCTATCATAAATGACAGATTGACTACATTCAATCCTTTATGTGCCTGTATTGCCGGACTGCTATACTTTCCCTGATAAATATTGCTATTCACATCAAACCGCTGAAATGAACTGCCGTTTACAGAGATATGGTTATTTCCTATACCCATCCAATAAAAACAACTTTTTGTAATGGCACTAAAATTTATCGTCTCCATTTTGTTTTGCTTTCTGTTAACCACTATAGAAAAATCATTCACATCGTCTGGTATTACGGCATAATGATATTTACTGTCAGAGGTGTTTATCATCTCTGTGTCCCCTGACAGGATCTCTCCTGTCTCATTATTATTTACACCTACATATTCAACTAATATGGGATACCCGGAATTTTCATCAAAAGATGACTGCTTATTATCTAATACAGCAATATATTCATTTTCCTTCCCGTCCTGGCTCTCCGTTTTAATATCAAAATAAAATGCGCCCACTATTGCTGTTCCGGAGTACATCTGGCTATTACTCATAATATTAGAATACGTTATGATAAAATGAGTCTTGCCATCCACCACTTTATTTTCTATTATTTTATCTGAGCTATGAAACATAGTACCGGCTTCATTATAAATATCTAACGAACTAAATACCTCAGAAACTTTATTCTCAGAATCTGTAAGAATACCTTCTATGATTACCTTATACCCGCCGGAAAATTGTTGAAAGCCTCCATCTCCTACATATATACTTGAATTTTCCTCAGATGGCTGTAATTCAATCTCTTTATTTCCTATTTTTATACTCATTTGTACCAGGCCATTATCTTCCGCAGCATGTGCAGCCCATACATTGGTCACATCAAATCCAAACAGTGATATTAAAAATATAAAACTTAAAACTTTTAATACTTTTTTCATAATCTTCCTCCAGAATATATTCGTTCATCCAAAAACAGGACGGTATAAAAATACCGCCCTGACCTCTAAAATAGCTTTTTATTTAGAAGCTGCTTTTGGATAATAATAGTTAGCATAGCTGAGTATAACTCTGGAACCATCATTGTTAATAGTATTCTGGCTCATATAATTATTTTCATTCAAAGGTGTTTCTCCATCTTTGCCAGAATATGTCCAGCCAACACCATAGTATGCTGTATCTGATTCGTAAGCTGCCCCCTGATAAAACAGGTTCGATTCCCCAGTTCCGCCAATATACAGTCCATCTATTGCATTATATGTGATTGTTGGATCCTGCCAATCCGGCACCACCTTCCAGTATCCCTGGGTAATATTAAGATTTAATTTTGGTAAAGCTTCTTTTACAATTGTCTCAACATCTGTTCCAGGTGCCACATAAACTGTGGTTTCTCCAGACAAAGCAGGATGTGTACCGTCCGCTACTGCGTTCAATGTTACCGTTACCGAAACATCAGTATCAGCCGCAAATGCACTGATGCTCATCGACAGCACCATCACCATTGCCAATACGATACCTAAAAACCGTTTTATACCTTTTTTCATTTTGTTTCCTCCTTATGATATTTTTGTTTTTGCCTTCCGGCACTATCTATCACAACAAGACTGGGCCCTCGTCTTATCATAATCTATTAAGTTTTTCAAAAAATGGTACAAAAAATACACGTCCGTCATGCCTTCGGACACTGCAAATAATTGGTTTGCCACAACTGTGTTTGTGTTCTGACTTGGGTTCGTCCTACTAAAAGCGCCTTCCCGGGAATGATTCCCAGTGGCTTTGCTGCTTTGTTCGTCCCCCTTACAGCAGGGATGTTCTGCCCGGATTCTCACCGGATTCCTTTAAACAGGGCTATTGCCCTGACCACAGAAGATATATTTAATTTTTCTGTTCAAACTATAAAACGCCTTCCCGTACATACAGGAAGGCATTATGGATTCATAATAAATATACCCAGACTGCTCCCTTGTACATGACAGGAAAACAGCGGGTACTGACTTTGTTTACAGTAGATTTACATCTGTTCCGGACTCTCATCGGATTTCCCATTATTATTCTGACATTATGCATCAGAATAAACTGCAATCTTTTTTCTATATTCTCGATATGGCTACATTCTAACTCATTTGGTAATATTTGTCAATATACTGCGCAATAATTTTCTTACTTTGTACATATGTCGTTACAATTCACGGCCAATGTCCCGGGAGGTGTTTTGCGAAGCAAAATCCCGAGTTAGCCAGCGCCAAAATGCAATTTATTGCATTTTGTGTGCATCGCGAAGCGTGTTACTGGGCACGCAGTGAACAGTAACCATATGTCACTATTTCTCAGATGCCGTCGGCATATTCCACCTGGATGCCGTATTGCGCCGCATAGGTCTCCATCTTACTTCCCCGGCGGCAGCGGATGACACAGTTCTTATTGGTCAGCCATTCCCCCACATCCTGTGGGTCATGGAGGATTTCCAGCACCTTCAGGTTATTGCAGCCATGAAAAGCCCATTTTCCTATCTTCTGCACCGACGGCGGAATGAAAACATACTCCAGCTTCTTACATTTTAGAAATGCACTCTCACCGATCATTTCCAGATGTTCCGGAAAATGCAGGGATTTGAAGCCACACTGATAAAATGCCTGGTTTTCTATCCTGTGCAGTTTTTCGGGAAATTTTATATCCTCCAGGGACTCGCACTTATAGAATGCCTGATTCCCAATGGTCCACATCACCTCGGGCAGTGTGACATTGGAAAGGGCACGGCAGTTGGCAAATGTCATGTCCGGCAGTATCCTGCAGTTTCCCATGGGGTCAAACAGGGCTTTCTCCATCCTCCTGCATCCGTCAAATACGCCTTTTCCCAATTCCCTCACCGTCTTCGGCAGCAGTATCTCCCTCAGATTGCTGCAGTTGCCGAAGGCACCCTTCTTGATCACATATACTCTGGGCAGCGCTGCATGCCTGAGAGCTGTGCAGTTAAAAAACGCCTCTGTACCCACGACACGGACAGCGGGCAGTTTTATGTTCTTTACCTTGATATTATTCTTAAGAAAACACACGCCCAGCATTTGGTAACAGGCTGGTATCTGCATATCCTCCTCCGCTGCGCGAATAACATTTTTTCGTTCCAGTACACAATATTCCATCTTTCTTCACTCCCGCCTTGCATATGTGCCATTATAACATAGAGAGGGAATATTTTTGTTGTCCAAACTGGTTATATTAAAGGAAGATAAACAGTAACTTTATTTCCGTAATACCGTTCAAATGTAAAACCCATTCTGTCTGCAATGACATCATTTGCAGGCACCCATTCCCTGAATATGTATTTGCAGAGATATCTCACGGTCTCTGCCAGCTCTTTTTTGTCTGAATCCTGTTTTGTCTCGAACACAGCATAGCGCCTCCCCGGTATGGTCACAGTTATGAGACCCTCGGGCACACAGGAGAAATTTTTGACGACAGGCCCCATAAGATATGTGATCTCCTGGCTGTCCAGGGGATGATACCACATGGCTATGTAATCATCCTTGAAACACTGCATTCCGGAAAGCTCCGCGTTATCTATTTCCGGAAACTCATGGTCCAGCCAGTAAGCCACCTCCTCCAGAAGGTCAATATCTGCTCCTTCCTCCGGAATGACTGACCGTCCGGCCATCTTCAGCTCCTGTGTCTCCAGAAATGAAATGCGTATCTGATTCCTGTCGTATTCCGGCTCAGGCAGCACATCCAGCCTGATATCATCCTGCCGCTTTAATTCACTGGCAGGAAAACCAAATTCCTTCTTAAACGCTTTGGCAAACCCGGCTGCTGTCTCAAAACCATACATTGACGCGGCATTCCCAATCTGTTCTCCGTCCCCAATCCTGGCTGCTGCTTTGAGAAGCCGCCTCCTGCGTATATACTCTCCCAGAGGCATATCGTAATACATGCGGAAAAGGTGGCGAAAATGATCTGTGGAATAGCCGAAAGCTTCTGCAATATCATCCTGCCCGTACTCCATATCCAAATGTGTCTCTATATAGGCCAGTATCTTATCTTCCATGATCTTTTTCATATGTACCTTCCCCCATGCTTTTTCGACATATTTCGATAAACAAAATAGGATGCCGCACGCCCTGCGCAGCATCCCTGTTTTTTTATTTCCTGTCAACCTACACGAAGCTGGAATTTCTGTATATCCTTTTCACTGGAAACCTTCTCAATCTCTGCTCCCAGGCATCTTAATTTCTCTTCAAAACGCTCATATCCTCTCTGGATATAAACAATATCGTCCACAATGGTGATTCCCTCTGCCGCAAGCCCTGCAATGACAAGAGCCGCTCCCGCGCGCAGATCGGGCGCACTTACCCTGGCACCGGTCAGTTTGTGTACGCCGTCAATAATGGCTGTATTGCCCTCCACCTTGATGCTGGCTCCCATACGGGAGAGCTCGTCCGCGTATTTGAAACGGTTCTCGAAAATGGACTCCGTCACAATGCTTGTCCCCTCCGCCAGTGTCAGTGCCACAGTAAACTGGGGCTGCATGTCTGTGGGATAGCCCGGATAGGGCATGGTTTTTACATGGGTGCGTTTCAGGCGTTTGGAGGCTACTACGCGTACCGCGTCGTCGAATTCCTCCACCTCACATCCAATCTCCTCTAATTTGGCTGTGGTCGCCTCAAGATGCTTCGGAATCACGTTCTTCACCATGACATCCCCCATGGTAGCTGCTGCCGCGCACATGAAAGTACCCGCCTCAATCTGATCCGGGATAATGGAATAACTGGTTCCGTGAAGCTTCTCCACGCCTTTGATACGGATAACATCCGTACCGGCGCCTTTGATGTTGGCTCCCATACTGTTCAGGAAGTTGGCTACATCCACCACATGAGGCTCTCTGGCCGCATTCTCGATGGTGGTATTGCCCTCTGCCATGGCGGCTGCCATCATGATATTGATGGTCGCACCTACAGACACCATGTCCAGGAAGATATGCTTTCCTGTCAGCCTCTCCGCTTTGGCGACAACTGCGCCGTGCAGAATATCAACGGACGCACCAAGAGCCCGGAAACCTTTCAGATGCTGGTCAATGGGCCTGCTTCCGATGTTGCAGCCTCCGGGAAGAGGAACTTCCGCTGTCTTGTATTTTCCAAGTAACGCGCCCAGAAGATAGTAGGACGCTCTGATCTTCTTGATATATTCGTATTCCACGCTGATGTTGGCTATGGTGGAACCTGTGATCTTCACCTCTGTGGGACTGATTCTCTCAACAGATGCGCCGATTTCCCTGATTGCCTCTAATAAAACATTGATGTCACGTACGTCCGGTAAGTTCTCGATGTAAACCATTTCATCCGTCATGATTGCCGCCGCAAGGATGGCCAGTGCCGCATTCTTCGCGCCGCCGATCTCCACTTCGCCGACTAACGGGTTACCGCCTTTGATAACATATTGTTCCATATTCACACCTCTATATTTTATTTATGCTCCCCGCCGGTATACTCGGTACCAGAAAACATAATCTCGTCTTCAAATTTACTTTTCTTATTCATCTGATCGGATAAAAGACAGACTTTCCGGCAGGTTCATGATTTATCTTCCTGCTAAGATAGTCTACGACTTAAATATTATATTATAACAGATAAAGCAATTTGTAAACAAAAATTAATATTTTCATTTTTTCTTCATAAACCGACATTTTTTATTCTCTGTCACTGTTTCAGTCTTTCTACAATTTTCTGTAAAGTTTCCTCCACATCCAGATTTTTCTCATCAACTGTGATATCCGCATACTTTTCGTAAAGCGGTATGCGCTCATCGTAGAGTCCTCTCAGGTCCTGACCCTCCTTCAGGACAACACCGCGTCCCTTCAAATTACTGAGGCGTTTGTCCAGGGTATCGTAATCCAGTTTCAGATAGACGATCTGTCCTGTCTCTGATAAATGTTCCATGGCCCGGCTGCAGTACACCACGCTCCCCCCTGTGGCGATAACAGCCTTTTTGGCATCTTTGGCAACCTGTACATTGGCATCTTCCTCTGCTCTGAGGAAGCCTTCCAGCCCGTCCTGGGCAATGATCTCACTTAACAGCCGGTTCTCCCTCTCCTGGATCACCAGGTCTGCATCTATGAACTGGTATCCCAGTACCTTTGCCAGAATGACTCCAACCGTACTTTTACCCACACCGGGCATTCCGATCAATACTATGTTTCTTTTCATTTTCTGCTTTTCTTCTTTCTGCTCTTCTTAACACTGTATCCGAAGGTTCCCAGCTTTTTCCCGAGGCTGTAATACTCTCCGTGGGAATAGACAATGGGATTGGCAAGAGCCAGGTCAAATTTCCCCTTCTCATTCATGTATTCTTTGTCCACATGTACGGCCAGCACATCCGCAAGGAACATGCTGTGGCTTCCGTACTCCGTGATCTCCTTCACACGGCACTCTATGGAAACCGGTGATTCTTTTATCATCGGGGCACCCACATGGGAAGCCTCCTCTCTGGTGAGATGGGCCATTTTAAACTTGTCCACATCCCTGCCGGATTTTACCCCGCAGTAATCTGTGGCATATGCCAGCTTTTCCGTGGTCAGATTTATGACAAACTCTCTGGTGCTGCAGAGCATTTTATAGGAATAGCGCTCCGGCCTTACGGAAATGGATACCATGGGCGGATTGGTGCAGACCGTCCCGGCCCATGCCACGGTAATGATATTGTCATGCCCTTCTTCATCCGCCACCGTCACCATCACGGCTGGCAGCGGGTAAAGCATGTTTCCGGGCTTCCATTCTATTTTAGACATTTTGTTTCCTTTCTTCAAAGGTTTTTATTCGCATTTTTCGAGCACAATCGGCTCTCCGTCCTCCGGAGTAAGCTCCATGAGGGTTCCTTCACTCTCGATCACGGTGCCGCGAAAACACCATTTTCCCTTTGGCACAGCCACATTTCTGGATGTTCTGCCTTTTTCACAGATAGGTGCCACCAGAATATCTTCTCCCAGCATGAACTGGTCATTGACCCTCTCGTATCCGCCCTCAGGAAACTCATATGCCATATACCGCGCAATGGGTTCCCCTGTCCGCGCAGCATGGTGGGCAAGCTCCAGAATCCTGGCAGCATAGCGTTCCCTCAGTTTCACACTCTTTAATATCCTGTCATAGCTTTCCCTGCCAAGCACTCTCCAGGGCGCTGCGGAGAACTGCATAACGGGCAGGAGACAGGCAATCTCACTGTGCCGGTTGAACAGTTCCTGGTCCAGATTGCCGCTGTTTTCCTGGAAATTCACGTATTCGCCGCCGCCGATCATATCCGGACTGCCAAAGGGATGTCCTGTGATCCCCTGCATGAGGGTGTCGGGCAGCAGCGCCCGGATGCCCTCCTCGCCCCAGTTGTGGGGCTTGTCACAGAGTCTCTGCATCAGGGACATTCCCCCTGCCTTAAAGGCCATACGCAGCTCGTTGAACGGGAATTTCTCCGCGTAAGCGCACCAGAGGCGTGCCATCTCATTGGACGTGACACCGCCGGCAGTGACCATGTCGTCAGGATAATAGAACACGTCCGCCCCATCGAACTTAAAACCATCCACGCCAATGGCTCTCAGGGCCTGAAGCTGCTCATCCAGCCAGTTTACAGCCGTCGGATTCGACAGATCCAGGGCAGCGGACCAGCCATTCCACCACTCTGTGATGAGAGGCTTTCCGTCAGGATTTTTAATGAGAATATCCATAGCCTTTGCCTGACGGTACTGCAGGGTGTCCGGAGTAATGTAGGGACAGATCCAGAGCATGACAAAAAAGCCTTTGTTGTGAAGTGTCTTCAGCATTTCCTCCGCATGGGGAAATTTTTCCCGGCTGAAAACCCATTTCCCATAGTAGTCAGACCAGCCGTCATCAATCATGAGCACACCTGCAGGCATGCCGTTTTCCAGAATATGATCCGCGTAACGAAGAATATCCTCTTCATTCTGCCAGAATGTAAGCTCTATCCATGAATTGTAGACCGGATTTTTGAAAAACTCATCACTCAAGGTGTTTTCCCGGAAAGGAAAATGTTCTCTGCAGGCGGCCAGATACGCGCCTTTTAGGTTTACATAACCTTCTCTCAGTTCCACATTCCGGTCAATTGTAATGTTTCCGCCGCCAAAATGCAGCAGAAAGCCCTCCTCACACCAGATGTAGCGGCCCTTTGTGGATACAAAGAAGGGTACTGCCTGATTTGTACTGTCATTTCTCCGCAGATCGATCTCTGCTTCACTGAAGGCATCGTAGGGCTGCGCACAGGAGCCGTATACATATCCGCCGTACCAGTATTCATTTTCTAAAATTGGAAATACCATATCTTCCTCCCGTATAAGACCCCGCAGAGTCCTAGTTATTATTCTGCTGCAGCGTACCGATAAAGGCCGGGATAAGCTGCTTCTTCCTGGAAACAACTCCCTGAAGGATATAGCCGCCCTCCTCCTCTTTCACACCAAAGGCATCCTCCACCAGTTTCCCGCTTCCGTCCCCGTAACAGATGATCTCTGAGGATTCGTCCAGTATGTTGGTAAGCATGATGAATACCATAGTGATCCCGTTCTTGCCGCATTCCTTTTTCATAAACGGAATCAGGCGTTTCTTCAGATCCTTCAGCTCCTCCTCATTCATGGAGCTGATCTGACCCACGCCGAAGTTGGTGTCGTCTGCGGTAAAGCGTTTGAAATCCTGATAGAAAATGCCTTCTGTGGTCTTTCCTTTCAGATTGCTTCCCGCTGTGAACATTTCTTTTGCAAATTCTTCTATATTTACACCGGCAATGAGGGCCAGCGCCCCTGCTGCCATCTTGTCCATATGGGTGCAGGTGGGCGAACGGAACATAAGCGTATCGGAAATGATGGCCGCGCAGAGAAGCCCTGCAATGTTCGGCTGTATTTCCATGGCTTTCTCCGTATATATCTGATACATAATGGTGGCAGTGCATCCCACCGGCTGATTTCTGAACATGATGGGCGAGATGGTTTCCAGAGATCCCAGTCTGTGGTGGTCAATGATCTCCAGGATATCGGCTGCATCAATATTATCCACTGCCTGAGTCTTCTCATTGTGGTCCACCAGGATCAGCTCTTTCTTCTTCATGCCCAGCAGGTTTCGTCTGGACACGGTTCCGATGTATTTTCCATGCTTGTTCACCACAGGGAAAGCCCTGTGTCTGTTCTTAACCATCACATCCTTGATATCGTCCGTAAAGTCGTCGGTCTGAAAGGTTATCAGATTGTCCTTCTTCATAATGTGTTTTACGGGGATACTCTGGTTGATGAGTCTTGCCACTGTAAAAGTATCCAGGGGAGAGCGGATGATCACGCAGTCATTTTTCACGGCTGCATCCTTGATATTATCCGCCACCTCAGCACTGTTGCAGACAATGACGCAGCTCACGTTCTCGCGGATGGCACACAGATGGTCCTCGTGTCTGTCACCCAGGATCACCAGGTCGTCCTCCTCCAGAAATTCTCCCAGCTTATCCGGATGGGCCGCGCCGATAACCACTTTTCCCCTGACAAAATATCCATGGGGATTTCCCGTTACCACGGTACCATCCACAGTGTTGGCAATGCTTCTGTACTGGGTTCTGGCATTTGACAGGAAATAATTGTCGTGGGCATCCATATAGGATTTCGCAATATCTCCTGTAGTGATGAGTCCTTCAAGCTGTCCGTCCTCTTTTGTGATGGGCAGTGTCACGGCATTGCTCTCTTTCATAATGGCCCAGGCATCCTTGATGGAAATGCTGCTGGAAACACCTGGTGTCTCCCTGATCTCCATATCCTTCACCTGTGTGCCCACATCTGCCAGATAACCCGGCGCCTCCATACCGAAACGCTTCAGTACATACTCCGTCTCACTGTTGATCTGTCCTGCTCTCTTTGCCAAATATCTTCTTCCGTCGCCGGAGCGGTTCTTGATATCCGCATAGGCGATGGCTGAGCAGATGGAATCCGTATCCGGGTTTTTATGGCCCATAATATAGATTTTCCCTTGTTTTGCCATTCTCTGCGTCCTTTCCCTTGCTTCTATAATAATTATAATTTTCTGTAGAATTTTCCAGTCTATGCATTGTATTTTTACCTGACGGCTTAACGTGTTTCCCTGTTGGGGAATTCCTATGGTCAGTACAGTAAATGCACTGGCCTGTTGAATAGTTACATCCTAACATACTTTTGGGAGAATATCAATTTACCTGCCTTTTTTCATTTTAAAGAGTTATGGAAATTTATTGTTTACTGCTCAGTGTCCTCAGTACCAATTGTTAGATTTTATGCTGCGATAAAATTGGCCTGGTGACCAGTGTGACCATATATGGCAGCTGGTTGGACATGCATATGTGGCCGCCGCGGATTTGTTTTATTTAATAAGCAGTCACAAAGGATGACCCTGGTTTTTCCTGATTTTGACTGTCTGGAGGAGTTACCTGAATCAAATATATGATCTTAATGGGACTGCTGCTCTCATCTTGTTTTATAGATAATATGTTAGGTGACTTGGTGGGTTTAGGTAATCTGAATGGTCTTGAACTTCTTTTCTGCTTGTTTTACATTTAATCAGACTGACGCACCGTGCCTTTGTAAGTATCCTGGAATATTCTGACCTTTTTTTCTGCTTGTTTTACACATAATCAGGCTGACCTCTTGCGCTTTTGTAGGTAATTTCGTAATCTTTTGCCTTCTTTTCTGCGTATTTTACATATAATCAGACTGACACCTTGAGCTTTCGTAGGTATCCTAGAAGATTCTGACCTTCTTTTCTGCGTATTTTACATATAACCAGACTGACGCCTTGAGCTTTTGTAGGTATCCTAGAAGATTCTGACCTTCCTTTCTGCTTGTTTTACACATAATCTGATAGACGTTTTTAAGATTGGCAGGTAATCTTAAGGAACCTGACCATGTCTACTACCCATATTACATATAATCTGAAACAGGCTCTTGGCTCTAGTTGGTGGGCTCGAAAAACATTACTCTGGTACTTCTCGAATGATATATAAATAGAAATTTTAGGTTATCTCCCTGGCTGAACCACAGCAAACTTCAGTTATAGATCAGAGATACCTGTTGCCGGCGGGAAAAGCCTGTGAAACTAAGAAAACGCAAATTTTCGGGATTATCTCTCTGATTTTGAATCTGTCTTGGGATTCAAAATATCTTAAATCATTTCATAATAACGGACCGACCTATGTCTGGTCTGTCCTTTCGGAAAATTCGTGCTTTTCACCATATTTTTTGCAGGGGTCTTCGGAAGGATAGGAAACCTCCTGCGTCAATTTAATTCATTGAAAACTCATAAAACATGTTTTATATGGAAAAACGGAAACAGCAGCCCCATATCATGCAGTGACACCCTGATTTTTATGCCGGAATCCACTTTGAACTGTATGCGGAAGGACTGGCCCTGGGAAAGGCAGAGGGTATTATAACTCTGCTGAAGGATCTGGGCGAAGTATCTGAAAAACTGCAAAGAAACATTATGGAGCAAAACGACACCGAAGTTCTGGACCCATGGATTAGATATGCGGCCAGGGCCAAGACAATTGAGGACTTTGAACAAAAATACAATAACTCCTGACCATACCCCAAAACCGAACATGCTAACAGAAAGAACTGCACACGGACATTGCAGACCTTCCCCTTTCTGTGATATAATCGAAAGCAAAAGAATTTGCTAACCGACACAGGAGGGAAAATCATGGCAGAAGAAATGAAAAACCAGGAAACTATGGACGACTTCGCAAAGGAGATCGATGCTTCTTTTGAAAGTTTCAGAGATGCGGATATGGACATCTGGGAGAAGCTGGAGAAGATGAAAGAGGACAAGACCGAATTTGACGTGACCATTGAGGGCATCGTAAAAGGCGGCGCTATCGCTTACGTGGAAGGCATCCGCGCTTTCATCCCCGTATCCAAGCTGTCCCTGCAGTATGTGGAAGACCCGGAGGAGTTCCTGAAAAAAACTCTGACTGTCCGTGTCTTTGATGTAAACGAGGAGGAGAACAACCTGGTCCTCTCAGCAAGAGAAGTCTTAAGAGAGAAAAGAGACGCTGAGAAACGTGAAAAAATCGCTGACATCAAAGTCGGCACAGTTCTGGAAGGCACTGTTGAGACACTGCAGAACTACGGCGCATTCGTGGACTTAGGTGACGGTATCTCCGGTCTGGTACACGTATCCCAGATCAGCCAGAAGAGGATCAAATCCCCGAAAGCAGTTTTATCTGTAGGCGATAAGGTAACTGTTAAAGTGATCAAGAATGAAGACGGCAAGATCAGCCTCAGCATGAAAGCACTCCAGGAAGTGCCGGAAGAGAAGGATGAGTTTGAAGATATCGAAATTCCGAAAAGCGAAGAGCTGACCACCACTCTCGGTTCCCTGTTTAAAAATATCAAACTGGATTAAGACAGGAGTACAGAACATTGAAAAAATTACTGAACCGGATTTTCGTGGATGGTTTGAGCGGCATGGCCTCCGGGCTTTTTGCCACGCTGATCATCGGCACGATCATCCAGCAGATAGGAAATCTCATTGGCGGAAATATCGGGACTCTGCTGTACCAGTTCGGCAAGATGGCTGCAGCCATGACAAGCGCCGGAATCGGTGTGGGTGTGGCCTGCAGATTTAAGGAGGCACCTCTTGTGGTGCTCTCTGCCGCCACCGCAGGCATGGTGGGCGGTTTCGCAGGTAAGATCACTGCGGGCGCCGTATTTGCAGAGGACGGTTCTGTCATCCTGTCCGGCCCCGGGGAACCTCTCGGTGCCTTTGTGGCCGCTTATGTTGCTATTGAACTGGCAAGGCTGGTAGCAGGCAGAACACGCCTGGATATTATCCTGGCACCCCTTGTGGGTATCCTCTCCGGTTCTGCTGTGGGCATACTTGTAGGCCCTCCCATCAGCCGCATGATGACACAGTTAGGCTCCCTTATCAACTGGGGAACCGAACAGCAGCCGTTTCTTATGGGCATCATCGTGTCTGTCCTTATGGGCATGATACTTACGCTGCCTATAAGCTCCGCCGCACTGGGCGTTATCCTGAATCTGTCCGGTCTGGCTGCCGGCGCAGCAACTGTAGGATGCTGCTGCAACATGGTAGGCTTTGCTGTGGCAAGTTTTAAGGAGAACGGGGTTTCCGGTCTTCTGGCACAGGGTATCGGTACATCCATGCTCCAGGTGCCCAACATAGTAAGAAAACCGGTCATCTGGCTGCCGGTAATCCTGTCCAGTGCGATTCTGGGACCCATCGGCACCATGGTATTTAAAATGACCAACAACGCCACCGGCTCCGGAATGGGAACCGCAGGGCTTGTAGGCCAGATCATGACATGGCAGACTATGGTTCCCGCAGAGGGAGCCGTACTCGTAATGGTGAAAATCATTGTGATCCATTTTCTGCTGCCGGGACTTCTGTCCCTGTTCTTCTGCAACTGTATGCGGAAGCTGAACTGGATCAAGAATGGTGATATGAAGCTGGAAGTGTAAAATATTGTCAATCCTATAAAATTTTCATTAACAATCGTCAAAAATGTGACAATCTGACGCTTTTGTGATATACTTGATAAAAGTGGGAAATCTTCCTGCCGGCAGTAAAATACACCTGACAGAGTGTCCTTGAACTGCCACGAATCACGAAAGAGGATGTGAAAAGAATGAGCAGCGCCCTTCATATTACCAATTACGAGGACGTAAACAGCTGGGAAACTCTGATGTTCCTGTACAATGCCGCATTGAAGGAAGTGGGGACCAAGATTGATATTCTGAACGAAGAATTTCAGCACATCCACCGTTATAATCCGATAGAACATGTAAAATCCAGGATTAAAACTCCTGAGAGTATTGTAAAGAAACTGAGGAAGAACGGATATGATTCCAATATCGAGAACATGGTCAAGTATGTAAACGATATTGCAGGTATCCGAATCATCTGTTCTTTCACTTCAGATATTTACCGCATAGCCGACATGATTGCAAAACAGACTGATTTGAAGATACTTTCCCTGAAGGATTACATCAAGAATCCTAAGGAGAGCGGTTATCAGAGTTACCATATGATCGTAACCGTACCCATCTTCCTGTCAGACGGAGTAGTGGAGACCAAGGTGGAAATACAGATCCGCACCATCGCCCAGGACTTCTGGGCAAGCCTGGAGCACAAGATTTATTACAAATTTGAGGGAAATGCTCCGGCCTATATAAGCAGTGAATTACAGGAATGTGCCAAAATAGCATCCCAGCTTGACCGCCGTATGCTGTCCCTGAACGAGGCAATTCAGAAGTGCAGTACCGGTTATGATAATGATTAGACGTCCGGGCCGGCCTTAAAGAGTGCCGGCTGTTAAGAAGTATGAAAGAGAGGCCCCTGGCCGCAGATATTCTGCATGCCCGGGGCCATCCTTTTATTTATCAGCTAAAGAGGTTCTTAAAGAACTCTATGATCTTATCAAAAAATCCCTGTACCTTTTCCTGGTTGATATCCAGCTTCAGTCCCAGGTCCTCAATCTTGTTATACAAATCCTTTGCCTGTTCCTTCAGGCTGTCCACGTCCAGATCCAGCCCCTTGATCTTCTCCATCAGATTCACAATAGCCTGTCTGTCCTCAGCGGAAAGATTGATCTCCATCTCATCTGCCGCCTGGTCCACCACGTCACCTATCTCATCCTCTGACATGTTCTGGGCCTCCACGACCTTTTCCTTGACCGCGCCCACAAGCTGCTCTGCCTTCTCGCTGTCTCCCACATTCTCAGCCAGCTTTCCTGTGATGACCAGCTCATTGGTGGCTGTGTCCACATTTTCCTGCTCCACTTTCTCTCCGGTCATGTTCTCGTAGGACTTAATGGCGCCTACAAGAGCTGCTGTCCCTGAGATCTTAAATGGTCCCGCAACTACAATATCCGCATCCTTGATGCCTGCTGTCACCAGGGCATTCTGGTACATACCGGTGGTACAATAGGAAATGTTGTGAGTTGTTACCTTGATTCCGTTCCCGTCCGTCTTGCCTTCTACCAGTACGGATGAGAGCGCTCTGGAACCAATCACACTCTTGTCCAGATAAGCATCCAGATAGTCGTGTTCATCCTGGTTGGTGATAGTGGCTACCGTATAATTTTTCAGGTCATCCTCTGTAATCCCCAGAAGCTCCAGTACGGTTGCACGCTCCTGCGCATTCAGATCCGCGCCTAATGATACATATGGTTTTTCCAGTTTGGCGTCCTCCCTGTCTGCCAGTACACTGACTGGTGATGCCAGCAGCATGATCCCCGCAGCCAGGAACGCAATTCCTCGTTTCATCATAATCATAACTCCTTTCATTTATCCCCTTGCAGCTCGCAGGATGTCCCTGCCTGCTATAAGAATAGCATAAATCATCAAATCCTGCATCTAAAGTTTCTCTTAAAATTTTCCTAAGGCTGCGGTTCACTGCCCGCCGTCCAATTAGGTATTTCCCCCAAGGGGATGCTGTGTGGTGCACATTGGAATATAGCTTTAATTTGTATAGTGGGTAAACAAATTACTTGCCCCAAGTATAGAAGAAGTGGTATGATTACTATAACAGTAATTACATTCTGCATTACGGAGGATTATTTATGGCGATCGCAAACCAAGAAATGATAAGAGACAACAACAGGCGGCAGGTCCTGGAATATATTGTAAACAATCCGCCTATCTCCCGTGCTGCTCTGGCTAAGGAGCTGCATCTGACAAAGGCAACCATATCCAACATTGTGCAGGAGCTGATGGACCAGAATCTGGTGGCAGAGATAGGCAGCGCCCAGACCGCCCTGGGCAGGAAGCCCATCCTTTTGGAGTTCCGGAAAAAATGCGGTTATGTCTTTTCCATAGATGTCCATCCCCGTCAGATCATCACACTGACCGCTGACTTAAAGGGTGAAGACTGCCATTTGAAGGAATATCCCTTCCGGGAGGAGGACAGTCTGCTGGAGCTGCTCCGCGGTATTATGAAAGAAGCCATTCCCCGGTGCAAGGATGCTCCTTATGGGATTGTGGGAGTATCCATCGGTATTTACGGTGTTGTGCGGGACAATGAGATCATTTTTACCCCCTACTACCCTCTTCCAGAACCTTACCTGGGAAAAATCCTGGCCGGGGAGTTTGGCATACCGGTACATGTGGAAAATGAATCCAATCTGTCCGTGCTGGGTGAGTCCGCATTTCATTATAATTATAAAAATATGATCCATCTGAACATACACGATGGAGTCGGTATGGGTATCCTTATTGATGAGCAGCTCTATAAAGGCCGTGACGGCTACGCCGGAGAGTTCGGCCACACCATCCTGTTCCCCGACGGCAAACCCTGTCCCTGCGGCAATAACGGCTGTTTTGAGCTGTATACTTCGGAGAGGGCTATTCTGAAAGAATATGCTGCGCGCACCCATCAAAACACCGTTACCATTGACAGCTTTCTCAGGGCATATCAGGATCGGAAAACAGATGCGCTGGAGATGATGGATCTGTTTGTAAAATATATGTCTATCGGCATTAATAATATCATCAATACCTTCAATATTGACCTGATCGTGCTCAACAGTTCTTTTTCCAACTATATTCCTGATATTAATCAGCGGATCGTGGCATACCTGGCCTCCCATCAAAACCGGGACTGCCGCATTATCCCCTCCAGACTGCAGGATACATCAGGGCTTATGGGTGGGATACGGCTGTGTGCGGAACGTTTTCTGGATATCAAACATTTGAAAATACGGGTTCCATTTAGTGACAATTTACGATAATTTTTTACATTCATAAAAGATTCGGTTTTCGTTCATGAATTCTTCACAAGTTAAACATGATTTGCACATATTTAGGGAATATACTTATATCATAAAAATAATTTAAATCAAACATTATTTTTATATTTTCTTTTTCATATGTCGGTCGTAAGACCGGCTCTCCTTCCTTTAATATTTATAGAAAAAGCCATCGCCCGGTTTGGATATGTCCGGGCGATGGCTTTTGTTTTGGAAAAATTTATTTAGGCGTTCTCACGTCTGCTCTTCAATTCTTCCACATTGGCTTCCACCTTTTTCTTACTCAGCGGATACACAAACCATAAGAACAGAGCCACAACGAAAAAGCAGATGGCAGGTATCAGTGTGGAGGTTGTGTACAGGCCGTTGATCACGGACGCTGTCTGTACCTTTGCAAGCTGGTCGTACCCGATAATGGACAGTGCCCAGCCTCCTGCGCCTCCGGCCAGTGCCTGGCCCAGTTTTCTTGCAAAGGAATATACTGCGTAAACGGTACCGTCTTCCCTCTGACCTGTCTTTACCTCCTGGTCGTCTATAACGTCTGTGATATTAGCCCAAATTACGGTATTGAAGAATCCAAGTCCCAGCATCCCCACATTGGCAAGTACAATGTAAACCAAAACGTTCTGCACATGCATAAAATACAGGACAAGGAAGATAACTCCTGCCAGAAGCACTCCTGCCGTGGATGCTTCTTTTTTCCCGAATCTGCGGCTGATGGGCACACTGAGTGGTGCAACCACCAGCAGCATAAGGGCTGTGTTCACTATGGTCACAATGGAGATCGCGCCTGCAGATCCAAAATATTCTGTGTACAGATAATTGTTCATGGCTTGTATGAGAAGCTGGCTCAGCAGAAGGAAAATAGCTGCCCCAATGATCCCCAGCAGTGCACGGCTCTTGAAAATAGCTGCAAAGGTCTGTCCCAATGTTACCTTTTTAGCATTCGGATCTGGCTCCACTTTTACACGCTCTGTAGTAAGCTTATAGCAAATGATGTAGCAAAGGATTGCGCATACCGCGAACACACCGGCAATGATAGTGAAAATAGAGGTACTCCTGATAACCTGATTGCCGTCCGCATCCTTCACGTAGATCAGAAGCGGTGTCACCGTTCCGATAACCAGACCGGCCAGTGTGGCTCCCACAGTACGGAATGTGGAGAGGGCAGTCCTCTCATCCGGCTTCTCCGTAATAGCTGATGCCATAGAACCGTAAGGGATATTGATAGATGTATAAAACACACTGCCCCACAACAGGTATGTCACATACATATAAACAATCTTCAGTGTCATAGGCGCTCCTGCCATGCCGCCCTGGTACATCAAAAAGCTGGCAATGGCAACCGGACCGCACATTCTTCTCAGCCAGCAGCGGAACCTTCCGTCTCTGGACGGCTTCACAGAGTCCACAATACGCCCCATGGTGATATCCGTAAAGGCATCCACTACCCTGGCCAGCAGAAACAGCGTTCCTACCATAGCACCGCTGATCCCAAGTACCTTTGTATAAAATACCATTAGGAAGGAGCTGGCAAATATAAAGGTAAAATCATTTCCAAAGTCACCGAACATATAGCCGATTTTATCCCGTATCCCAAATGGCCTTGCATTATTTTTCTCGTTCATGGTAATCTCCCTGTTTTTTTTCTTATCCTCAGGCAACTGTCCCCCGCCTGCAGTTACAGGCAGAAATCCCGCCGAAGCACCTACGGCAATTGGATCTCTGCTTAGTGCGGGCTGTATGCTTACTTACTTTTATGGTTCAGCGGCAGGCTTTCCCAGCGCTCCTTAAAGTAGAAGGCTGCATCTTTTGGCTGTCTCTGCCTGGTGAAGATTCCTTTTTTGTTGCCGTTTACACGCATGATCCCCTCTGTGGTCTGGAAATCCGCAAAATTCCAAACCTGCTCACCTTTGATGAAATCATAGGAGTCAAAGACTCTGTGGCACATTTCCAGATATTCTTTCTGGTATTCCTGGCTCCACATAACAGAAGGCAGTTTGTGCTCCGCGGCATACGTGTCAGCTCCATATTCGGTGAAGATAAACGGTCTGTCCAGGTCCTTGCCGGCCCACTTGTCCATCTCTGCCCTGAAAGCCGCCTCTGCGTCACACATCTCGTACCCGCCCATAAGATACCAGCCATAGTAACGGTTCATACTGATCACATCTGCCAGATGATAGCATTTGCAGGTATCCGGCAGGGAATTCATGATCAGCGCAAATGTTCTGGGGCGCTTCTGCACATCCAGCTCATGAGCCCGCGCAAACACTTTCTCAAAATATGGTACTGCGGCCTCATCTGTGGTCTCAGGCTCGTTTAACAGGGACCAGGCAATGACGCAGGCATGGTTCTTGTCTCTGGTTATCATCTCCTCCACTGCACGCAGATGATTTTCCAGCAATTCAGGGATGGTGTCTTTTGCAAAAAATGCCGTCTTCTTCCCAGTAGATGCCTCCATGAAGTTCATCAGACTCTCAAAAAGTCCCACAGCCGGAACCTCATCAATGACCAGGAAGCCTTCACGGTCCGCCATCTGGTAAATCTCGTCACTGTATGGATAATGGGAGGTACGGAAGGAGTTAGCTCCGATCCATTTCATACATTCAAAATCTCTCTTCATAACCCCAATGTGAAACCCGCGGCCCACAATATCACTATCCTCGTGTTTTCCGAAACCTTTCAGATAAACAGGAGAACCATTGATCAGGATGTCTTTTCCCTTTACCTCCACAGTGCGGACGCCAATCTCCTCACTATATTCATCCAGCACTTCCTCTTCGTCCTTGATGCGCACCGTAAAGGTATAGAGATAAGCGTTTCTCACCTGCCACAGATGTGCATTTTCAATGTGGAGGATTCCCTCTTTTCCCTGGGAAACTGCCACTTCTCTGCCGTCCTCATCATAAACCGTAACCTCCACCGGATGCTCTCCTGTGGTAACTACGCTGTAAGAAACCTCCGCGTCTCTGCCGTTTATCCTGTGGTCCACTGTCAGGTCAAACACATATTCCTTTGGATATGCAACCAGCTTTACAGGGCGCTGTAACCCGGAATAGTTGAAAAAGTCAAAATACGGACTGTTCATTTTCTTTCCATTGCTGAGAACTTTTGTCTTACCGCAGGGGATATTGGTCTCACTCAGCTCATTGTTGATTTTGACAACAACCTTATTTACTGCATTGTATCTGGCCACATTTGTAATGTCAGCCATAAAGGGAAGGAACCCGCCCACATGAGATGCCACATGGACACCGTTTAAATAAACCTCTGCTCTGTGGGTTGCACACCCAAAGCGGATAGCTACATTTTTTCCCGCATATTCTTCCGGAACAAATACATCTGTCTCATACCAAAGATCACCCGCATATTCCCTTGTGTCTTTGTCTGTGTAAAAATCCTGAAAGCTGGCAGGCACGGGAATAAGGTCAGCCTGGGGGATTCCATCTGCCCACCCGATTTCTGTTCCCTTTCCTTCCGGGTCCAGGCAAAATTTCCACATGCCATCCATGCTCACGGTTCTTCTGGATACGGACTGCTTCGGGTATAACATTGAATACTGTAACATTTCTTCTCCTCCTCGTTTCTTGTATGGCTAGATTCTAGCAGTTTTAAGCCAACAGCATTCTTACATTTTTTTGCTTTATTCGCATTTTTTTATTTAGGACTTGAATATTTCAAAAAATTGTATGATAATAATTAAAAATAGTATGAGGGGGCATATGTATGGCGTCGTATGACACTGTTTTGAATTTTTCCCGGAAAGTGTTGAAAAATTATAATTTCCAAACTTACATCTTAATGGAGGATGAACTTGACCATATTGATCTGGATTTGGGATTGAGAAAGAAAATCGCGGCAGACAGTGACTCCAGGGATAACGCACTGCATTTTATCAGAAACAGTAAAGAGCATGTGATGTATTTTTCCAAAGATTGTTTTAACTGCCATCACACAGTAATGCGGCTGCCGGAGACGGAATCACCTGCCTTTTTTATAGCCGGTCCATATCTGCAGCACAGAGCTGATAAAAAATTCATCCTGAAGATGCAGCAAAAATTGTCCATCCCCACAGAGTTTTCCGGATTTTTGAAACAGTATTATGAACTGATCCCTTTCATTAACCACGAAGATGATGTGCGCACCATACTGCTTCTGCTGGCAGCGGAAATATTTGGCGGGGCTGAACATTTTTCTGTTGAATACTGTGATATGTTTATGGATGAAATTACAAAGGTTTACTATGGACAGGCACAGGTCAATCTGGAAAACCGGGAACTGATCGAACAGAGGTACCAGTCAGAGCAGGAGATGATGCAGGCAGTGGCTTCAGGAAATTATAAAAAGATCGAGCTGCTGGCAGCCGGGGAGATGACGGTTTCTCTGGAGCAGAGGCTTTCCAACCGAATCCGGGACTCCAAGAATTATCTGATCATATTAAATACCCTGCTTCGGAAGGCCGCGGAGTATGGCGGGGTGCACCCGCTGTATTTGGATGAACTTTCTTCTAAGTATGCACGGGAAATTGAGACGATCACCAGCGAGGATGAGGACGGGAAGCTGAAACGGGAAATGATGCGGAAGTATTGTCTTCTGGTGAAGTCCCATTCTTTGAAGGGGTATTCACCAATTATTCAGAATGTGATCAACCATATTTGTCTGTATTTGACAGATGATCTGAGTCTTAAAAGGCTGGCGGAGGAGTTTTCTATCAGCCCCAGTTACTTGTCTACACTGTTTAAGAAGGAAACAGGGAGTACGCTGACCGATTTTGTGAATAAGAAAAGGATTGAGAATGCGGTGTTTTTGCTGAATTCTACGGATTTGCAGATACAAAGTATTGCGGCGGCGTGCGGGGTGGCGGATTTGAATTATTTTACGCGGTTGTTTAAAAGGAATATGGGGAGGACGCCTAGTGAGTATCGGGAGATGATTCATCAGAAATGATGGCGAAAGGGACGGGGAGGAGGGGAGAGGACGGTAAAAGAATAAAGGCGTTAGTTTGGGAGATGGTGTGGGGCTGGATGCGGATATGTGGATTGGAAGAAGAATATGGATATTTAGAAAGAACCGCACCGGTGTTGGATTTGGGGTGCGGTTCTTTTGGGAATTGTTAATTATAGGAGGTCTAGGAGGCCCCGGATGTCTTCGATGATGTGGTCGGCGCCGGCGGTTTTGTAGGTTTGGGCAGCCTGGGTGAGATGGGCGGACCTGTCGGCAGGGGACAGGGCGTTGTATTCGGATTCGGTGAGGCCCAGGACGGAGCTGCCTTCCAGGATGCCTGCGGTTGGCATTCCGGCGTTTTTGCCTTCTTTGATGTCAGCTATGGTGTCACCTACTTTGAGAACGCGGCGGACATCCATCAGGTGCATGGATTCCATGTTGCGGAAGATCATGTAGGGGTAGGGTCGGCCAATACCGCCTACGTCGTCGGGGCTGAACCAAAAGTCAGGGGCATATCCCTGCTCTGCGGCTTTGGGGGCTACGATTTTCATCATTTGTTCTGTGTATCCTGTGGTGGAGCCTATCTGAAGGCCCAGGCTTCGGAGTTTTTCTATGGTCTCTGGGACGTAGGGCTTGGGAGCAGCGAAGTCGGGGAGGATTTCCAGTATTGCTGTCTCGCTGTGCTCGTAGACCTCTTTTACATCCTGTTCTGTGAAGGGAGCGCCGTGGATCTGATACCATAAATTACGGATGCGTTCCATGGACAGCATAGTGCGGATGTGGTCTATTTTCAGCATGCCCATGGGGGCACGCACCTCCTCTATGGTGGGGGTGATACCGAATTCTTCAAAGGCTTTTATGAATGCCTGTACGGGTGCAAAGCTTCCGTAGTCTACTGTGGTTCCTGCCCAGTCAAATATAACTGCATCAAATCTGCTCATCTCTTGTCTGCCTCCAGAAATTCTTTGATAATGTTATAGAGGTTTTCCATGTCTTCATGGTAAATCTCGCCTATGTTTCCTATGCGGAAAGTATCCGCATCTGTGACTTTGCCGGGATAGATGGCGTAACCTCTTTCTTTGATGTACCGGTACATCTCCTGAAAGGAGAAGTGGCTGCCTTCCGGGTAGTAGAAGGTTGTGATGATGGGGCCCTGGTATTTGCCTTCTATGTAGGGACGTATGCCCAGTTCTGCCATTTTTTCAATGAGATATCGGTTGTTTTCCTCATAGCGTCTGGCACGGGCCGGGATGCCGCCTTCCTCCTCCAGTTCTTCAAGAGCCTTGGCAAAGGCCAGAACTACATGGGTGGGAGATGTGAAACGCCATTTTCCGTCTTTGTTCATGGTCAGCCACTGGTCGTACAGGTCCAGGGACAGGCTTCTGGCTTTTCCGCTGCTGTCCATAAGTTTGTCTTTTCTGCAGATGATGAAGGAAAATCCGGGGACACCCTGGATGCATTTGTTGGCACTGCTGATAAGAAAATCAATGCCCCAGTCTGCTGCCGGGATATCCACACCGCCGAAGCTGGACATAGCATCCACGATAAAGGTCCTTCCCATGTCTTTTACCACTTTTGCAACAGATTCAATATCGTTTAGAATACCGGAGGTTGTTTCGCTGTGGACCATGGATACATGGGTGATCTCCGGGTCTTCTTTTATGATCTTTTTGATGATCTTGGCTGAGGGGACTTTGTCGTATTCCTCACGGTACAGCACATAGGGAATACCTGCGTGGGCAGCAATATCTGCCATTCTCTCGCCGTAGGCACCGTTTGCGGCAATGAGAAGTTTGTCGCTCTTACCGATCACACTGGTGAGGACGGACTCCACACCGAAGGTGCCGCTGCCCTGCATCAGGACAACCGTGTATTCCGGTTCGGTTACATGAGCCAGTTTCAGAAGCTGGCTGCGAATACTAAGAGTGATTTTTTTGTAGTCATCATCCCATGTGCAGTGGTCAAAAAGCATCTCTTTTTTTACGGTGTCTGTCGTGGTCAGAGGACCTGGGGTTAATAATTTATAGTTTAACATGTTTCTATTCTCCTGTATGTGATTTTATTGGTATCTTTCACAGCCTTCGTTTATTTACATTCTTCCGAAAGCTCCTGGTGCCGTTCCAGTAAGGAAACGGTGAGTTTCTCTGGAAATACTTTTGGGTAGGCGGACATATTTTCAGGGTCTGCCTCCTCGCCCTCGTAGATAGGGTTCGGATATGTCCTGATCAGCTCGCTTCTTCCTTTTTCCACAATGCACTGAGCCATTTCCATGGCCAGAGGGTTCGCCTCTTTTTTGTCAATGACTGCAACGGACTCTGTGAGGGAGAAGTTGCCCTCTTTTGGGTCCACGTAGTCCACGGGAAGGCCGTCTTTTTTGTCAGCAACTGCCTGGTGGCGGAGGCCGAATCCCACTGCCACCTCACCGGCACGGATTTTCTTAAGCGGCGCAGAGCCTGAACTCTCGATGTGGGCGCCGGCATTTTCATAGATGCCTTTCAGGACGTCTTTGGCACCGTTCTCGCCGTATTCACTGACAAGCGCCTGCATAAGAAGCCATGCTGTGGATGAACTTTTGATATCTGTCACGGATAGCAGGTCTTTGTATTCCGGTTTTGTCAAGTCTTTCAGGCTCTCCGGTCTGTCCAGGTTGTTTTCGCTGAGCATCTCTGTGTTCAGGATAATGGCGCCCTCCTGGGAGGTGATGGGTGCATAAAATGCCGGAAACTCAGTGAGGGTTTTATAGTCAAAGGTCAGATCCAGAAACATATTGTTCTGCTCCTGTGCACTGTCCAGATAGAAAGAGCTCATGGTTACCATGTCCGCCTCAATATCTTTCCCCTCTGCCAGCAGTTTGCCGCCCAGTTCTGAGGTGCCGAAGGTCTGGAACAGGTACTTTCCCTCATAACCGTTTGCGTCCAGTGTCTCTTTCATAGCCTCCACAGCCTCGTCATCTGCATTGGAATAGATTACTACCTGTTTCTCACTGCCCGAACCGCACCCTGCAAGAACGGATGCCGCCAGAGCTGCTGTCATCATAAATGCTGTCACTTTTTTCATTTTCATACTTTCTGTACTCCTCTTTTCTTTTTTAATATGGATGATTCCAGGATCTTTCCAGGATGGAATTCTCTCTGGGACAGGTATCCCACTAGTCCTTTCACCACCAGATTCGTTGCCAGGATCAAAAGGGACAGGACGAATATTTCATTGAATCTGGTGTAATACTGCAGCTCTTTTATTTTGGTGGTGATGACCATGGTTCTGGCTCCGGCGATAAAGATGACGGCGCTGACTGTCACCATGGCATTGACAAAATAGTAGCTGAATACCTCCAGAATGGTAGAGCGCATGTTTGGCGTTACGATCCTGAAAATGGTTTTCGCCCAGGAATCCCCCATCAGGAGGGCTGTTGTCTCCCAGGAACTGTTGAGCTTTTCCAGGGAGTTTTTCATCATCAGGTACGGGGTGGAAAAAAAATGTACCACATTGCACAGGATGATAAGTGCTAAGGTATTCTGCAGCGGTGTACCTGTAAAAATAAGCAGAAATGCTATACCGATCACCATGCCCGGAATCGTGTTGGTGACCAGGGCAATGCTCTCAATGATGCCCTTCCACCTCCTTCCAAGCTGGCTTCTGGCTGTGGCAAGGGCCGCTCCATAGGTGGTGACAAGTCCTGCCAGCGCAGTCAGCACTGCCATGAGCAGGGAATTCTTAAATACCCCCAGCAGACTGCTGTCCCGGAAGACTTCCGTCACATGAGACAGGGTAAAATTTGTTCTGTAGGGCCATTCCTCCACAAAGGGAACCACAAAGATCACGGCAAATACGGAGAGGATCACAAGCAGAACTACACCGCTTGTCAGGCCGCAGAAAAAATCTCTTCTCCTGTTCTGTCTTATCTCTATGGCGGAAATCTTGTTGTACCGGACATTGTAGCGCTCCAGCCAGTGAAGCAGGGAAATGCTCAGCACAGAGGGGAGCAGCATCATCATTGCCACTACCGCTCCATTCCGGAAATTTGGCACACTACCAAGCATTTCGTTGTAAAGAACGGTTGCCACCACCTCAAACTTACCTCCCACCGACGCGGGAATCCCGTAGTCAGTAAAACACAGAAAAAAGCACTGTATCATGGAGGCTGCGAGAGTGCCCAGAAGTGGGCGCACCACGGTTCCCATAAAGGTGGCAAAAGGTTTATCTCCCATGACTCTTGAGACCACCATAAATTTTTTATCTATGTAGCTCATGGTGTTCAAAATAAGCAGGAAGGAAACGGGAAGTGTATAGATCACATACCCCAGAAGCAGGCCGTTAAAGCCGTAAATCTCAAAGATCTGACGTCCGAAAAGCCTCGTCAGAAGTCCCTGTTTGCCGAAGGAGTAAATGATGGCAAACCCATAGGTAATTGTGGGGAGCAGCATGGGAAGAACCGCCAAAGTACGGATCAGTTTCTTTGTCCTCTTTTTCAGATTGGTGTAATGGATCGTGTAAGCCAGGAAAAATGCCAGCAGAGTAGCCAGAAGCGCACTGCACACGGAAATCCACAGACTGTTCAAAAGTGCCCTGCCGAATCCTTTTCCGGTCAGCACTGCAATGTAGTTTTCCGCGGACAATCCATCTGTCCCCTCAAAGGATTTTCCCAGCAGCCTTACTATGGGAACTGCAAGAAATATCAAAAACAGGAGGACCACCAGTACATAAATCACCTTTATTTCCTTTTCATTTCTTTTTATCATACAGTCACACCACCTGCAGACTCACCTGCTTATCCTGGCGGAACAGCATGAAAATATTGTTTTTCTTGATTTCCAACTGGTTCAGGATGAACTCTTTTACAAAGAGGTTATGCGGAGCAGTTATGATTTCCTCCGGACATCCGTACTGGGAAATGGTTCCTTTGTTTACGATCAACACTTTATCGGACAGGGTCAGCGCCTCCTCCGGATCGTGGGTGACGATAATGGTTGTCAGATGGAATTCTCTGGCGATCTCTTTGATCTTCTCCTTGATGGATTCCTTGATAACGCCGTCCAGGGCACTCAGAGGCTCGTCCAGAAGAAGGATCTTAGGCTTCATCACCATGGTTCTGGCCAGCGCCACACGCTGCTTCTGGCCTCCGGAGAGCTGTTCTATCTTCTTCTCCAGATGCTCCTCAAGCCCCAGAAGATGAATGAATTCCTGTACTTCCTTCTCGCTGGATATGTCCGGTTTGTTTCTGAGGCCGTATGTAATGTTTTCATATACATTTAAATTGGGAAACAGGGCATAATCCTGGAATACAATATTAAATCCGCGTTCCTCCATAGGTACGTCTGTGATATCTTTGTCGTTAAATATGATCTTTCCTTCATCTAAATCCGTAATACCCAGTATCAGGTTCAAAAGTGTTGTCTTGCCGCATCCGGACGGGCCCAGTATAGAGACGATTTCTCCCTCCTCGATACAAAGATTGATATTCTGCAAAATGGTGACCCCGTCATAGGATTTCTTTACATTCTGAAGTTCTAACATGAAATGTATTCTCCTTTCCTTTCATGTACAGCGCTGCTGCTGACAATGCCTATTAAACTGCATTTTCGTCTTTTCATCCATCCTGTTTTCGTAAGCTCTTCGTTAAATGCCTGTAAAGCAGGCCGGGACGTCCCGTTTTACAAAAACTGTCTGTGGATTTAACAATGGGATGATAGAACTGTTTCCTATATGAATGTATGATGAAAAAAGCACTGAAGGAGCTGGATGGATCAGAAAGCAGTAGGGAAAAAGGCGCTCGCGCAAGAGAATCCGTCAGGCGGCTGAAGAATTTAATGCTGCTGAGGAGCGAAGGTCATCCTGCCGGGAGACCCGAACCAGATTGACCATCCTTTTCCGGATGAGAGGACCAATGGCCTCAGCTCTGCATAAGAATATATGAAAGGAAATCCGCTCTGCTGTCAGATCACCCTCACAGCAGATGAATGCGAACATTCTGACCCGGCTACAGATGCCGTCAGAAGGGTAAAAGAAAAGAAATATGAATGAAAATATTTATAAGGAACTGAAGAAATCCGAAGAAGTGAAAGCATACATGGAACAGGGCAATCACAGCCTGGGTGTCCTGGGCTTCACGGAGCACTCCTGCCGGCATGCCGTCAAGGTTGCTGAGACAGCAGGAAAAATACTGAAAAAACTTGGATATGGAAAGCGTGAAGTGGAGCTTGCAAAAGTGGCCGGACTCCTTCACGATGTGGGAAACTGTATCAACCGCAGCGACCACGCCCACAGCGGTGCGCTTATGGCTATGCACATTCTTCAAAAATATAAACTTCCGCCAAGGGACACTGCAGTGATCATAAGCGCCATCGGTCAGCACGATGAGGGAACCGGCAGCGCTGTAGATCCGGTCTCCGCGGCTGTCATTCTGGCTGACAAGACGGATGTGCGCCGCAACCGAGTGCGCAACCCCATACGGGAAAATTTCGATAAGCACGACAGAGTCAATTATGCTGCCATCTCCTCCGCACTCTCCATTCATATGGATAAAAAAATCATCCAGCTCAATATTGAACTGGATGAAGAGATTTGTTCCATTATGGATTACTTTGAGATTTTCATGCAGCGTATGCTCATGTGTAAACGGGCCTCGGAAATGCTGGGCATGAAATTCAAGCTGATGGCAAACGGCAATAAAATCTGCTGATACCGCCGTTGTTATTCTTTTGCGGTATTTCCGTCTGCAAGGGCATTTGCCAGTCTCGCAAAGTCCGCCAGCGTCAGTGTCTCTCCCCGGATACCGGCCTGAAAACCGCAGGATTCTATGGTGCGCTGTATTTCCTCTTTGAAAAATGACAGCTCCGGAGAATTGTTCAGTCCGTTAGCCAGTGTCTTCCGCCTCTGGTTAAAGGAGGCTCTGATCAATCGGAACATGAGCTTTTCATCCCTTACGTCCACAGGCGGTTCTCTGTGGCGTGTCAGGCGTATGACCGCACTTCCCACTTTCGGTCTCGGCATGAAGCAGTTTGGGGGCACATTTGCCACAATGTACGGATCAGCGTAATACTGGACTGCCAGAGACAGGGCGCCGTAGTCTTTGGTTCCCGGTCCCACCTGCATGCGGTCTGCTACCTCTTTCTGCACCATAACCGTGATGGATGCAATAGGCACATCACTTTCAAATAATCCCATGATAATCGGAGTCGTAATATAATATGGCAGATTCGCCACAACTTTGATTGGTTTTCCAGCGTTGTGCTCCTCTGCCAGTTTTTTGATATCGACTTTCAGAATGTCTTCGTTTAATATGGTCACATTCGGAAATTCCTGAAGCGTATCTTCCAAAATGGGAATCAGCGTCTTGTCGATCTCTACCGCATATACCTTTCCGGCGGCCTGTGCCAGATACTGGGTCATGGTTCCGATACCGGGGCCTATCTCCAGCACAAAGTCATCCTTTGTAATATGTGCGGCATCTATTATTTTGTCGAGTACATGGGTATCGATTAAAAAGTTCTGCCCGTATTTTTTCTGAAAAACAAAATCATATTTCTGCAGGACCTCTATGGTCCTTTTCGGATTTCCCAGGTATGGGGCTGTCATCTTTTCATCTCCCGTCATAATTTAATGTTCCCCGGCAGGCCGGAGTTTACACACTCCAATGCGCTGCCGGGGATTATTTTATACATCAAAGTCTTTTTCGTAAAGCATAATGCGTCCGCTCTCATCCAGGTGGCGTTTTGCCACTTTTTTGCCCGGGCGTCTTCCGCCTCTGGAGGCACGTTTGATCGCGTTGTCCATCATCTCTTTTACCTGTCCCACTGATACGGGATCGTCTTCGTCCTGGTTGTCACCAATCAGGGTGTACAGGGCCAGAACAGCCATGTCATCAATTTTGTATCCCATCTCTTTGGAATATGTCTTTGCAAAGGATACCAGCTCGTCATTGGTAAATACCGGAATGACTACGCGGGAATCAAATTTCTCCATAAACTCCGGATACGTCTTCTCCAGGCTCTGAATGCCCGGCTTCAAGTCTTCCAAAATGACAGTCAGACGGTTTGTCCTGAATTCCATGGCCTTGGAAAGTTTCTCTATCACATCCGCTTTTAAAGATGAAGCGTTTTCCACTACCAGAAAGCCGCCGGCCAGCTTGTCAACTACATAGGCCGGGTCCTTCTCATTCATCTTCTCCGCATCCAGATATGCGATCTTGGCGCCTTCCATATGGCGCTCCTTGCAGATGGCTTTTATCAGGCCCTCTGACAGGCGGGTCTTGCCTGCATCTTCGCGTCCTGTAATCACTATATTTCCGGATTTTGATGTCCTTTCACAGGCAGACTCCTGTGCAATGTCAAGTGCTTCTGTAATCTGCTGGGTCAGGCCCGGTATGGGGGCAAAGTAAGTGAAGAGACGTTTCTGTTCTTCCGGGGTAAGGTGATGTCTCAGTATGGATTCTGTGGCAGTCCCTGCAGGAGACATGGATGCCTCTTTAGGCATACGCTTGTCTTCAGCAACTGTCTGGACCAATTCATCCTCCGGATATTCAGGCTGTTCAAAACTTTCAGACCGGTCAGCTTTTCCTGGCTGTGCATAATCTCCCGGCTGCGCGGCGCTCTTGGACTGTGCCGTTGTCTCCGGCTCCATAACTGCTGACTCCAGGGCTTTCTGCAGATCTATTGTCATGCCGCCAAGTCCTGCTTTCACTTCATCTACCGGTATTTCGATGGTTCTGCCTTCTAAATCGTCCGGTTCTGAGGTGATGGCCGCCTCTGCCATGATGGATTCCATGGACGGCTGCTCCAGCTCTGGCTGGACGGGTTCCGGGGCCGCCTGCTGTGGCTGAGCTGACTCCGGTACTGCCTGGTCAAACTGGGGGGATTCCGGTGCTGTCTGCTCAGCCTGGAATGATTCCGCTTGCGCCTGCTGTGGCTGAGCTGATTCATATGCTGTCTGTTCAGCCTGGAATGATCCCGCTTCCGCCTGCTGCGGCTGAGCCGGTTCATATGCTGCCTGTTCAGCCTGGAATGATCCCGCTTCCGCCTGCTGTGGCTGAGCCGGTTCATAAACTGTCTGTTCGGACTGGGCAGCTTCCCCATCCAGAACCGTTGGCTGTGAGCCGATCGTATATTCTCTTACCGGCTCCTCCACTGCTTCTGAAACCGGCTGCTGCTCCTGATCTGCTTCGTATATTGGCTGTGGTTCACTTCTATCGTTTTCTGCATCTGCCGCATTGGATTCTGCCGATATCTCAGACGGCATCACCGTGTCTTCTGCCACATTTTCCGCTGTTTCGGCCACGGCTTCAACTGCCGGTGTTACCCCTTCGGATACCTTTGCGACTGCCTGTGCCAGTTCTCCTGCTGTCTCAGCCAGAATAGCGTCCAAATCAACCTCCCGGACAGGCTCTTTCGGTGCCTCGACAGGTCTTGATACCGGTTGTTTCATGGCTGCAGGTGTGATGCTGGATGATGCAGGTTTGTCCGGTTCCAGTTCTTTTACCACGTAATCCCTGGTGTCATCTTCCATGCCGTAGCTCTGTATATCATCTGCGGCAGATTCTGCCGGCGCATCTGTCTCAGCCTCCGGCTCTTCTGCTTTCGGGCCGCCGGAGAATACATCCCGGATACCCTTTGCAATTTTATCCTGTAAAACCCCTGTTGTTTCCAGAATCGGTGAAAATACGGATACTTCCTCCGGTGCCTTTCCGGTTGCCCTGGAGCGGACTGACTCGATATGGGGCATTTCATCTGTATTCTGTTCTGCAATTCCTGTACCCACGGACTGGCTGACAAGCTTTGAAGCCGCCTGTGTGGCTGCGGTTATTGTAGCTGCTGCGGCTGCCGCGGCGCTCTCCGGTGACGGTTCCACATAACGATTTCTGTACTTTTCCTCCTGGCTTGGAGAAAGCGGAGCATATTTCATTTTCAGCTCCATGGCTTTTATCACGTATTTGCCTTCACTGAACCAGAGAATCAGGTCATCGCATTCTTCCACACATTTGTCCTTCATACCGGCCTTGGCATACAGCCTTGCCAGCTCATAAGACCAGCGCTCCGTATACTCACGTCCCTTGTATTCTTCCAGAATTGCGATCTGTTCCTGGATGGGTGAACGTCTTCCTCTGTAGATCTTGTACTTTAATATGTAACGTGAGTTATCATTCGGGGAGATTTCTACAAACTGGTTGTAATATTCCACTGCCTCATCAAAATTCCCCATTTTGATTGCCAGCTCAACCAGCCGGTATATTACTGTTTTTCCTATAGGTGCCCTCTGATGTGCCAGTATGAGCAGCCTGCGGCTGTCTTCATACCGTTTATTCGCCTCATAAATCTCGCCGACCATACAGAGTGTTCTTGCACTTCGCACCCTGCGCCAGTCAATCGTATCGACAATTTCCAGAGCCCCCTTATAGTCCTGCCTGTCAACCAGATCGTTGATCACGTCCAGCTTGGCACGGTATTCGTTCTTGTCCACTGTTTTCACCTCTGTTAGTATATTCTTCAATTTCGAGTAGTCTTCAGACATTATTACGGTAGGGTATATTTCTCCATAATTATTTTCAGTGTACCATAGACCAAAAAGGATGTCAAAAGAAATGATTGGCACGTAGTTTTGACAAATACACCAATTATTACATGTCAGATATATTTTATCATCAAATTCAGAAATCATTTTAATATTTTCTATTTTGTCAGTATTCTACCCGTATTTTAAACCGATAACGGCAAGTAAACGTCTGACACAAACAGCGTTCTATATCGTGTCCCGCATCGAACTGCTTACACCTCCCGCCTAAACGCACAGCCGGGTCTGGCCATAAGCTTCCCTGTACGGGCGTTTAGGAGCGCTTAGAGAATCTTACGAGATCCACACGCTAGCAAGCACTTAGTGAAGAGCCCTAAGGCGATGAACTTAGTGCGGGTTGCGTGTTAGCTCGGAAGTTCTCTGCTCCCGTCCGTACAGGGAAGCTTATGGCCAGACCCGGCGTCCGGTTTTACCCCACACAAAAAGGAGCCGCCCCTCATGAACCTCTCAATTCATCAGGACAGCCCCCTCACCTCATCACCCTGCACTCACCAGGATAACACTATCTCTATTTATCAATCGTAACCTTATCCAAATGCCAGATCTCATCCACATACTGCTGTATCGTCCTGTCAGACGTGAACTTACCGGAGCATGCCGTATTCAGCAGCGCCTTCTTAGCCCATCCCGCTTCATCCTTATAAGCCTCTTCCACACGCTTCTGTGCTTCCGCATAAGCCTTAAAGTCAGCCAGAATAAAGTAAGTATCTGCCCTGTCACTGCTCTTTGTATTCAGCAGTGAATCATAGATATCCCGGAACAGCTCAAAGTCACCATTGGAATACGTTCCGTTGATCAGCTGCATCAGCACATTACGGATATCCGGATCATTGTTGAAATACTGCATGGGATCATATCCGCCATGGTTTTCATAGTTGATAACCTCGTCGGAGGACAGACCGAAGATAAACGCATTCTCCTCGCCCACTTCTTCCACGATCTCCACATTGGCACCATCCATAGTACCGATAGTAACCGCACCATTCAGCATGAACTTCATGTTACCGGTTCCTGACGCCTCTTTACTTGCAGTAGATATCTGCTCAGACACATCGGCTGCAGCGAAGATCATCTCCGCATTTGATACACGATAGTTCTCAATAAATACTACTTTCAGTTTTCCGTTGATAGATTTATCATTGTTCACCACATCTGCAACTGCGTTGATCAGCTTGATCGTAAGTTTTGCACGCACGTATCCCGCTGCGGCTTTTGCGCCGAAAATGAAGGTTCTCGGATAGAAATCCATTTCCGGATGCTCTTTGATCTGGTTATACAGATACATCACATGCAGAATATTCATAAGCTGGCGTTTGTACTCATGCAGACGCTTTACCTGTACATCGAAGATAGAACGCGGATCCACCTCAATGCCGTTGTGCTCCAGAATATATTTTGCAAGACGCACCTTGTTCTGATATTTGATATTCATGAACTCCTGCTGTGCTCTCTTGTCATCTGCATATACTTTCAGCTTGGAGAGCTGTGAAAGGTCAGTCACCCATCCGTCTCCGATATGGTCTGTTACCCAGTCTGCCAGCAGCGGGTTGCCGTGGAGCAGGAAACGTCTCTGTGTGATACCGTTTGTCTTGTTGTTGAATTTGTCAGGATACATCTCATAGAAATCCTTTAACTCCTGTTTCTTCAGGATTTCCGTGTGCAGCCTTGCAACACCGTTTACGGAGTAACCGCCTGCGATAGCCAGATGTGCCATCTTGACCTGGCCGTCATAGATGATAGCCATTTTGCGGACTTTCTCCTGATTGCCCGGATATTTATTGTTGATTTCCTGGATGAATCTGCGGTTGATCTCCTCAATGATCTGGTAAATACGGGGAAGCAGTTTGGAGAACAGCTCGATGGGCCATTTTTCCAGTGCCTCTGCCATAATGGTATGGTTGGTGTAAGCGCAGGTATGGGTTGTGATCTCCCATGCCTCCTCCCAGGTCATGCCTTCCTCGTCCAGAAGGATACGCATAAGCTCCGCCACAGTCATGGTCGGATGGGTATCATTTAACTGGAAGGTAACTTTCTTCGGCAGTTCATGCAGGTCGCTGTGAGATTTTTTGAATTTCTCAATGGCAGCCTGGATACTTGCGGAGATGAAGAAATACTGCTGTTTCAGACGCAGCTCTTTACCTGCATAGTGATTGTCATTGGGATAAAGGACATCACAGATATTCTTTGCAAGGTTCTCCTGCTCAACTGCTTTTCTGTAGTCACCCTTGTCAAACAGATCAAGCTGGAATTCACTGATGGCCTGTGCATCCCAGATTCTCAGGGTGTTGACGATCTTGTTGTTGTAACCCACGATAGGCATGTCGTATGGAATAGCCAGTACAGACTGGTAACCTTCCTGTACGAAATTGTTTCTGCCTGTGGCAGGGTCATATACTACCTTTACATATCCGCCGAATTTTACTTCTTTGGCGTATTCCGGACGGCGAAGCTCGAATGGATATCCGTCTTTCAGCCAGTTATCCGGTACTTCCACCTGGAATCCGTTCTCGATCTTCTGTTTGAACAGACCATAGTGGTAACGGATACCGCAGCCGTAAGCGCAGTAGCCCAGAGTTGCCAGGGAATCCAGGAAACATGCTGCCAGTCTTCCCAGACCACCGTTTCCAAGGGCCGGGTCCGGCTCCTGGTCTTCGATCACATTTAAGTCAAATCCCAGTTCCTCCAGTGCCTCTTTCACTTCATTGTATGCGCACAGGTTGATCAGGTTGTTGCCCAGCGCACGGCCCATAAGGAACTCCATGGACAGGTAGTATACAATCTTCGGGTCATCTTTTTCATACTGCTTCTGTGTCAATAACCAGTTGTCAATAATAACGTCCTTGACCGCAAGGGAAACTGCCTGGAAAATCTGCTCCTGGCTTGCCTCCTCAATGGTCTTTCTGTAAAGCATCTTTACATTTTCCCTGACGCTTTTCTTAAACTCTTCTTTTTTGAAATTATTATCTAACATTTTCTCCTCCTCCGGAACTGACCGGCCGGGAAGATTCCTTATGAAATCTTCTCCACACCTAATGTCACGCTTTCAGAATTGATCTTCCAATCCTTTGTATAGCCGCTTACTTCATTGTAGTTGACGTCTTCTGCCAGTACCTCTGCCTTGATGTCCGCCTCGTGAGCGCGGAAGATGCCCTCAATCACCTGGTTTCCTGTAAGGGAAATTCTGATTTTATCCATTACCTCGAAACCAGCCTCTTTACGCATGGTCTGGACTTTGCTGATGATCTCTCTCACAAAGCCCTCTTCAATTAATTCCGGAGTCAGGTTTGTATCGAGTACAACCGTGATGTCATTGTCTGATTCGGAAACATATCCTTCCATCTGCGCAGTGTCAATGAGTAAGTCACTTTCTAATAATACTATTTCCTGACCGTCAATGTCAAGTTTCAGCTCGCCGCCGGCCTTCAGCTCATCCATGGCTGCATTGCCGTCGATGGAGGAAAGGGCTGCTCTTATGCTGTTCAGGTGCTTGCCGTATTTTGGTCCCACGGTCTTTAACTGAGGCTTGAAGCTGTAGGATGTGAAGTCTCTCACATCATCTGTAAAGTTCATCTTCTTCACATTCAGTTCATCCTCAATGATCTCTTTATAGAAGTCGGAGAGCTGGAACGGGGCCTTGACGAACATTTTGCCGATCGGCTGGCGGTTCTTGATATTTGCCGCATTTCTGCATGCACGGCCCATTACCACGATTTCCAGAAGGTCTTCCATGTTCTCTTCCAGTTCAGCATCGATCCACGCCTCATTGCATTCCGGAAAGTCACACAGATGGATACTTTCCGGTGCGTTCTTGTCAATGCTTCTCACAAGGTTCTGGTAAATATCCTCTGTCATGAACGGAATCATAGGTGCTGCTGCTTTTGCAACAGTCACAAGGGCTGTGTACAGAGTCATATAAGCATTGATCTTATCCTGTTCCATACCTTTTGCCCAGAAACGCTCACGGCTTCTTCTCACATACCAGTTGCTCATCTCATCCACAAAATCCTGCAGCGCGCGGGCTGTCTCAGGGATGCGGTAGTTTGCCAGGTTGTCATCCACGGTTTTCACCAGGGTATTGAGCCTGGACAGCAGCCATTTATCCATAACAGGAAGCTTGTCGTATTCCAGTTTGTATTTTGTAGCGTCAAAGTTGTCGATATTTGCATACAGCACGAAGAACGCGTAGGTATTCCACAGGGTACCCATGAATTTGCGCTGTCCCTCCTGTACAGCCTTGCCGTGGAAACGGTTCGGCAGCCAGGGCGCACTGTTTACATAGAAATACCAGCGGATGGCATCAGCCCCGTAGGTATCCAGAGCCTCAAACGGATCAACGGCATTGCCCTTTGACTTGCTCATCTTCTGTCCGTTTTCATCCTGCACATGGCCCAGCACGATTACATTCTTAAACGGAGCCTTGTTGAAGATCAGGGTTGAGATAGCCAGCAGAGAGTAGAACCATCCTCTTGTCTGGTCCACAGCCTCGGAGATGAAATCTGCCGGGAACTGCTGCTCAAACAGGTCTTTATTTTCAAACGGATAGTGATGCTGTGCAAAAGGCATGGAACCGGAGTCAAACCAGCAGTCAATCACCTCAGGCACACGGTGCATCTCTTTGCCGCATTTCGGGCAGCGGATGGTGACATTGTCAATGTATGGCCTGTGCAGCTCAATGTCATCCGGACAGTTGTCGGACATTGCCTTTAACTCTTCTTTGCTTCCGATGGAGTGCATATGTCCGCATTCACATTCCCACACATTCAACGGGGTTCCCCAGTAGCGGTTACGGCTGATACCCCAATCCTGTACATTTTCCAGCCAGTCTCCGAAGCGTCCCTTGCCGATACTTTCCGGAATCCAGTTGATCGTATTGTTGTTGCGGATCAGGTCTTCCTTCACGGCTGTCATCTTGATGAACCAGGACTCTCTTGCATAATAGATCAGCGGAGTGTCACATCTCCAACAGTGGGGATAACTGTGCTCAAATACAGGCGCATCAAACAGCAGGCCGCGTTTTTCCAGGTCAATCAGCACTTCTTTATCTGCTTTTTTGCAGAAAGTACCTGCCCACGGAGTCTCTGCGGTCATCTCACCTTTTTCATCTACTAACTGTAAGAACGGCAGGTCATAGGCTCTTCCCACCTTGCTGTCATCTTCACCGAAGGCAGGTGCAATATGAACCACACCGGTACCGTCTGTCAGCGTTACATAAGTATCGCATGTAACATAGTATGCTTTCTTTTTCAGTTCTACGAATGGGAAGAGCGGCTCATACTCTTTGTACTCCAGTTCTTTTCCTGTATAGCGCTCCAGGATCTCATAATTTCCTTCTCCCAGAACCTTATCAAGCAGTGCTTCTGCCATATAGTAGGTGTATTCCCCGGATGTCACTTTTACATAGGTTTCATTTGGGTTCACACACAGTGCCACATTGGACGGAAGGGTCCAGGGTGTTGTGGTCCATGCCAGAATATATGCGTCCTCGCCTTTTACTTTAAAACGGGCGATAGCGGAGCGTTCTTTTACGTCCTTGTATCCCTGGGCTACCTCATGGCTGGAAAGCGGGGTTCCGCAGCGCGGGCAGTAGGGAACGATTTTATATCCTTTATACAAAAGGCCTTTGTCCCAGATTTGTTTTAAAGCCCACCATTCGGACTCGATGAAATCATCATGGTAGGTGACATAGGGATTATCCATATCTGCCCAGAAGCCTACAGTTCCCGAAAAATCCTCCCACATTCCCTTGTATTTCCACACAGATTCCTTGCAGTGGTTGATAAATGGTTCCAGACCGTACTCTTCAATCTGTTCCTTGCCGTCCAGACCCAGCATTTTCTCCACTTCCAGCTCTACCGGAAGGCCGTGGGTATCCCATCCTGCCTTTCTCGGTACCATGCAGCCTTTCATGGTGCGGTATCTCGGGATCATATCTTTGATAACACGTGTCAGAACATGGCCGATGTGAGGCTTGCCATTGGCTGTGGGCGGGCCGTCATAGAAAGTGTAGGTCTCACCTTCTTTTCTGTGTTCCATGCTCTTTTTGAAAATTTCATTGTCTTCCCAGAATTTCTCGATGTTTTTTTCTCTTTCCACAAAATTCATGTTTGTGGGGACTTTCTGATACATGTCTTATTCTCCTTTCTCTGTGCCTGGGGGATATAAAAAAGGCCTCCGCCCTGCAACAGGACGAAAGCCTCAGCTATCGTTTAACCACCTCTTACACATACTATCATACGCGTTCCTTTTAACGGGGGAAATCCGGCATCCCTTACTTATATTTCAGGCAGCGGCTCCGGAGTGATATTCTTCTGCTGATACTCATACCGGGCTTGCACCTTCCCCGGCTCGCTGTGGTTTTCTCCTGCAGAATACTGTCTCCATCATCGTCTTTGTCTTTATCAAATTTCATTATAAATAGATAGAGAAGAAAATGTCAAGGGATATGGGAGATTTTCTGTGATTTTGGCTATTTCGGCAGGTCTAATCCGGGAAGTTCTGCCGTATCCGGCACTACGATGTCCGCATTTCCCAGAATTTCACTGCTGCCGATTCCCACACTTTTCATTCCGCCTGCTGCCGCTGCAGCGATCCCTGCCGCCGAATCCTCTATCACCACACAGTCTTTACAAGGTACGCCCAGCATTTCAGCCGCTTTTGTAAACACCTGGGGGTCCGGTTTTGCACGTTCCACCAGGTTTCCGTCCACCACTGCGTCGAAGAATGGCATAAGACCCAGCTTTTTCAGGATCATGCCGCCGCTTTTGCTGGCGGAGCCCAGGGCGATCTTATAACCCTCCGCTCTCAGTCTTTCCAGAAACGCAGGTATGCCCGGCAGTATCTCAGATTCATCTATAGTGGACACCATATCCAGATAGTACCCGTTCTTCCTGTCCGCCAGCGCTATTTTCTCCTCCATGGACAGATTCTGTATCTTTCCGGTCTCCAGCACGATCTCCAAGGATGTCATTCTGCTGACCCCCTTCAGACGCTCATTATTTGCCTCGTCAAATACAAAGCCCAGCTCTGCGGCCAGTTTTCTCCATGCCAGATAATGATACTTTGCGGTGTCCACTACAACACCGTCCAGATCAAAAATCACTGCTCTCATGCGCATATGTCCTCCTCTTTGTCTTTGCACTTCACTGACAGGGTATCTGTCAGAGTATATATTTCATCATTCACCAGCACAGACAGAGGCTGCACAAATTTCTCACGGCTTTCCAGCAGAACTTCCCGGCGGTTTATTTTCACATCTATTTCATGCCCATATACCTTCACAGAGAAACGCATCTCCTTCCAGTGTTTTGGCAGCCGCGGAGAAACATTCAGCCTTCCGTCAGAAAAACTGATGCCTGCAAATCCAAAGATAACACAACTCCAGATTCCCCCAAGGGAAGCAGCGTGGATACCATCCGTTGTATCATTTGGATTGTCATCCAGGTCAATGACCATACACTTTTTAAAGAACTCCCAGGACAGTTCCGTCTCACCGATGGCAGCGCAGGCCTGTGCGTGGGCACAGTAACTCAGAGAAGAGTCGTGTATAGTCCTCTCCTCGTAAAAGAGAACATTCTTTTTTACCACTTCTTTAGAGAACATGTATGGAAACAGGTTCAGGAGCATAACCACATCCGCCTGCTTCAGCACCTGCATATCAACCACCTCGTCCCTGGAGTAGTCCAGGAGGACTGCCTGTTTGATCTGAGACTTTTTATATTTTTCAATATCCGGGATGCGTTTTTTAGAGAGAAATGTGTCATCCTGGGGAATGACAAGCTCCTCATTGGGAACAGGAACGTACAGCCTGTCCGCAAACTCTTCCCAGCTCTTTCTGTTCCTATCCATCCCCAGACGGCGGTCCAGCTCACGGTACAGATCCGGACTCTCCGCACAGAGCTTTTCAGCCAGAACAGAGGCCAGTCTGCAGCAGTAGCGCGCCATATAATTGGTATATGCGTCATTATCCACGTGTTCCGTATATTCATCAGGTCCGATAATGTCACAGATCACATAAGCCTGTCTTTTTTCATCCCACTGCCCCCGGGATACCCAGAAAGAAGCCGTCTCAAAAATGATCTCATAACCGAACCGCTCCATAAATGCTCTGTCCCCGGTAACACTGTAATACTGCCATACCGCATAGGCAATATCCGCTGTCACATGATGCTCTTTGATCCCGGACCACACTTTGTTGGCCTTGCCTGTATGTATGTTAAGCGCTGCGTAGAGCGGTGTCTCTTCCCGCCCTGTTACGGCTGCCTCCCAGGGATACATGGCGCCCTTGTAACCATATGCCTCTGCCTTTTCCCTGGCTCCGTCCAGACCTTTATACCGGAATTCCAGCAGATTTCTGGCTGCCTGCGGAAATACATACTGGAAAAACGGTAATATAAAAATCTCCGCATCCCAGAACACATGTCCCTTGTACCCCTCACCTGTGAGTCCTTTTGCCGCAATACTGCAGTCTGTACTGTGCCAGGGCATCATTCCCAGCAGATGATACTGGGCAAAACTGACTGCTGCCTCTTCCTCCGGACTGGCCCCGTCAATCTCAATCCGGGCCTGTCTCCAGATATCCTGCATTATTTTCTTATGCTTTAAAAAGACATCTGCATACCCTGCCTCACTGCATTTTTCCAGCAGCTTCTTCTGCCTGTCCAGGCCAAGAGAGTCTTTTTCATTTTGGATATAGACATATTTGGTAAATTCCCAGGTTCCTCCATCCGGAATACTGAAGAAATATCTGCCGGTGATCCCTCTTCGTTTCAGGGTAAACACAGCCTCCTCCTCTTCTCCGGTATAACTTACCCCTTCCAGAATACTCAGTGTATCCTCCTCCAGATATCCCTCCACATGCAGATACTTTCTGTCGTACACCCGGCAGTTCACCTTCTTAAAGTGGGACACACCGCTGTTGGTCTGCTGTCCGTCGATTCCGGTACAGATTCCGCCGTTCTTTATGCATCCCTTCTGCATGGTGATTCCGATACTCTGTACAAACAGATGCTCATTTTCCATGGAGGCAAACCGGCGGTCTGTCAGGCAGAAGCTTGCGCCTGATTCCAGTTCATAGGTAGATGTGATCACCAGCTCTCCTGTGTGGATATTGAATTTCCTCTCAAACTCTGTAAGACAGCGGCTGTCCGGCAGCACCGGCTCCCCGTCCAGCACCAGCTCATAGCCTGTCACATCAGGGCAGTTGACAAGTTCCGTAACTTCCTCCTCATAGGCCCTGTTGTAGAGACCGGCTATGAACATCCCCTTCTTCCCATCCAGAGAGGGGAGGCCAAGGGAAGCCCGGACACCCATATATCCATTACACTGTGCAAACACAGATTCTGTCTTCAAAGCAAAACGAGGTTCGTATTTCTTCTGTCTGAGCCAGATCTCTCCGCCCTGTTTTTCAATCGCATAGTGAATCATTCTGTCTCTTCCTCTCCCATCTGTCAGCCGTCCGTCAGCTATTCCTGCCATATATAAGGCATGCCGCTTTCGGCTGCTTTGTATAATGCCCCGATCACACGCTGAACATATGTCCCCTGCTCGGCTGTGACCAGCAGCGGCTCCCTGCCAAGACAGGCTTTTACAAAGTTCTCCTCACTGTCTCTGTGCCAATCCCTCATCTCCATGAACGGAAAACTTTTGTCCGTAAGCTGTCCCTGTTCTTCCCCGTATATTTCAAGAGGAAATACGTTTGCGCCCAGCTTATCTCCGTATAACTGTATTTTCCTCAGATCACGTTCTTTCATATTAATGGCAAAGGATGTTTCCAGACTCATACTGGTTCCATCAGCAAAATGTATAAACCCAAAGAGTCCGTCCTCCACGGTAAAGCGTCCACCGTCCCATGTTCCCATAAGGCCCTGGCCGCCTCTTTTTCCGATTCTGTCACTGGAAGAAGCACACACGTAAGAAATCTGCGGATACCCCAGAAGATAGAGCGCACAGTCCAGCATATGTGCCCCGATATCAATCAGCGGGCCGCCTCCCTGCATAGCTTTATTGGTAAAATTACCCCAGCCGGGAATTCCTCTTCTTCTGTGCCACTGCACGTTCGTATTATAAATGGTACCAAAATCCCCCGCCAGAATCTTCTCTTTCAAAAATGCAGTCTGCTCACTGTGCCGGAAATGAAACCCGTAAGACAGAAGCAGCTTCTTTTCTTCCGCCTTTTTTTCCATGGCCTGTGCCTCCTGAACAGTTATGGCAGGTGGCTTTTCACATAATACATGACAGCCTGCCTCCAGCGCGTCCAGTGTGATCTGACAGTGGAATTTATTGGGCACGCAGATTGTCACCGCATCCGGCCGAAGCTCAGACAGCATTTCCAGATGATTTCCGAAATACCGCGCAATCCCAAACTGCTCTGCCACTGCCTTCGCAGCGTCAGGGTTGGTATCACAAATTCCCACCAGCTCTACATTTTCCATGCTTTGATAATTTGGTATATGTGTCACCCTGGCGATCTGGCCGGAACCAATGATTGCCATTTTCAATTTATCCATCTTTATCCTCCTCTTGAGGGCAGAGAAAACACCGTCGGCATCCTGAGACGCCGGCGGTGTTTTTTACAGAAACTGCTTCATAAAATCAACGGATTTCTGATATACCTCCAGCGGATCATCCCCGCGGATCCTTCCTTCATTTACAACAGCGCCCTCATATCCTATATTCTTTAAAGTCTGCATATGCCTGTTCCAGTCAATGGACCCGGTACCAGGCTGATATCTGTGGTTCTCCGCAATGTGGATATGTCCGATCACATCCCTGAACTCTGTAAGAGAGCGGGAGATATCATCCTCTTCGATGGCCATATGATAAAAGTCAGCCGTGATCTTGACCATCTCAAAGCCGCCTCTGCGGATAATATCCATGGCATCCTGCAGGGTGTTCAGCATATGGTCCTGATAACGGTTCAAAGGTTCCAGGTAAATGTAGATCCCATTCTCCTTTGCCACAGGCTCCAGCTCTGAAAGTGATTTCAAAATAGCCTTTACATCCCCTTCATGACTTCTGGGAGATACCATCGGCGGAAGACGGAAAGTGAACATACCCCAGGCAGCAGGTACCACAACACCGGTTCCCCCTACTTCCTTCAAGGCACGGATGATCTCTTTTAAATCCTCCACACCATTCTCCCTGCGCTCCTCTATAAAGTCCCCGATCCAGCCTCTGTAGCCGCCGCAGGCGCTGGACACGGGAAGACCTGACTCTTTAATGGCCTGTTTTACTGTTTCTACATTGTCTGTCAGCACTTTTCCGTCTATCTCAAAACATTCAAATCCCATATTTTTTACGAATTTGAATTTTTCAATCAGGTCTTCCGGAAAAAAATCCTTATCCTGTGTTCCTAACAGCATATTATTCCCTCCCTGTAAAGTCTACACCCAGTTTAATGCTCTCTTCCGGGTGCTGGTCAACGTAATAGCAGAATCCTTCCGCGCATTTGTCAAAGGGTACTACCGGATAAATAATGTCATCACAGTCAAGATAACCGTTCATAAGAAGCTCCCAGCACACATCTTCGATTCTGTGTCTGTCCCAGCGCGGATATTCCGGGTTCGGCTCACTGCAGGCACGGGAGAAAATGATCTTGCCGTAATTGAAGTGTGCCTCCTGCCCAAGCCACAGGCCTGCAGGGAATGGTTTTGCAAATGCCACATAAGCGATGGTTCCGTTATAAGCCAGACCTTTCAGCGCGGACTGCAGGGCATGTACATTACCGCTTGTCTCGATAATAACATCAGCACCCTTTTTATCTGTCAGCTTCTTAATCTCCATTCCGGCGTCGCAGCTCATGGAATCAATGGTGTAATGTGCGCCGTGTTTTTCTGCGATTTCTCTTCTCTTCGCAATGGGGTCAATACCGATCACTGTGGTGGCACCGATCTTTGCCGCAAACTGCAGGGCAATCTGTCCGATGGCGCCGAGCCCGATCACCACAACACGGTCGCCCGGGCGAACATCCGCATCCCGGATTCCGCTCAGCGCAAACTGTGCAGGGTCATAGCAGACCGCATTCTTCGCGGATGCCTCTTTACTCATTTTTCTGAGCTTGTAATTGTCCACTGCATTTACGATCTGGGTCTCTTTAATGGGTCCGTAGGAGCATACGCGGTCACCCACTTCATACTCTGTAACATCTGCGCCCTTTTCTACGATCGTTCCAACGAACATATTTCCAAGTGCCAGGTCTCCAAATTCAATACCTCTGGGTTCATCTTCACCCCGCTCTGTGAAAACCCTCCACTCCTCATCGAATTTCCCGTCAATAAAAGGAGTGGTGCCGCGGAAATCCGCCAGCTCAGTGCCATGTTTGGGAGCTGCAAACTCCACCTTTATCTTTACTTCATTACTGTTTATCTCTCTGTCTGTATAGTCTTTCAGTTCAGCAACTCTGGGTGCTGTAGCCACTAATTTTTTCATGTCAGTTCTCCTCTTTTCCTTAACCTTTTACACCGCCGTCAGTTCTGCCGCCCTTGATCAGTCTCTGGCTGAATCCATACATGATCACTACAGGGAGCGAGGTAACCAAAGATGCCGCCATCATTCTTCCCCATACGTAATCCGGTGTATTGAACAGGGAGTTGAGTCCGATCGGAATCGTCATCATATCCGGGGAGTCAATGAATATGGATGCAAAAAGCACATCATTCCATGCGATCATAAATGCGTAAACGAATACAGATATCAGTCCTGAAATAGAAAGCGGAACAATGATGCGGAAAATAATGCCCATCTTGCTGAGGCCATCCACTCTTCCTGCCTCCTCCAGCTCTTTCGGTATAGTGTCAAAATAACTTCTTGTCATATAGATGGCTGTGGGAAGTGTCTGGATGATCATACACACAATTACAGCCTCTCTGCTGTTCTTTAACCCGATGGCAGAGAGCATACGGAACAGGGGAACGATAAGCAGAATCCCGGAAAACATATAAACCAGGAAAAACATTTCGCTGATTCCCTTTTTTCCTTTGAATTTCAGCTTTGAAAGCGCATACCCACCCAGGATCCCCAGAAATACAGCCAGTACGGAGACCGTCAGGGCAATATACAGACTGTTTCCAAAGTATTTCAGATACGGGAAAATACCCGGATCAAAAATATCAATAAAGTGCTGGAAGGTCCATGTCTTCGGAATGACCGTAGGCGGATACGCAATGGTTTCCGCTGTGGATTTTATGGACACGCTGAGCATGATGAGGAATGGGAACAGCAGGATCACAACCAGCAATACTACTCTCACATAGAAAAATATCTCTTTTAATGTTTTTCTCTTAATCTTCTTCAACTCTCAGCACCTTCTTTCTGATCAGCATAACAAGGCTGAAGATCACCACGAACAATACAATGGAAATGGCTGCTGCCTTGCCGAAATCATGTGTGGCAAAAGCCATATCGTACAGGTATACACCCAGTACATTTACCTGTTTTGTCAGGAGATATACTTCCGTATAAATGTAGAATACCCAGATTGTCCTCAGGCTGACTACTGTTACCAGTGTTGGTTTGATGGCAGGATATGTAACTGCCAGGAACTTCTGCCATGAGGTAGCTCCATCCATGTCAGCAGCCTCATACAGGCTCTTGTCCACAGACTGCAGGATCGCCACAAAGGACATGTATGCATACGGATAGAATTTCCATATAGCAAATATAGTGACAAGGATAAACGCACTTGCCGGCTGGTCAAACCATAACGGAACCTCATCTGCCAGCTTGAGCACATCCACTATGATATAGTTAATGATACCATAAATATTGTTGAACATATAACGCCATGCGAAAATAAGACACACAGCCGGAACCACGTAAGACAGAATAATAATTGAATTTACAAGCTTTTTACCCACAAACTCCCGGTTCATGAATACTGCGATAGCCAGACCGAACGCGGTACTTACTGCAGTTACCAGAACGGTGAAGATCAGGGTGACAAATACGGACTGGTAGAAGCTTTTATCCTGAAATACAGCCTTAAAATTATCAAGACCCACAAACTCTGACGCCATTCTGGGATTGATGGGCACATCCTGGAAACTGATCACAATATTGTAAATCATAGGATAACCTATCAGCAATACCAGCAGAATCAGACTTGGTGCCAGCAGGGCATAAGCAAATCTGGTATCATTTCCGCCCAGTTTTTTCTTTTTGGACTTCATTCCTTTCCCCTTTCTGCTTTTATCAAAGGCTGCTGTACAGGCGGACAGTCCGCCGCCCGCACAGCATCTCTTTTCCTTTATTTGATCAGTTTTTCAACTGCTTCCTGTGCAGTTTCAAGTTCTTTATCAATGTCAGCGTTCTGTACAACCACATTGTTGATCATTTTGCTGATAGCACCTGTGTTTGTCACATCGCCCATCTCTGTAAAATTCTTTCCATCAACAGTACCAAAGAGCTGAAGGCTGTCAACCGCTGCTGCGATATCATCGTTTAATCCTGCGAATGCCTTACGCTCTTCCATATCGGTGTAGGCAGCATCATCACTCACTTCTTTTAATACCGGCTGGATTCCGCCCGGTGCCATGTTCAGCCAATTGATATTATTCTCTTTTTCCAGAAGGAAGGAGACAAATTTCTTGGCAGCATCTGTTTCTGCGTCCTCCATACCGTCAGCAATACCCAGAACTGTGATACAGCCGTAAGAAACAGGCTCTTTCTTGTTCGGCAGAACCAGTGCCAGGTCCTCAGCAAATCCGGCTTCCTTCACTGCGTTTAAAATATAGGTGGAGTACATTGCCATCGGTGTGTTCTTTCCGACAAAAGCATCTTTTACATCTGCAACTTCTGTGGAGCCCGGCATGGAGTAAGATGCCAGCTCTTTGTAGAATTCAACAGCTTCTTTCATTTCCGGTGTATTTACTGTAACATTTTTATCCTTGTCAAATACGTTTGCGTCATTGGACAGAGCGTACTGTGAGAATACCTGCTCTGTAAAGGCTGACTCTGATGTTGGAAGAGCAATGCCGTATTTTTTGTTGGCCTGGTCATTGAATGCTGCAGCCACTTCCAGGATATCATCCCAGTTTTCCGGCAGCTCCAGTCCTTTCTCCTGAAGCATCGCTGTGTTGACCCAGATTCCCTGTACCCAGCTGCAGATCGGAACACCTACATATCCGCTTCCGTCCTCTGTCTTTGTCACATCCAGCGCGCCTTCGTAGAAGGAATCCTCTCCCTTCTGGTCAATGACTTCTTTCACTGCGTCCAGGTTTGTGAACTGGTTTGACACACTTGTTTTTGCCTGGTCCTGGCTGTATTCAATGATGGCCGGAAGTTCGCCGCTTCCTCCGAGAGCTACGATCTTGGAATCATAGTCATCCTCATTTACCGGGATGGACTCCACTTCAATGTTTTCATTTTCCTTTTCAAAATCGTCGATGATCGCCTGCACCACATCCTGCCGTTCCTGTTCTACCTGCTGGTGCATGAACTGGATCTTTACCTTACCGCTTTTGCTGTCACCTTTCGCTTCTTCTTTGCCGCTTCCGCTGCTTCCGCAGCCTGCTGTAAAGGTGGAAACCATGGCTGCTGCCAGTAATACACACAATGCTTTTTTCTTCATAATTTTTTCTCCTTTTTTTGAATTCTCATTATTTATTTGTGTCAAAAAGACCGTCTTAAAACAATTCGGACGCCGCCTTTCTGCAACAATCACTGTTTTTTCAGCCAGACTGTACCGTATGGTACCATGCTGATTTTTTCCTGTATCTCTTTATCAAAGAGCAGGTCCTTTCCGCAGATGTGCGGAAGATTCAGTTCAACATTATGGGAGGATACATTTATCAGCGCGTAAATGATCTCTCCTGTTTCCCTGTTCTCACGTTTCAGTGCCAGAACTCTCGGATCCAGGTCCATGACCTCCTGTTCTGCCTCCGGTGAAAATGCGCTCTCCCCGTTTCTGATCCGGAGTCTTCTGCGCATTTCATGAAAGATCCTGCTTCTGTTTGTCTTTCCGTCTAACTGCTGCTTCAGATAATCATAATCTATCTTCTCCCGGTTGATCCTTCTGGGGATATCCGATGTGGTCATACCGGAATAATCGTTTCTGGAACCCAGCAGGCTGTGGATGTAAATACCGGGAACACCCTGCATGGAAAGTAAAATAGTCTCTGCTGCCAGGAATTTTCCAATCCGTTCCTCGTCTGACTCATCGGGTCCTGCCAGGGCATCCTGATAATTGATATTCAGCTCGTAAGGGCTTTTGGTCCCGTCTCCGTTATCTTTATAAGAAACCCTGCCTCCGTTTTTAAGAGCCGCCTCCACAAGAAACTGTCTGTCTTCGTCACTCAGGATACCCTCAGTGGGTCTCACCCCGATTCCGTCATGGGAACTGAGAAAATTAAAATATGTTACCCTGCTGCCTGGAAGTTTGAGGCCTGCCATCCAGGAACTGAGAATGGATGCATCTCCCTTTAAGAGGGAATACATGGTGAGCGGCGGCAGCGGAAACTGGTAAACCAGATCAGCTTCATCCTCCCCATTGCCGAAATAACTGATATTATCCGCATGGGGAACATTTGTCTCTGTGATCAGTTTTGTGCCCGGTGCGTATTCCTGCAGCACATCCTTCATGAGTTTGATAAGCTCATGTGTTTCCGGCAGATGCATACAGGTTGTTCCAAGCTGTTTCCACATAAACCCAATGGCATCCAGCCGTATAAATTTTGCCCCTGCCTTTGCGTACATGACCAGAATATCGAGAACCTCCGCAAGCACATCGGGACATTCAAAATTCAGGTCGATCTGGTCTTCACTGAAGGTTGTCCATACATGCTTTTCCCCCTCCTTTGTGTGAAAGGCCGTCAGAAGAGGAAGTGCTCTTGGCCTGGTCACTGTGCTGTAATCCGCATTTGGATCACAGGTGATAAAATAATCTCTGTAAGGTGCCTCGCATTCCAGATAACGGCTGAACCATTCACTGCTTTTGGATATATGGTTGATCACCGCGTCAAACATCAGCCCGTAATTTTCAGATAGTGCGGATATATCCTCCCAGTCACCCAGTTCCGGATTGATGCTTCTGTAATCCACCACAGAAAATCCATCATCTGATGTATAGGGATACATTGGGAGCAGATGTACATTTGTCACCGCATCCCCCACAAAATCTTCCAAAAATTTATGAAGTACCTGAAGACCCGGTTCTCCCTTTTTGGTGATAGTATCTCCGTATGTGATCAAAATACTATCTCTCTGGGTTAACTTCTTTCCTTTTTCTTCCGCCGGCTGATACTTTTGCAGCTGACGGGAAATTTTGTCCCAGGCTTCGCTTATTTTTCCGTCGTCTTTATAGATGACGGCCAGCCTCTGTCTTGCCTTTGTTTCCAGGTTCATATTTTTCTCCTTTCTGACAACGTTGTCACTAAAAGACAACGTTGTCATTATGGAAGGAAGTATCTCCTTCCTTTTTTATGGTATTATGTAGATTTTCTTTCAATAATCTCTGTCGGAAATTTAAATATCTTTCTTGCATCCTCTTTTTTACCTTCTTCTATCTCTCCTACCACAAAATCAATACAGCATTTTGCAAGCTGTTTGAAATCCTGAGCGACAGTGGAAATAGGAGGATAATAAAATTCGCCTAATGTTATATTATCAATCCCAAGAACAGCCACATCTTCCGGTATCCTCATGCCTTTCTCATATATCCCTCTGTAGACACCAAGTGCTCTCTCATCACCGGATACGAAGAATGCCTGTATATCATACTCCTCCAGGACTTCCTTTGACTTGTGATAAGCCTTTTCCACGGTATCGATCCCTGTAAAGATATGATACTGGGCGCCTGTTCCATACATGGCTTTTTCAAAGCCTTCTATGCGGAGCTGAGTGGACAGGAATTTCTGTTCGCCTATCAGCAGTGCTATCTTGCTGTATCCCCTGCCTATCAGATATCTGCCTCCATTATAGCCCACATCAAAATTGTCAAGGCTGACGGAAGGAACATCCGGATTCTCAGGCTCACCGAATACCACATACGGTATGTTATGCTTTTCAAAGTAATCCACCCGCGGGTCATTGAGAATATTCTCCAGCAGTATGGCGCCGTCTGCTATACCGCTTGCCATCAGATAGAAACCGTCGGTCTCATCCTCCTCGAACTTTTCACTGTTGGACGGAGAAAGGACTATCTTCATGTTTCTGTCCTTCGCATAAGAGAACAGATGCTTCAGCATGATATTATGCCAGATGCTTAAATGTTCCTCATGATGACGGTCAGCAAAAACCACGATAATATTCGTACGGTTTCCCTTCAGTCCCTTTGCCAGGATATTCACCTGATATCCCTGTTCTTTCATGGCAGCAAAGACCTTTTTCTTGGTCGCATCACTGACATTAGGGCTGTTGTTGATCACCCTTGATACTGTTTTCATGGATACGCCGCAGGCATTGGCTACATCAATAATCGTCGCTTTTTTCATCTTGTTTTAATTCTCCATTTGTCTTACGTTGTCATTTTACGAAATTAACATATAAATGTCAATAGGATTTCTGTATTTATATTTTTTTCGTTATTATTCCTGTATTTAGATTGCTGTTTTTATATAATATTCACAATACAGCGTTACAGACAGGGGAAGGAAGCTCTGTCCTGTCATTGCAGAATTTTCCTGATATGTGTTATTATAACGCAAAAACAGACCCTGTAAAAGGAGATGTTTCCACAATCATCCTAATTACAGAGTCTGTAACTCCTACCACTGCACTGCCTGTTTCCTGAAAATCAGATACGCGGCCGCACACAAAGCAACTCCGGCCCCCACCATCATACCGATCTGCGCCCAGGTCTGAAATCCTCCGAACCACTGTCCCCATGCAATTCCGATACGGTTCATGACGTTACTGTCCCTGCCCTCTGCAGCACCGGGCAGTGTCCAGCAGCCGAGCAGCCAGAAGGCCAGAATGACGACCCTTCCTCTTTTGAACCGTCGTACAATGGCCGCCCCCAGAGCGGCACAGCCATTTAAAGCTACGGCCCCTCCAAAGATCCAGGGCACTGTAAACTTTGTCATGATCGGTATATTTTCTTTTATTTTCCCCGGAAGCAGCACACCGTATATGGCCGTCTCCACACGCAGAAGCAGAAACAGACCTGCTAAGAGCACCAGTGTCATGAGAAAATATACGATAATAGCTGACGGGTAATACTGCTTTCTTGTTTTTCCCATGCTGACCGCCATATCAAATCCCATGCACAGGCTGAATATATTTCCGAATATGATCAGACACAGAACAGCGATTGCCGCTATCATGCTGCCCAGAGGGAAATAACTCTCCTCATTGCCGAACATATGCACACAGGTCATGATAACCATACCCAGGGCACACAGTCCTGCCTCCAGAGCCAGATAAACTCTCATGTCGCAGACCTCTATTTTTACCTGCTCCTTTATTGATTTCCACATGATATCCCTCCTCTACTGCGCCTCAAGGCCTTCCAGCAGGCGTCTTGAAATAATAATATCCAAAATCCATACGACTGCCGTAGCTGCGGCTGTATATATAAGCACATTCGTAAATTTAAAATCAAAACGGATGTCCTTAATATTCATGGCTACAATTGCTCCCAGGGCGCCTCCGCCGATGGCGAAAAAGGAAACCATGATTATCATTCCTATCTTCCGGAACCGCAGATAGACGAGCCCCACGACTTCTCCCACGGATGTCACAAGGAGCAGAGCGCAGAATGCGACCGCCAGAATCTCCAGTGCCTCAGCCGTATTTCCCCTGACAAACTGCCAGTCTCCGACTGCCGCCAGCAATAAAGTGATGGCAGACATCAGTAGCGCAACTACCAGCTTCATGATCTGCATTCCCATCAAAGCATCTTTCCGCCTGCAGTTCAGGCACATACCCGCAGGTATATAACTGGTATACACACCGGAGGACGTCACCGCCGATACAAATACCGTGACAAGCATCATCTTAACAGGCAGATCAGATACCATACGCCCGCCGGATGCCTTTGAAAATCCCAGCCATATCTGCCCCCCGGTCAGTACTGTCATACCCAGAACCACTACGACAGACATGCCTATAACCTGCAGTGCCCATTCCATGAACAGTCTCCACTTCTTCATCTCTATACCTCCCCGCCGCACATCGCCACGAATATTTTCTGAAGATTCATTGGCTGTACACTGACACTGTCTGCAGCTTCCACTCTCTGGCCCGGCTCCAGTTTTACGGTGACGCTTTTGCTCCTTCCAATGGTCTCCTCTCTGTATTTCGTAAGTCCTGCTGTCGCGGCATCCACATCCTCTTCCCTGCCGCTTACATGTACACAGCTTTCCAGAAGTTCCTGGGTATTCTCCTTCAGTACCATTTTGCCTTCATGCAGAATGATAACTTCCTCGAAAAGGTCTGCTGCTTCCTCAATAATATGTGTGGAGATGACAAAGGTACGCCCTGTCTCCGTATATTCCTCCAACAGTATCCTGTAGAACTGTTCCCTTGCCACTACATCAAGCCCTGCAACGGGTTCATCCAGCAATGTGAAATCTGCTTTGCTGGCAAGTGCCACGATTATGGTGACCATGGATGTCATACCTTTTGACAGCTTGGAGATCCTTTTTTTCCGGTCCAAATGGAAAATGTCAAGCAGATGCTCTGCCATCTCCTTATCCCAGTGAGGCATGTATGTCTCTGCCATTTTCAGATACTCTTTTATTTTCAATGCGCCGATTCCTCCGGCATTCATATTGGCATTGATCTCCCTTGAAAAACAGAGATGGGACAGGGACGCCTCATTTTCCCAAACCGGCTGTCCGTTCAATGTGACAGTTCCGTGTGTGGCCGGATTCTGGGCGGTCAAAACAGACAGAAGCGTGGTCTTGCCCGCGCCGTTTCGTCCGATCAGGCCGTATATTTTTCCCTTCTCCAATGTAAGGCTCACATTGTCCAGTGCCCTTTTGTCTTTATACTGTTTTACCAGATTCTCACATTTTAATGTCATTACGCTCATTTTGCATCCTCCCCTTTTCCTGCTGCTATCATATCGATCAATTCTTCTTTGGTGATTCCCAGGCTTGCCGCTTCTGTCAGAAGGCTTCTGATATAATCATCAAAAAATCTCTCTTTTCTCTTCCTCACGATTACCTGCTTTGCTCCTGATGCTACAAACATTCCAATCCCCCTTTTCTTATACAAAATACCTTCATCCACCAGAAGATTTACACCCTTTGCCGCTGTTGCCGGATTGATGGCGTAGAGCTTCGCCAGTTCATTTGTACTCGGCACCCGCTCTTCCTCCAGCAGAATGTCCCGGATAATATCGTTTTCTATCATTTCCTTGATCTGTAAATATATGGACTTCTCCTGACTCAATAGTTCCTGCAAACATCTCACTCCCTTTCTGGAAAATATCTATGACCGCCTTAGTTATATGGTTCATTACTTGTGTAATTAACCATAGCACTTATGAACCTATTTGTCAACACCTTTGTTGCAGGAAAGGGGTTGTAACCGCGAATAAAATCTCTTATAATAAATAAAGCCTTTAAGAAATGAGGATTTTATTGTGAAAAAAACCAAACTATGGATAAATGCCCTGGTCCTGGCCTCCTGCCTTCTTCTCGGCAGCGGACAGGCCTCAGTATACGGAGCTGCCCAGAACGCAGCGCAGGCACCTGCTGACCCAAACGCTGCCGCAACAGATCCAAATGCCGCAGCAGCCGACCCAAATGCCGCCCCGGCCGACCCAAACGCCCCTGCGGATGCCGCCGAAGCGCCAAAGGACCCGAACGCACCGCCGGACAGTTATAACTGGGAAGTCCAGTCCGATGCGCTTCCGGGATGGCCCACAGGCCCGCAGGTAGCTGCGGAAACCGCCATTCTTATGGATGCAGAGACAGGGGAGATACTCTACGCCAAGGGTATTGACGAAAAGAGGTACCCGGCAAGCACCACTAAGATCATGACAGCCCTGATCGCCATTGAGAACAGCGCTCTGACAGACCAGGTCACCTTCTCGGCTGAGGCTGTAAACGGCATAGAACCCGGCAGCACTCATATCGGCATTAAGCCCGGCGAGATACTTACCATGGAACAGAGCCTGTACGCTATCCTGCTGGCATCCGCCAATGAGGTCTCATCCGGCGTAGCTGAGTTTGTGGGCGGCAGTATCCCTGACTTTGTAAATATGATGAACGCCAGAGCGGAGAAGCTCGGATGCAAAAACACCCACTTTGTCAATGCCAACGGCCTTCATGACCCGGAACATTACACCACAGCCCGGGATCTCGCGAATATTGCCAGAGAAGCCTTTAAAAACGAGACCTTCCGCAAGATCATCGGAACGGAATACTACATTGAGCCAAAGACCAACATCACAGACGAGGAACGCTGGCTGAACAACCATCACAAGATGCTGGTATCCGGTGACATGCATTACGATGGATGTCTGGGCGGAAAAACAGGATACACAAGCGATGCCGGAAACTCGCTTGTGACATATGCCCAGAGAAACGGCATGTACCTGATTTCTGTGGTCCTGGCCGACAATGCCGTCTATCAGTATCCGGATACCGCGGCACTTTTAGACTACGGATTTTCCAATTTCCACAAGGTAGTTCTTGCCCAGAAGGGGGAGATTGAATGTCTGAAACCCCTGCCCATTGAGCATTATCTCTATAACCTGACCAAAGCTAAAATGATGACGCGTTTTACAGATACTGCAACAGCGGATCTGCCGACAGACCTGCCTGTTGAGAAACTGACCCGTAAGACTTCCCTGGAAAAAAAGATACAGACCACAGAGTATTATCTGGGCGAGCAGCTCCTCTCAACAAGCCATGCAGAAGTCTGTCCGACCCTCACCCTGCCGGAATTCCTGGATGCGGTCAAAGACTCTCCTGCCAATACAGCAAATACAGCCGGGGCAGCCGCACAGAATAACACCGCGGACAGCGTGTCTGCCGAAAGAACACCCAAGACCTCTTCCAGTTCCCTGGGAGAATTCTTCCAGGAACTTAAATATAACTTCCGGAACATGCCCACGTGGAAGTATCCGGCGCTCATTTTCCTGCTGTCAGCCGTTATCTTCTATATTGTACTCCTTATCATTAAGATCAAAAGACACCGGAAAAAGAAGGCCAGGAACAAAAAAAAGAAGAAATAAGAAAGACCGGGACAGCCTCCCCTCTATGGTTGGCTGCCCCGGTTTCCCGTTTCCTTCTGTTATCTTCTGCTTCTTTTCTTTTTCATTTCCAATACAATGATACCTGCCGCCGATACTGCAAAGAGACCTGCAAACATTCCTGTCCTTGCCTCGTCCTTTGTCTTGGGTGACTTCACACTACTGCCGCCGGAAGTACCTTTTGCGCCGCTTCCATTGTTGTTGGTGCCGGTATTCTTATTTCCCTGTCCGCTTCCGGACGGTTTTGCAGGCGGTTTCGGTTTGTCACTGCCGTTATCCCCCGGTGTCGTAGGTGTCGTTGGTGTGGTACCTGGTTTATGCGGATCTTCCGGGTCACTGGGTTTTTCCGGGTCTTTCGGATCATCCGGATCATCCGGTTTTTCTGCCGGTTTCTTCTCCAGTGCGGATATGGCATTTTTCAGCAGTTCTACCTGCTCATCAATCTGTTCCTGTGTGGCATTCTCATCCGCGTATACGCCCTCGGCTGCAATTATGGCATTCTGCAGATTTCCATAACTTTCATCTGTAAAATCACCCTGCTCGATAGCCTTTGCCTCAATGATCTTGGCATTCAGCTTCTCTCTGTCAACTTCCGCAGGCTCTTCCTTATCTGTGAGTTCAGACAGAGCCGCTGTAAGCTGTGCTGTCAGGCTGTTGATCTCCTCAGCCGTCAGTTCCGGATTCTCCAGGGCATCGCTGAGTGCTTTGCTCTGCAGCGCAATCTTCTCGAGACTTTCCTCTGAATAGAGGGTTGTATCAAGTGCTGCTGCCTGGGCCAGTCTCATCTTCGCCAGATCCCTTGCCGTGTCCTCCGCTGAAACCTCCTCTGTCGGTACCAGACCATTTACGGCCTCCTCCAGAAGAGCTGAAATATTATCTACCATCTCCTGGGTATACCAGGTCTCTTCCAGTGCTTCGGATGCCTGAGCCAGTACATCGGTAAGGTTCCGGAAGCTCTCCTCCGTATATAGTTCAGGATCAGCCTCCCTGCATCCCGCTGCCATTGCAGCAAGCCTGTCTTTCTTCACCTGTTCGATCACTTTGACTTCAAGGGCATCGATAAGAGCCTGCAGTTCATCACATTTCTGGTCCACCAGCTCCTGCGCTGCCTCATCGTCTTCGATCACTGCTTCCGCCTCGGTGATCTTATCCAGAAGGACGCCGTAGCTCTCCTCCGTATATTTATCCGGGTTCAAGGCCTTTGCACCTTCCACTTTCGCCTTCAGAAGCTCTTTATCCACTTCCGGCTCTGCAGGTTCCTGCCCGAATACCTGGAATTCCGCAAATGCAGGCCAGTAGTCCGCACCGTCGTATTCCGGGAATCCTGTGAGAACCACTCTGACATAACGGTAACTCTCCGCAGATGTCAGTGTACCTGTTTCCGTACGGATACCGCTCTCGGACTCTGTCTTATCTTCCAGCACATCAAAATTCTCTCCATCTTTTGAGCCTTCGATTCTGTACTGCCAGAATCCCTCTGCCTCGTCTTTTTCAAAATCAAGCTGGTAATTGCTGAGTACAAACTCACTGCCCAGATCCACCTGCCACCACTGAGGAAGCAGATCTTCCACAGCGTCACCGTTTACGATCCATAAAGTATCTGTGCTTCCGTCATTGCCGTTTGATGCAGGCGCATACTCTTCCGCAGATGATGTCACCGGCTTATTCAGTGCCAGATTGCCGTCTGTATGCTCATCCAGACTGTCCACTGCTGCCTGAAGCGTATAAATGGCTGCATCCACCTGCTCCGGTGTAACTGCCGCGTTAAAATCTGCTTTTGCCTGTTCCAGTGCATTCATCAGATTCTGCCAGGACTCATCTGTATAATTTCCCTGCTGCATGTATTTTACTTTCAGGATCAGATCTGTCAAAGCGGATTTGTCAAGCTCACTGTTGTCCCTCTCATAAACCTTAAATTCCGCAAATCCGGGCCAGTAGTCATCCCCCGGGAATTTTGTCAGTCTGATCAGGATAAACCGATAGGAAGTACCCGGTTCAAAGCTTCCGGTCTGCACTCTGGAACCATCTGTATTTTCTGACGCGTCATAAATAGGCTGTTCCTCAAAGTACTCCTCACCATCACGTGCTGCCTCTATGGTGTAACCCCAGGCATTCTCTTCATCCTGTTCAAACACCAGCTCAAAATCCGACAGATCATAATCCTGTCCCAGATCCACGAACCAATAGCCGTCCAGGTCATCCCCTGCATGTACCCACATGGTTCCCTCATCCCCGTCGTTTCCGCAGGATGGTGAGTACTGGTCGTTCCCATCTGAATAAGCGGGTTGGTTCAGTGCCAGGTTGTATCTCGCATACTCCGCATCCTCCAAAACCAGGTTGTCAAACTTTACATCACTGCTTCCTTTTGGGGAGTTGACAGTGACGGTCATTTCCTTGATAGCAGATGGAATCTGGAGTTCATAGGTATTCTTCAGTGTTGTAATGTTGAATGTCTTCTCATATCCATTGCCCCCGATCTTCACCAGAGCGCTTCCTGAGCAGTGTGCCTGGAAGGATTTGAGGGTCTTATTGTCCGGAAGGCTGATCTTATATACCGTACTCTGTCCGTCCCCGTACAGCTCTTTGGAGCTTCCTGTCTGTGCGGTAAGCCATCCCTCCCGGAAATCACAGTCTGCGTAGGAGCCTGTAAGTGCTGTCTCCTCCTCAGGACGGTCCTCGAAGTCGATTCCCGCATTCTGCGCACCAATCTCAGCAAAACTATTGTCAGCGCCGACATTGGGGTATCCGTCAGAGGATACCGGATTGCCGAAATAGTCAAGTCCGCCGTTATCCGGTATCAGCGCTCCCGTGCCTATACAGCCGGAAGTCTCTTTCAGCTTAAACCCGTCCACTCCGGCGCCTGCTGTTCCCAGATCTTCAAAATCAGAAGCTTTAACTTCCAATGCATTTTCATCATCCGCTCTTCTGATATTCTGGTCCGTGCCGCCGTAAGCATTGTTGTCCACGCTGCCCTTAAACCATTCACTCCAGCCTTTGGACTGGGCGTCACTGTAAATGATATTGTTCTTAAACTGGAAGTCCGCATCGTTTAACTGCTGCTGGTCCCAGTTGTTGGTGATATAGCTGTCATGGCCTTCACTGAGGTAAAAGTCATTGTTATACACATACATCTTATTTCCGCTTCCGCTGGAATATCCGCCCAGGGTCACAATAGCCCCGCCGCCGTATACGTTGGTTCCCCATCCGTCATTCTCACTGATGTTGTAACGGATATATGTAGTGTATTTTGTCCCCAGGGCACACTCGAAAAATGCGCCTGACGGGTTGTCATGTGTATAGTTATACTGAATATAATTCAGTTTTGCGTTCACATCCGCGTCAAATGCCTGGGAATCCTCCTTGCTGCTGGACGCGCCTAAACCGAAGACCTCATTGAACTGCACCACGGTACAGTCACCGTTCTCCCACCATACCGGCACGTTTCCGTTAGGTCCGCTGTTGCAGCCGTCACAGGTGTTGTGCTCTATAAGGGCATTGCTGTAGGCGGAGGGACAGATCGCCGCGTTTCCGATATCCTTGCAGTAGTTGTTGCGGATCACAAGATTGGTGCTGTTGACCCTCTGACCTGCATACTCGCTGTCCGGAATGCCGCTCTCGTGCTGGAACTGACTGCTTCCCCATGTGGACAGGAAGTTGATGCCGTAATGGTTGATATTCGGCCCGACATAGTTGTCCTCCACTACAATATCATCCCAATTGGTAGGTACCTGATTGCCCCTGATAATGTAAATGATACCGCCGCGCCCGATGCCGGCCTGCTGACCGATGGGGTGTGAGACTACATCATGCACATACAGATTCTGACAGTACATATGGCGCAGTGTCCCCGCGTCCTCTCCCATGATCAGGATCCCGTACTTCTTAATGTGGTCATCCGGGTTGTCCCCGGGTATTCTGTTGGTCACTTCCAGGGATGTGATCTCCCAGTATTCCTGGTTGTAGAAGTAGACAGCCGAGTTAAAGATCCTGTTTTCCAGGTCATCCCCGTCTTCCCCGCACCAGTTATTGCCGTCGATCCTGGGCCTTTCATCCCCTTCACCGTAAGCGCCGATGACAATGGGATTTCCCTCCTCACCGGACCCCTTGGGACTTAACTGCCCTGTCCACACATCTCCTTTTTGAAAGAGAATACGGTCGCCGGGCTGAAATGTAACACTGTTGATCTTGTCAAGGGAGGACCAGGCCTCCGCTTCACTGGTACCGGACGCATCATCGTTCCCCCCGTCCTGGTCCACGTAATAGGTAGTTCCCTCTGCGTCCGCCCACACCGGAATCTCCGGCATAGTGGTGCAGACCATACAGCAGGCAGCGATGCCCGCCAGAATTCTTTTTCCTAATCTCCTCATACTTTCATCCTCTTAACCTGTCTTAATTATAAATTACTCTGGGCTTCCAAAAAGCCGATAAACTGTTCCACACCTCCTCCCAGTACCTGCACATTTTCGGGGCGCTCTCCCCGTGCCTCTGACACGTCAAAGAAATCCCCTGCCATGGTCCGTTCTGTGATCATGAAGCTGTCACTGCCGAACAATCCCTCTGAGAGCCCGATATACTCGTCCCCCCAGAAAGAACAGTCCTCAGCCTGAATGCCCCACGCAGTGCCAAGCCGCTCCAGGATAGCATTTACATTGTCGCTCTTGCTGGACAATCCCACCTCCAGGTATTTGGCGTCCGTGGTTGCTGACAGGGATAATCCCTCCTCCCTGCCAATCTCCTCCGCCATGCGGATAAGCTGTCTCAGATCACCGATCCCGTGCTCTTTCAGGGTCTGGTTCAGGCTGTCAAGCTCGTGCTCCTGGAAAAACAACTGCCCGTTCCTGTCATTTTCCACAAGAATATCTATCTTGCAGTAATTTGGCCGGGAAAATACGATGTCTGTCTTAAAATCGAACTCCTGGAGCAGCCGCTCATGGATCCTGTAACACGCCCTGTGTATCCTGAGCATCAGTTCTTTATCCGGGATAAGACTGCAGAAGACTTCGGGCCGTCCGTCATCCGTAAAATGGTAGTTATAAGCCCCCCTGCCCAGACCGTAGAACAGGTTCTGCCTCTCCTTCGGGGTAAAATATTCATGGAGCTTTCCGCCTCCGATATTATTGATGGTGGTGCCGCTTATGACAGCCAGCTTCACGCCCTCTGCCAGCAGCTTTTTCATGGGAACAACAACCTGATCCACAGGCGCTGTCCTGGAAAAGACCGCAGTCCCGTCCCAGTCAAAAAATACTGCTTTATATTTCTTCATGCCAGGTACCTCCTTCCTCTTTGATACTGCACGCTTTCCCGTTTACATAGAAGACTGCAGGCTTTCCTTCAAGCAGGGTAAAGTCAGCCCCATTTCTTCCGATCTCCACCTTGAGGGTGCTGCCCTGATAACCGATACAGAACTGATATCCCTCCCATTTTTCCGGCAGATACGGCTTAAAGCGCAGTGTGCCGTCATTGGTCCTCAGCCCTGCAAACCCATTTACCACTGCCTGCCAGGTTCCCGCCATATTGGCAGCGTGGATACCCGCGTAGAAGTTGTTGTGGTAGTCATCCAGGTCCATTCTGGCAGACTGGGAGAAGTAGGTATACGCCTCATCGTAATAACCGATCTCACAGGCTACGATCCCGAAGATACAGGTGGAAAGGGAAGAGTGGTGCAGTGTTACCTCCTGATAGAAATCATAATTTCTCTTAAGCTCTTCCTCAGTGAACAGATTGCTGTACAGATACATGCCCAGAATGGCATCCGCCTGTTTTGACATCCTGTGGCGCATAATGAACAGCGGGTGATAGTTTTCATACAGCCATGCCCTTTTTTCCGGCGGGATCTTAGACTCATCCCACGGTTTGCGCATCATAAATCCGTCATCAAGGGGATAGACCTGACGCTTCTCATCGTATGGGAAATACATATTCTCAATGATCTTATCCCACAAATCTGTCTCCTCCCAGGCAAAATCCAGTTTCCCGGCAAGGCTTTCGTATCTCTCCGGTTCCTGTTCCCTGAGGTACCTGACAGCCTTCAGGGCAGCCCGCAGGCTCTCCCTTGCCAACAGGTTTGTATAGAAATTGTTATCTACCAGCACGTTATATTCATCCGGGCCTGTCACATCACAGATGCAGTATTTTCCGCCTTTACATTCCGCAAAGCTTCCCACATCTGCCCATACCCGGGCCATCTCTATGAGCATTTCCGCTCCCTTTTCAAGGAAAAATTCTTTGTCCTTTGTCACATCCAGATAGAGGCATAGGGCATAGGAAATGTCACCGTTTATATGATACTGAGCCGTTCCCAGGGGATAGTAGGTGGACGCCTCCTCCCCGTTGATGGTCCTCCATGGGTACAGAGCGCCTTTATCATGCCCCAGTATCCTGGCTCTGGCCCTTGCCTTATCCAGTGTGCCGTAACGGTAATCCAGCAGATGCGCGGCGATCTCCGGGTCTGTGTAGACAAATACAGGGAACACATACATTTCCGTATCCCAGAAATAATGCCCCTCATAGCCTTCACCGCTGAGCCCCTTGGCCCCCATTCCGGTTCTTCCGTCGCGCCCGGCTGACTGCATGATGTGGAACAGGTTAAAACGGATTCCCTGCTGCAGGGCTTCATCCCCCTTCACTGCCACATCGGCCTTTTCCCAGTATCGGTTCATGTAGCTGATCTGCTCTTTTTCCGCCTGCGCATATCCTGCAGCGGCGGCACACCGGAGCATTTTCCCGGTATACGTCTCCAGCTCCTCTCTATCCATATCCAGGTCGGAACTGTAGCATATATATTTTTCCAGACAGACCGTCTCTCCCTGCTCTGCCGCAGCGGTATAAGTAAGGGACACAGCCAGCTCTTCTTTGCAGGCGCTGACCTCATATGGTGCCCCCTCCAGATGGTGCATACATCCGCAGGCTGCGGTGAGACGGCTGTTCCTGGTGACTGCCTCATAGTAAATGCTGTCCCCGTCCGCCTTCACAGCCGTCGGCTCCAGTCTGCGTCCAAAAGGACCATAATCCACAATAGGGTTGGTCTTTCTGGTGTGGTTTTCCACATTTCCCTCAATTCCGGTAACAAAAGTGAGTTCCCCGGAGAAATTAAGAGGTGTCACACAGTACCGAATCTCCATTATATTTTTCCACCGGAAAGATACAAAACGGCTGATCTGTATGCGCATCTGCTTGCCGCCGGGCGTGGTATAGACCAGACTTCTCTCCAGAATTCCGTCACGCATGCGCAGCACACGGCTGTAATCACTGACCGTGCCTTTTTGTATATGGAATTCCTCCCCGCCTGCGTACAGCCTGATCTTCTTTGCGTTGGGCAGATTTAAAAGAGACTGGCTGTGGAGAGGGGAGCCGAAATTGGCCTCCCCGTAGCGGATCTCCTCGCTCTCATAAAACCCGTTGATAAAGTTTCCTTCCAGCCCTGTATCAATGTCAAAATCATAGGCTTCCTCAAAGGTTCCCCTTGTGCCGATATATCCGTTTGACAGGGCGAATGTAGTCTCATTTCTGTAGTTATTCTCAACCCTGAACTCAGTCTCCGTAATGTTCCAGGGCTCCACCGGGTAAATTGGTTTTTTGTTGGTATCCATACATTTATCCTTTCACTGCACCTGCTGTCAGGCTTTCCATAACCTGCCTCTGCAGGATAATAAACACTAAGATCGTCGGCATAACCGTCATGACCACTGCCGCAAACAGCGCAGAATAGTTGTTCGCAAAGGTTCCCATATAATAGTTCAGGGCAATGGGCACGGTCCTGGCGCTGTCACCGCTTGTGAGCATAAGAGCAAAATAAAACTCATTCCAGGTATTGATAAACTGCAGCAGCGCAATGGTCACAAGGCCCGGCTTCGCCAGCGGCAGGATAATATGCAGAAATGTCTGTAAAAATGTAGCTCCGTCTATGTAAGCAGACTCTTCCAGCGCAGTGGAGATCGTTTCATAATAACTCACCATGACAAAGAAGGACATGGGAATCCCCATTGCGGAATACACCAGGATCAGCCCCAGCTTTGTATCGAAGATTCCGAGCGCTTTGAAAATAGCAAAAAGCGGCTGGGAGATAGCCTGTGCCGGAAGCATCAGGGATGCGGAGATCATAAGCACAATCACTGTCTTCAGTTTGAAACGGAACCTGGAAACCACATAGGCGCACATGGCAACCACACAGACCGTCACCAGAACACTGATACCCACGATCAGCACACTGTTCAGGAAATACTTTGCAATAGGCGCGTACTTGAAGGCGTCTTTATAGTTCTGCAGATTCAGGCTCTTCGGCAGCGCAATGGCGGAGGAATTGATCTCCGCATAAGTCTTGAAGGAGCTTAGGAAAGCCCAGATCATGGGGCCTACGGCGATCAGAACGAAGAACAGCATAAAGATATATTTCGGTATACCCAGAAGGCCTTTTTTCACTTTTGACTCATGATACATTTATTTCCCCTCCTGTTTCATTTTTTTCTCCCGGAACAACGCCTGGATGAAGACTACCAGAACCAGTCCCAGGGCAATCTGGATCACACCCACTGCATTGGCCTTGCCATAGTTATTTTCCAGAGTCGCTACTTTGTACAGATAAGTGGGCAGGTTCAAAGTTGAGTTGCCCGGTCCGCCCTTTGTGGTCACATAGATGATATCGAACTGAGATACCATGGCCACAGATGCCAGCACTACGCAGGTACCGAAGATATTCTTCATAAGGGGGATGGTGATATAGCGGTCCATCTGCCACGGCTTTGCCCCGTCCACTCTGGCTGCTTCATAGATGGCTGTGTCCACAGCGCCCATCTCTGCCAGGAATATAATGGTGTTGAAACCTGAGTACAGAATCCAGGTGCAGGTCACTGTCCAGAAGGCGAACTTGGAATTGCCGAACAGGTTGGGGATCTGAGCGGCATCCAGGCCGAAAATGCCGTATACGGATTTCAGCACGCCGAAGGTTGGGTTCAGAAGCAGTGTGAACATAACACCAGTGGCTGCTGTGGGAATGATATTCGGTATCATATAGGCTGTTCTGACAAACTTCCAGCCTTTGGGTTTTCTGCGCAGTACAAGCGCCATGATAAATCCCAGAGACACATGGAAGGTACTCTGCAGAACCACCCATACCAGGGTATTCTTGATGGATTCCAGGAAATCCTTGTCCTGGAAAATGGTTTTAAAGTTTTCCAGTCCTTTCAGTACCGGGCTTGTGGAAACCGTATACTCACATAAGGACGTGTACAGAACCGTAATGATGGGTGCTGCATAGATCAATACGAATAAAATCATGCACGGCACAATAAACAGTGCAATCCATACTTTTTTATTCTTTGTGCTCATAGTTATCCCCTTTCTGAAAATGGGGCTGCTGTACCTTGTAAGATTTTGTACAACAACCCCATTTTAAGCTATTTATTTCCTGTTAATTTTTCTGTGCTGCTTCGGAAAGTTTTGTACAGAATTCTTCAGGGGTGATATTTGCATAGGCAAGCTCCGGAAGTTCTGTGGAGAATGTGTCAATAACATTCTGGTACCAGTACGCCTGGTTCTGTCCATATGTCCATTTTGCCTTTGGCTGGATCTCAAGGACTTCCGCCATAAGAGGATCGGAATCCTTCAGGGAATCCGGGATTTCAACCTGGCTGGATACGGGCTGAAGGCCGGCCATTTCCAGTCCCTTTAACTGGTTTTCAATGGATGTCTCAAATTTCAGGAATGCAACTGCCGCTTCAATTTTCTCTGGGTCTTTTGCGCCCACCATATCGCCCGGTGTGGGAACCATTTCCATACCGTATTCCGGAAGGAGCATAATGCCCACCTTGTCGTAGAAGCCTGCCGGTGCTTTCTCTTCACTTCTGATATCCGGGATCATCCACGGTCCGTTGGGGAACATTGCAACTTCACTGTTGAAGAAATGAGTTGCCATGGTATCGTATTTGCCGCCCACTGCGTCTGCTGTGGTGTATTCAGCCAGCATTTTCTGTAAATCTGTGGTGGCTTTTTCAACCTCAGGAGTATTATAATCTGTAGGATACATGGCATTCATGAACTCATTGCCGGTATCCCCTGCAGTTCCGATCAGTCCGCTGTACCACAGGTTTGTCAGCCATCCCAGGTCCGCGGTATCCATTCCGAGAGGAGTGATTCCTTTTTCTTTCAGGGTATCGCATGCCTTGAAGAAGTCATCCCAGGTCTCATACGCCACATCAGGAGCTTCCAGACCTGCCTGCTCAAATAAATCCTTGTTATAGTAGATATAGGAAATCTCCTTTGACACAGGAACACCGTAAATCTTGCCGTCCACAGAGTTAAATTCCAGTGAACTCTCATCAAACTGGGCTTTCCACTCCGGGTCTTCCTCAAAGTACGATGTCAGATCCTGAACCTTTCCTGACTCCACGGCCAGATTGATGATATTGTTTCCACCGTTGAATACAATGTCCGGAAGGTCACCGCTGGAGATCAGCAGTTTGATCTTCTGGTTGTATGCATCTGTTGTGGGAATCTCCTCGAATTTGAATTCTACATTCTTGCCCTCTTCTGTCTTCTGGAATTCCGTGAAGAGGTAATCATAATATTCAGCCGCATAGTCTGTACCTACGTGGTAATTGATCACGTTGAGCACCACTTTACCATCGGATGACTTTCTCTCTTCCTGTTTGCTGTTTCCGCCCTCATTACTGCCGCATCCGGCTGCCATAGATGCTATCATACCTGCACACAGCAGCACACTTACCAGTTTCTTTCTCATAAACAGTTCCTCCTTTTTTCGCTGAACTCGTTTTTTACTCAGCTTCCTGATGTAAAAATTATATAAAATTTTCTGATTTTTCTGAATAGACTACAATTACCCGTTCCATCATTATTTTTTACTCTTTCTTGTCATCATATCTGCTATCATTACAGAAAATCTACTACTTTCTGCTAATCTATAATATTTTTTACCTATTCTTGTAAATTTTTGCTCATTTTACAGGAGCACGAAAATACCGGGGTGGTTTATGATATAATATTAAATAATAATCTTACAGAAAGAAGATGTTTTATGGCAATTCCCCTGTTTATCAATAAGAAAAAAGGCACGTTGAGAATGTACATCACCCTGGTGATAACCGTCATACTGGCTGTTTCCCTGATCTTGAGCGGAATCTTCTTTTATAAAAAAACTGCCAATATACTGATTGAAAACCAGAAACAACAGGTCATGAAGGAGCTCTCTCAGGTCAACCAGAACATCACAGACCAGGTGAACAATCTGGACTATGTGAACGCGCTCTTTGTCTCCAACACCATTATAAGAGAAGCCATAGAGCCTTCCGTGGATGATTCCCGCAATAAGCTGGATATCGAAAAGCAGATGAGTTTCCTTCTGATCAATACTTATATGTGGGAACAGAACTATATTAACGGCGTCTGCATTTTTCAAAACCCCTCCGAATATTACCTTGCCACATCCGGGCCGGGAACCGTAAATATCAAGGCAAATCAGGATATCCTGCAGTCCATCTCCACCTCAGACCCCAATCTGAACATAAAGATGGAGGACTCCACACCGTCCGTACTCTATTTTGTCAGAAATATTTTCAGTTCCTATACCGGTGAGTATGTGGCTACCATTATTATCAATGTAAATAAAAACACCCTGATCGATTTCTACAACGCAGGCATTGACCGGGAGTGGTTCATCTATCTGTACAATGATGAGATCAATCTGATCACCGACAGCCAGAGTCTGCCCTGCGCGGATGAGATCTCCGGGAAACTGGATTTTCTGAATAATGAAACGTATCTGGAAGAAATAGATGCCGGCGGACAGTCCTATCTGACTGCAGCGGAGAAGCTGCCCAATCTGGACATGACCTCCGTGGTCGCCGCGCCCAGGAATCAGGTGCTGGAAAAGCTCAATGACACACTCAGGACTTACATGCTGGTTCTGGCTGTCATTGTCACACTGGTGCTGTGTATTTCCATCATCATCAGCCGCGCAGTCACAAGACCCATTGACAATATGATCTATCAGATCAATAAGATCGCCGAGGGCAAAAAGGACCGCCTCCCGCCTCTGGAGATGTATTCGGAGTTCAACAACCTGGCGGATGCCTTCAACCATATGCTGGATAAACTGGACACTTACTATAAAGATAATCTGGAGAAGCAGCTCCTGCTGAAAAACGCGGAGATCAAAGCACTGCAGTCCCAGATGGACCCGCACTTTATGTTCAACACCCTGAACACTATAGCCTGGAAAGCCCAGATGACCAACAATCCTGAGATATACCAGATGGTCATCTCCCTGGGAGAACTGCTGAAGGCCAATGTGGTGTCCAAGGATTTCACCTATGTGAAACTGGAAGATGAACTGCGCTATGTGAAATTCTATACCTACCTGCAGAAAATGCGTTTTGAGGAAAAAATATCCGTGGAAATACAGGCAGACTCTTCCCTGCTGCACTACAAAGTCCCCTGCTTCTGTATCCAGCCCCTTGTTGAGAACTCCATTGTCCACGGCCTGGAGCCGAAAAAAGGCAAGGGAAAGCTGGTGGTCAATGTGATCAAACATAAGGACTGCATGGAAATCCTTGTGGCGGACAACGGAATCGGTTTTGAGACCATCCCCGACATCTGCGATATCCGTCCGTCTTCAGACGAATCACACACCCACATCGGGCTGCGCAACCTGGACAGGCGCCTGTATCTCCTTTTTGGGGAAATGGCTCATCTGAAGATAACAAGCACATTGAACGTATGCACCACAATTTCTTTTAAACTTCCATTAATAGTTGATTAGCTGTACGGAGGAAACACATTATGATATTTCACCTGATGATCGTGGATGACGAAACCACCATAAGAAAAGGACTTACCCAGGTGGTGAACTGGGAAGCCATTGACTGCATTATCCAGGACACCGCCAGTGACGGGCTGGAAGCCATTGAAAAACTGAAAGAAAATCCGGTAGATATTATTATAACGGATATCCGCATGCCGGAATCCGACGGCCTTGACCTGGCCAAATATGTGATGGAGCATTATCCGGAAATCAAGGTCATAATCCTGACCGGATATGCTGACTTCGAGTACGCCAAAACCGCCATCAAATACAACGTAAGTGATTTTCTGCTCAAGCCGATCTCCATAGAACAGGTCGTGGCCTCTGTACAGAGCGCGCAGAAGAAGATCATAGCCTCCAGGCAGAAAAACACGGCAAAGAAGTCTGATGTAGCCTTCATGATAGACCAGCTTCTCCAAGAGCTCACAGATGCCTCCTGCTCCGACACACTGGCAGCCAGGCTGAAAGAATATAATATATCCCTGGAAAGCTATTATGTGGCTGCCTTTCAGTTCATACCTTATGCCGGAAATATATCCGCCCTGAAGGAGATCATAATCAAGCTTAAATCAAACAGTTACTGCTACCGATATAACAACCTGATCATTGCCATCTATTTTTACCCTGCCTGCACCGGCAGATGCCCTGCCGTTCCCCGGGAGCTGCTGCAGAACTGCCGTGACATCACAGCCATGGCGGATTCCTTTTATGAACAGAAACTGACCATCGGCATCAGCAGCCACCACACAAGTCCTGGGGAATATTCTGTGGCGGTCTTTGAATCCATCCGGGCGCTGACGCTGAACTTCTACTCACAGGACAACATTGCCTTTTACCAGGAGCAGGGAACCGCTGAGGATTATACCCTCTCCGCCGGGGAGACACTGTCTGTCTATGAGCTGGAAAATGCCATCATCAGCCTGGATTTCGACGCGGCGGAACAGATTTTAAACAGTATTTTTATCAAACTGCAGAGTAATTTTGCCAAATCCAGTGATGTGAAGAATCTCTGTATCCACATTTATTACACCGGCACCCACATTCTGCTGGAAAAGGGCCTGGAAATGCCGGATAACAACCTGCTGCATTCCATTGAGAATTCGTCCAATATTTTCGAGCTGGAAAGTATTGTGAAAAGCCTGCTCCAGATTCTGAGGGAAACACTCCTGGCCTCTGAAATAAGCTACAGCAAAACCGTAAAAGACTCCATTGCCTACATAACAGAAAATCTAAAGGAGCCTATCACCCTGGAGCAGCTTGCCGGACATGTGCATGTGAATCCCTCCTATCTGAGCCGGACCTTCAAGAAGGAGACCGGACATACCATAACGGATTTCATCAACCTGAAACGGATCGAGCGGGCAAAGGAACTTCTCTCGGACAGATCCATACTGACTTACGAGATTGCGGAACAGGTGGGATTCAATGACCCGGCTTACTTCTCCGCCATATTTAAAAAGTATGTGGGAATGACCCCTAAAGAATTCCGGGGATGAGGCCGGCCCCATCCTGCATAAAACCCCATCGGAAGGCTGTCGGATTCCGGCAGCTTTCCGATGGGGTTTTTCTCTCTAATAATAATCCTGGTGTCTCTTTGCACGCCTTTTCTTTCTCAGCGCGTCCCTCTTCATCCTTACTTCCTCAGCTTCTTCCTCACTGATCTGCTTCACTGTCTTGACCACATAATACTTTCCCTCATCTGTCCTTTTCAGTCTTGCCTTACCCCGGAAATATCCGTGTTCCGGACAGTAGGCCAGGCACATGTGGGTCTTTGGATTAAGAGAAAACCAGCGTATTTTCTTTTTCGCGGTCTTTCCGCAGAAGAAGCAGCGGGTACTGACCACCTCCCGGTCCTTCATGGCATCCTCTTTTGTGGGAAATTCCCTGGAAATGTATTTGGAATAATCATCAAATACCGTATGGATCTCCTCACTCTTTGACTTGGGGTTCTGATAGCAGTCAATGGAGAAAAACTTTCTCACTGTGTCCATAGGCAGACGGGCGAAGATTTCAGCGGTGTAGACAGCGTCATTGAGCGCCCGGTGAAAATTTTCCCCTTTATCCAGTTTCATGTGATCAATGGCATATTCCAGGGAGCGGCTGGTCTTGTCACCCTCACAGGAGATTCCGAACAGCTTCTGCACATCGTAGTAGCGGAGCGGGCCTTCCAGCAGATAGGTCAGCCTGTAGTATTTCATATTGCGCTGCAGCTCCACCAGATCAGAGGGGCCCCAGGTGCAGAACATCACATCTTCCCCGCACCATTTCAGGAATCTGCGGATCGCCTTGGAGAACGGAACACCGTTTTCCAGTGTCTGCTTATCAATATGCAATATTTCTTTTGTGCGGTAGTGCAGCCTGTGGTACACAGAAGGCTTGACGATCTCATGGAACTGGTCTGTCATTTTCCTGTTCTCATCCAGCTTCACGGCTCCTATCTCAATAATCTCAAAGGGCAGCCTTTTATTCTCCCTGTCCTTACCATAGGGGCACTGATTCCATTCCAAATCAAATACAATATAGTTCATAATTAAGTCCTGCAGCTCTCTTTATATTCGTTCCCGGCAGCCCGTGGTTTTTCATCTTTTTTGATTTTACCATTATTCTCTGTAAGGTGCAACATGGCATTCTCATTCATGTTATACAAAAAATTTTAGATTATCTAAAAATTTTTGTAATTTTCATTGACTATATCCTGCTGATTTGCTAATATTATAGTAATCTAACATACCGTGTTTCATAAAATGTTTCCGGGGACAGCAGTTTGACCATGGGGCCAAGATGTTTCGGAAAATCAAATGGGGGTAATTACATAATGAAAGGAATGGAAATCGGTAAAGGAAGTATCTTTGAACTGGAGGGCATTCCCGCGTTTCGTCAGGTACTGCCGCTGGCGCTGCAGCATGTGGTCGCCATGATCGTCGGCTGTGTCACACCAGCCATCATTGTTTCAGGAGCCGTCAGCGGCGGAGGCATGTCTCAGGGAGACAAGGTGATCCTCATCCAGGCTGCTCTTTTTGTGTCCGCAATCTCCACCCTGCTCCAGCTTTTCCCGCTGGGCAGCAAGAGCGGATTCCACATCGGCTCCTCCCTGCCGGTCATCATGGGCGTCAGCTTTGCCTATGTGCCCAGTATGCAGGCCATTGCAGAGGGCTACGGCATCGCCACCATACTGGGATCCCAGATTGTGGGCGGCTGTGTGGCCATCATAGTCGGACTGCTTGTAAGGAAGATCAGGGTGTTTTTCCCGCCTCTGATCACCGGGACCGTTGTGTTCACCATCGGCCTCTCCCTGTACCCTACAGCCATCAACTATATGGCGGGGGGCACCAGCAGCGAGACTTATGGTTCCTGGCAGAACTGGGCTGTGGCGATCTTTACGCTCGTCATTGTAACTGTACTGAACCATTTTGGAAAAGGGATCGTAAAACTGGCTTCCATCCTGATCGGAATGGTTGCGGGATACGTGGTCTCAGCCTTTTTCGGCATGGTAAGCTTCAGCAGCGTGGCCTCTGCCAGCGTATTCCAGCTTCCGCAGGTTATGCATTTCGGAATCAATTTCGAGGTATCTTCCTGTGTGGCGATCGGCCTTCTTTTTGCCATCAACTCCGTGCAGGCGATCGGTGACTTCACGGCAACCACAGTGGGCGGTCTCGGAAGAGAACCCAGTGACAAAGAGCTGCAGGGCGGTATTGTGGGCTATGGTGTCATGAATATCATCGGTGCCGTATTCGGCGGCCTTCCCACAGCTACTTACAGCCAGAACGTAGGTATCGTGGCAACCACAAAGGTTGTAAACCGGTGCGTGCTGGGACTGGCAGCTATTATCCTGGGCGTAGCCGGACTGATACCCAAATTCTCCGCGCTGCTCACCACGATTCCCCAGTGCGTCCTCGGCGGCGCTACGGTATCTGTCTTCGCGTCCATTGCAATGACAGGTATGAAGCTGATCACCTCTGAGGATATGAACTACAGAAACACCTCCATCGTCGGCCTGGCGGCTGCCCTTGGAATGGGAATCTCACAGGCATCCGCAGCACTGGCTACGTTTCCGAGCTGGGTGACTATGATCTTTGGCAAAAGCACGGTGGTACTGGCAACGCTGATCGCTATACTGCTGAATATCATACTGCCGAAAGAAGAATAAACGTAACTGCCCTTATGCACGGTCAGCGCAGTAAATGCGCAGACCTGGCCCAACAGTTACGAATCGACAATAAAAACCGGCCCTTGCCGTTATATCCACGGAAGCAGATATGCTGCTCCGGGTATAAACGGCGAAGGCCGGTTTCGTTTCTGAGCATATGCCCTTTCTTTACTCTCTATTCCGCTGTTTCTATTGCCTGCGGTTCCTGATTCTCCTGAATCTGAGGCAGCGGGGTACTTAAGATTTTCATGAACTCTTCCCCTGTTATAGTCTCATTTTCAAAGAGGTATTTTGCCAGCTCATGGAGCTTGCCGATATTGTCTTTCAGGATCTTATATGCCTTTTCATGCTGTGTTCTGACCAGCTCTACCACCTTTTTATCAATCATGGTCTGGGTCTCGAAGGAGCAGGACAGGGAGGAATCACCGCCCAGGTACTGATTCGTCACATTTTCCATGGCAACCATATCGAACTCATCGCTCATACCGAACCTGGTGATCATGCCACGGGCCAGCTTTGTTGCCTGTTCTATATCATTGGATGCACCGGTTGTGACAGAGTGGAAAATCAGCTCCTCTGCCGCGCGTCCTCCTGTGAAGGTAGCAATTTTATTCTCCAGTTCTTCCTTGGACATAAGGAAATGTTCCCCGTCCTCCACCTGCATGGTGTAGCCAAGAGCGCCGGATGTCCTCGGTATAATGGTGATCTTATGGACAGGTGCGGAATCCGTCTGCATGGCTGCAACCAGCGCATGTCCGATCTCGTGGTAGGATACAATAAGTTTCTCTTTCTCGGAGAGCACACGGTTCTTCTTCTGGTAACCAGCAATGACTACCTCAATGCTCTCCTCCATATCTGCCTGCGTGGCAAATTTTCTTCTGTCGCGGACAGCCCGCAGTGCCGCTTCATTCACAATGTTCGCCAGCTCGGCTCCGGATGCCCCGGATGCAGCCTTGGCGATCTCGCGGAAATCCACATTGTCGGATATCTTGATCTTCTTTGCGTGTACTTTCAGTATCTCCTCACGTCCCTGTAAGTCAGGAAGTTCTACCGGAATACGCCTGTCAAAACGTCCCGGACGAAGCAGCGCCGGGTCCAGGGAATCCGGACGGTTGGTTGCCGCCAGGATCACAACACCCTTTGATCCGTCGAAACCGTCCATCTCCGTCAGAAGCTGGTTCAGGGTCTGTTCCCGCTCGTCATTGCCGCTGATGTTTCCGTCACGCTTCTTACCAATAGTATCAATCTCATCAATAAATACGATACACGGTGCTTTTTCATTTGCCTGCTTAAACAAGTCACGTACTTTCGCCGCGCCCATACCGACGAACATCTCCACGAACTCTGAACCGGAAATGGAGAAAAACGGTACGTTGGCCTCGCCGGCCACAGCCTTTGCCAGAAGTGTCTTACCGGTTCCCGGAGGGCCTACCAAAAGGGCTCCCTTTGGCATGGATGCACCGATTTCCCGGTACTGGTCGGGATTGTGCAGATAATCCACAATCTCTGTAAGCAGATCCTTTGCCTCATCCTCACCTGCTACATCGGTAAACCGGATGCCTGTGGAAGATTTCACATAGATCTTGGCATTACTCTTGCCAAAGCTCATGGCTCCGGCTCCGCCGCCCATACCACTCATCATTTTCTTGCTCAGCCAATTGCCTATGAATAAGAAAATGGCGATCGGGATGATCCAGGAGAGAAGGAATGTCAGGATGGGAGATTGTTTTTTAGGAATCTCTTTGCCGAACTTCACTTTCGCATTGTCCAGACGCTCCACTTCCTGCTGGTCATTAATCCTTCCGGTCTTGTAAACCTGGGTTTTCTCACCGTTCTTTATCGTATAATAAATCGTATCATCATCAAGGCTTACCTCATCTATCCTGCTGCCTTTTAAGTCGCTCAGGAACTGGTCATACCTGACTTCCTTAATGCTTCTCTCCGCAATAGAAGGAACCAGCAGCGTGTTCAGAAGAATCAGAACAACTATGACGATAGCATAGTAAAACATGATTGGTTTTTTTGGTTTTTTGTCTTTTACTTCCATATATTTTTCCTCCGTGACTCCCTGCTCTTGTCAGGAAATCTCTGTTTTAAGTATGCCACTTTTCAGACAATTATTCAATGAAGAAGGTCTGTTTATTCTATTAAAAATATATGAATTGCCAAACCCGCTCCATATATCAGAAGTAAAACTCCGTCCATTTTCCTCTGTAGCTTCTGCAGGGCAGACTGGGATGGTCTTTTCCCTCCAAAGTTCCTTTTCTCAGTTCCATGGCATCTTCCAGACAGTAAGAGATATATTCCCGGGAAACAGGGCAGCCGTGATGGGATGGAAGAATCACTTCCGCCCAGTCTGCATACCCCAGCAGTTTTTTAAGGCTTTCTATATACAGATCCAGGTTTCTGTTTTCACCAAACATGAAAATAGGACCTGATTTCTGAACTGTATCACCGGGAAGGAGAAGCCTTTTGTCCCGGTCCAGCAATGCGATACTTCCGTAAGTGTGTCCCGGTATGTGAATGATCTCAAAATCATAATTGCCGGCAGTGATATGCTCACCTTCCTGCAGTTCATGAACAGATATATTCTGTGGAATCATATGCGCATCCCCGGCATGTACCCAGCATTCATGAAAATCAGACAGACCTCCGGCGTGGTCCATATCTCCGTGAGTGAGAACTGCTTTCAGCGGCAGGTTTGTCAGCTTTTCCGCTTCTTCCGCGGTCCGGGAGTCAGCAAAGCCCGTATCTATGAGCAGGGCTTCCTCCTCACCTGTAATTAGGAATTCCCGCACTCTGCCGTCATCCAGAATGTAAAAACCTTCTTCATACTTTGTGATATCCATATGGGCACCTCCGTGCTATTTATCCTCACCGGTCAGGCGCAGTACGGCCTGGATTTCCTCCACGTCCATGTCCAGGAACGCGGCCAGTTCGTCTACACTGTATTTGACATCATCGTCCTCCAGAAGCTCTTTTATTTTTGTCTCCAGGTCACGGACCTTTTCCACGAGAATGTCATCCCTCTGCTTCTGGTCTGTCTGCTCTTCCACCATAAGAAGCATTGCATTTCTGATCTCGCCGCACAAAAAGGTGTGATAATCTCCTGCTTCATGCAGCATTTCGATAGCTGTCAGAAGACCGATGTTCCCTTCGGCAATCATATCTCCAATGAAAATCTCCTCTTGCTTCAGCTCTCTGGCTGTTTTCACCACTTCTGTCATGTATAATTCGGCCAGGCGCTTTTTTGCTGACTCTTCCTGTTTCAGAGCCTTTTCAAAAAGGATTTCCCTTTCTCCCGGCTTTTCGGGAGGAATATCCTTCAGCGTGTTCTCGTATTCTTCCAGATACTCTGTTTCCTCCTGGGTGAGAGGTACTGCTTCGCTGTCTGCCGGGATACCGGCGGCTGTTGTGACGGGTGCTTCGCTGCCGGTTTGGCCGTCTGCCGCTGCGCTTCCCGGACCTCTTCCGTCTACCTGGATTCCCTGTATAGCCAGATATTCATACACTTTCTGCATCTGGCCTTCTGTCAGGCCGTTGCCTGCGAAAATCCCTTCCACTGTATCTGCATGTATTTTCTTTCCATTTTCCACTGCCAATCCCAGTGCTTCACTGAGCTTCGCCTGAAATTCCTTAATCTCCATATCTGCCTCCTTATTTTATCACCATCCAAAGACTCGAATCATTCTCTGAATAGATGCATCAACCAAACTGTTCCATTACAAATCCCCGGCAGACGAGCTCACTGCCGGGGATTGTCTTAAAAACAGTATAATTGATTAGAAAAAACTTGTAAAGTCTTATAGCGAAGGGCCGCGCTGCAGTTTTTCCATCAGCAGCCGGTTCACCGTCTGCGGTTCTGCTTTTCCTTTCATCTCCTTCATAACCTGGCCCACCAGAAAGCCGAGAACTTTTGTTTTTCCACTTTGGTACTCCTCCACGGTTTTCGGGTTTGACGCAAGGATCTTTTCCACGATACTCTCCAGTACTCCTGTATCCACAACGGTTTTCAGCCCATTTTCCTCAATATAAGAAACAGGCTCCACATCCTCATCAAAAATCCGCCCAAACACCTTTTTTGCGGTCTGATTATTCACTTCCCCTCTCTCGCAGACCACAATCAAATCTGCCAGATGTCCGGGTGTAAAATGCAGGTCTTCCGTCTCCATTCCCCTGTCTTTTAACAGTCTCAGAGTTTCACCGATAAACCAGTTGGCTGCCTTTTTCGGAGCACCGGCAACCTCCTTCTGCTGAAGCAGGCTGACTGTCTGTTCATACAAATCTGCCAAATGCCTTGACTGTGTCAAAAGAGAGGCGTCATAGGCTGAGAGGCCAAACTCTTTCTCATAGCGTTCTGCCTTTTCTTCCTGAAGCTCCGGCTGACGCTCTTTTATCCGTGCCAGCCACTCCCCACTGATCACTACCGGGGGCAGGTCAGGGTCCGGAAAATATCTGTAATCCTTTGCATCCTCTTTGGAACGCATGGCATAGGAAATTTCTTTATTGTCATCCCACCGCCTTGTCTCCTGCTGCACACATTTTCCCTCTTCCAAAAGTTCAATCTGCCGTTCCCGTTCCCCTTCAATCGCCCTGGCGATAGCTTTGAAGGAATTTAAATTCTTCATCTCCGTCCTGGTTCCCAGTTTTCCGCTTCCTGCCTCCATGACAGACAGATTCACATCCGCACGCATGGAGCCTTCCTGCAGCTTGCAGTCTGAAACGCCCAGGTACTGACAGATCAAACGCAGCTTTTCCAGATAGGCAATAACCTCCTCCGCATTTCTCATGTCCGGTTCGGATACGATCTCAACCAGAGGAACACCGCTTCTGTTGTAGTCCACAAGGGAACAGTCTTCCCACTCATCATGAATCAGCTTACCGGCATCTTCCTCCATATGCATCTCATGAATCCTGATCTTCTTTTTCCCTGATGCAGTCCTGATTTCCAGAAATCCGTCATGGCAGATGGGAAGATAGAGCTGGGAAATCTGGTAGTTCTGGGGATTGTCAGGATAGAAATAATTCTTTCTGTCAAATTTACAGGTTTGGTTTATCCGGCAGTTGGCAGCCATTCCAAGGGCCAGTGCATAATCAACCACCTGTCTGTTCAGAACCGGGAGAGAGCCGGGCATTCCAGTACATACGGGGCAGGTATGGGTGTTGGGTGCTCCTCCGAATTTTGCGGAACAGCCGCAGAATATTTTTGTGGCTGTGGCAAGCTCCACGTGAACCTCCAGGCCAATGACTGTTTCATATCGCTTAGCCATTATTTTACCCCCTTTCCGTATGCTTTGGGGAACTCTCCCCTGATTTTCTCATAAGCATATGCTGCCTGTATGATCTTCTTTTCCTGAAAACAATCCCCGATAAACTGCAGTCCCACAGGCATACCGCTGCTGTCCAGGCCGCAGGGAACACTTATGGCAGGGAGGCCTGCAAGATTGACACCTGCAGTATAGACATCACTCAGGTACATTTTCAGCGGATCAGCAAGGCTGCTTCCCACAGCGGGTGCCGTGGATGGAGCTGCGGGAGCGATCAGCATATCGTATTTTAAAAATGCATCGTCAAATGCTTTCTTTATCATGGCTTTTACCTTCAGCGCCTTCAGATAATACGCATCGTAATATCCTGAGCTCAGTACAAAAGAGCCAAGCAGTATCCGGCGCCTGACTTCCTCCCCGAATCCTTCCGCCCTTGTTTTTTTGTACATATCGTGAAGCCCTTCAAACTCCTCTGCCCTGTAACCGTATTTCACGCCGTCAAAACGGGCCAGGTTAGAACTGGCCTCCGCAGAGGCAATAATATAATAGGCCGGAATCACATAATCTACCAGTCCCAGGGTGAAGAATTCCACTACAGCGCCATTTTTTGTCATTAACTGCACTGCGTCCGCCAGTGATCTTTTCACGTCCTCGTCAAGTCCCTCTGACAGATACTCTTTGGGGATACCGATTTTCACACCATGCAGGTCCTGCCTCAAATACCGGGTAAACTGCAGGTCCTTGCGCAGCACAGACGTGCTGTCCTTAGCGTCATATCCCGCAGACGCTTCCAGCAGTGCCGCGCAGTCAGAGACATCTTTTCCCACAGGACCTATCTGGTCCAGGGACGAGGCATAAGCTATAAGTCCGTATCTGGATACGGTACCGTATGTGGGCTTCATGCCGACCACGCCGCAGTAGGAAGCAGGCTGCCGGATGGAGCCTCCCGTATCGCTTCCCAATGCTGCAAACACTTCATCTGCCGCCACTGCCGCACAGGAACCTCCTGAGGAGCCCCCCGGTACTTTTTCGGTATCCCAGGGGTTTCTGGTAATACCGTATGCAGATGTCTCAGAGGTACTTCCCATGGCAAATTCGTCCATATTGGTTTTACCCATAACAATCATTCCTGCACTTTCTATTCTGCGGACAGCCTCCGCATCGTACGGAGGAATAAAATTTTCCAGAATTCTGGAAGCACAAGTAGTTTTTCTGTTTCTGGTGCAGATATTATCTTTCACCGCAATGGGAACACCAGCCAGAGGGCCTGTGTATTTCCCTGCTTTTATACCGTTTTCCACCTCTTTTACCCTGTCATATATTTTCTTCTCATCTGTCTCCAGAAAAGCGTGGAGCGTACTGTCCTTTTTTTCAATCTCATCCAGGCAGGCTTTTACCGCTTCCCGGACACCTACCTGACGGCTTTTTATGGCACAGCCAAGGGTAAGAGCTGTCATTTCTCTGATTTCCATTTGTCTATCCTCCTTACTGCACAGTTTTGGGGACCTGATACTGGCCGTCTTTGCTCTTCGGCGCGTTGGCGAGCATAGCGTCCCGGCTGTTACCGTTTGTCACAACGTCTTCCCGGAACACATTTTCCACAGGAAACGTATGGGCAAGAGGTTCCGTTTCTTCCGTATTCAGCTCGTTTAATTTATCTATATAATCCAGCATTTCCTGCATTTTTTCTCTGGCCTTTTCCCGTTCTTCGCAGGTTAGGGCCAGCTTTGCCAGAATCTCTATATTTTCCATGACTGTGTCATCTATAATCTGTTTTGCCATAATCTTTTCTCCTTCTATCTACGGTTCCAGGCGGTTCATATCTCTCGGAAACAGGCAGGCCTCTCTTACATTATCTTCGCCTAAAAGCTGCATAGTGAGCCTTTCCAGACCGATGCCCAGGCCTCCGTGGGGCGGCATGCCATACTTGAATGTATCCAGATACTGCTCCATTCCCTCCCGGATCATCCCCCTTTTCTCCATTTTTTCTGTGAGCATATGGAAATCATGAATCCTCTGTCCGCCTGTTGTCACTTCCAGTCCTCTGAACAAAAGGTCAAAGCTAAGGGTAAAACGTTCATCTTCCGGGTCATCCATGGCATAAAACGGTCTTTTTTTCGATGGGTAATGCGTAACAAATACAAAATCCGCACCGTATTCCTCCTGAAAATACTGTCCGATCAGCGCTTCCTCCTCTGGCTCCAGGTCAAAAGGATTCTTAATCTTCCTTCCGTATTTTTCTGCTGCCAGCTCCTTTGCCCGGGAAAAACGAACGGTAGGAATCTTCCTTGTCTCCGGCAGATTCACCCCCAGAATCTTCAATTCTTCCGCATACTCCCTTTTCAGCAATTCCATTGTGTACTGCAGAAATCCGGTCTCCATGGCACAGATATCCATAAAACCATCAATATACCCCATCTCAAAATCCAGGCTGGTATATTCGTTCAAATGCCGCCTTGTATTGTGTTTCTCCGCTCGGAACACCGGGCCGGTTTCAAATACCCGATCAAAAACCCCCACCATCATCTGTTTATAAAACTGCGGACTCTGTTCCAGAACTGCAGGTTTATGGAAATAACTGAGTTTAAACAAGTTGGAGCCGCCCTCTGCCCCCTTGGCTCCGATTTTCGGTGTGTGTACTTCTGTAAATCCCCGAGTATATAAAAATTCACGGAATCCCCTGCACACGCCCTCCTGGATCTTAAAACGGGCACGCTCTTTTATATTCCGCAGTGATATGGGACGCAGGTTCAGTTTTGTCTCCAGGGAGGTATTCAGCTTCCACTTGTCTATGGCAAGGGGAAGGGGCGCTGCAGGTGATGAAAGTATTCGGACTGCACACAGGCGGAGTTCCTTCTGATGAGGCGCACGCGCTTCTCTGCGTATTGTGCCTGCGGCCCGGATACAGTCTCCTTCTTTTAAATCCGAAATTGATATATTTGTCTTTCCCTCCTCCCAGACGGTCTGCAGCAGGCCTTCTCTTTTTCTCAGTATTACAAACGCGATCTCACCCATTTTCCGAATGCTGTGCACGGTTCCCTCCACCAGGATTTCACCGTCTGTCTCCTGCTTTTTCAGCAGTTCCCTAAGCTCCAGGGTATCCTTTTCTCTGATGCCTTCCACAAATTCCATATCACATCTCTCCTTTTTCCAGAAATAAAAAAGTCCCGGGGATATCCAGACAAATCCAGATACCTCGGGACAGGATATTCTTGATCACATCTTTGTGATCCGTTCAATCGCTTTCACTGTATTTTCATAGGTTCCGAAGGCTGATAATCTGAAGTAGCCTTCTCCATGTGCACCAAAACCACTGCCCGGTGTTCCAACCACGTTTGCTTTTCGGAGAAGTTCATCAAAGAACTCCCAGGAGCTTAACCTGCCCGGTGTCTTCAGCCACACATACGGGGCATTGATACCGCCGGAGACAGAGTATCCTGCAGTTTTCAGACCCTCATAAATCACCTTCGCGTTTTTCATATAATAATCCACCTGGGACCTGAGCTGCTCTTTTCCCTCCGGTGAATAGACGGCCTCCCCTGCACGCTGCACAATATAGGGAGCGCCGTTATATTTTGTTCCGTGTCTTCTGGACCAGAGGTCATGCAGAGACACACTGCCGCATTTTAAGTCTTTGGGCACTACTGTGTATCCGAGTCGGACACCGGTAAACCCGGCATTTTTTGAAAAACTGTGAAGTTCAATGGCACAATGCCTCGCACCTTTACATTCGTACACACTGTGCGGCACGTCTTTTTCTGTTATATATGCTTCATATGCCGCATCGTAAATGATCACTGCGCCGACGCGGTTTGCGTAATCTACCCATTCCTGAAGTTCAGCTCTTGTAATACCTGCGCCTGTGGGATTATTGGGAAAACACAGATAAATAATATCTGGTGTCTCTTTCGGAAGCTCCGGAACGAAGTTATTCTCTTCCACACAGGGCATATAGATCATGCCGTCATAATTCTGCGCGTTTGGATTATAATTTCCTGTTCTGCCTGCCATCACATTGGTGTCCACGTATACCGGATACACAGGGTCGCACACAGCAATCTTATTGTCCAGACCGAAAATCTCCTGGATATTTCCGGAGTCACACTTTGCGCCGTCGGATACAAATATCTCATCCGCTTCAATATCGCAGCCCCGGTTTCGGTAGTCATTGTCAGCTATGGCATTTCTCAGAAAATCATATCCTTTGTCCGGCGCATAGCCATGGAAGGTCTCCGCATTTGCCATATCATCCACTGCGCTGTGAAGAGCCCGGATAATTGCCGGCGCCAGGGGCTGTGTCACATCACCGATTCCCAGTCGGATAATGTCCGCATTTGGATTTTTCTGCTGATAGTCAGCTACCTTTTTCGCTATGTTGGAAAACAGATAGCTTCCCTGAAGCTTCAAATAATTATCATTGATCGTAAACATATCACATTTCTCCTTTATACTTAACTGTTCAGGCTGCCGAACAGTTACTATACTTCATCATAGATAAGTGTCAGTATCATCTGTGCTGTCTCCACCATGCTGGTGGCGCTGTCCATGCTGCATTTCTGTATATAACGGTACGCTTCCTCCTCTGTGAGATGGTTTCTGTCCATCAGAAGGAGTTTTGCGTTGGTAATATAGTTCTGGTCCCGCTGGCTGCGGGCTTTGGGCTTCTTCTTTTCCCTTTTCAGCCTTCGCTCAAGCTGGTAAAGCAGCATTTCTACAGTATTTACCAGCTCGTAAATGCGAATCGGCATGGTGACTGCCATGATTCCTGACTCAGCGGAACTTACCACATTTGCAGAGCCTATGAGCAGCATTTCAAAAAACCTGGGCAGGGAGCCAGCCAGTTCCCGATAATACATATCCGGCAGTTTATAACCACTGATGACCAGCCCTGCCGGGTACTTATTTATTTCCATCAAAGCCTGAGCGGCAGTTGTACATGCTACGGTATTTTCAAATCCATGCTCCATGAGGATTTTCCGTATTTTCTTTGCATCTTCCGGTTTTGGCAAAACAATAATGATGATGCTCATGCACTGCCTCCTGTTCCTCTATACACGGTACAGATACTGTTCGATCTCCCATTCAGAAACCTGTTCCATGTAGCTCTTCCACTCCTTCTTCTTCGCCTTCACATAACACTTTGTAAAAGCCTCACCAAGTACGGCTCTCATGAGCGGGTCCTTGTTAAATTCCTCCAGCGCCTCACTCAGGTTTTCCGGCAGGGTATCAATGCCTGCATTTTCCTTCTCCTCCCTGGAGAGTTTACGGATATTTTCTTTCAGTTCTTTTGGCGCCTGCAGATTCTTTTCCATTCCCTCCAGCCCCGCTGCCAGACACAGCGCGAATACCAGGTAAGGGTTGGAGGCAGAATCGGGGCTTCTCAATTCCAGCCTTGCCCCCTCTTCCCGCTGGGTCTGAACCCTCACCAGCGCAGTACGCTGCCTGGACGACCAGGTAATGTCTGAAGGCGCCTCAAATCCCGGTGCCAGTCTTTTATAGGAATTCACAAGAGGGTTGCAGAGGGCTGTCATACCTTTGATATGTGCAAAGATTCCTGCCAGGAAAGAATACCCCTCCCTGCTCAGTCCAAGCTCATCTTCCGGGTCTGAGAAAATATTTCTTCCGTCTTTCATAAGATACATGTTTACATGCATGCCGGAGCCATTGGCGCCTGCTTTCGGTTTCGGCATGAAAGTGGCATGGAGGCCGTGGCGTTTGGCTATGGTTCTCACAGCCACCTTAAAGGTCATTACTTTATCAGCTGTCTCCGATGCGTCGGAGAACTGGAAGTCAATCTCATGCTGTCCGGGGGATATTTCGTGATGGGAGGATTCGATTTCATATCCCATCTCCTCAAGGGTCAGCACCATATCACGTCTGGCATTCTCACCCAGATCCACGGGACTTAAATCCATGTATCCGGCCTTTTCATGTGTTGTGGTTGTGGGCATGCCGTTGTCATCTGTGTGAAAAAGGAAAAACTCACATTCCGGGTTTACCATCAGAGAATAGCCCATATCTGCAGCTTTGGCCGCAACGCGGCTGAGAATGAAACGCGGGCTTTCTTTATAGGGTGTACCGTCTTCCTGATAAATATCACATATGAAACGGGCAACTTTTCCCTGCTGCGGCCGCCACGGCAGGATTGTAAACGTGGATAGATCGGGATGCAGATACATGTCTGCCTCCTCATTCCGGATAAAGCCGCCGATGGAAGACGCGTCAATGACGCAGCGGTTATCCATGGCCTTTTCCAGCTTGCTGGATGGGATTGCAATGTTTTTCAATGTTCCGAACATGTCGGTGAACTGCAGGCGAATGAACTCCACGTCCTCTTCCTCCGCCATGCGCAGGATTGCTTCCCTGGTGTAATTTTGCATTGTGGTATCTCCTCTCTTGATAGGATGATAAGGTGAAACCCGGGGGCCGGCGCCTGGTAGAAGGCGGGGGCGGGTGGTTGTGTAATTTTGGGTACGAAAAAAGGGCGTGTTTATCCAGAGTACCCTCCGAATAAGAACGCCCTTGTTCTTTTATTTATGGTTGGTATTATAGCAAGGGTTGTTGGGGTTGTCAATATGGGAAACTATTATTTATTACCTATTTTCACAAAATCAGTGATATCCGCCCAAGCCCCCACATTTGTAACCGGATCTTTTGTCGGACCCTGATTGTAGCATAGATAATACCGGTTATTATAAAAATAAATGTCTCCCAAACCCGGTGTTACTCTATTATCCCAATTATCAGTAGTATAGATCTCAGCATTCTTCTTCACATACAAACATTTATCTTTTCCATACCGCGTTATAAATTTCTCTAAACTATCGGGCATATCATCAGCATATATTTCTACAGGTTTAGGGATGATATAGTATTCGCCTCCGGTTTTAAATACACCTGCCGGCAGCGTAAATCCCTTTTTACCATTATCTAAAAATTCTTGATAGTAATCTTTGTACTTCTTTTTCCCTGCTTTTATATTTAGAACATCTTTACCGTTTTTTTTCAGATGAATAGATCCGTTTCCATCCTCGTAATCCTCGTCATCGTCTTTTCCATCATCTTTTCCATCATCACCACCACCAGACGGCGGTTCTTCCGACTCACTTCCGCTGTCCAGATTATAGCACTCTACATACCTGACAGTAGAATAATCCCCGTATTTCCCGGAAATCGTCAGCTCTACTTTCATAATATTTTCAGGGTATTCACTCCTGTCTGCCCATGAAAAAGATAAATCTTTTATACTGTATCCCATATACATTTTCTGGTCAAATTCCCAGTCAACTTCCTCATATGCACGTACCGGGTAATAGTAAATAACAAGTTTTTTTTCATCCGGAGACTCATCCTTAAACGCCTTTGTTTTAATGGTCACATGGCTGTTTCCCTGGTTATAGAAATCAACCATGGTCCCCTTTTCACCCTCTGCTACAGATAAGTATGAGGAGTCTTCATTCTTACTCTCTTTTTCTGTATATTCACCATTTGAAATAATAACATTTGTTTCTTTTTTATTTACTGTAGCCTGTGCACCTGAAATCTGGCCTGTTATTTTATCCATCAGGGTGTCCGATACCTGACGGCCCATATTAATCCCCTGAATATGATAATATACATTCATAGCAGATGAGATAGCTTGGCTGGTAAGAATGACAAACAGACTAATAAGTGCGAACGTAACTATAAGTTCAATTAACGTGACACCCTGTCTGCTGTTAAGTATTTTTCTGTACTCTTTTTTGTCCTTATTACATTTCATATTACCAGAACCCCTCTTGTTATCTGCGCGGAACCGTTACTCAGCTACCTTAAACGAATACATGTATCTTTTCCCATCTGTATAATATTGCATACCCGAATCTTTACCAAGAGATATTTCTTCTCCTGTTTTTTTCCCGTCCTCATCTGCTTCAAAAAGGACAACATCACTTTTCACCGGGGTACGCCGGGTTCCCTTGCCGGAACTGTCCAGTTTATAATATTCCGCGTTAAATGCTTCATTCTCCTTCATAATCTGCCGCGTGCGGTTCAGTACCTGCGAAGATACAGATACTACCTTGGAAAACATGAGAATCACCAGTACAACAACCAGAAAGGCAACCAGTGTTTCAATCATCGTGGAGCCGTCTTTATTCTCCTGAATCTTCCTGCAGTTCATCTCCCTCATCCCACTGCCACCCTTCTTTTTCATCTATCTTTGGATTCTTTGGTACAAATTCCCCATCGGAGAGCGCTTTGCCTTCTATCTCTTCAACGCTTAATACATAGGTCTTTGTCATGGAACTCTCAGATTTGCCGGCCGAACAGGAAACTGTCACCACCAAAGTAGTCCCCTCTCCTTTGTCCGCCAGCTTATCTTCCCTTGTCCAGTATGCTTCCACATATGTATTTTTCAGTAATTCAGCCGCATTCTCTACCACTTCACCGGTCTCAGAACTATTCTGCCCAAGCTGCAGACGGCGTAATGCACGGTCATTCAGGTATTCTGCTTCGCCATAAGGAGGCCATTTTTCCTCCCGCCACACATTATCACGGATGTAGAACCAGAAAGGGTACTTCTCGGCTGCTCCCTTCTCATAGGCATCCTCTCTTGTGATTGTTATCTGCCGTTCCAATTCCCGGCTCAGTGTCTGGACTATCTCCTTACACTGAGCCGCATCATGCTCTCGGTTTGCCGTTGCATGAAGAGAAAAGGAAACCAGAAGCAAAGCCAGCCCGAGCATGACCAATACAGCCATAATAGCTATTGCAATGAGCATTGCGGATCCCTCTTTGTTTTTTAAAGATTTTTTTCTCATATCTGATTTCCTCTTCGTTCTGCATTAATTTGTTTCGTAATTATCGTTTACCGGAATTGGCTCTAAAATCATATTACATTCGAATGTAAAACTAAGTCGGTTGTTCTCTTCCTTCACACTTATCTCTTGTACAGGTACTGTCACAGTAAACTGCCAGCCATTTTCTGTCTGTGTCAGATTCAGTATCACTTCGGCTGACAATGTATACGTTTCCGCACCTTCCTGTACCGTACTCTCTGTCTGAAGTAAAGTAAGAGTATCCGTCACAGCAATCTGTTCGCCAGTGGGACTGGTGTAATACCAGATATTGTCTTCGTCTCTTTTAATCTCTGCATAGAAAGAATCCTCTCCCTGCCCGATCTGTATCTGATATCCCTCTATTTTGTCATGAATCCCTCTCTCGCATAACCAGCTATACTGTCTGGCATCAAACTGCTTCGGCACATCATCTCCCTGTGTTCGATGCAGGATATATTCTGCCTGCGCCGTAGTTTCTGTCACCTCAGGACTTTCGACTATCAGCTTCGGCAGCACTATGGGCACTGTCCAGTCACTCCATCTGCTGATATTTCCACCATTGGCCTCTGTAACCCTGGCCTCCCTGAATGAGATCCATTTTCCTGCATATTGTGCATAAACTGCATCCTTCAGAGCCAGAATATTTGTCTCACTGCTTATATCATAATAAGCGCTGAGGTTACGAAGATCCAGCACCCTCTCCTGATCACTGTCCAGAATTTTAACCTGATATATACTGTATCCGTCTGCTGTCTTTTCAGTCAGCTTATAGGCGGTGTCTTTCCATACAGAGGCCTCTATAGATACACCACTCTGCACCTCAACAGCGTCAGAATAATCATAAAGCGTTGTGACTTCGGTTGCCTGCTCAATCTGAGTCGGCTTATACCTGTACCAACTGGAAATTTCAGAACTCTCATAACCTGCCAGCCGCTCCTGTTCCGGGTCATCTCCCAGTATGACTGCCTGGACAGATGCCTGTGAAGTAAACAGATTGGCTTCATCTGCATAGTCCATGATCGTCTCCGCATCCGGAAGAATCAAACGGAAGTAAGCTTCCTTTTCCTCCTCCTTCGGCGTCCAGGAGAGAATCATCTGTGTGGATACCGGCTTATCCAGTATGTTCTGTACTGTCTCTTCTTTTACAGGCAGTACAGCTGTGTCTCCTGCCTGAATATTCTGCACAAACACTGCAGTCTCATCTTCCCTGCATACAGGTTCTTCCCCGTCAGACTGTATATCCAGCGGTGTATCTGCAGATGTACTGCAGAAAATATTATAACCGCCGTTATTGTCGTCCTCCAGATAAATCCAGTCCGCATCATATCGGTAAGCATTCAGTTCATCCGTGTTCGATTCCTTGGCCTTGCGGATACGCTGAATCCTGTAACCATCTGAATAACTTTGCAGTTTGAAATCCAGCTCTGTCTGCACGGCAGGAACATACTCCGGCACTGACTCCAGTGTACAATTCCCACTGGTAAGATCATAATAGACAGATGCTGCACCTTCCGTTATTTTAGGTTCTTCCACCCTGATACGCGGTATGCGGATCCATTGATAGTTCACCGTATTCTCCGTTGTATCATCCTCGTCTGACCACCAGGAACTGATATTGCTGTCTGAAACACTTCTAAGCGCGATCTTCAGCCATTTTCCGGCATATGCGGGATCGATATTTTCCAGTGTATAAGTACTGTCTGCAAAATCTCCGGTCATAGCAGTCTCTGCTGCCTTGCCCTTCAGTGTTGCCACTGCACCGGAATTCCAGTATCCTCCCGCATCCTCTTCTGAAGGCGCATCACCGGCAGGCATTACGCTCACATCGTCTGCCTCTCTCTCGTCAAATACTGCTGCTGCTATCTGGTATTTTCCTCTGTAATAATTCTCTCCTGTATCTGACATAGACAAGGTGACTCCGTCTCTGATAAACTCCTGAAGAGTGACAAACGTATCTCTTACTCCATCCTCATGAGGCATATACTCCGGTGATGCAGTTAAATTTGCTGTATCCGGCACTGTCAGACGATTCGGAAGTGTAATTTCTCTGGCTACACCGTCTATTCCGTCACGGTATTCTGTTGTTGTCTCGTCCGCACATGCCCGTACGGAAACAGTTATCATTTCACCTCTTTCATAGTCATTCAAATCAAGTATTCTGCTCCATGTATCGCTGTCTCTCATTTCATCATCTGAAACAAATGTCCATATTTACGTAAGATTTTTTGTTAATGTATAGGTGTCCTCTGTAGTCCAGATAAGAGCCATGGTTTTTTCAACTTTATTGCCGTCAACATTCTCCACCCAGCTATAGACTTTTTCCTGTTCCCCTTCTGTAACATCTACTTCCGGTTTCTTTCCATAAAGTTTCCCGGCTGTTTCAAGTGCGGCATCTAATCCTGCTTTTTCCGTATAGCTGCTGACCGCACCTTCATCACCTTCTGCCCGCTGTACGCAGACTTCATACGCGGCTGTATAAGGACGCTCTTCTTTCAGAACCGCATTCCAGACTGTGTCATACAATAAAGAATTCTTCTCCGTTCCCTCCTCCTTTGTGTGGAGCTGGAGGACTGGTTTTGAAATCTGGGAAAGCCTTAACGGAACTGCAAATTCCATTTCAGAACCAGAAGGGAACTTTATCGTTGACCCACTGACTGCATTGGCTGTGCCTGCACGAACAATACTTATACTCACTCTCGGATAATTCCAGGTCCTCTCTTTGTCTTTAAATGAGACACTCCAGCTTTTCTCCGATTCCTGATAACTGCCGGGAGTATTCTTATCTACTGTGGATGTACCAAGCAGAACTCCTGTTTTGTCTTCCTTAGAGGTATACCCCTTTAATGTAATGTCGTATACCGCATCCTGCTCTCCAATACCGACATCCCAGGTAAATGTATAATTTACCCCGTCTTCCTGAAGCGGCATGATGTTCTCTATAACGGGCTTTGGCTGTATATCATGAGAATAGGATTCAGCGGTTACTTTACATGCATTCTGGTCTACGGTGTACTTCTTCTGATCTACCTGTTTCAGGTAATGCTGCTCATCGCCGTATGCCAGGATACTGCTGTAAATAATTTCGTATTTTCCGTCTGTATCCCGCCGCAGTATATATCCATTTGCAAGGCCATCCTCGCCGAAAACAGGTTCATCATTTCTGGAAGTGTCCCTGAGACAGAGACTCTTATCCTCTGAATTTCTGTCTTTTATATACCGGAGCAATTCCTCTTCTGTTATATTTTCTGCAACTTGATGTCCATACCAGCATACATCGGACTGGCTGCGCCATGGGTAAGTACGAACCGTAATACTGTCATAGTCCAATAAATTATCGGGAAGATGATTCAGCTTACTGGTCATCTCTACTCCATTACTTGCAACATGAGAATTGCCGGAAGCCAGGGTCAAATTGCAATGGAATATTTCTCCATTCTCTAAATCAAATGGAGCATTTACAAGAAGCTCGGAATTCATGTACAGTTCTGTAACATCTCCTATTTTCTCCATCATCACCTGATTATAAAGGCTTCCCGGACGATCACCATAAAAGTCATGAAAGGTTGTTTTCACATAGTCATTATCTTTTAATGCCTCCCAACCGTAAATTGCCGACTGTACAGATACAGATGTAGATTTTTCATACTTACCTGGTACTGCTTCAGCGTATGAGGTCATTACCTGGTTGCCATTGCTCGAAATGACAAAGCCTTCTGAAATGCCTTTTTCAGTATCAATCGTTATATTTTTATTCAATATAGTTAACTTTATCTTTGTTGCTTTGTCATCCTTGTAATCATCCTTATTCTCCAGAACTGCAACAAATTTATCCCAGCCTGCCTTTCCATTCACATCATAGGCTCCCAATTCCAGATGTATCTTCGGTGCAGCCTGCGGCATGAGCAGTTCTCTGCTGCTGCCTGCCCATGCAGAAGCTCCTTTTTGGATAACCCCAATAACTTCCGGTCCATATTTTTCCTCCGTATATTCTGTCTCAACATAGGAACGGCCTATTGACCTGATATAGACTTCTATTTTGCATCCAACCCATTCTTCAGGAACTCTGATGGTTTTCTTTTCTATGCCATAAGAAATTTCCTCCGGTTTATTAAATGTATCAGATACAATCGCATTGTTTTTATCTGTCACCCTAAATACAAACTGATCGGCATAGTATTTCCTGCCGGTATGGCCCCATGTAATCTTCAGTTCACCCCCTGTATTATCTATGCTGATGCCCTTTATATCATCGGGATTTTCCGGCGTTTTATTAAGATAATACTCCACTATTTTAGGGTCTACTTCTTCGTACACTTTATATCTGTTTTGAGATTTATCCGAAGATTTATCATTCCATCCACTGGCAGGGTTAAGTTTCAAACCAGTAATATTAAACGGCGATTCGGAAACAGCTTCACTTCCTTTTATTTCATATGTTCCATCCTCATTCTGGATAACGATTGACTTATATCCTAAAAGAGAATCCTCTTTTCCAGAATCTTCCGTCTCTGATTTTTTACTGCACAGACCGGCATTCTTTATACTTCCTGTAAATATTGGACTTTTCTCAAGATCTTCGGATGCTTTATTGAAATCATCCTGTGCTTTCTGTCTGGCTGCTGCCTTCTCCTCATATTGGGTTTTTGCCTCTTGATACTTCTCCTCAGTAAAGTTCCCTTCTCCCACAAAATCGGTGTTTCCGAGTGCCACATACCAAAGACATGCAAATCCTTTTTTGACATTATTATTCCCGGTCACTTTTGAAATCATAATTTCTATTGAAGAAACTTCTTTTTCTTTAGTCAGCAAATCGGAAAGGTCCACTTCTTTGTTGGGATCGTAGAAATCTCCAAGGCTTATTCTGTCACTATCTGAATCTCCGGAAAAGGTCCCGTCTTTGTAATTAATTTTTACCTTGTAAGAATACTGGCGTACTTCTGCTTTGGCGCTATTATAGTCGTCCTCTAAACTACTGCTTCCTGCCCACAGGATTTTCAGACTGTCTATTTTTTCCGCACCAGATTCAGGCGGTGACAGTTTTATCAAAAATCCATTTCCTCCGGATCTATTATCTAAGATATATCTTTTTCTGTCCTGCCCGCTGACGTCCTTACTTAAATTATTAAATATATACGTCCCATTTTCCTCCAGTACCTTTTTCCCGTCCAGCGTTGTGGATTGAACCGTCCAGTCCTTCAGATACTCCTGCATTCTACCCCATTCATCTTTTGCATCCTGTTCTTCCTTCTGACACTCTTCCAGTTTTGTTTTAGCAGAGATATATCCTTTCAGACTCTCAAGATAGCTATCCACTGTTGAAGTAAAGCCATTTTCGCTTGTATCTCCTTGGGATGCACTTACTGCGTAAACACAGATATAATTTTTCTCAGTGCCCTCAGCATTAAAAACCCCCTCTTTTATTGTACCATCCATAATTCTTGTAAATTCAAATCTAATATTTTTTATGATGGTATTTCCATCTAAGTTTGTGCTCCAGTAGGATGCATTTGGTTTATTCTGTCCATAAGCGATGAACTCGCAGCCGTTATTCTCTCCTGCGATCCATTTACCATCCTGCCCCAAATAGTAAGCCCCATTATTACAGGATATTTTAAATTTATATTGTCTGACTATATTGGGGTTTGCATTCGTATCATCATTAGCCCAATATACTCCAAAATTAGTCAAAGGATATCCCTTGTAGAAATTAAATGTTAACTTATTATTATTCACTTTACTAAATTTAAATCTTCTTTGACCAGCAGCCTCTCCGTCCATCTCTTTCCAAAGATTATCTGACGGATAGTTATTGATTGCAGAATTTGACGATACCTCGCTGATGTACACCGTCTTATCATCTACTGGCGGTGGTTCCAGTTCACCTGTTCCGAGATAGTAAGAGTCCGTAATATTTCCTGATGAACTATTTGCCACATTCTTGGAATCACCTATACTGATGCAGTCAAACATAGAAGTATACTTCTTATTTACAATTCCCGCCATTTTTGTGTTGGTGTTTCCATTGTTTCCATAATTTCTGCATCGGTAAAAACTGGCATCCTGCTTATCTCCGTTCCCGAGTATTCCTCCTGCCGTACCACCTGTTATACACCCTTCATTCACGCAGTCTGTATAGATTCCTTTGATATTTCCTGCTGTATCATGGGCATACCCCACTATTCCACCGGCATTACTTCCGGCACTGATATTTCCATAATTTTTGCAGGAATCAAACACCACGGCTGCACCTTGGTCCGTCTGATAAAATGTTGCAATGATACCCGCCGCTGCAGAGCCATTAGACTGGATATTACCATAGTTGGTACAGTTGGACATAGCGATTCCCTTATACTTTAACCGGCCGATTCCTCCTGCACTCAGCTTACCGCTTATATTTCCATAGTTGTAAAAATCGCTGACAGTCATAGAACTGCTGTCTTTATTTTCCAAACGCCCTATCAGCCCCCCTGCTGTAACATTCTCTGAATTTCCTCCTGCCACTACTACCGCATAATTGGCCACATGTTGCATACTGACACCGGAGGCACTGTACCCGATAATACCGCCGACTCCGAAATCATTGGAGTACGCTGTCGTTTTCACACTCCAGTTTTCTCCTGTAGACAGTATATCCTTCTCACTGCTTCCCGTAGCTGCCGCGCCGCTGGTCTGGTATCCCACAATGCCGCCGGTGTGGCCGCTTCGGTTATTTATCTGCACATTCTTCGTTGAATTGGAGTAATTATCACAGTCTGCCACATACCCGTCATTCCAACCTGCAATCCCTCCTGCATAGCCGACGCCGCTTTTTTTTGCGTCTTTATCCGTCTCAATCAGGGTATTATCACGGAATCCAACATAGGAATTGCTGATACTTCCGCCTGCGTTATTTCTTCCGGCAATACCTCCCAGATTTACAATATTATCTGCTGAGCCATTGGTAAGAAGATTTCCGCTGTAGGCACATTTTGATATACTGCTGTTATTTACACCTGCTATACCTCCATATCCAGTGTCAGTTGTTCCCAGGTCTCCTGTTATATCTGCAGAAATATTACAACGATTTATACTGCCATCATTTACTCCTGCAGCACCGCCAATATTAGCATAGTTTGCATTTGTTCCTGCAAAACTAATCTTTGTATCACGGACCACTGCCGAATTACTTTCAATATCTTTGATGCCCGAATTTGCAATTGTTCCTAAATTACTTCCGGCAATACCGCCTATGCTGCTTCCTGAGGTGTAGGTTCTCACTTCACATAAGACCACGGCGTCTTCTGTCAGCAATATATCACCATAGTTAATTCCGGTCACCGCACCCACATCACTGACTTTGCTGTTTACCGTATTGGATATTATAACGGGCATTCCCTGTTTTCCGGTAATCTTGCATGCGGATATGGTACCCTTATTAATACCTGAAATTCCTCCGGCACATTTCATACCTTCAAAAATAAGCGTTTCATTCCCTGCCAGTACAAAAGAATCCTCTATAATACCGCTGTTTTCTCCTGTGATTCCTCCGCACATGCCATTTGCTGCAGAAACAGTTCCTGTATTTGAACAGTTCTTAATATCTGAATAATTTACAGACACAATTCCACCTGCATCACCTTCACTTGCTGCAGAAATATTCCCGGCGTTCCAGCAATTGTCAATCCCGCCTGAAGTTATCCCAACTATCCCCCCGGCATTTCCGTTCCCGGCAACTACAATAGCAGCATTTTTCACATTCTGTATAACCTGATTTTCACTTACACTCTCCCCCACAAATCCGCCTGCCATTTTATCGCCTATTATACTGCCTGTAAATGTGAAGAATTCAAAATCTTCACTATCATTAACATTCCTTTTATTTTGAATTTGACCGGCGTTATAACCAGTAATACCACCGACGTAAGTTCCGCCAGCTTTGATTTCCGCGTTTGCAGTTGCCATACTCGTATCAGATACGGAATCACCGTCTTGTATGAGTATTATGCTCCCTTCTGCACTGTTTGCCCCTGCAATTCCCCCTACATAAGAACCGGATGCATTAACGATTCCACCGAATAACCAGGTGCCGCTTATGGTTCCGTAATTTTGGGCAGCTATTCCCCCTACATAATCATTTCCGGTTATGGTTTTGTTTGTAAAAGAACAGTTTTTTATTTCTCCCTTATTAAACCCTGTAATTCCACCCACATAGCTGCGCCCTGCAGTTCCGATACTGGATACACTGCAGTTCTTGATCAGACCTTCGTTGACTTCACAAATGCCGCCCAGATAAGTGCCCTGGGTCACAACATCTCCCACATCCATGTTTCGGCAATTATCAATCTCGACCCATATTCCGGATCTGCCGATCACACCGCCGGCATAGGAATATAAGAAACCATACTGATCCTCATTCTGGGATTCTTTATCATTTTCAATAGCACTTAATGCTGTTATAGGCGTTTTATTCACAACATTCTTTATGGTCAGTGAGGTATACGGTGAATTATAGCCTATGACGCCGCCCACGTAGATGTCCCCTGTCAGACTGCCGAAACGCATGGACTGTTCCGTTTCATGTTCCTGGATTCCCTTTATAGTCAACGTACCTTCACTCTTATTTCCTTCAGGGTCATAATCACTATCATCTATATATTTAACATTTTCACTGAGACTTTTTTCCTCTGAAACTGCTTCCGTAATCAGGGAAGATAAATTTGTAATAAAAGACTTTGCGTCAACATCTAAATCAGGTAAAATTCTATTATATCCAATAAAACCACCGGTAAATGCTGTTGCATACACCTTACCCAGGAAATTATCTGTTGTAAACTCTGTGCTGATCCGGTCATCTGTAGAAATAATATTCCCTCCAATGGTACCGCTGACACAATAGCCGCCGGTCACCTCATTGGGATTGGATTTCAACGTTTTATTTCTGAGCAGTTCAACAGAAGAATTAAATCCGGCATATCCTCCGACAAAGACACCCGTACCCTTGATAAATCCGCCTTCCAGTTCATAATTTTCCACAGACGCGTCCACGTCATTGTAACCCACGATTCCGCCCACGTAATTCCTGCCTGTTATGTAGCATACCATACGAATAGTTGTATTCAGATAATCGGAAACGGTACCTGATGTTATCTTACCGTTATTATATCCCGCAATGCCGCCTACATAATCTCCCTTCAGACTGGCCGCATCTGTAATATTCCTTGCGGTATCATCAGCAGCTACCTCACTGCTGCAGTTCTCCACAATACCTGTGTTCAGTCCCGTAATACCTCCCACGTAGTTCCCATACCCTGCAACAATACCTTCATTTATCCAGTTCGCTACAATCTTTTCCTCGTTTCGAGTATAATCCGGATTTGCTACATGAAACTCGTTATCTTCCCCGCTTCGTGCCGCGTTGATTCCGCAGATTCCTCCCACATAATCACAGCCGATCACATTCGCTTCGTTTGTGTTCTTTTCCCCCCAGTTACTTTCATCCTTACCATCCAGGTTTGCCTCTGCAAGGCTCTCATTGAACCCTACAATTCCCCCCACATACTGATAACCAAATATATAACCTTCTTTGTTTTTTTCCTGTTCCGTGTTACAATTGATGATCTTACTGTTTTCATTATATCCTGCAATGCCGCCCACATAGACGCCATTGAGCTTTTCCAGAAGCTTTTCATCTGCTGCAAAAAGCTCTTCCATGTCTTCTTGTAAATATTGAGGAGAACTGACACAGTTGCTTACCTGCAGATTATCGGCCTTATTCGTTTTGTTGCTGCATAATCCCACGATTCCTCCGATATATTTCGCCTGAGAAAGCATTTCCTGCATTTTCTTTTTATCCTGGTTTTTCTCAAGGTTAACAGGCGCAGCTTCCACTGCACCATAATTTTTGCACCATTCTATAAGAGCAGTCTTATCGTCCTTCTCCACTTTCAACTGCCCGATTATACCGCCTACATAAGTTACACCTCTGACAGATGCGCGATTTACCAGATTTTTATACTGCATCTGCAAAGACCCTGTATCTTTTCCTGCGATGCCTCCTACATCTGTTTTGCCCACTACAGTGCTTGGCATATTTTTTGCATCCGAATTGGCAACCGTTAAATCCACAAGAGTGCCTTTGTTTTCTCCGCAGAAAGCACCGACAGAAGCA
>ERZ507674.8-NODE-8-length-77019-cov-6.10871_pt1 | contig 77019 bp, 64 predicted proteins | sample MGYA00513110_ERZ507674 | MGnify/ENA metagenome assembly ERZ507674
GGAAACGCTGCAGGGCATCAGGACAGCACAGAGTACCGCCATGGAGCAGTTCTTTTAATGTCTGGGCGGCAGATGCATGGCTTCTGATACCGGGTGAGGCGGACCTGAGCCTGTTCATAAGGGCAAGCAGTTCATCCTTATCGAGAGCAGGTTTTAAAAGATAGTCGGCAACTCCGAGTTTAAACAGGGATTTCACATACTCGAAGTCATCGTAGCTGCTCAGAACGATAATATGTATCCATGGATATTGTTCTTTCAGCTTCTTTGTGAATTCAATTCCGTCCATGACAGACATGATGATATCTGTCAAAATGATGTCGGGCTGTATTTCCTCTATCATGTGCAGGGCCTCCAGACCGTTGGAGGCTTCGCCGGCGATGGTAAATCCATTTTCTTCCCAGTTGCAAAGGTATTTAATTCCATTTCTCAATAGCAGTTCATCGTCGATGATCAATATTTTAGTCAGATGCTGTTCCATTTCCAGTTTCCTCCCTTTAAAGCAGTGACCAAACGGCAGTTTATATACAGTGGGTTGTACCGGGTTCAATCAGAGGCAGTTTTATAGTAATCTGTGTGCCATAGCCTTCCAGGCTGGCGATATGCAGGCCATAGGCAGCGCCGTAAATCAGTTTTATTCTGTCATTTACATTCTTTACACCGATGCCTGTGAACCCTTTATTACGGATTAGGGCTGCATCATCGGATAGTATGGTAGCAAGGATATGGGAGGGGATACCCTGTCCGTTATCGATGACCTCTATGATCAGTGTGTCCTCCATCTTGGCTGCATAGATACTGATATCCCCCAGCGGATTATTATCGGTGAATCCGTGGAAAATAGCATTTTCGGCCAGGGGCTGCAGGAATAATTTGGGGACCAGGAAGTTACGGCAGTCTTCAGATATCTGAAGCATCAGCCGTATGCCGTTTCCGTATCGGAGCTGCTGTATCTTGAAGTAGCTCTCCAACAGGGCACATTCCTCCTCCAGCGGTATCGTCTCTCTGGTATCTCCAATGGTTTTTCTGAGAATATCTATGAGGGCAGTGATACCGCTTATGACATCCTGGCTGCGGCCGGCTGCTGACAGATACTTTATGGAGGCCAGAGTGTTATAAATGAAGTGAGGATTGATCTGGCTCTGGAGGGCATTCTGTTCCGCCAGTCTTCTGGCGTTCTGTTCCCGGGCCAGATTATCCAGATATGTGTCCAGTTCCAGGAACATCTTGTCAAATGCGGCACCAAGCTGTTCCGCTTCCAGACATCCGCCGCAGTTTACAGCAGCAGGTCGTTTTGAGGCTCTGTCCCAGTCAATGTTGTACATGGCCATTGTCAGATTCTGTATGGGCCGGGTGATACGCCGCACGGCAAAGACTAAAAAGAGCAGTGCCGCAGCCAGAATCAGTCCGGTAATGCAGACAACGATCAAGGTGTTGGAAAATACTTTTGATGTTATAGTGGAATAGTCTGTGAGCTGCACGATCCTGACATCGAAAAAAGCATTTTCAGCGGAGACAGGAATGTATTTCTTGTCTTGATAATCCACTGCAATGCCGGCTGTTTTTGAACCGGAGATGTCAAGGAGTTCTCTGTCCGTCCTTCCAATCTGTCTGGGGTCGGAGTCGGACAGGATCAGTCCGTCATGCGTCATCACAGAAAAGCGGTTGTCATCCTGCCTTAGATTGAAATATAAGCTGGAAAAACAGGATTCATCAATGGCAATCAGGATATATCCATAGGGAGACTGGGAATACGGATCAAAAAGGGAGCAGGCGGTAAACGTATAATACTTATCCCGGGTCTCTCTGGTGATGCCCCTGTGATAGTAGTCTATTCCCATTCTTTTAGGATTCTTCTGTACCTTCTGCATGAAATCTTCATCTATAATACCAGTATCCTCCAGGGCCACGGTTTCATTATATGTAGTGTAAGTACAGTTGTTTTTTCCGTATAGGATGATATTTACATTGGAATAGCTGAAGAAACCGTTATAACTCTGCAGATAGGTATTGACATATCTTTGCATTTGATAGTAACAGAAAGTATCTTCCGGTGTCTCCTCGAGATAGGATTTTATCGTGCTGTCGGAAGAGAGCTGTACCATGATATATATGAGCTGCTGATAAAAGGTAATAAAACCCTCATTCAGCTGCTGGACAGAATGCTGGCTTGAAAGCGTGATCAGTTCAGACGTATTCTTCCGGTATTGATAGGAAATGATGGAGGTGGTGAACAGAAAGAAGAGAAGAAAAGCAATGATTACAATACATAGAATTTGTGAAGAAATCCGGCGGCTGTTTTTCATTTTTCTCCCCCTTTCGACAAAATACGACTTTTCAGGAACCGAATTCATTATATAATATAAATATACGAAAATCAAATGAAAATAGCTGTTAAATTGTGTAAAATGCACAAAACCAAAAAAATTATAAATGAACCTGAAGATTTTACCGAAACAGTTGTTTCTGTGTAGGAAAAAACGGCACAATCAAAAAATAAGAATAAATCTGCCGAAAAAATTCACGTGATTCCCGTATCACATCTGGTAAGATATTATCATCAAGTTGATGAAAAGGAGCGTAAGTTATGAAAGGAAAAAGAACAATAAGCGTTGCTATGGCAGCAATCGTCGTATCCGGACTTCTGAGCTCGTGCGGACAGAGCCAGGAGGAAAAGACGGGAGATGAGAAAGAACAGGTTACACTGCAGTATTGGTATCAGGGTACAGACCAGCTGAGCACAGAATTTGCCCAGCGTTGTGTGGAATCTTTTAACGAAAAATATCCGGATATCAAGGTGGAGGCCACGGGGATGTCTACCACTATTTCAGACCAGGAGACAAAGCTGAATGCAGCGACGCTCAGTGACACCTATCCTGACGTGATAGCAGTGGTCCTGGCGGAGGTGGGATCAAGAGGGTCTCTTGGAGACTTTGAGCCGTTGGAGCCATATATAGAAAAATGGAAAGAAAAAGAGGATTTGTTCGACAGTGCATACGAGATGGGGAAATACCAGGGGACTCAGGTGGCACTGGGTGTGCTGCCGAATCCGCAGATCTATACTTACCGCAAAGATGTCTTTAAGGAGGCAGGTCTGGACCCGGAAGATCCGCCGTCAACCTGGGCAGAACTGAAGGACACTGCGGAAAAGCTGACAAAACGCGAAGGGGATAAGGTTGTATTCGCGGGGCTGGACATCCCATCCATAGACAGTTCTCTTGTATTCACAGAACCTTATATGCGTACCGCAGGCTCCAAGGTGGTGGATGAGGAAAAGGGGGAGCCGGCATTTACAGATGAGGCGGCTGTGGAAGCTCTGAATTTCCTTGGGGAAATGGCACAGATGAACATCTCTATACCACACGACCAGCAGAAAGGGGAGGAGCATCCTTTTGTAAACGGAAACGCAGCGATCAGTAATCTCTCCACTGCCAATATCCAGGCATTCCGTGCAAATTATCCTGACGCGGAACTGGGATACCTGCCGATTCTGAAAAAGGATGAGAATTCCGGTGACGGCGTCTGTTTCTGCGGATATCAGCTCATAGCCATGAGCGGAAGTTCCAAGCATAAAGATGAGGCATGGCTATTTATGGAGCATATGATGTCAAATGATGTAGTGTGGGACAGGACCGAGACATTCAATACTCCTATTGTCAAGAAATCCCTGGAGGACAAATATATGGAATCCGGTGATAAGGAGCTGAAGAGCGCTATTTTGAATTATGTGGAGAACGGAAAGGGAAAGGCAACGGTACCGTGGGTAAGCGAGCTGAACAAATACGTATCTGTGGCATATGAGGAAGTCATCAACGGAAAGAAGACAGCACAGGAAGCACTCAATGACGCAAATGATCTGCTTACGAAAGAGATATCAAAATAAATCATGTGAAACGGGCTGCGGATGCTTGTCCGCAGTCTATTTTTACGCTTTTTTGGCTGGGAGGACGGATTATGAGGAGGACAAAGAGGATTGGTGATGACCGCTGCGGATATGTGTTCATTGCACCTTATTATATATTTTTTGTGATGTTCGTGCTGTTTCCGATTTTGGTGAATATCGGGCTTAGTTTTACGGATTTTAATCTTAAATCCATCTCTTTTGTGGGGGTGGAGAATTATGTGACTATGATATCAGACAGTTTATTTTGGATTTCAGTGAAGAATACGCTGATATATGTGGTGTTTACTGTGTTTTTTACCATGGTACTGGGGCTTCTGCTGGCACTTGCGCTGAGAAGTGCGGCGCTGTGGGGGACAAAGTTCTTCAGAGGGATCATATATATGCCATATGTGACATCCATGGTGGCTATGTCCATGGTCTGGCTGTGGATGTATGACCCGACCCACGGAGTCATCAATGTACTGACAGAGATGCTGGGAATTTCGGCACAGCAGTGGCTGTATGACGAAAAGCTGGCTCTCGGTGCTGTGATCGTCATGGGCATCTGGAAGGGGATTGGTTATTACATGACCTTATTCCTGGCAGGGCTGAATAATATCCCGGCGTATTTATATGAAGCTGCCAAGATAGATGGGGCCAATGCCATTCAGTGTTTTAAGCATATCACACTGCCGATGCTGAAACCTGTGACCTTTTTTATAATGATCACAGGAGTGATCAGTGCCTTTAATGTATTTGAGCAGGTGAATGTAATGACATCAGGAGGCCCTATGAACTCAACGACGACAATTGTGCATCAGATTTATATAAGGGCATTTACAGAATATAAGATGGGTTATGGAGCTGCTGAGGCGGTATTTTTACTGCTGATCGTGTTTGTATTCACAATACTGAATTTTAAATACGGCAACCAGGGCCAGGATCTGGATATTTGACAGGAGGGTGGTAAATGAAAAAAAGTAGAGTGAGACAGGGGCTGCTGCTCCTGCTAATGGTATTTTTCTGTACAGTCATCATGCTGCCGTTTTTGATCATGTTTTTTACTTCCCTGAAGACCTCCTCGGAGATTGCAGCTCCTGTATTCCGTCTGCTGCCCGAGAAATGGCTGTTCTCCAATTATGCAGACGCCATGAAGTCGTCGGATTGGGGAAGATTCTTCTATAACACATTTTTTGTCACTGTAGTGGCAACGGGCATCAGCCTTGTCATCAATTCTATGGCGGGTTATGCTTTTGCCAGATTAAATTTTAAGGGCAGGGATATGCTTTTTATGCTGGCACTTGTGGGAATGATGATTCCGCAGCAGGTTACAATGCTTCCGAATTTTGTAGCTATGAAATACTTTCCGCTGGCAGGCGGCAACAATATCCTGGGGCAGGGAGGAACAGGACTCATCAATACATATGCGGGAGTGGTCGCCCCGTATATTGCTGGGGCTTTCGGTGTGTTCCTGTTCCGTCAGTTCTTCCTCAATTTTCCAAAGGCGCTCGATGAAGCGGCAAAGATAGACGGACTGACCAGATTCGGTACTTTTGTCAGAGTCTATATTCCACTCAGCAAGGCGATATTTGCCACATTGATCGTTTTTAAGACCACGAGTACATGGAATGAATATACATGGCCGCTGATCATAACAGCTAAAAAGGATATGTGGACAGTCCAGCTTGCGCTCAGCGTGTTCAAGGAGGAATTTGTGACCCAGTGGAATTATCTGATGGCAGCTACGACACTTATCATGCTGCCGCTTCTGGTGCTCTATATCTTTATGCAGAAATATTTTGTGGAGGGCATCGTGACCACAGGAATCAAAGGATAGGAGGAAAAGGATTTGAGGACAGTTCTTGTTTTGATGGATACACTGAACAGGCGGTATCTGAAGACTTACGATGAAAATGCGGTGGGAATCACACCGAATATAGACAGATTCTCCCGAGACTGCGTGATATATGACAGCCATTATATCGGTTCCGCACCGTGTATGCCGGCAAGGCGTGATATTTTTACAGGCAGAATGCAGTTTCTGGAGAGAGGATGGGGAGGTATTGAACCTTTTGATATCACGCTTCCCCAGGTCCTCAGGGAGAATGGTGTCTACACACATATTACAACAGACCATACTCACTATTTTGAGATAGGGGGAGAAAATTATTGTGATCTGTTCAACACATGGGACTATCACAGAGGTCAGGAGTTTGATGCCTGGGTATCCAGTGTCAGGCAGCCGTGGGTGGACCCGGAGGGATATGGGAGGAAATCGCCGCAGTATCTGTTGAACCGGAGTCGTTTCCTGACAGAGGAAGAATTTCCTACGCCCAAGACTTTCCGGTCAGCTTGTGATTGGGCGGAGGACAACAGGGGGTGTGATGACTTCTTTTTGATGGTGGAAAGCTTTGACCCACATGAACCCTTTGACTGTCCGGAAGAATATCTCAGGATGTACCACGATACTTATGAGGGCAGGGAGTTTAACTGGTCTTCCTATGCGCCGGTTACAGAACCGCCTGATGCTGTAGCGCATCTTGAAAAATGTTACCTTGCTACACTTACCATGACGGACAGATGGTTTGGCAGATTCATAGACTCTCTGAAGAAAAATGGCCTGTATGAAGATACTCTGATCATACTCACCACGGACCATGGGCATATGCTTGGGGAACACGGATTTACAGGAAAAAATTTTATGCATGCTTATAATGAGATGGCCCATATTCCTCTGATGATGAAGAGGCCCGGAAAAGAGAACAGGGGGAAAAGGGTGACACAGCTGACACAAAATATAGACTTGATGCCAACAATTTTAGAACATCACAACTGCAGGATACCTGAACGGGTAAAAGGCATTTCCCTGGTAAAAACTATGGATGGCAGAGCAGAAGCCAGAGAACAGGTGATATATGGATGGTTCGGACGTGCGGTAAACGTCTGTGACGGAAAATATGTATATTTCCGGGCACCTAAGAGCTTGGAGAACCAGCCTCTTCACCAGTATTGCGGAATTCCAAGTACGGTATGGCGTTATTTTGGGGAGGAGTATGCGGAAGAGATTGAGATGGGGAGATATCTCTCATATACAAGATATCCGGTCTATAAGATACCAATCAAGAAACCGGAGGATTATTCGGGAGATATCGCATTTGTTTCAGAATCGCAGCTATTTGACCAGGAGGAGGACTACTATCAAATGCATCCTTTGAAGGATGAAAAACTGGAGATGATAATGTGCAAAAAATTGGTGAGAGGAATGAAGGAGGCTGAGGCACCGCAGGAGCAGTATATCCGTTTAGGGGTGGACTCCCTATAAAAAAATCACACATTTTTGTGAGAATATGATAGAATCATCCTAACAAAAGCCAGGCTGCTATCCGGTTATAAAATTCTACAGCAAAAAGGCATGTGCACAGACTGCATTTTATGTGGTCTGTGCACATCTGTCTTGCAATTGCCTTGAAATCTCAGGGCAGCATCCGGCGGGGCAGCCAAAGGCTGAACAGTTATAAACTGTGTACAAAAAGATAAGGAGGATTCACATGAGAAGGAAAGACAGGGAGAAATCACGGGAATTTGCTTTGGAGGTAACAGACAAATGTGAATGGGCGGTATTATCCATGACAGATCAGGAGGGAATGCCCTATGCAGTTCCTGTGACCATTGTAAGAGACGGAGACTTCGTCTATTTCCATACGGCAAAGGCAGGTAAAAAAATAGATATTTTAAACAGGCATCCGCAGGTATGCCTTGTCTGTGTAGGTGATACGGAAAGGCAGACGGACAGCTTTACCACATTGTATGAATCGGCAGTCATAAACGGAACCATCTGTGAGGTGACGGAGGATGAAGAAAAAATCCATGCACTCAGAATCCTCTGTGAACGGCATACGCCTGCAAATATGGGACAATTTGACAAGGAAGTGGCGAGGAGCCTTAAGATAACGGGAGTATGGAAGATTCATATAGAAGAAATAACCGGGAAGGCCAAGTGAGACAGCACTGTTTCCGGCATAATCCTTCCCTGTTTCCAGCAGAGTAGGCTGAAGTCCGTTAAGGGTTCAAAGTATGTGCAGCAGATTATGTAACCGCCGTTTGGGAACAGGCGTCAGCCTTCAGAAATACCGCATAAAACCGGGATACCGCATAGAAAAGTGTGGTTTCCCGGTTTTTTTCGGTGCTTATTGTGCGCTGAAAAGATATAACCATAAGTTATGGCAGATATGAAAAATGAAACAAAGGGGTTGTAAAAAAGGGAATATAATGTTATATTTTTATACAAATTTTATAATTACTTTATAAAGTTAATAGGATATTACTTTAAATCGTATACTGATTTCATGTGGAGAATAAAATGAATGGACAGATGGTACTTGATAAAATAATGGATACTTACCGGCCGAATTTTGATGTGGAGGAGCCGTATGAGTTTCACGGTGAAGTCTATGATGCCTATGCCGGGTTTAGCATGACCAGCGCCAAATATGTGCTGGTGAAACGCGCGGAGCTGTGGCGTGCCCACTGCTTTGAACACGCATTTTTTCAGTGCAGGGAGGAGATACACGCTGGAGATCTTCTGCGTTTCCAGGAGCAGCTCCTGGAGCATATGGAGCCGGAGCTGGTCAGGGGGGGGGAGGCAGAGCCTGTTAAGGACCACATGTATACATATCTGACAGGTGTGTTCGTCTCAGAAAAAGCGGTATCTCCTGAGACATTACAGACACTGAAAAAATTAAAGTTCCGGAAAAACTATCGTTTTGCCGTGAGAGGGTTCTCAGAGGAGCGGCTTGTGCTTCTTGATATGGAAAACAGGAGGATATACGGTAATCCTGCGGCAAAGGATTTGATTAAAGGATATAAAAAGATGGTAACTTTTCAGTACCCTCACAGTTAGGAGCAAAATCCATGCAGAATCGCCTTTGGTGATAGGAATTTTGCCCGCTGCTGAACTTTTTCTTACGGCCAGTGCAGTAAATGCGCAGGCCTGCTGAATAGGTACAAAAGATGTTGCTATTTTTTTCATTATCAAATATTCATCAAAAAAGAGGAGGCAAAGAGTTATGAGTGGAGTAATCATTCTGGGTGCGGCAATTGTGATTTTTCTGATTGCCTATGTGACCTACGGTTCCTGGCTGGCAAAGCAGTGGGGCGTGGATCCGAAACGGGAGACACCGGCCCACACAGAGGAGGACGGCGTGGACTTTGTTCCCGCAAAAGCGCCTGTGCTGCTGGGCCATCATTTTTCATCGATTGCAGGGGCAGGTCCTATTAACGGGCCCATTCAGGCAGCTATTTTTGGCTGGGTGCCTGTGCTTCTGTGGATTGTTATCGGCGGTATTTTCTTTGGAGCAGTGCAGGACTTTTCCGCATTGTTTGCATCCATCCGCCACAAAGGAAAATCCCTGGGAGAGGTGATAGAGGAAAATATTTCTTACAAGTCCAAAGTCTGCTTTACTGTGTTTGCCTGGCTGGTGCTGATACTGGTCGTTGCGGCGTTTGCGGATATTGTGGCAGGAACATTTGCCGGATTTACAGCAAATACGGACGGGGAGATGGTGAAGAATGCAGCTAACGGTTCTGTTGCGATGGCATCCATGCTGTTCATTCCTCTGGCTGTGGGATTCGGATTCCTGAACCGGAAGAATGTAAATCTGGGTGTCTCCACAATTGTGGGTGTCCTTCTTCTGGCGCTGTGCATCTTTGTGGGATTGAAAAGCCCAATCTACTTTTCCAAGACAGCATGGCTCGTGGTCATCTTTATTTACATATTTATCGCTTCAGTGGCACCTGTGTGGATTTTGCTGCAGCCTCGCGATTATCTGAACAGTTTTCTGCTGTACTTTATGATGATCGCCGCTGCCATTGGTATTTTCTTCACCAATCCGAATGTACAGCTCAAGGCATTTACCGGATGGAATATCGGAGGACAGACCTTGTTCCCCTTCCTGTTTATCACAGTTGCCTGCGGTGCAGTGTCAGGGTTCCACAGCCTGATTGGTTCCGGCACCACATCAAAACAGCTCAACAGTGAGAAGGATGCCAAAATGATCGGATATGGCTCCATGCTGATCGAGTGTGTCCTCGCTGTAATTGCTTTAATTGCAGTGGGCTATCTGACTTCCGACGGTGCCTATGCGGAGATTGGCACGCCGCCTGTTGTCTTTGCGACAGCAATCAGTACCTTTTTCGCAAACATGGGAATGGGGGATATGGCTGTGACTACCATGAAGACGATCATTCTTCTGGCGATCTCCGCATTTGCCCTCACATCCCTGGATACGGCAACACGTCTGGGTCGTTTCCTGTTCCAGGAGCTGTTTGCTTCAAAGAAGAACGGGGAGAAGAATATTCTCAGCAATATGTATGTGGCGACTGTTATCACAATTGCCTGCGCAGCCCTTCTGACGATCGCGGGATATCAGAAGATATGGGCATTGTTCGGAGCCTGCAATCAGCTTGTATCTGTGCCCGCATTCCTGGCTGTGTCATGCTGGTTAAAGAGAATCGGGAAGAACAACAGGATGTTCTACTTCCCCATGTTCTTTATGCTGGCAGCTACCCTGAGCACGCTGGTACTCACATTTAAGAATAATGTGCTGAAACTGGCAGGCGGAACAGGGCAGGCGCTGGTGGAAGGCCTGCAATGTGTGCTGATTGTGCCCATTGTGGTTCTGGCAGTGATTATGGCTATTGATGGAATCAGAACACTTTTTGGAAAGAGCGTTAAAACGGCATAAGAAATGGATGTAAAAAACCGGAAAACCATATGGAGAATGTGGTTTTCCGGTTTTTGTGTTCTGTTTATTTATCCAGGAGCATAATAGCTTCCTGATAATCAGCCTGTCTGTCCAGATACGGCAAGCCGCTGCTCTACAGGTTGGTTCAGTTTTGCTGCCAGTTGGTCATATTCCAGCCCTCCCGCAGGGGGGCTGCCCTGTCATACTGTTTTTTATCGTAGAGCAGATTTCCAAGGTAATATTTTGCCATCGGTGCAGAGTTCAGCATTTGAATGGCCGTCCCCAGAACACGAATCTCTTCGGTTTTGTTCGGAAAACAATAATCACAGGAGGCAGCTTTCGTATTTTCCGCGCATTAGCCGTTTCCATTCCTCAAGCGCCTTCCCGGTACCGACAGCAGCGGCTTTTAAGGTGCGGATCTAGGAATCAAAGGCCTTTTCATCCTGCCCGTCCGCCTCCAGAGCCAGGCAAAGGTTGAAATAATATTCTCCGGAATAGGGATTGGGATTTTTCATGGTCTGTTTGTCTACGGCAGCCTGGAAGTGGGCAATGTTCTCATGAATGTGGCCCTGCGGTAGAGAAGCAGGTTATAGCCGTTGTTCAGGTGGGTATCTGCAGCGTCACGCCGTAGTCCCTCCTGATAGTAATCCGCAGGGTCACAGGTGGCATGGCGGTATTACTCCAGATGAGAGGCGGCCAGATACAGTTCCTCCAGGGATTTCATGTCCTTTGACGCTTTCAGCGGCTCGGCTGGCTGGGGGAGGCATCAGTTCTTTCTGGTATATTTTGTACCCCACCAGTGTCTTCTGTGCTGGGGCCGGTTGAACTCGATCCCGCCGGAGATTCAGGGGCCTGTCAGCCCCGCAAGGGGGTAGAACTTTCCGGTGTTGCCTTGGTAGGCTCGTTTTTCAATGAAAAGAGGGCTTTTTTCGGGGGGATAGACTTTATTGGTGGGGATAACGCAGGGGGCTTCCCAGATTTTTACTTGTGATTTTTGTGACATATGTTTGACTTCTTTATTTTTGATAAGGCGGAGGGGCTGAAAGGTATCCGCCGTTCCATTTGTTCTGCCATTATTTTACTATCCTGCCTGTTGAATAGGAATATCATATTCTGGTTATTGATGGACAATATTACAGTGATATATGCGAGAAAGCAGTGATTTTGGGCTGTTAAGGATCATTTGGTGTATAGCTTTGGGGAATATTTAATATGTGAATATGGTATTGCAAAATGTATAGTTGCATTATATACTGATAATAACATAAAAATGTTTTCGTGTATTTTTATTGAATTTATAAAAAGTTCATTTGCCCTGTTACCCTCTTTGTGATATTCTGGAATCAACAAATCGCCGCGACAGGCAGCATGTATATTTATCTATTCCGGCCATTCGGCCAGTTGATTTCCGGAAAATGAAAATTATATAAGGAGGAAAAATGGGAGTAAAGGATGATAATATTACGCCGTATTTTGATAACCCCCAGGTGTTCTGTGATTTTATGAACGGTGCGGTTTTCGGAGGGAAACAGGTATTTAGGCCGGAATATGCAGAGCGGCTTCCGAGAGAAATGATTCATCAGCTTCCCTGGGAAGCCGATGGCAGATCCAATAAAAAAACCTTGATAAGAGATACGGTTAAACAGGCATATTTTCACACGATGTATGTGATTTTTATCTGTGAAAACCAGAGTGAGATACATTATGGGATGCCGGTGCGCATGCTTTTATATGATTCCGTTCAGTACGGAGACCAGATGAAGAAAATACAAAAAGAAAACAGGAAAGCGGGAAATCTGAAAACACCAGCGGAGTTTTTGTCAGGACTTCATAAAGGGGAACAGCTCATGCCGGTGGTAAGTATTGTTTTCTATTATGGGGACAGGCCCTGGGATGGTCCGCTCACAGTGGAGGAGATGATCCGGCTGCCGGATGGTGCGGCAGAGTTAAAGGAGTATTTCCCCCAATATAAAGTACATCTGATCGATCCCAGGAATATAGATCCGAGTAAATTTCCGGGTGATTGGAGATTGATATTGGAAACTTTAAAATGCGGAAACCATAAAAAAGATCTTCAAAGATATGTAGAAAACCATAGAAAGGAACTGGAGGAATTGTCTGCAGAGGCCAGCAGAGCGTTACTTACAATGCTGGGGCAGGATATTGATACAAATGAGGGGAAGGAGGGAACCACAGTGTGCAGGGCATTAGAAGAGTTAAAAGAGGAAGGAAAGACAGAAGGTAAGATAGAAGGAAAGAAGGAAGAGGAAGTCAATATCATTCGTAAAATGCTGAATAAAAGACTTACGGCAATAACGATCTGTCATTGGCTTGATGCGGAAGAGGGATTTGTAATGAGAATTGCAGAACTGCAGGAACGACATCCGGATTACAGCAATGCTCAGATTTTGGAAGAAATTTCCCACAAATCATAGCAAAAGGAGTGCGCTTCATTTGCTATAGAATGGAAGGCAGGGAGGACTGCCATCAGATGCAGAAAGGATCTGCCCTGTTACGAGATGAGAGGATATTATGTGGAATGGATGGATGCCGATAAAGAGGTGTGCGGCAGAAGCAATATTCCGGATCTGAAACCAGGAGATAAATGGATAATAGATGCAGACTGCAGCAGTGTTTCTGTTTACAGAGGAAATGGTGACAGGTGCGGTACTTATAAAATCAACTGATACAGCAAAAAGATATCTGCCCGGCCTCGCTGGCCGGGCAGATATCTATTTCCAGTTATTTTCAATTTCTTCCCGGATGATCTGAATATATCTCCGGGCTTTCTGTACATTATTGTCAATCGTATAGATATCCCTCTGCGTGATTTCCATCTTACAGCCCCTGGCGGCGGTAAGGCTTCTGCGGATATATTTGCGGAAAGCCTCCTCGTCCAGATCCCTGCCGCTGACACCGAGGAAGGTAGCTGCAGGTTTTCTGTGGTAGATGATACTGCTTCCCCGGAGGCGTTCGCCCATGAACTCTTCATTGCACCATGGGGAGATGGAAACTTTGCGGAGATTTTTGAATTTGCTGATGCAGTTATCCCAGACCCTGTCCACGGGTTCACAGCAGCCATAGGACAGAAGGCCGAACTGGGAACCGATTTTTTCGTAGCACGGGAAGATGATCTCCTCAAACATTTTAGGGGAGATACTCAGTGTCTCCTGGGAGTCCATGTAGCCCCATACATCGCGGCGTGTCAGGTATCTTCCGTCCACAGTGGGCGTGTCCGGCAGTTCATGGTTGAATGCGAAGGTTCCCTGTCCCACGCTTTCGTACTCTGTGGTGGGCAGGATCAGATGGTTTTCTTCCAGCATATCGTAGTATGCAAGCGTGTCATCAGCGGCCTGGTCCATGAGTTTTTTAAAGAGATCGGGATACTGTGCCAGATTCAGCATCATATTTTCCATTCCCATGAGATGGATGATCAACTGTGTGGGGACACTGTAGAGGCAGTCCATTTTCATTTTTACCGGCAGGATATCGCCAAACGTATCTGTGAGAAGCTGAAATTCCTGTTCGGTGCCCTCAATATCTACAGAAAATCTGCTGGGCTTGATTTTATGGAAGTCATCTTCCAGGTCTTCGATCACAGGCAGAAAACGCATGCTGACACCAGAGGTGTCTTCCTCCTCTCTGCCGGTTGCGAATTCTTTGTGCATGTCCAGGTCATACAGCTTGAATTCCGTATGGTATCCCATCTCAAAGCGGTCAGGCGTTACCCGGTCATCGTCAAAGAGCTCCTGGTTTACAAAGTTCTGGTACAGCTCAAACTCGGTTTTTCTGGCAAATTCTCCGGTACATTTTAAGCGTGGAGTGATGACCTCATCATTAAATCCCCATGACTCCAGAACAACCATGGGTGTTTCGCCCCGGAGGGCATTGTGGAGGTACCATTTTTCTTTCAGGATTTTGTTGCGCTCCTGACAGGCGAAATCCATCTGCTTTTTTGCTGTCTCCCGGAGGATCTTTCTGTCCTCGGCGCTTATTTCATATTTCATTTACATTCTCCTTTGCCTGGTGTATTCTTATAGTTATTCTATAAAAAACAAGGGAGAATTTCATCAGCGGCAGTTGACTTTCTATATAAAAAAATTGACATTTAGGAGGAGAAAGATGATAGAGAAAATATACTTCTGTGTTCCCACCACAGCGGCCTGCAGAGAAGTGCTGTATCCGCTGTGTCTGGGGGATTTTACATATGAAAGGGATTACCATATTGCCAGAAATGCATACGACAGCTACCTGTTTTTTTACGTGCGGGAGGGGAAAGGATATTTGGAATTTGACGGCAGGAAGTATCATTTAAGCAAGGGGCAGGCATGTCTGATAGACTGTTATCAGCCCCACGCCTACGGCTCGGACAGCGGATGGGAGATAGAGTGGATTCATTTTGACGGCAGATGCGCCGGAAGCTATTATGATATGATAGTAAAACAGAGCGGCAATGTTTTTTCGCTTACAGAAAGGCAGGCGGCGCAGGTGCTGCGGCCGCTCAGGTATATGCTGGAGCTTCTGGAAAGTAAGATAACCTACAAGGAAATATGGATGGCAAAATATATTACGGATATGCTGTCCTTTCTTTTGGGACTGCCTGATTATACTTTGCCGTATACAGAGTCAATGACCCCGTGTGAGCGGGCAGTATCCTATATACGGCAAAGATTCCGGTCCAATATTACGCTTCAAGAGCTGGCAGATCATGTATCCCTGGATGCCTCCTATTTTCTCAGACTGTTCAAACGGGAGACTGGTCTGACTCCCCATGCCTACCTTGTGTCAGTGCGTCTGCAGCAGGCCGGATATTATCTTAAGACAACGGACAGGCCCGTAAAGGAGATAGCATATGCCTGTGGGTTCCAGAGTGTGAACAGCTTTTGCATTGCTTTTAAGAAGAATAAGGGGATGACGCCTACGCAGTATAAGGAGAGGCAGTAGCGCTGTCTGTATAAAAAGAGATTGCAATGTTTGCGATATCCATGATAGACTGTTAATAAGGTTTAGCCATATACAGGGTTGCAGCCTCCCTAACTGAAAAGAAGGGAGGTGGTGTGAAAATGACAGTTTTTGAAGCTATATCATTAATGATATCTTTTGCTTTGTTTGTCGTAGCACTGCTTGCCTACATAGAGAGTAGAAACAAGCGAAAATAAAAAAGCCTACCCTGTTCCCCAAAACAAGGTAGGCGGAAGTCCATAAGGACTCCAATCATCCAATAAGGCTGCCATCTAAATGGATATGGCTAAACCTTTCTCTATACATAATATAGCATAGGTTATAAGAAAAAACAACGGAAAATCAATTGTTTTTCTTGGATTTAAAGATCCCGATAATCCATATTTATTTGAAATCTTATTACATGTCGTTTTTTTAACTCCCAAACAGACTGTCTCCATTTCTATATTCCGTAACATTACTTATAATAATACAAAAAAATCAAACACAGAGATATCAAAAATCAATAACAGATAAGTTCTTATCTTATTTTACAGGACCAAATCAGTGCTCATGGCTGCCGCTGTCTGTATTTTTATCCAGATAGGACTGCATTTCGTCAATTTCTTTTTCCTGCTGTGTGACAATATTGTCGGCAAACCGGGTCAGCTCCTCGTCATCCGTGTATTTAAGGATGATCTCTGCCATATCCACTGCCATCTGGTGATGCATGGACATGCCCTGGGCAAATGCTGCCTCCAGGTCAGTGGTCTCAGCTGCTGTGTGGGAACTGTGGTGTGTATCCATCATGGCGCGGTATTCTTCCAGATAGGCCTCCTCCTTGTCGGAATCAGGGCTTTCCGCTTTCTCAAAGCGTTCTATCATGGTGTTCATTTGATCAATCTCTTTATTCTGGGCACTTATAATGTTTTCTGCCAGGCCTTTGAACTCTCCGCCTTTTCCGGCGTATTCCAGATAACTTTTGGACATTTCCACGGCTGACTGGTGGTGGGGAATCATGCCGTGCAGAAAGTCAAGCTCAGCGCTGCCGGTGTTCCGGGCACTGTCCATTTCCTCCATCATCCTGCCCATGATGGCATTTTCCTCCTTCAGGTAATCTTCGATGTTGGATTTGCCGGAGCCGCATCCGGTCAGCAGAAGAAAGGCGGCAAGGGATATGGGGATAAGTTTACATAATTTCATTTCTGGCCTCCAATGGTTTGATTGATCGGAACTGTTCAGATGGCTGAAAAGTTACGATTTATTTTATAGTGTTGCCGGAAATGAGAAAAATAATGAATAGCATTTCACATTGACACCAGCCCGATTATCTGCAACAATCAATATAAGAATACAGGTCAAACCTGCTCATTACAGTTGTCTGAAATTACCACAGATAAAGGAGGGCAAACAATGCCGGAAAAGTATGAGGAATTAAAACAAAAAGCGCTTTCCTGCGGTTTTTCACACGTAGGAGATCTGGATGCATCCACAATCCAGGTGAGAAGTGAGGTCCGCAGCGCATGTGCGGAGAACAAATGTCAGCATTACAATAAGAACTGGGTCTGTCCTCCCGGATGCGGTACACTGGAAGAGTGCAGCGAGCAGATCCACAAATATGCGGGAGGACTGATCGTACAGACAACAGGGGAACTGGAGGACAGCTTTGATATAGAGGGAATGCAGGAGCTTGGAGAGCGCCACAAGGAGGCATTCCACAAGTTTGCTGCGATGGTCCGTGAGGAATATCCCGGTGCTCTTGTTCTGGGAGACGGGGCCTGTGAAAACTGTAAGGAGTGCACTTACCCCCATGCGCCGTGCCGGTTTCCGGAGCGCCAGTCATCCGCAATGGAGGCCTACGGCATGCTTGTCAGTGAGGTGTGCCAGAAAAATGATATTCTTTATTATTACGGTCCGGGGACACTGACACTGGTTGGATGTATATTAGTAGAATAGAGGAAAATTTATGAATAAAGCAATGCACCTGGTATTGAAAGCGCTGTCTGACCCTGAGACGAAACTGGACCTGCAGAAATCCAGACGGATCATGAATCTGAAGATCCTGGATCCCTTCAAGCCCTTTTACCGGACACTGGACACGAAGATCTACAATGAAGGAAGGGAAGTGCCTGTGCGCATCTATTTTCCCAATGAGGAATCCTACGACACCGTGGATATCGAAGCCTTCCAGGAAAAGAATAAATCCCTTGATACAGGCAAAATGTCAGACAATATCTATCCGGTCATCCTCTACATACACGGAGGCGGATTTGTGACAGAGAGCGTGGAATCTTATAACCGGGTGTGTTGGAACCTGGCGAAAAACACGGCCCATGTGGTAGTGTCTATAGACTATCCTCTGGCACCTGAGCATAGATTTCCCACCCAGATAGAGGACTGTTATGCTGCGGCAAAGGCTGTGTTTGGAGACAGGACGATTTTAAATGCGGAACCTGACCAGATCACCCTGATGGGGGACAGCGCCGGGGGGAATATTGTTGCGGCTGTCTGCCAGATGGCCAGGGACAGAGGGGAATTTATTCCGAAAAGACAGATATTGATCTATCCCTGTGTCAATAATGATTATAGTGAGGAAAATGCGTATCCGTCCGTTCTGGAAAACGGCAGGGATTATCTTCTGACCAGACAGAACATGGCAGATTATCTGGATTTTTACCAGAGCTGTGAAGCGGACAGGCAGAACCCTTATTTTGCGCCTCTTCTGGCTGAGGATTTTTCAAACCTTCCAAGAGCCCTGGTGATCACAGGGGAACTGGACCCGCTGCGGGATGAGGGGGAGGATTATGCACGGCGGATGAAGGCAGCAGGCGTGGATGTGACACTGCACCGGATCGCGGACGGTATCCATGGATTTTTCCTGTTGGAACCCGTGTATTCCGCTGTGCGGGAGACGTATGATTACATCAATGCATTTTTAAAAAGTTAGGTTATGGAAAGTGAAGTGAGAGAATGGCCCATTTCAGCAGAAAAAAGTGGAGAACCCTGGAGAATACAGCAAAGATATTTCCTGCTACCAGCGGGAAGAAGGATGAGCGCGTCTTCCGGCTTTCCTGTCAGCTCACCGAAGAGATCGACCAGGTAAAGCTGCAGAAAGCCCTTGATCTGTGTATGGAGGACTACAGCCTTTTTCTCTGTGTCCTTCGCTGCGGCATTTTCTGGAATTATCTGGAGGAGTCGGAGCTTAAGCCTGTTGTCAGGGAGGAATACCGCCCGCCCTGCAGCCAGATCTATGTGAGGGACCAGAAAAATCTTTTGTTTGAGGTCACGTATTATAAAAAACGCATAAATTTCGAGACATACCATGCCCTCACGGACGGCACCGGGGCCCTTCAGTTTCTCAGAACCCTTGTGTACTATTATCTGATGGAGGCATATCCGGATATGGTCACAGGCCCTGTCTCCCAGGTACAGGCAGATGCCACGGATGAGGAGATGGCAGAGGACAGCTTTGACAAATACTATTCCGACAAGGCGCTGGTGAAGGACATTCCGAAATACAAATCCCATCAGCTGAAATATCACCGCCTGGAATACGGCCAGATGAGACTTGTGGAGGGAATTGTGCCCACAGAAGCCCTGATCCGGGCTGCGCGCAGTTTTCAGACTACCATAACCGTATACCTTACCGCTGTTTTTCTCTGCGCGGTTGCCATGGATATGAGTCCGAGACAGAAAAAACGCCCGGTGGCGCTCATGATACCTGTGAATCTCAGGAGTTACTTTCCCTCCTCCTCTGTGCGGAACTTCTTTGGATGGATCGATATCGGATATAATTTTTCCGAACAGAGTGAAAAGCTGGAGGATGTCATTGCGTTCACCTCGGATTTTTTCAAAAGGGAGCTGACACCGGAGCGCATCGCAGCCCGGATGAACGGGTTTATGCGGATGGAGAAAAATCCTTTTATGCGCATTCTGCCCCTTCCCCTCAAGCTGTGGGGCATGCAGGCCGGAGCTGCCTTCTCCACCTCCGCGGACACAGCCGTTTTCTCCAATATCGGAAAAATACAGATGCCCCGGGAGTGTGAACCCTATATCGACTGGTTTGACTTTTACACCAGCACACCTAAAATGGAGCTGTGTATGTGTTCCTGGAAAGACAGGCTGACTGTCAGCTTTACATCCGGTTATGCCAATACAAGGATTGAACGGAATTTCTTCCGGATGCTGACCGGACAGGGTATCCCGGTGGAGATCATAGCACTTGGCGGGGAAAAAGGAGGGGATTGAGGATGCAGTATTGTAAACGTTGCAAAATTACAGTCAGGAATCCCCACAGAAAATGCCCTCTCTGCCAGGGGAATCTGGAGGGAATCCCGGAGGAAGAGAATCAGATGTTCCCGGATTTCACCAGGGAAAACTCCCGCATGGCCATGGGATTCCGCATATTTTCTTTTGTTTGCATTGCGGTATGTGTTGCTGCGGTTTCTGTGAACTGGACCATGGGTTTTCACAGTTTCTGGTCAGGCTATGTGCTGGCCGGTGTGGGCTGCATGTGGATCCTGTCAGCGGTTGCTATCGTAAAGCGCAGGAATCTGTTCAAGAATGCAGTCTGGGAGGCAGTGCTATTGTGGGCAGTCTTTTTGTTCTGGGATTTTATTACAGGGTGGAGAGGATGGTCTGTGGATTTCGGGATACCTATTGTGCTGCTGGCTGTCTATGTGATCTTGTGGGTGGTGGTGTTCGTGACCAGGGCGCCGGTCTCACATTATATGATTTACATGGTCATAGTGTCCGTGGGAAGTCTGATCCCCCTGATTCTTCTTCTGTGCGGCGCAGTCGGCGTGAGACTTCCGTCGGTGCTGTGTGTGGCAGGGGCGGTGCTCATGTTGTCCGCGCTGGCTATATTTAAGGGCAGGGCCCTGGGCGAGGAGCTGAGGAAAAAGACGCATTTGTAAAGGAAGGTAAGGAAATGGTATACGATATACTTGCAGTAAATCCGGGCTCCACATCTACGAAAATAGCTGTATTCAGAAACCGGCAGGAAATGTTCCGGGAAGACATTGAGCATGATTCTGCGTTTCTGGACAGCCATCCGGATATAGAAGAACAGTTCCCTTTTAGAAGAGATATGGTTCTGGCCTGTCTGGAGGCACATTCCTATCAGGTGGAACAGTTAAGCGCTGTTGTTGGCCGGGGCGGACTTCTTCCTCCTGTAAAAGCAGGCGGATATACCGTGAATCAGGCAATGAAAGACAGGATCTTAAAAGGCCCCATCAGTCCCCATGCATCAAATATGGGCGCACTGATCGCAGATGCGGTGGCTGCACCGCTTGGGATTCCCGCCTACATTTATGATGCGGTGTCTTCGGATGAATTTATGGAAATTTCGCGTATCACCGGCATTCCGGAGGTGGTGCGGCAGAGCTTCTGCCATGTGTTAAACAGTAAGGCAATGGCACGAAAGGCAGCGGAGGAAGCGGGGAAGTCCTATGAGGAGATGAATTTTTTGGTGGCGCATATGGGCGGCGGGATCTCTTTCTCAGCACACAGACACGGGAAAATAGTGGATGCCCTCAGTGACGACGGCGGAGCCTTTTCCCCGCAGCGTTCCGGGAGTGTGCCCATTATTTATATTGTAGACATGTGTTACAGCGGGAAATATACCAAGGCAGAGCTGATGCGGAAAATCCGCGGAGACGGGGGACTGAAAGCGTATCTGGGAACCTATGACTGCCGGGAAATCGAGAAAATGATACGTCAGGGAAATGAAAAGGCTGAGCTTCTGTATGAGGCGCAGGCCTATCAGGTGGCAAAAGGGATCGGACAGCTTGCCCCTGCACTGAAGGGGAATGTGGATGCCATAATTCTCACAGGCGGTATGGCACACTCCAAAATGCTGACGGACTGGATTACCGATTATATTGATTTCCTGGGACCGGTCAGGATCATGCCCGGTGAGATGGAACTGGAGGCATTGGCCTACGGCGCCCTTCGGATCCTGCAGGGACAGGAGAAAGCCAATATTTACAGGGATGCCCTTTATGGGTAAAGCCGGATATTCTGTGGTATCATATGAGAAATGGAGGATGAGGACAATGAAGCAGTTATTAGTGGTGGTTGACATGCAGGTTGATTTCGTGACCGGTGCTCTGGGCACAACGGAAGCCAAAGCCATTGTGGAAAATGTGGTTAAAAAGGTCAAAGAAGCTAAGGCGATGGGGAAAACAGTGGTGTTTACCCTTGATACACATGAGAAGAATTACATGGACACCCAGGAGGGAAAGAATCTGCCCGTTCCGCACTGCATCAGGGATACAGAAGGGTGGGAGCTGATACCGGAGCTGAAAAGGCTTGCAGCCGGATGCAGACTGGTGGAGAAGCCTACATTTGGAAGTACGGTTCTTGCGCATCTGGCAGGAAAGGAAGGGTATGATGAGATTGAACTTGTGGGTCTGTGCACAGATATCTGCATTATCTCAAATGCCATGATATTGAAAGCCGCGCTCCCCGAGGCAGTGATCTCTGTGGATGCGTCCTGCTGCGCGGGAGTTACAAAAGAGAGCCATGAGAATGCACTGGAGGCCATGAAGGTCTGCCAGATTCAGGTTGGATAGAGAAAATGAAAACGGTGAACACAGCGTACCCGGAAGGCAGCTATGTTCACCGTTATTTTTTACAAAATGATCAAAAGCAGTGTCATACACACAATGCTGATAATAATACTGATGGAATTGATCTCACTGGAAAGTCCCACATCACCCCCGCATTTTTCCGTAAAGATCGGATCAAAGGATGCCAGCGGTGAGAAGAGCAGGATGACCAGTGTTTTTTTCAGGGCTCTGTCAAAGGGAAGCAGAAACCAGGCGGCAAGGGAGAATATGAGGGCCACCAGGTAGCGGACACTTAAGATACGGGTTATGGATGAAAAATGTCTGCGGTTTAAGGTGAGTTCCATGCCGATTCCCAGCATTGTCATAGCCATGAATGCGTTTGCCTCCGCCCCGATTCCCGCAAAGGTGAGTATGCCCCCCGGCAGCCTGAGATGCAGCAGGCTTAAAAGTGTCATGAGCAGGTAGGTCAGGGTGGGTACGGAGGAAAAGGTCTTTTTTAACAGGGAGCCTATGGTGGTTCTGTTATCCGGGTTCTGCACACTGGAGGCCAAGGCATAGGTTCCGCCTGTGCACAGCAGGGAATTGCCGATGTCAAACATGGAAGCGGCGATCACCCCGGAGGGACCTACAAAGCTGTGCAGATAGGGAATGGCAAAGGTGCCGATGTTGAACCCTGAGTGGTTGATCATCTGAAAAGCCTTCTCATCCGGGCTTTTCTTTCTCGCCATAAAATATCCCGTTCCGATCAGAAAGAGGGTTCCGCAAAATCCAATGGGAACCAGAAAAAAGAGAGAGGTGTCAAAATCCATCTGGCTGAAATTATTGATGATGGCACACGGCAGTGTGATCTTAACCACCAGTGCGGACACCACACGGAAGTCCTCTTTTTTCAAAATATGTATCTTTTTCAATGTAAACGCCAGGGCAATCATGCAGATAAGTGCAGCGGCCCTGGTTAGTATGTCTGCCATTTTTTGGTCCTTTCCCGCAGCTGCTTGATCAGGTCTGCACATTTGCTGCGCTGGCTGTACATAAAAACAGCTGCTCTTTTTTTCAATACTTTTTAAATTAGCACAAAAGAAAAGGTTTTGCAATAATAAATCATGGAATAGATAAAGACAGCCATTACCAACGATATCCAGTAATGGCTGTCTTGCATTAGTATATTAAGGTTTCGGGAACACGATCTCCACAGTAAACAGATCCGCATCCACCATAATCTGCAGGCTTCCGCCCTGAAGTTCCACAAAGCTCTTGGCAATCGCCAGGCCCAGCCCGCTTCCCTCCGTATTTCTGGAGGCATCACCCCGGACGAACCGTTCGGTGATCTCCGACGGGTTGAAGGTCAGCTCTGAGGCTGAGATATTCTTCATAGAAATGCGTACCCGTTTCTCGTCGTTCTCCATATCCACATACACCCGGGTCCGCGGCATGGCGTACTTGGTGATGTTCACCAGCAGGTTCTCGAATACACGGTAGGTCTTCTGGCTGTCAAGAGGGAGGACTACTTTATCCTCGGGCAGACGCCAGCGGAAGTACAGGTTGGATGCCTCGATCTTATCATGAAGCTCCAGTTTTGCCTGCTGCATCAGACTTACGATGTCCACATCCATAATGTTCAGTGTTACATTTCTGCTGGTCGCTTTGCTGATCTCAAAGAGATCCTCGATCAGCAGCTTCAGCCGTGTGGATTTTTGTTCCAGAACGTCAATATAATGACGTCTCTCCTCGGCCGGCAGATTCTCATCCTTCAGAAGGTCCACATAAGTGATGATGGCTGTCAAAGGCGTCTTCAGGTCATGTGATACGTTGGTGATCAGGTCCGTTTTCATTTTCTGGCTCTTGACCTCTTCGTCCACAGCCTTCTTGAAGCCGCTCTGTATCTTGGTGATCTCGCCGCGGAACGGTTCAAATACGCCCAGTTCCTCAGGAATCGTACCGTTCAAGTTGCCCTCGGCAAGCTGGTTGGTTGCGTCCAGCAGTCTGTGATACTGTTTCTGCAGGTCATTGCAGTATTTCCTCAGAAGGAAGAACAGTGCAAGGGAGTAAATAATCAGTGCTCCGATGCCCCAGACCCACATCAGACTGATAAATCCCAGTATGATAAAGTTGATCAGTACCACTTTGATTAGAACTTTTGTGGTATCATCTTTCAGATTGATATGGAGCATACTGTTGTAAATGTTTTTGACCGTGCCTTTTGCCCAGGGCCAGATGCGGTAAATGATCACCCGTTCCTGGATGTATCGTTTCGGTCCTATGACAAAGACGGTTCTGATACATCCTGCCGCCCAGTAACACACTGCAAAGATAAATGCCCATCCGATGAATCCCCAGAAATACTGAAGCACAGAGGCCAGCCCTTTGGGTACACCGATGCTGTGCAGTACATTGTAAATCGGTTCATTGCTCATGGTATTGCCGTTCACGGACATGGAAAGGGAAAATCCCAGAACAAAGCTGGCTGTTATGAAGACCAGTTCAAAAGGTACCTGGAATATTTTCTCGTCTCCCAGCTGCAGGGGTTTGATAAACGGCAGAAGCAGTGCTGCAGCGGCTACCAGACCCAGCAGAGTAATGAAGACAATGGACAGATCGGCGGTTGAGCGGTAAGTGTCAACGCCCAGGTATTCCATATATCCGTTTGAGCTTTCCATAAAGGATGCCAGATTTTCTGCTGTCATCAGATAGATATAGGTGCGGCCCTGTGGTTTCTGGAAAGGCGCATCCATGCCGTATTGGTCGTCAAAGCTGGAACATGGGTTCTGACGGACCTGTTCGTTGAGAAGCTGTGTGGCGTTGCCGGGTTTTCCGTAGAAAAACTCTGCCTGCGATACATTTCCGCTCTCATCATATTTGACAATAGCGCCGAAAGCGTATTTCTTATCCAGCGCCTCGGGTTTTGTCTGGGAGAGAAGCGGATCCAGTTCCTCTGTTGCGTTGGAGTCTATCACTTTTCCGTTTTCATCCCTCACTTCATACTGAAGATAAGAGCGCAGGGTGGAGAAGTTATGCTCCCATCTGGAGAAGTAGTTGGAAATCTCATTGGCGGATGCGATGATGGCTTCCTCTGAAGAGTATCCTCCGTATTCATCTCCGTAGCTGTTCTTGTATTTGGAAGAGGGGAAATTCTCTTCGTCCAGGGATTCCTTTGATATTTCCCGGGAGGAAGTATTGGATTTGGAACCTGAATTTTTGTCCTCTTCGTTCTCTTTTGTCTGTTTGTCGTTTATTGCAGAAGGGAAAAAGATGTCAAACGGGATCATAGCCGCCTGGTTTTCCCTCTGTTTTTCTTCCGCATAGAGCACATAATTGGATTGCACAAGTGTGCTCATGAAGCTGGAAGTGTTGAAATTCGGCTCAGAATTACCCTGGCCTTTGATATAGTGCGGGCGGATGATCATCATAGCCAGTGAAGGCAGCAATATGACGAGGAACACCAGCACGACTGCAAGTTTACGAGAATTTTTCAATTTTATATCCAACTCCCCACACCACCTTTAAATATTTTGGCTCCTTAGGGTTGATCTCAATCTTTTCACGGATGTTGCGGACATGCACCATGACCGTCTCTGTGTTCACAGCACGCTCATTCCACACACGTTCATAAATTTCATCCGCGGAGAATACCCTTCCAGGATTTTTGATTAACAGAAGGAGAATTTTGAATTCCATGGGGGTCATTTTTACAGGGGCTCCGTCTACCCGCACCTCGAAGGTACTCTCGTTCAGCTCGAGCCCGCCCATGGTGTAAATGGTATCTGTGTTTTCCTGTTCTTTCTGCTGCAGTTTTTCCATGAATCTTTTGTACCGACGCATTTGAGAGTTCACCCTTGCCATAAGCTCCATTGGGGTAAATGGTTTGGTGACATAGTCATCGGCGCCGATGTTCAGCCCCATAACCTTATCCACCTCCTCGGATTTGGCTGAGAGCATGATAACCGGGAAATCGTGTTTTTCCCTGAGTTTCATGGTCATGGTGATACCGTCCATGCGGGGCATCATGATATCCACAATTGCGAGATGGATCTCCTCCCGCTCCAGCATCTCCAGCCCTTCTACGCCGTCGCCTGCCTGAAATACTTCATATCCCTGGCTTTTCAGATAAATGGCAACTGCCTCCCGGATGTCCTTGTCGTCTTCTACGATTAAAATGTGATTCATTTCCATGGTATCTCTTCTCCTGTGTTCAGAAGGCCGCTTACGCTGCGGTCCTCCTGCTGTTACTATACTGAGTATAGGAATCAAAATTAAAAAGTGACGTGGTATAAATCGAAAAAAATTCTAAAGATTTTTAAAGAAACCTTTGACCGCATCCATGCGTGTGGTCATACTGCCCAGCATGGCATCCAGCACCACAAGGGCAGCCATGGATTCCACCACTACAACAGCCCTCGGTACAATAATAGGATCATGGCGGCCCTTGATGGATATTTCAATATTCTCTCCCTGGCGGTTCACTGTCTCCTGGACCGCAGCCACGGAAGGTGTGGGTTTGAAGGCAGCCCGTATGAGGATTGGCGTGCCGTCACTGATCCCTCCGGTGATACCGCCGGAATGATTTGTCTTTTTCTTTACATTTCCCTCTTCGTCCATGCGGTATGCATCGTTATTATGTAAACCATCTGAGGAGGCGGCAGCGATGCCGGCGCCCACTTCAAAAGATTTTACCGCACCGATGGAAAAGACGGCTTTCGCCAGATTGGCGTCCAGCTTTTCAAAGGCAGGCTCTCCGATACCTGCGGGGACACCTTTAATGACACATTCCACCATACCGCCGGAGGAATTTTTTTCCTTCATACAGCCTTCCAGATATGCCTGGGCTTTCTTCGCGGCTTCTGCGTCCGGCATATAGAGGGCATTGCGTCCCATCTCCTCCTTGTCGAATCTGCTCTTGTCAATGGTGACAGGGCCGATGGAGAGGGTGTAGGCGGTGATCTCCACGCCCAGCTCTGCAAGTATTTTGGCGGCCACGGCACCTGCCGCCACACGTCCGATGGTCTCACGCCCGGAGGAGCGTCCGCCGCCCCGGTAGTCCCGGAATCCGTATTTGATATCATAATTTCTGTCCGCATGTCCGGGGCGGTAATAGTTGGCGATCTCACTGTAATCGTGGGAGCGCTGATCTGTGTTGCGGACCATGAGAGAGATGGGGGTGCCTGTGGTCTTCCCCTCAAAAATGCCGGAGAGGATTTCTACCTCGTCCGCTTCCTTTCTCTGGGTGGTAAAACGTGACTGGCCCGGTTTTCTGCGGTCCAGGTAAGCCTGAATGTCTTCCGCGGAGAGCAGAAGTCCTGCGGGACAGCCGTCAATGACAACGCCGATCCCCGCACCATGGGATTCTCCCCAGGTCGATATTTTCAATATATTTCCGAATGTGGAACCATACATACTATACACCTCGTTTTCTGAATTCTTTCTGATATTTCCTGTTGTGAATGTAATAAGTTTATCTTTATTTTCCTATATTAGCATGGTTTTTATATAAAATCCATTGAAAACTGCTTGTTGTTACGTTACACTAAAATATATTGACCGCTATCCACATCACTGCCCCGCGGGGTGTTTTCAGGCCGAAGACATGAAATTCCTGAGGCAGTATTCCCCTTGGCCGCCGGGTTTCCATCCTGCTTTGGGATGTATATATCCCCGTGGCCGGGGGGACAGTAAAAAATAAGAGGAAAAGACGAATGAAAAAGAAAATACTGATAATAACAACAGGTGGAACTCTGGCCTGTGTCAGCAGCGAAAACGGCCTGCTGCCCGGATTGAACAGCAAAGATATCCTGTCCTATATCTCTGATATCACAAGCCTTTATCAGGTGGATTTCTACGAACTGTTCCAGCTTGACAGCGCCAACATCCAGCCGGAGAACTGGCAGGCCATGGCAGAGGCTGTCTATGAAAAATATAAGGAATACGACGGGATCGTCATCTTCCACGGCACGGATACCATGGCTTACACCTCCTCTGTGCTGTCCTTTATGCTGCTGAATATCCCTATTCCGGTAGTTATCACCGGAAGCCAGCTCTCCATTACAAATCCTCTGGCGGATGCGGTGGAGAACTGCAGATGTGCTATCCATATGGCAGGCAGCGGCATGCCCGGCGTATTTTTGGCATTTGACAGAAAGATCATGCTGGGGACCAGGGCCAGCAAGATGCGCACGAGAAGTTTCCACGCTTTTGAGAGTATCAATTATCCCTATGTGGGTGAGGTGGATTCCAGGGGACTGGAAATCTATAAAAATATCATTCCGGCCCCGTCAGGCCCCTGCGTTCTGGAGCGGAGGCTGGAGAAGAAGGTCTTTCTCATCAAGCTGGTACCGGGATTTGACGGTAAGATATTTCAGTTTCTGTATGAACAGGGGTACCGGGGACTGATCATAGAGGCATTTGGAATGGGAGGGATTCCCACTCTGTCCTCCGAGGTGCTGGACGAGCTGCGCCTGGTGATCGACAAGGGAATGATTGTTGTAGTGAAAAGCCAGTGTCCTTATGAGGGCAGCAACCTTTCCGTATATGAGACCGGCAAAGCGGCTCTCAAGGCCGGTGCTTTCCAGGGATATGATATGAGCACAGAGGCCATTGTCACCAAGGTTATGTGGATACTGGGCAAACACTGGGAAAGAAAGAAAATCGAGGAGATGTTCTATAAAAATCTGGCAGGTGAGATCAAAATACCTGAGAAAGAGATGGAATGATAAAATTCATAGCCGCCTGGCTGCTTGTCATAAACGTGGTGTCTTTTGCCATGTTTGGTATGGACAAGTGGAAGGCAAAACATAAAAAGTACCGGATACCCGAGTCCACGCTCCTGCTTTTGGCCGTACTTGGCGGTTCTGTGGGAGCTGTCTGCGGCATGGATTTCTTCCGGCATAAGACCCTGCATAAAAAATTCAGGCTGGGCCTGCCCCTTATCCTGGCTGTCCAGGTCCTGTTTGCGGCGGGATGGCTGTGGTACAGCAGATGACACGGAGATGAAAGGAAAGTTCTCCGGGCAGCGGCAGGGTACATCATAGGAAAGTAGAGGTGACAGGATGCGTATATTGATCGCTGAGGATGAACGTGATCTGAACCGCCTGCTGGTGAAAAAGCTGACCGCTGAGAGCTACAGCGTGGACGCCTGTACCAACGGGGAGGAGGCACTGGACTGTTTGGCCTGTGCCCGTTATGATGCGGTGATCCTGGATATTATGATGCCGAAGATGGATGGGCTGGAGGTTCTGAAAACCATGCGGAGGAAAAAGGACACCACGCCGGTGCTGCTTCTCACCGCAAGGGACAGCGTGGAGGACCGGGTGAGAGGGCTGGATCTGGGGGCGGATGATTATCTGGTAAAACCCTTTGCCTTTGAGGAGCTTTCCGCCAGGATACGCGTCATGCTGCGGAAGCCTGAGAAGGAAAAGAGCAGCGTGTGCTCTGTGGCGGACCTGCATGTGCATCTGGATACCCGCCGTGTTTTCAGAGGAGAGAAGGAGATTACCCTTTCGTCCAGAGAATTTGCCGTGCTCAGATATCTGATACAGAACGCGGGCATTGTTCTGTCCAGGGAGAAGCTGGAACAGCATATCTGGAATTATGATTACGCGGGGGGATCCAATGTAATTGATGTCTATATCCGGTATCTGCGGAAGAAGATTGACGAGGGATTTGAGCCAAAACTCATCCATACGGTACGGGGTGCCGGGTATGTTCTGAGGGAACCCATATGAAAAATCTGTCTTTGAAACAAAAACTGACGATTCTCTATACAGTTCTGATGACCGTGAATATCTGTGCAGTACTGGCGGTCCTGTTTTCTCTCAGCAACAGGGAGATACTAAGTTCTGTCCAGAACCGGCTGCGGGAAAGTGTGACCGGAGCTTTTGATGACATTGACTGGGAAGATGGAAGGCTGGATTTTGACTCGGATATCCTGGAGTTGGAAAACGGCGTGTATCTCTCTGTGTATGATATGGATGGAGCACTGCTGTACGGCAAGATCCCTTACGGATTTGACCAGTCCATGGATTTTCGGGACGGTCAGGTGCGGAGACAGAAGACCGGGAGCGTGGAATATTATGTCCTTGATATGTCCTATGCGCCGGAAGAGAATGTGAACCTGATGGTGAGAGGAACCATTTCCATAACAGATGCGGAGGAGAGCTTCCGAATCACCCTGCGCCTGGCGCTTATCTGTCTTCCGCTTCTGGTGGTGCTCACTGCCGTTTTGGGGTACTTTATGACAAGAAGAACACTTCGTCCGGTGGCCCATATAACGGAGACAGTCCGTGCCATCCGGGAGGAGGAGGATCTGTCCAGAAGGATCGGACTGGGGGAGGGAAGGGATGAAATATACCGCCTTGCCTCCACTTTTGACAGTCTGCTTGGGCAGATTGAAGACAGTATGAAACGTGAGAAACAGTTCACTTCGGATGTTTCCCATGAGCTGCGCACCCCTCTTTCCGTTATTCTGATGCAGTGTGATGCCCTTCTTGCCCGTGATGGGCTTTCCGGGGAGGTGCGGGAGGAAATCACGGTTATCCAGAGAAAAGCAGACAGCCTGTCACGGATGATCTCCCAGCTTCTTCTCCTGTCCAGAGCAGACCAGGGCCGTGAGAAGGTGACAATGGAGATACTGGACTTTACCGGGCTTTCCCAGATGGCAGCAGCGGAGATGGAAGGTATCGCGGCGGCTAAAGGGATACGGCTGGAAACGGCAATCAGCCCCGATATCATGGTGCGCGGAGATGAAACCCTGCTGATCCGCCTTTGGCTCAACCTTCTTCAGAATGCGGTCACATATGGGAAAGAGGGAGGCTGCATCCATATGGGGCTTTGGGAAGATGAGGATATGGTTACCGGATATGTGGAAGATGACGGAATTGGGATCAGTGCCCGGGATCTGCCCCACATCTGGGAACGTTTTTACCGGGCCGACAGCTCGCGGAGTAATAACGGGAGTTCGCAGAACAATAACGACAGCTCGCAGGACAATAACAGCAGCTCAGGGCTGGGGCTCTCCATGGTGCAGTGGATCATAAGTGTGCATAAGGGGACAATACAGGCTGTAAGTGAGCCGGGCAGGGGAAGCAGATTTACCTTCCGAATTCCGAAAGAGAAAAAAAGTTAAGGATTTTAATCTGTTTTTAATCTTTCTCTGATAAACTTACCGTATACAAAGAATAGCGGATGTGTCCGCTGGATATACAAAGTATGAAAGGAGTTTATCGTATGAGAAAAAAATATATTACATTTATGATGGCAGCAGTCATTTCCGCAGCGCTTTTGACAGCCTGCGGCGGTACGGGAACCAACCAGAATGCCATGCAGGGCACAGACCAGACGTCTGAAAGCAGTGGTTCCCAGAATGGAACGGACCAGGAGTCTGGGAACAGCAGCAGTTCCCGGAAGAAAACAGGCCAGGAGTCAGGAAACAGCAGTGATTCCCAGAATGGAGCAGGCCAGGCAGCCGACAGTGATTCCCAGAATGGAGCAGGTCAGGCAGCCGGCAGTGATTCCCAGAATGGAGCAGGCCAGGCAGCCGGCAGGGGTTCCCAGAGCGGCACAGCCTCTGCAGTCACCGAGGATGAGGCCAGGAAGACAGCTCTCTCCGATGCCGGTGTGACGGAGGAACAGATCACGGGAATCCGCGTGAAAAAAGACCATGATGACGGACGTCAGGTCTACGATGTGGAATTTTATTCCGATAATAAGGAATATGATTATGAGATCGACGCTTCTACAGGCGAAATATTAAGCTCTGATTTTGAGATTGAAAATGATTTTAACAAGGACAGCGCATCAGACCTGAACCCGGCAGTAAGCCAGGAGGAGGCATCCGCGGCAGCTCTTGCAAAGGTGCAGGGAGCCAGTGAGAAGGATCTGCGCATAAAGCTGGATGATGATGACGGAAAGATGATTTACGAAGGTGATATCTACTACAACGGTACGGAATATGAGTTCGAGATTGACGCCGCCACCGGTGACTTCCTGGAATGGAGCGAGGAGCGGAATTAAACAACAAAAAACAGGGGAGGATCTCCATATACGGGAGTCCTCCCCTGTCGTATGTAAAGTGTCAATTATTACAGTTCTCTCACTGCGTCATAAGCTTCATGTACCGCATTATAAACCTTTCTTGCGGATACGCAGTCTCCCACTTTCACAGTCTTGTAGTCTCCGGCAATTTCCTCATATACAGAGTCATCCGGCCGGAAGCCCATGGCAAGGACTACGGTATCACAGGGGATTTTCTCCTCGCCGTTTTCCTTTTGGACAACAATACCGTCAGGTTCTATTTTCAGCAGCCTTGTATTGACCTGTGAAGGTATCTGATATTTTTTCACCAGTCCCATGATCATCATCATGTTCTGCATAAATACCGGTTCCGGCAAAAGTTTGGGTGCCATTTCCACTACAGTCACCTTCTTGCCTCTCTGGGTCAGATCAACTGCTGTCTCCAGTCCTACAAGGCCTCCGCCGATAACGGCTATATTTTCGCCCAGAAGCGCATTATTGAGCAGGGCGTCAATGGCTGTGCACACATTGTCTCCGTGAATGCCTTCGATGGAGCCGGGAGCGATTGGTCTGCCTCCGGCTGCCCAGATGACCACATCGGGTTTCAAGGTATCCACAGCAGCCTTGTCAGCTTCCATACAGAATTTCACCGGAACCTGCAGTCTTGTCAGCTCGTTCTGGTAATAGGAGAGCAGGTTTGCCATATCTGCTTTAAAAGAAGGACGGGATGCGGCAAGTACATTTCCGCCGATACGCTCCCTCTTTTCCCAGAGTTCTACCTGATGACCGGCCCGAGCCGCCGTGATTGCCGCCGTACAGCCTGCGGGGCCGGCACCTACAACGAGGACTTTCTTTGGTGCCTCGGCAGGATTCAGATCATTAACGCCTTCCAGCCCGGCATTGGGATTGACAGCGCACTGGACGCTCTGTCCTGCGCAGACTCTGGCAATACATCCTTCATTGCAGGAGATGCAGGGACGAATCTTATCCGTTTCATGGGCTGTCAGTTTATTGGGGAGTTCCGGGTCAGCTAACAGTCCGCGGCCAATGGCTACGATATCCAGATCTCCATGTTCCAGAGCATATTCTGCCTTGGAGATATTGTTCAGGCGGCCATGGGAGATGACCGGTATGCCCACTGCATTTCGGACAGCGTGCGCACTGCGAAGCTGCAGTACCTGTTCCTGCTGGTATACAGGCGGCATAGCCATGAACCAGTTGTCATGGCATCCGGCATCCACATGGAGTGCATGTACACCAAGGGCTTCCAGCCGTCTTGCAATCTCAAGACCCTCGTCCATATCCCTGTAACCTGCTTCCGCCGGCAGATAATGACATGGCGTAAATTTTACGATCAACGGGAAATCTTCTCCCAGATCGGTCTTTACAATTTCAATCAGATCCGTAAGGAAGCGCATTCTTCCGGTCAGGTCACCGCCGTACTCATCTGTACGGACATTCCAGCGTTTTGTCAGGAACTGGTCAGTGAGATATCCGCCGTAAGCGTGAATTTCAATGGCATCTGCGCCGGCCTTTTTGGCATAGCGGGCAGTCCTGCGAAATCCGTCTTCAATGATTCGGATCTCATCTCTTGTGATCTCCTCGCAGATGACCCTGGGGTCCATCCAGGGTACAGCCGAGGCACCGAGGGGTTTGTCTCTTCCCGGCGGCGGTGTGGTGATCCTTCCGTTGCCGGGATGGATCTGTACGCAGACCCGGCAGTTAAAACGATGGGCATTCTCTGTCATGTCCCGGAAATCTTCATAACTGTCCGCATCGAGAAGGGAAGAGGGGCACATCCCCTCGATTTCCGGTGTGGCCAGTGTGTTGCAGAGGATCATGCCGATACCGCCTTTTGCCCGGGCCAGGTAATAAGCCCTGGTGCGTTCGTCATAATTCCCGAGGTCAACCCCCATGGGGGCCATGACCATGCGGTTCTTCAGTGTCAGGTTTCCAATAGAAACAGGCTGTGTGAGCTTCATTAGATTTCCTCCTTTATCCCTGTGTCCTCAGCGCGCCGAGGATCTTTCTGTAAGTCAGGCGCAGGGTCTGTATGCGCCATACGCCGTCATCACATTTTACAAAATCATCTACATAAAATGCCCATCCCTCATAAGTGGAATCGTCATCCTTATAGGTGTGGTAGTCATTGAGACGGGTGAGTACGCGGGCTGTTTTTTCACCGGTGAACTGCACGATGGGATTGTGGCCCATATGTATGGGGACCATGGAATCATCGCATACGGTGCTGGCGCGTTTTACCTGGTCAGCGATATCTTTGACGGGAACCTTATGCCCGTTGGAATAAAATTCAAAGGGTTCCACATAAACCTCAGGCATCATATCCCAGAGCTGCATATCCACGCACCACCAATATTTGTTCTTGGTAGCCAGAATCTTGGGAATCTCTGTTAATTGTTCCGGGGTGTAGTCGTGTCCTGCAAATGCCAGAACCTCTTTTGCCAAACTCATGATCTGTTCGTCAGCCGGTATATTCATAATATTTTCCTCCTTAATCAATCACTGTTTTATATGTTGTCTGTATATCCCTTATTTTTAAATGACCTGCTCAGTCCATGCGCAATGAACGCAAATACGAAGCAGCAAATAGAAATAGCTATGTAAACACTCCACGCTGCAGTGTAAGAGCCGGTAGCTGTCCGCAGTCCGCTGGAGAGCATGGGGCCGATCATGCAGCCGGCCAGGAAAAAAGCGTTGCTGATGCTGTAGATCCTGGCGTATTCTTTTGTACCGAAAAGCCCTGAGGTCATAAGCGGCGGCCCCAGCATGGAGATCACCATGCCCATACCGATCGCTGCGGCGAACAGGTATGCAAAGAATGTGTTCTTACCTGAGATGAGCAGGCATACAAGTGCCAGCACATTGCAGATACAGGTAAATGCCATGCCCCCCATGAGGCCGAGTTTATCAAAAATCATACCGCCCAGTATGTTGCCGAGTATAGAGACTCCGCTGAACAGGGCCATGATTCCCGCATAACTGAGGCCAATCTCTGAGAAATAGGTGGGAACCTGGGTCATGACGCCTGCGGCCAGCATTCCCATGCAGATCAGGGAGAGGACAAAGACCCAGAATGCCGGGGAGGCCACTGCTGTCTTTCTTGTAACACCTTCCCATGCGGGTGCCCTGGCAGCTTTTTGTGTTTCCTTCGGCTGTGAATCACGGTTGGTGTAAGGTTCCTGTCCCATTTCAGCCGGCGTCTTCCGGATAAAGAGACATGCCAGGACACTGACGATCACAACAGCCGCACCTGACAGGAAGAGGGAATTCCGCCAGCCCAGTTTCCCGATCATAGCCGACACTGCAGGGGACCAGAAGATTCCGCCGATGCCGGCTCCGGAGAAGGCCAGGGAAGTGGCAAGTCCCTTTTTGTCCTTGAACCAGTTTGTGATCAGGTAGTTGATAGGAAGGGAGGTCAGTCCCCCGATTCCCAGATTGGTGATACCGAATAATACATAAAAGTGCCAGATATGTGTAGCCATGCCCTGCAGTCCGAACCCCAGCCCGGCGGCTGCCGCGGATACCAGCATGATCATTCTTACATTTCCGCCTTCGATCTTAGGAGCCAGCAGGATGGCAGCCAGCATACTGGTGATGCAGCTCACCACATTGATGAACGAAAACTGTACATAAGAGCATCCCAGTGTCTCACATACGGGTTTCATATAAAAGGATATGGTATTGCTGATGATACCCATGGCGAACATGGAAATCAAGAAACAGCAGACTACGATCTTCCACCCATAGAAATTCTTAGTTTTTGTCTGTGCCATAAAAGTATCCTCCCTCGTGATGAACGCCTAATGGCAGGCTGTGTATCCGCCGTCGATGGGAATGCATACGCCTGTGATATATTTGGATTCATCTGAGCACAGGTAAAGGGCGCAGTTTGCCACGTCTTCCACAGAACCAAGGAATCCCAGAGGGGTATCTTTCAGGAACCAGTCGTGGAACTTTGTGTAGATCTCATCATTTTCCGGTGTATAGCAGAAATTAGGGGCCACACAGTTGAAGCGCACGTGGTCTTTGGCATGCTGTGCAGCCATATCCTGAGTGATGATCTTGATGGCAGCTTTGGAAGCCGGGTAAGCCTGGCAGCCGCTTCCCACATAAGTGATACCCGTGGAGGAAGTGAAGTTCATGACAGTTCCACCTCCCTGTTCGATAAAATACGGCACAAAGGTCTGAACAGAGTACACAAGCCCCATAACATTTGCCTTATAGACAATATCCCAGTTTTCCAGGAATCCGGGATGTCCGCTGTTCCAATCACCTGTCAGTGAGAATTCGGCGGCACCGTTCACCAGCACATTGCAGGTCTGGAATTTCCTGAGCGTCTCTTCCAGAATGATTTTCCAGTTCGCTTCCACGGATATGTCCAGGTTCAGTCCAAGAGCTTCGCCCCCATCTTCACAGATTTCCTTAGCTTTTTCCAGAACAACGGGTTTCTTGTCCACCAATACGACCTTTGCCCCTTCTCTGGCAAAGCTTCTGGCGATCCCTTCACACAGTCCCCCGCCGGCACCTGTAATGACAGCGACCTTGTTTTCCATACGACCCATAATAGTTACCTCCTCATTTTTTATGTTTGCTGAAGTCCAGCATTGTCAGGGAAGATATTTTGCTTTATTTTCCCTATGTACCAAGCATATCCCAGGCGCGGCGGAAATACAAAGGACTGAGGATGAAGGAAAGCAGAGGAAAATGAATTGTCAAAGTTTCATTTAAGTCAATAATTGTCAATAATTTCACAGGTGAAATTGCTTTTATCACACGAATTTGATATAATTCCAATTAAAGAGCCGGTTGATGTATCAGGAGGAGGAACGCCATGGAATTCAGTGCACTACTACAGAAATTGATTCGTATCTCGAATGTAAAACCGCAGGTTCTGGCAGACAGAATGGGATACGATGTCTCCTATATCAGCAAATGGCAGAGCGGTGCAAAACTGCCCTCGTCCAGAAATGCAGAGGAGCTGTTTGGGAAAATGGCTCATTTCTTTGCCGTCAACACAGAGGCAGCCCAGCAAAAAGAAATAAAAGAAGTTCTGGGACTGGAATATGACGGAGCAGGACTGGAAAAGGCCCTGGAAAAATGCCTTCTTCAGTCGCTCCTGAAGCAGAAGGAACAAAAGGAAGAGCACAGAAAGGTGCAGGAGCGGATTTCCTATGACTCCCTCTGGCAGGACCAGGAGACTGTGGCCGGTGCCGTGGGCGGAATGATCTATGAGCTCTGCAGCCGTGCGGAGAGGGACGTGGACATTATAGTGACCTGCCCCTTCCAGGAGTACGTGACAAAGGAAAATGACTTTTTTAAAAAGCTGGAGGCGCTTGAGAAAAGAGGCATCACAGTCCGAATCCACCAGTTTATAGACATGGAGAAATTCAAAAACCAGACAGACGCCTACTGCCGCTGTATAGCCATGTACCTGAATGCCATCCATTCCGTCCGGTATGATTTCTACGAACTGCCCCACGAGCACGCGGACATTCCCGTGCTGGTCATAAAGAACGGCCTTCTTGTCACTGAGATACAGGAGCCGTTCACCAGGGAAAAATATACCACGGTCATAAGAAGCCTCCCTCTGGTCAATGCCTACTACGAAGCGGCATATGCCTGCCTCATCTCCAGGAAACCTCTGGTGGAAGAATACTCCGTACATAAAATGTACCAGGAAAAATATATCTTTGACTATATGATGCAGAACGAATACCGCTATCTTCTGCGCTCCATGCATATCATCCATCTGCCCGATGACATGCTCTGGGAGCTCTGCAGGAAATACACCGGGGATCAGGAAAGTGCCCTTCTTCAGTACAACATGAACAGGAACTCCTTTCAGGCACCGGTCACAGCGGTGGTATATAAGTCCACACTCATGGACTATATCTTTGACGGCAAGATCAACATTTTCGGGAAAGAGGCGGAAGTGGAGCGGGAATGGCGTGTTCGTCACATCACCCACCTCATAGAAGAGTTAGAAAAAAACAGCAGCATCCGGATTTTCCTTCTGGAAAACAACAATCCATATATCGGATACGACGACCTGCAGAGTACCATTTACTTCTGCCGGGACACCGTATTTGCCATGGCTGTCCAGAATGGAATATCCGGCTACTACCGTTTTTTCTCAAAGAAACTCATAGATCAGTTCAACGAATTTTACCGGCATATAGAAAACGCCGGTGATGAGTATCTGCTCCGCGGTCAAAAAGTCATGGACTTTCTGAGGCAGGGCCTGAAATTCATCTCATAACACTTATTTATCAACACATTCCCAGCGACCGGAAGCGCCGCAGGGCAGCACCAGTCCGCTTTCCCTGACGGGCAGCCCGATCTCCTGGGAATCCACCCTGCCATGGGACTTTTTCAGTTCTGTAGCCAGCATATAAGTCAGCACTGCCGGCGCAAGTCCGGTGGTATAAGAATTCACCAGGAAGAAAAGCGGTTTGTCACTGAGAAGCTGTGCACACAGCTTGATCAGCGGATGAATCGCTTCTTCAATCTTCCAGATTTCGCCTTTAGGTCCTCTTCCGTAAGACGGCGGGTCCATGATAATGGCATCATAATGATTTCCCCTGCGTATCTCCCGTTCCACGAATTTCACACAGTCATCCACCAGCCACCGGATCGGCGCATCTCCAAGCCCGGAGGACACAGCATTTTCCTTAGCCCAGGAAACCATCCCCTTAGAGGCATCCACATGCGTGACCGCAGCCCCGGCGGCGGCGGCAGCCAGAGTTGCCCCTCCCGTATAGGCAAAGAGATTCAGCACTTTAACCGGCCTTCCGGCTTCCCGGATCTTTTTGGAAAACCAGTCCCAGTTCACCGCCTGCTCCGGAAAAAGCCCGGTATGCTTAAAACTGAAAGGTTTCAGGTTAAACGTAAGCTTCCCATACCGAATACACCACTGTTCCGGCAGATCAAAAAACTCCCATTCCCCTCCCCCCTTCTTACTCCGGTGATAATGCCCATTCATCTTCTTCCACCCGCTGTTCTTCCTGGGCGTATCCCAGATCACCTGCGGATCCGGCCTCACCAGCAGATAATCCCCCCATCTCTCCAGCTTCTCCCCATCAGAAGTATCAATAATCTCATAATCCTTCCATCCATCAGCAATCCACATACTATAATCCTCTCAATCTTCTTTTATTCTTTATTCCGCAGCTCAAAACTGCCCTCTTCCCTACAAGCATTCCATTCCCTTTTCATCTTTCAAAAACCTTAAGCTCCTCAACCACTACGCCCTATCTTCTGCAAAACCAGAATCTAAAAAATCTTTTCTCTTTTTCTTTTTCCTCCAGTTTATCGTAACCAGGGAGCTTGCGCGCGGGAGGGAGGGGGATGTCATTTGCATTGCTGTATGTATTCCGAGGCTACACTTTGCGGAGATTGTGCGTCTGAAGCGGACTTTCAAGTCCGATACAGACGCACAATCTCCGCAAAGTGTAGAAATCGGCTTCATACGAAAGCAAACGACATCCCCCTCCCTCCCGCGCGCAAGCTCCCGTCCCCCCTTATCTATATAACTATACCTAGTCTAACCCAAAAAAGTCAAGCATACATTATCCAAGGAGGTGAACCCATGTACGAATCATTTACAACCCCCCAATTAGAAGAAACCTTCCACACCCACTCATCCACCGGCCTCTCCTCCACCGAGGCTGACGAGAGACTCCGCCAGTCCGGAGAAAACATACTCAAAAAAGGCAAAGACCAGACAATTCTGGACATGATCATGGAACAGCTCAACGACCCCATGATATTTATCCTGTTCATGGCCGCCGCAATCTCCATGCTCCTCCGCCAGTTCAGCGATACAGCTATTATTTTTGTAGTCATAGCCCTGAACACCACCGTAGGCGTCATCCAGGAGGGCAGAGCAAAAAAAGCCATGGATGCCTTAAAGAAAATGACAGCCCCATCCGCAGTCGTCAAACGTGACGGTATTTACAAGAAGATTCCCGCATCCTTTGTCGTCCCCGGAGACCTGGTCAAGATAGAGGCAGGAGACCAGGTACCGGCAGATATCCGTCTCATAAAAGTACAAGGTTTCCACACAAACGAGTCAGCCCTCACCGGCGAGTCCATGCCGGTCCAAAAGACAGATACCGTGTTGTCCCAGGGAATCCCCATGGCAGAGTGGAAGAACATCGCATTTATGTCAACCGAAGCCATGAAGGGAAGCGCCGAGGGCATTGTGGTAGCCACCGGCATGGAGACAGAGCTTGGCAAGATAGCCGGCATGATCAACGACACCCCGACAGAGCTGACACCACTGCAGAAACGCCTGGGTGACCTGGGGAAAATCCTCAGCATTGTGGCAGTTGTCCTCTGCGCAGCCCTTTTCCTTCTGGGCGTTGTCCAGCACAGGAACATTCTGCAGATGCTTCTGGTAGCCATTTCCCTGGCTGTTGCAGCCATACCGGAGGGCCTTCCCGCTGTGGTTACCATTGTCCTTGCTCTGGGCGTTGCCCGCATGGTAAAGGTCAACACCATTATAAGGAAGCTTCCCGCAGTGGAGACTCTTGGCTCAGTGGGCATCATCTGTTCCGACAAAACAGGTACCCTCACAGAAAACAAGATGAAGGTAGTGGAAATCTACGGCGATGACCGCAAGCTTCCTCTGTCACAAGTCCGCCGCAGGGAATTTCCCCGCCTGATGGAGGGCTTTCTTCTGTGCAACAACAGTATGCTGGGAAAACAGGAGATTGGTGACTCCACAGAACTTGCCCTTCTCCATATGGGTGAGGAAATGGGGTATAACCGGGAGAAATTAAAGGAACAATATCCACGTACCTATGAAATCCCCTTTGACTCAGAACGAAAATACATGGCAACCGTACACAGAGACGGCAGCAACGAGACGGTCTATGTGAAGGGGGCCTGTGATTACCTTCTGGAACGCTGCGCGTTTGTGGCAGTCCGGGGCAAAGCGGTTCCCATGACAGAAGTGCAGCGCATGAAGATCCGCATGGCAATGGAGGGAATGGCTCAGGACGGACTGCGTGTGCTGGCCCTTGCTTATAAGGAACATGTAAAAGATAAGAGCGAGTCAGCCCTCACAGGCAGCCTGGTGTTCGCTGGAATGGCCGGCATGATGGACCCGCCCAGAAAAGAAGTCACCCAGTCCATCCGCACTCTGAAAAAGGCAGGGGTACAGGTGGCGATGATCACTGGGGATTACAAAGACACAGCTCTGGCAGTTGCCAAAAAAATCGGTATCGCGGACTCCATGGACCAGTGCGTCACCGGCGCGGAGCTGGACAATATGAGCGAGGAGCGCTTTGCTAAAAAAATGAAAGACCTGCGGGTATTTGCCCGCGTGACCCCGGCCCATAAGGTGAAGATTGTCAGCCGTTTCCGGAAAAACGGACAGATTGTAGCCATGACCGGAGACGGTGTCAACGACGCGCCGTCCCTGCAGGCCGCTGACATCGGGATTGCTATGGGCAGAAACGGCACGGATGTGGCAAAAAATGCGGCGGATATGGTGCTGACAGATGACAACTTTTCCACCATTGAGAAGGCCATGGAAGAGGGCAGAGGCATTTACGTGAACATCAAGAAATCCATTCTGTTCCTTTTGTCCTCCAACTTTGGCGAGATCATCACTATGTTTGTGGCAGTCCTGCTTTCCCTGGAGACGCCCTTGAAGGCAAGTCATATCCTTTGGGTGAACCTGATCACAGACTCCCTGCCTGCGCTGGCCCTGGGAGTTGATAAAAATGATCCGGCGTCTCTCATGAGGAAGAAGCCCAGAGACCCCAATGAAGGGTTGTTTGCCCATGGGGGCTGGCTGTTCACTGTATTTTACGGTATGCTGATCAGCGCCATTACTCTTTATGCCTTCCACAGGGGCGGGCAGACCTATGCCTTTACCGTACTGGGGGTATCCCAGCTCTTCCACGCCATAGGAATGCGTGACAGGGATAAGTCCGTACTCAGAATGAACCATCTGGATAATCCATTCATGATACTGGCATTTTTCCTGGGGCTTGCCCTTCAGGTCATGGTCACGGAGGTACCGTATTTTGTGCAGGCATTTCAGACGGTGCAGCTCTCCTTTGGGGAGTGGCAGTGGCTGCTGGGCATTTCCGCTATTCCGCTTCTTATGCACGAGATACTGCTCCTGCCCGGGCTTATCAGCGGCAGAAGAAAGCGACAGTGAGGAAAATGCAGGATTTCATTTGTTGAATTGCATATAAAAAACCATAAACCCGATAAAAAGGGGAAAAAATTACCAAAAATGCAAGAAGTTCTTGACATTAAGTCATATTCTATCATACAATACCACATAACGAAGCATAATTGCAGAAGAGCTGCACGGAACACTTTACCGGGGCAGTGATTAAAATTATGAAGATTACCAGGAGGAGAGCCATGACGCCGTATAAAGAACTGAGCAGAGAGCAGCTGCAGGCTATGAAAGCCGATTTGGAAAAACAATTTGAGGAAGTAAAAGCAAAAGGACTGAATCTGGATATGTCCAGAGGAAAACCGTCCAAGAAGCAGCTTGAGCTGGCAATGGATATGCTGGAGGAGTTAAAGAGCACCGATAAACTGAAATGTGAAACAGGGATTGACTGCCGTAACTACGGTCTGCTGGATGGTATTCCGGAAGCAAGAAGACTGCTGGGAGCCATGACTGAGGTTTCCGCAGACCAGATTGTGATCTTCGGCAATTCCAGTCTGAACGTTATGTTCGACACCGTTTCCCGTTCCATGACTCACGGTGTATGCGGCAGCACTCCGTGGTGCAAGTTAGATAAAGTAAAATTCCTGTGCCCTGCACCGGGATATGACCGTCACTTTAAGATCACAGAATATTTCGGCATAGAGATGATCACAGTTCCCATGACTCCCACAGGCCCGGACATGGATATGATAGAGGAACTGGTAAGCGCTGACCCGGCCATCAAGGGTGTGTGGTGTGTGCCGAAATATTCCAATCCGCAGGGTATCACCTACTCTGAGGAGACTGTAAAACGCTTTGCCAGACTGAAACCGGCAGCGGAAGATTTCCGTATTTTCTGGGATAATGCATACTGCATCCATCATTTATATGAGGAGCAGGATTTCCTTCTGGAGATTCTGGAGGAATGTGAGAAAGCAGGCAATCCGGACCTGGCGTACAAATTCATTTCCACTTCAAAAGTCAGCTTCCCTGGCTCCGGTATTGCAGCCGTTGCGTCTTCTCCGAGAAACCTGGCTGATTTCAGAAAACATATGGCGATCCAGACCATCGGCCATGACAAGATCAACCAGTTAAGACATGTGCGCTTCTTCAAGGACATTGAGGGCATGCACGAGCATATGAGAAAACACGCGGAGATTCTGCGTCCGAAATTCGAGGCAGTGGAGAACACACTGGAGAAAGAGATCGGCGGGGCAGGAATCGGAACATGGACCACACCCAAGGGCGGATACTTCATCTCCTTTGACTCCATGGAGGGCTGTGCAAAGGATATCGTAGCCAAGGCAGCAGAGGCGGGCGTGAAGATGACAGAGGCAGGCGCAACCTTCCCATACGGCGTTGACCCTCATGACAGCAACATTCGTATTGCACCCAGCTTCCCTACACCGGAGGAACTGCAGCTTGCTACAGAGATTTTTGTACTCAGTGTAAAACTGGTCAGCATAGACAAACTTCTGGCAGAATAAATCCTGCAGAACAGACATAGCGTATGATAAAACAGGGCAGAACTTTTGCAGAACAGCAGAGGTTCTGCCTTATTGTGTGAAGCAGTATTTCTATTTCGTTACAGAAGTATCTGTAAATTTCGGATAATTTACAGAAATGTGATATTTTAATGAATTTTGCATAAAACACTTTACTTCGACAATCAAAATGAAATAGAATAGAAAACGAAGGACAGGTATTTGTCCCGTTGCAGAGCAATTTACAATGGGCGGATACACGTGGCGGAACAGACGTCTGAACCGTTACGGATAGAAAAAGTTATAACATAAGGGGTAGAGGTTATGAAAAAAAAGAAAGGGAAAAAGGGTAAGTACACGAAGGCAAAGAAAATTGTACTGGGCATACTGATTGGATATATTGCACTTATGGTGCTTGGATACATAGCCGGTGTCGTATACTTTACCAAACATTTCTATCTGGGTTCCCAGATAAACGGAATGAATGCCTCCGGCAAGAGCGTGGAGGCTGTAGAGGACAGCATTGTGGATGAGATCGCATCCTATACCCTGCATTTAAAGGAGCGGGACGGCAGGACAGAATCCATAGTGGCGTCACAGATGAACATGCAGTATGTGGATGACGGCAAGATCCAGGAGCTGAAGGACAAGCAGAATCCGTTTCTATGGTTCCTGTCATTTGCGCATCAGAACGATTATGATATGTCAGCCACCACGACCTATGACAAAGATATGCTGTACGCGGCAGTGGATGCCCTGGAGGCATTCCAGGAGGCGAATATCACGCAGCCCGCAGATGCTTACCTGGGTGATACGGATACGGGATATGAGATTGTCCCTGAGGTGATGGGAAATGCCCTGGATAAGGACAAGGTAAAAGAACAGATCCTGAAAGCCATTGACGGAGGAAAGACGGAGCTGGATCTGGAGGCTGAGGACTGTTATCTGAAGCCCACAGTATACAGCACGGACGAGAATCTGATCAAACAGCGGGACCAGAGCAATGCATATCTGGGCGTTACCGTGACCTTTGATTTCTCTGACAGGCAGGAAGTGGTGAACAAGGATGTGATCAAGAACTGGCTTACCACGGACGAGAACGGTGATGTGGTTCTGGATGAGGAGAAAGCAAAAGAGTATGTGGTGGAAATGGCAAAGAAATATGACACCTTCGGCTATCCCCGTCAGTTTGTGACCTCCACAGGGGAGACCATCACAGTCAGCGGCGGTGATTACGGCTGGCTCATCGCAAGAAATGACACCACTGCCAAACTGGTTGAGGCTATAAAGAGCGGCCAGTCCCAGACCATGGAGCCTGAGTATACCTACAGAGGCTATGTGAGGGATACCAATGATATTGGAAATACATACGTGGAGATCAGCCTTCAGGCACAGCACATGTGGTTCTACAAGGATGGACAGCTTCTGGTGAGCACCGATGTAGTCACAGGAAACCACAATCAGGGATGGGATACCCATACGGGAATCTACGGCATTATGTATAAAGAAAGAAATGCCACACTGGTAGGCGAAAATTATTCCTCACCGGTTCAATACTGGATGCCCTTCTATGCCAACACGGGAATCCATGACGCGGACTGGAGAGACAGCTTCGGAGGTTCTGAATACATCAACAACGGCTCCCACGGCTGTGTCAATACGCCGCCGTCCAATGCGGAGAAGATTTATAACAACATAGAAAAAGGTGTGCCGGTTGTGGTATACTGATAGAAAGGCAGGCAGGTGAATTTTCACCTGCCTGCCTGCTTTCATGTTCCCCGGAGGAAGGGAACTTTGTGGATTCCGTTTCCCCCGGGAAAGTGAGTGGTGCTGCCAAAATTTATTTATCGGGTTTTCGTCCAGGCACCGCTTGAGTTGACATAATAATTGCCAATCCATGTGTTTTCAGCCATAGCGCCTGAGCCGTTTAAGTAATACCAGGTTCCGTTTACCTTGATCCATCCGGTAGCCATAGCACCTGAGAATGTCAGGTAGTACCATTTTCCGCTGTCTTTGATCCAGCCGGTAGCCATAGCACCTGAGGATGTGAGATAGTACCAGCTGCTGCCGAGTTTGACCCATCCGGTAGCCATGCGGCCGGATGCGTTGAGGTAATACCAGTTATTTCCCAGTCTGATCCATCCGGTAGCCATAGCACCTGAGCTTGTGAGATAATACCAGCTTTCGTCTACTTTCGCCCATCCGGTAGCCATAGCACCTGAGGATGTGAGATAATACCAGTCATTTCCCGGTTTGATCCATCCGGTAGCCATAGCGCCTGAGGATGTGAGGTAATACCAGGTCTGGCCTGATTTGATCCATCCGGTAGCCATAGCGCCTGAATTTGTAAGATAATACCAGGTACCGTTTACGCTGACCCATCCGGTAGCCATAGCGCCGTTATTGTGGAGATAATACCAGTAGCAGCCTACTTTGACCCATCCGGTAGCCATAGCGCCTGAATTTGTCAGATAGTACCAGGTATTTCCTTCGCGGAACCAGCCTGTGCGCATGTATCCGTCTGCGTCAAATGCATACCATTTGCCGTCAATGGATTCCCATTTGCCTGCAGGCCATTTTCCGTTGCCGTAGTCATACCACCAGCCTTTGGCATTTTGTTTCCAAACACCTCTTGCGGCTTTTTTCAGATTAGAGATAGCTTTCTGAATGCTGTTGGCAGCTTTGTCAATATCTTTCTGAGAAGCTTTTTTGTTATTTAATACTTTTTTGCCTGCATCGACTGCTTTAGTGAGATTCTTCCAGGAAGATGCAGTGTAGTCACTCTGTTTCAGTTTTGCAGCCTTGTCCAGTGCGGCTTTTAAGGATGCAGTATTTGTCTTGGTGACTTTTTTGAGATTGTCCATAGCTTTCTGGATAGAAGTTGCTGCATCAGCAATGTCTTTATCGGAAGCTTTCTTATCATCCAGAACCTGTCTGCCTTTTTCGACAGCTTTTGTAAGGGTCTTCCAGGATGCAGCGGTATAATCGCTTTTCTTTAATTTTGCCGCTTTGTCCAGAAGTGTTTTCAGTGCGGTTTTGTCTGCTTCCGGCTTAACTTCCAGGCCGTCGATGGCACTGCGGATCGCTGCGGCAGCATCCTCTATTTCTTCAGCGAAAGCCGAAGCATCGTCCATAAGTGCTTTTCCCGCAGTCAGGGCATCTGATAAGCTGTTCCAGCTTTCTGTGGTATAATCTTCAGCATTTAATGCCTCAGCTTCTGCGATGACTGCTTCCAGAGCAGATTTATCAGCCGCTTCCTGCTGATCCTGAAGGAAGGTTACCTTTGCAAGCTGGATATCTGTGTTCTGTACTTCTTTCACTTCGCCTGAATTCAGAGTGTATGTGACACCTTTATAATTCGGGAAGGTAACTTTTACATAATTAGTATCTTCCGGAAGTCCGTAAGCGTCAAATGTGATGCGGGCATAGCTCGGATAAGCTTCCGGGAAGTTGTTTACAGTTGTTACGTTTTCAAACTTAGTCCAGTCTTTTCCGTTCGGAGAAGTGTATACCCGGAAATCAAGGGAGGCGCCATTCTGCAGTGTTTCCCTTATGCATTTGCCTTTGTCTGTCCATGCGCTTCCGTCCCATACGGCATAGTCGCTGAGCGTCTGATAGTAAGCTGTCAGATGCGCGTCTTTTACACCCGGGATTTTATATACAAGGGACTGATCTTCTGCGTTCTCTTTTACGGCAACTCTGCTGTCTTCGTATCTTGGCTGTCCGCCGTAATAGAAGTTGTCTTTGTCCTCATAAGGAGCATCTCCTTTTGTGAGTGTCATAAGACCGTCTGTTGCGGAGGATGCACTGATAAAGTAGTCGTCATTTGTTCCGCCCGAAATATCTGTCAGATCGTCAAAGCGTGCAACTGCCTGACATTCGGTCTGGTATACGCGTACCCAGTCAACCAGGAAATCACTGTCCTGTTTTGTATCCTGTTTGCTGTAGTCCACATCGCCGACCCAGCCGTCGCCTACCTGTGTTTCCAGAATCGGGAACATGGGGCGTGTGTGCATGCCGTCTCTGCCGTCATCTTTGGCCTGGGTAGTTTTGTGTACCTGGTTACCGTCGATAAAGAAGGTGATAGCCTCCGGATCCCATTCTACTTCAAATACATGGAAATCCTGGCACCATGCTTCATAATTGTTGGTGGCAATACCGTGAGAGCCTTTGTTGTAGCCCAGAATACCGAAATGGTTGGTGGTCCAGGCTGACCATGCATCCTGTCCCAGGTATTCCAGCACGTCGATCTCGTCATGTCCTGTCTCATCCTGGCACAGCATCCAGATAGCAGGCCAGATACCCTTGGAATCGTTTGGTTTCGCGCGGACTGCCATGCGTCCGAACTGGAAGGAGAACTTATTCTTGGACTCCAGACGGCCGGATGACCATGTGACTTTCTCTGCCAGTTCCTGTGAGCCGTACTGATCCCAGCCTACAGCGTCGATCAGCGCGTCTGTGGATTCATAGTTTTTGGAGTTGATAGCCAGGCAGCTTTCGTCTCCATCCTTTACGATGCTGACTGCGCCTTTGTTGTAGATGGCTGCATGGTTTGCCATGCCGTCAATAATATTCCATTTGGATTCATCAACGCTGTCGCCGTCAAACTCATCTGCCCATACAAGGGTATCATATTTGGAATCCGGTGCGGTGTATTCCGGTTTGGATTCGTCGTAGGATTTTCCCGTAGCCCAGATTTCCACTTCGGAATATTTGGTGGGGCTGTTGTTGTCTTTGTTTACTGTGAAGCGCACGCATTTTCCTGTGACCGGTGTGTCCAGGGTGATGGTCTGCATGTCAGGACCCTGTGTCCAGTTATACTCCTGGAATACAGTCTGGCCTGCGCTTGTCGGAGAAGAGGATACGGAGACCTTAACGGACTGGTAGGTGCCCTCTTCAAGCTTGAAGCAGATCTCTTTCATCTGATATGCGTTTTTGTATTCAAACTGCAGCCAGCGTTCACCGGTGCTGTTGTGAACTGCATAGTTGTCATTCACTGCGCCGTCTGTGATCGCCTCTATATTAGTAGGGGTCAGACCGCGGACGTATGGAAGTTTGCCCAGGGCGATGTTCTGCGCTTCTTCTTCGGGAGGCGGAGCGGGAACTTCGGATTTCGGAATGCTGGCAATGACTTCTATTTCATTAAAGAGAATGCCATTGCTGTAGCCTTTCCATGAGCTGTTGGTATTCTGGATATAATGTCCTCTCTGCCAGATACGGATATACTGTGCAGATACGGTTTCCGGGAGTGTGATAACCTGAGGCTGTCCCTTGTTGGAGGTGGTTTCCTCATAATCAGCCGTATCGGATACGATGGTGCTTTCTGCAAAATCTTCTGTGGAGGAGAGCTCTACTTTTACATCCTTGAAGGTAGAAACCGCATTGGGATAAGTGTTATGGTACAGGTCGATCTCTTTAACGTCCCGGACTTTACCGAAATCATACTGGAGATAGACGTGGTCCCATCCGGAATAGCCGTTGTCATTACCGCCGATTTCCTGGCCTGCAATGATCTTGGTATTGTTGGAATCATCCTCACTGCCTGATCTCACACCGTCGGTGGCTGCTTCCGGGTTCAGAATCTGTACCTGGGGAACCGTAGAACCTCCGGTTACGATCTGGTGAGGTGTATTGGAGGTAGGAATCAGGCCGGTCATAATGTTGGCGTCTACCATTTCCTCATCATCACCGGGATCCGGATCAGGGGCAGGCTGTTCCTGTTCCACAGAAGCGATGACTTCGATCTCTGTGAAGAGGACGCCGCTGCTGTAGCCTTTCCATGCACTGTTTGTGTTTTCTATGTAGTGGCCTTTTCCCCATACACGGAGATAGCGGGCTTCAATCTCTGTTTCAGGCGCCAGATACTGAGATTCGCCTTTGGTATCAACGGTTTCCAAAAAGTCTTCCCCGTCAGGATCTCCATAGAGGATGGTACTGTCTGAGAAATCCTCAGAGGTTGATACTTCTACCTTTACATCCTTGAAGGTGGAAGTTGCAGCCGGATAAGTGTTTCGGTACAGATCCACAGCTTTTACGCTGTATACATCACCGAAATCATACTGAAGGTATACCGGATTCCACTGGGAATAGCCATTGTCATCACCGCCGATTTCGGCCCCGGCATCGATCCGGGTGTTGTTGGCATCCACATCACTGTCGTAGTTGATGCCGTCTGTGGCAGCTTCGGGATTCGTGATGCCTCCCTCAGCATTTGTGGTGGGAATCAGACCCTGCAGGATATTTTTATCCACGGTTATGGTATCGGCTTTGACTGCGGCAGGTGATAGATTTCCGGCGGTCAGTGCCAGTGCCATGAAGAACGACAGGGCTTTAGAGGCTTTCTTGTTTCTTTTCATACTTGCGCTCCTTTCTTAATACTGCTTTACATTACCCTTTTCACCGGACATGCATAATGCTATAATAAATATAGTCTGATTTTATGAATGCAGAGGTGCAAAGGAGGAAATTCAGAATGGACAGCGGACATAAGGATACCGAGGTAAAATATACGGAGTCTCCAAAATATCAATGCCTGGAATTTCTCAGAAAGAATTCCGTGGAGCTCTATCTGGCTTACTGCGGCAGGGAAATCTGCGAGGCCGGGCATACGTACGGACCGGCTGTCCGTCAGGAATATCTTCTGCACTATGTTATAAGCGGGAAGGGCACTTTTACGGCAGACGGAAAGACAACAGAGCTTGGAGCCCATGATGCGTTTCTGATCATGCCGGAGGAGACTACTGTATACAGGGCGGATGCCAAAGAACCCTGGTCTTATGTCTGGGCAGCATTTGACGGCATCCGGGCGTATGAATGCCTGGAACATGCCGGTTTTTCTGCTGAGCAGAGAGTCGGTCATTTTGAGCAGGAGGAAGCACTGACTGCCTGCGTGGATGCCATGCTGGCAGCCCATCAGCTTACCTATGCCAATGACCTGGTGCGCCAGAGCCAGCTTGCCCTTTTTCTGGCAGGTATGATCCGGGAATATCAGACTTCACATAATACCAGACAGCAGTTCAATGATTACCACCGGCAGGAATATGCGGACTATGCAGCTGCCTATATTGAGCAAAATTACCATAAAGATATCAGCGTCAATGACATGTGCAGCTATATCGGCATTACGCGCAGCTACCTGACAAAGATATTCAAACAGGTTCATCACGTTTCCCCCTATGACTACCTGCTGGGTGTCAGGATGAATAAAGCCTCCCTGCTCCTGCAGACCACCGCGCTGCCGATCAAGCAGATCGCGGAAATGGTGGGATATAAAGACGCACTGGTATTTTCCAAAGCGTTTAAGCAGAAAATAGGAACCAGCCCCAGAGCATTCCGGGATTCCTCAGCTACCCTTGTTTTGTCGCATACCAAAAATGCATGACAGGAAGGAAACAGCACATTTGTGCATATGTCCTTATATTCCCCGATACATTTCAGTATCCATTCTGAATATGACCCAACCAGTATCAGACTTGTTGGACTACCATATAGTTTACTGTAAAAAATGCATAGAATATATGGCTTTTTATCCTGTTTATATGTCAAAATATACTTTTGACGGAAAAAATATGTAATAAAGTTGGTAAATATGGATAAAAGTGGTGGTGTAAATATAGATATAATAGATAAAATGATGGAGAAATGTTGGAGAGAATATGTGAAAAAGTATTTCTGCAGGTAAAAAAGTAACGCACATGCCGTGTCATATTTATTGCAGATCATGTCCTTAGACGGCATCATCATTGACAAAAAAGTTTAAATTGATTAGTATAAAAAGAGCAAAGAAACCGAATGGCTGCATAAGGGAGAAAGAGTATGAATATAGTTGTTTTAGCAGGCGGCAGCAGTACAGAGAGGGAAGTCTCCATTGTGTCCGGACAGGGCATCTGCACAGCTCTGCGCAGAAGAAATCACAAAGCGGTACTGGTAGACGCTTATTTTGGAAAAGAAAGCTGGGGAGAGGAATTGTTCCCCCAGACATATGATATAGATGCGGAAGTTGTTTACATGCAGGAAAAGAGCAGGGAACTGGAGGAGACCGTAAAAAGCAGGAAAGAATTCTTCGGTCCCGGCGTACTTGACATCTGCAAAGCGGCAGACATGGTGTTCCTGGCTCTGCACGGCTCCAACGGGGAGGACGGCAAGGTACAGTCCGTATTCGACCTCATGGGAATTCCCTACACCGGCTCCGGTCCGCTGAGCAGCGGAATGGCCATGGACAAGGGAATCACGAAAATGGTATTTGAGGCAAAGGGAGTGCCCACTCCAAAAGGCGTAACTCTGCAGAAGGGAAAATGCAGCAGCGAGCTGGCAGACTATGACATAGACTTCCCGGTGATCGTGAAGCCGTGCTGCGGAGGTTCCAGCGTGGGTGTCTGCATTGCCAAGAATCAGGAGGAATATGAGGCTGCTCTTGAGGAGTCCTTTTCCTATGAAAATGAGGCGGTTGTGGAGCAGTTTATCGAGGGGCGTGAGTTCTCTGTGGCTGTCGTGGACGGCAAAGCTTATCCGGTCATTGAGATCGCTCCGCTGCAGGGATTTTATGATTATAAGAACAAATATGAGGCCGGATCCACCATTGAGACCTGTCCGGCGGAGATTTCCGAGTCACTGACCAGGGAAATGCAGAGATACGCGGAGCAGGGCTACAAGGCACTGGGAATGGATTATCCGGAACTGTGCGAGAAACTGATCGAGGTTTCCCTGAAAAAATATAAATAACCAGAGGTGTGCCATGAAAAATCTGACATTAGAAAATATAGCCAAAGCCTGCGGCGGCATATATGTGGGCGGGGAAGAGATGAAGGACCGGGAAGTACAGGGAATCGTAACGGACAGCAGAAAAGCAGAGCCGGGGTTCCTGTTTGTTCCTATTAAAGGTGCACGTGTGGATGCCCATGATTTTATTGACAGTGTGATGGCGAATGGAGCCCTGTGCACCCTCACGGAGAAGGACATCGGAAAAAAAAGCTTTCCTTATATAAAGGTGCATTCTTCTCTTCAGGCTGTAAAGGACATTGCGGAGTTCTATCTGAAGCAGCTTGACATTCCGGTGGTGGGGATCACAGGGAGTGTGGGCAAGACCAGCACCAAAGAAATGATCGCCGCTGTGCTGGAACAGAAGTACAAGGTGTTAAAGACAAAAGGAAATTTCAACAATGAACTGGGAGTTCCTCTGACCGTTTTCGGCCTGCGCCCGGAGCATGAGATTGCAGTCCTGGAAATGGGAATCAGCGACTTCGGAGAAATGCACCGCCTGGCTAAAATCGCGCGGCCGGATACCTGTGTGATCACCAATATCGGCCTGTGCCATCTGGAGTTTCTGAAATCCAGAGACGGTATCCTGAAAGCCAAGACAGAGATCTTCGATTACCTGGAGCCTGATGGTCATGTTGTCCTGAATGGGGATGACGATAAGCTGATCACAGTCAAAGAGGTTAACGGAATTGCGCCGGTATTCTTCGGCGTGATGAACCATCAGGGGATTTGGGCGGATGAGATCAGGAGCATGGGATTAAAAGGAATTTCCTGCCGTATCCACGCAGGAAATGAGAGTTTCCAGGTTTTGGTACCTATTCCCGGACGCCATATGGTATATAATGCACTGGCCGGAACTGCCGTAGGTCTTATCTATGGAATGAACCTGGAGGGGATAAAAAAAGGGATTGAGAGTCTGCAGTCTTTGAGCGGCCGCTTCCATATTATAGAGACCGGAAAAAAGACCATTGTAGATGACTGCTATAATGCCAATCCGGTATCCATGAAGGCTTCCCTGGATGTGCTGCAGGATGCGCTGGGAAGAAAAGTGGCCATACTGGGAGACATGGGTGAACTTGGAAAAGACGAGGTGGAGATGCACCGGGAAGTCGGGGTATATGCCGCGGCGAGAGATATTGATAAGATCATCTGTGTAGGTGAACTGGCAGGGGATATGGCTGAGGCAGCCAGGCTGGCGGCGCCTGCCAAAGACATTGTACATTTTGCCAAAAAGGAAACTCTTCTGGAGGCCCTGCCGGGTATCATTCAGGATGGAGATACCATTTTGGTGAAGGCATCACATTTCATGGAGTTTGAAAAAGTGGTGGAATGCCTGGAGAAGCTTTAAAATACAGGAAAAATGATTGACAAGGACTTCAGGTGTGTGAGATACTGAAGTTGATAATAAGAATAGTCTTAAAAAGTGGAAGCCCTTGCCGGCAGAGATGTCGGCGAGGGCTTTCACTTTGGTAACGTTGTAATTGGTATTTGCAGGAGTTCGCGCGGAGGCGGGCTCCTTTTTTGAACCGCATTATTTTAGAAATGCGACATAAGAGGGAAAAGACAGGTCAGAAGGCGCATTTCGCGGCTTCTGACCACTTTGATGACCATGAATGAGTTGGTTTCACAGATTTGTGAGCTGGTTCATATATCTGCGCTTGGTGTCGGGCTGAATGTGGACGTATAAGTCCAGCGTTGTCTTTACGGAAGTGTGGCCCAGGATTTCGGAGAGGGACTTTGTGTCAAAACCCTGTTCGATCCAGCGGCATGAGAACTGGTGGCGCAGCGCGTGGATCTTGATGTGGGGAATCTCACATTTTTTCAGCAGGGCTGCGTATCGTCGTTGTATGGTTCTTGGCTCCATGCATTTTTCCGTGCCTGTCAGGATAAAAAATCTGCTGTCTTTTTTCAGAGGAGCTGCCAGTTCCAGAAGCCTGTCGGGAAGAGGGATTATGCGGATGGAGGTCGCTGTTTTTGGTGTGCCGATGTTTAAATGGGTGCGGGAACATTCTTTTTTCCCGTCGGTCATGAGCATGTTCAGGTTTTTGACGCGTGTCACTGTGCGGCGGATATGGAGCCTGCACCGGGTGAAATCAATGTCTTCCCATTTGAGCCCGCTCAGTTCTCCGACCCGGATGCCGGTATACATACACAGCAGGATGCCGAAGGAAAAGGAGTCCATATCACTCTGCAGGAAGGTATCCAGCTTTTTGTAATCCTCACTGCTCATGATCTGTATATCGCTGCTGCTTGAGGGAATACGGGGGAACTTAAGAGGTTCAGCCGGGAAAAAGCTGAACTCCTGGGCATATCGGAGGATATTTTTGAGCACACTTATGATAACATGGATACTGCCGTATGCCATGCCCTGCTCCAGTTCCCTCTGTACAAAGCCTGATATGGTGTGGTTTGTGATCTTTCTGACCTGCATATTGCCCAGAATGGGGAGAATATGGTTGTCCAGGATCTCTTCGTAGTTTGAATATGTGCTCTCCTTTACGGTATAGCGGATATGTGTTTTCCACTGTATACTCACTGTACGGATCCGGTCATCCTGGGGTGGGGCGGAGGACCGGCTGGTGTACATAGGCAAATTAGGAGTCTCAGATATGATCTTGGCTTTCTTGTCTTTTACTTCCGTGTAGGATTTACCGTACAGATATCCGTAATGGATCTTGCCGTCTATGTCACGCCCTTTTATATATCGGGCCTCCCAGCGGCCGTCTTTTCGTTTTCTGATATTTTCGCCTCTTCTTGGCATATTGACCTCCTTAAAATTAAGAATTTCTTAAATGAATTCAGACCATTTTTTTGACCACTAATGATTATCTATTAATAATGAAAAAATACCGTGGTTTTCATTTTATATCCGGTAAAGTTTTCCAGAAGTCCAGAATATACTAAAAATAGCCAAAAAATTGCCATTATTTTTTGGCATATTGACTTTAAAGACTTTTAGCGTTAAACTTAGTTTTGACTAAAGACCGGAATATTATTTTTGTTAATACTTTTTCCTGTCTTTAGATGTCGCATTTCTAAAAAAATATGTCCCATTTATTGGAATAAACGAATGAAAACAGGATACAGCATTAAGACAATAAAATACAAACTTCGCTGTTCTCATCCGGAGTGGCTGACAGAGACTGAGAAATACTACAGACAGGTCCTGGATTTTTATTTCCACCTGCTACTGGAGCATGAGGAAATCTGGGAACTGAACGTTCTTCAGATGCAGGGCGCATTAGAGCGCCTGACGATTGCGGGAAGAGACGGAAGAATACCCGAGCGGCCGCTGCCTTTTGGCAGGGTTCCTGTCTATTTCAGGCGCTCGGCGATTAACAAAGCCTCTGCCAGTTTGAAGAGTTATACAGAAAAGTATAAAAATTCCGGCGATGATCTGGTCTACACCATACCGGATACCATTGATGCGTCTGTTACCTACTTTAAGGGGATGTATAAGGATTTTAAGGAAAACAGGATTTCCCTGAAGGTATGGGACGGAAACAGGTGGAATTGGATGGACTGCAGGTTAAAAGGGCAGTCGATTCCGGAAGAAGCTCTGATGCTCTCTCCGACGGTTGTTTTTAAGGAGAAGGAGTACTGGCTTCACGTGCCCGTTAAACAGCAGACAGAGGATGCCAGGAACGCGAAAGAGCGGATGAAGGACCGGGAGAATGTATGCAGTGTTCAGTTTACGAACACAGACATTTTTGCCATGTGCTGTGTGTTGGATGCAGATGGGAAACAGAAGGCAGTGTATTCCTGCAGAGGCGGGGATGCTTACAGGAGCAAATGCAAAGTCCTTCTGGAGAAGATTGAGAAGTCCAGAGTTTATACGGACAAAGATAATGTGACGCAGCCCAACCACAAATATTATTTGCGGTTAAAAAATCTTTCTGATCACTATGCGCACCAGGTGAGCAGGGAAACCGTGGAGTTCTGTGTGAGGGAAGAGGCAAGGGTCATTGTGATTCCGTCTTATGACAAGGAATTTTCAAAGATAGTGCAGTATCGTTCCGGGATGTATTCACCGCTGTATTTGGGAAGCCGGATAAGAGAGTTTCTGAAATACAAGGCATGGAGTGCCGGGATTGTGGTTCTGGAGCTCAGTGCGGAAGGGACGAGCAGCAGATGTTTTGTCTGCGGAGGGAAGATCAGGAAGAACGGAGCTATGTTTGAATGTGAAAATGGACATCAGGGAAGCCGTTTCCTGAACAGCGCCAGAAATCTTGGAGTGAAATGCCAGAAAGATTTCGAGCGGAAACGAAAATAATTCGGAAATAAGTGTGAATATTCACTCTTATATAGATGCCGGGAAACTGGCAAGAGGCTGTGCGCCAGTGACGCATGGTTTCCGGTTGAATATCGCCGGTCGGCTCCTTTTGGTGTCGGCGAAGAATTGCTCTTTGGGAGCAGAGAATATTCAAAGTAATAATAAAAAGAATAACAGAAATAAAAGAAATAGAAAATACGAGGGGAGATATTATGTGGCAGATAATCATTGTGCTGCTGCTTCTGCTGGTACTGTTTCTGTTTGTGATGGTGTTTGCTCTGGCGAAGATCAATTCCGGAGACAGGAAGAGAGAGGATAAAGAGCAGGAAGCGTTTATTCGAGGCGGTAAGGATGCGGGAGATGACGAGAGCAGGGGAAACCGCTCTGGTATGACCGGTGACGAGGAGAGAAAATGGAAGGCAGCAGAGGCCAATGATGAGAGGGATAAGATTCAGGAAGAACTGATGCGGAAGGCCGGTAAGAAAAGAAAATTCATGGAACATTGGCAGGCAATTGCGCTTTGGCTGATGCTGTATGATGTTGTGGCTGTGAACGCGGCGTTTATGCTGGCTCTGTGGGTTCGGTTTGACTGCAGATATTCTATGATTCCGGATGTTTATCTGGGGGCGTTTTTGAAGTTTGCACCTTGGTATACGGTGGTTTGTATTGGGGTGTATTGGGCGCTTAGGTTGTATAAGAGCGTTTGGCGGTTTGCAAGTTTCAGTGAGCTGTTCCGGGTTGGGGCGGCGAATGTGATTACCGGGCTGGTGCAGATCGTTGGGATTACTTTGTTTTTTAAGAGAATGCCGATTTCTTATTATCTGTTTGGGATAATGCTGCAGTTTGTGTTTACGGTTGCGGTTAGGTTTTCTTATCGGTTTATTTTACTGGAACGCAGTAGGAACAAACAGAGTGAAGAGGATGCCGTGCTGCATCGGGTGATGCTGATTGGTGCAGGAGCCGCAGGACAGATTATAATCAGGGATTTGAACCGGGCCAGTGAAGTGAAGGCAAAGGTTTGCTGTATTATTGACGATAACCCGAATAAGATGGGGCGTTACATAGAAGGTATTCCGATTGTTGGAGGCAGGGATGATATTCTGCTGAGTGCGGAAAAATATAAGATTGACCAGATTTTACTGGCGATTCCCAGTGCTTCGGCTGAGGAGAAGAGGGATATTCTCAATATCTGTAAGGAGACTGGGTGTGAAATGAAGATACTTCCGGGGATTTACCAGTTGGTGAATGGGGAAGTGTCAATCAGTAAGATGAAGGCTGTGGCTGTGGAGGATTTGCTGGGTAGAGATCCGATTAAGGTAAACATGGAGGAGATCTTCAATGCGTTAAGGAATAAGACAATTCTTGTTACCGGTGGTGGTGGTTCTATTGGCAGTGAGTTGTGTCGGCAGATTGCAGCGCATGGTCCGAAACGGCTGATTATATTTGATATTTATGAGAATAATGCTTATGACATTGAACAGGAGTTGAGGAGGAAATATCCGAAACTTGATTTGGTTGTTTTGATTGGATCGGTGAGGGATAGCAGACGAATTAACAGTGTGTTCGCGGAGTATAGGCCGGATGTGGTTTATCATGCGGCAGCACATAAGCATGTGCCTTTGATGGAGACAAGTCCTTGTGAGGCGATAAAGAATAATGTTCTGGGGACGTATAAGACTGCCAGTGCGGCACTACAGAGTGGGTGCGAGAAGTTTGTGCTGATCAGTACAGATAAGGCGGTTAATCCTACGAATATTATGGGAGCGAGCAAGAGACTGTGTGAAATGGTGATTCAGACTATGGACAGGCTGAGTAAACAGGGTAAGCCGATTGTTCTACCGGATCTGAATGGGCATGATGAAGGTGCAGACTATGATATGGTTGCTGCTACCAGAGAACAATTCGGGGAATATGAAGAAGGTCATAGGAAGCCTACAGATTTTGTGGCGGTTCGATTTGGTAATGTTTTAGGAAGTAATGGGTCTGTGATTCCCCTTTTTAAGAAACAGATTGAGGCTGGCGGGCCGGTTACGGTTACGCATCCGGATATCATTCGGTACTTTATGACGATACCTGAAGCGGTGAGCCTTGTGTTGCAGGCGGGAACGTATGCGAAGGGTGGAGAGATATTTGTGCTGGATATGGGTGCACCGGTGAAGATTGATACGTTGGCAAGGAACTTGATAAAGCTGTCGGGGTATAAGCCGGATGTGGATATTTCGGTTGTGTATACTGGGTTGAGGCCTGGGGAGAAGCTTTATGAAGAGAAACTAATGGCGGAGGAAGGGATGAAGACTACGCCGAATAAGTTGATACATATTGGGAGTCCGATTCCGTTTGATTTGGAGAAATTCTTGGGGGATTTGGAAGATTTGGCGAAGGCTAGTTATGGGAATAGGGAGGATATTTGTGATTTGGTGCAAAGTGTAGTGCCAACTTATAAACAGGATAGGGATATTTCACTATAAGTTTTGGTTAAATTAACGTAGTTTTACTTAACTAATGTGTAAAATTATGTATTATGTTGTTTGATTTCGACGGCAACGCGTTTGAAAGATTTAATTAAAAAGTCTATCGATAATTATATAATAGGGACAACCAGCAAGGATACTGGAAATAAGCGGTTTTGCGGGCTTTCCTGTTTTGATACTTTTTGATTTTTCTAAGTGGGAAGTAAGGAAAACGCTTATCACGGCGGTAAGCTGGATTGTCTTTACTAAACCCAAAACTGAAAAGACAAGATATGAAAGCAGGTAGCCTTCTGATAATCTACGGTTTGTCGGGAGTTACTTGTTGTGTACGTAGATATTTTGATCGAAATTGTAAATGACGAAAAGAGGCAGAGCTACCTTTAAAAATACCGGTTTATACACTAATACAATATAATATAATGCAGTTGTAAGGAGTTTTAGTAATGGAAAATAAAAGCACAAACAGTATATTGACATCAAGAAATATTGGTTTTTCACCGCCGGACATCACGGAATTGGAAGGCCAGGAGGTTGCTGAAGCGCTTAGATCAGGGTGATTACAACAGGTCCTCGTACAAAAAAACTTGAAAAAGAAATTGCTGAATGGATAGGTGTCAATAAATGTGTTTGCCTCAATTCTCAAACAGCATGTGCAGAAATGGCACTTCGAGTATTAGGAATTGGACCGGGTGATGAAGTCATTACTAGTGCTTATACATATACTGCTTCTGCATCAGTTATTGATCATGTTGGAGCAAAAATTGTTATGGTAGATTGCCTTCCAGATTCGTTTGATATTGATTATGATCAAGTTGATGCAGCTATCACAGAAAAAACAAAGGCAATTATTCCAATTGATATTGGCGGAAAACCATGTGATTATGATCGTCTTTACGAAATTGTTGAGAAAAAGAGAGCAATATTTAAGCCTAGTACAGATATTCAGAAAGCAATAGGTAGAGTAGCAATTTGTGCAGACTGTGCACATTCATTTGGTGCAACTAGAAATGGTGTGATGGCTGGTGCTCTTGCAGATTTCAGTTCATTTAGTTTCCATGCTGTAAAGAATTTTACAACTGCTGAAGGTGGTGCGCTTACTTGGAAGACAATTGTAGGAATTAATGATGAGGATATCTATAAAAAACTTCAATTGCTAAGTCTTCATGGACAGAGTAAGGATGCTCTTGCTAAAACACAGCTTGGCGCATGGGAGTACGATATTATTGGAACTTGGTATAAATGTAATATGACTGATGTTGTAGCTGCGATTGGTCTGAAGCAGTTTGAGAGATATCCAGAGTTGCTAATCGAACGCAAGGCTATATTTCAGGCATATGAAAATGTGTTTAAGCTATTAGGGATTGAAGTGATTTCTCATTACACAGAAGTTTGGCAGTCAACAGGACATTTTTGTATCTCACAAGAATTCCTGGTATTACACCGGAACAGAGAAATGAGATTATTATTAAAATGGCTGAGCAGGGAGTTGCATGTAATGTACATTACAAACCACTTCCAATGCATACAGCATATAAGAATTTAGGATTTGATATTATAAATTATCCAAACGCATATAACAGATATGCAAATTTGATTTCTCTTCCAAATCATACATTGATGGAGAAGGAAGATGTGGAGTATGTAATTGCTAAATATAGCGAGATTGTGAAGGAATATATCTAATGAAACGATGGAAAGATTTGCCTAAAGAAATGCAGATTGAAGAAATCAGGCCATATTATGAGGTCCTTCGCAAGAAAAGAATGAGTCTCACGCTTAAAAGAGTGTTTGATATAGTTGTTTCTGCGATTATGCTAGTATTTTTTTCACCAGTTATTCTGATTCTGGCTATAGCTATTAAAATTGATAGTCCAGGCCCTGTTTTTTATAGACAAGTACGAGTCACACAATATGGTCGAACCTTTAAGATTCATAAGTTTCGTTCAATGTACGACGGGGCTGATAAAAAAGGTACGTTGGTTACTGTTGGTAACGATTCGAGAATTACCCGTATCGGCAAGATTGTACGAAAATGTAGACTGGATGAAATTGCGCAGCTTATTGAAGTGTTGAAGGGAGATATGACATTTGTTGGAGATAGAGAGATAATAGGAACAACCAAGGAAAACATTGATTTTACAAGGATTTTGGCGGCTTGAGTTGAATCCTGTTATGAGATTTTTACAAATTTGGGAAAGAAGCCGCAAAAAACCAGAAAATCATTAGTTGGCTTCTTGAATACTCTTTGAATCCAAAATAAGAGTAAAAATCTGATAAGGAGGTTTAACTTGAGCCTGAGTCTGTACTCCCCATTGGGAGCAGATGCAGGCTTTTTGTCGTGATAGATAGAGAGAAGAATGGGAGGAGTAGTCTGATATGGAAAAGAATCTTTTGATTATTGGAGCCGGTTCTCTGGGAGCAATCGCAAAAGAAATAGCAGAAGAAATAGCAGAAGAAATGGGAACCTTTCAGAAAATTGATTTTTTAGATGATGATAGTGATTTAGCGATTGGTAAGTTTTCAGATATTGAACGTTTTGCTGGAGAGTACAGGTTCGGTGTTGTTGCGTTGGAGCAATGGGAACTTCGACGAAAGTACATTATGAAACTGGAGGAGAATTGCTACACCATTCCTGTTTTGGTTCACCCCAGAAGTTTTGTCGGGAAATATGCAAGGATTCAGAAGGGAACCATTGTGGAACCGATGGCCACTGTTCAATCAGGATCGTTTGTTGGCAGCAGTGTGGTCGTATCATCTGGCTGCATTGTAGACGCAAACACTTATGTATCCGATTTTTGCAATCTTAGTGCAGGAAGCATTATCCCATCAGGTTCAGCGTTAATGGAGCCGATGGAAATTCCAGCAGGTGAGGTTTATAGAGCAGAGTCTCAGTCTGACATAAAGTCAACAGGAATGCCTTCGTATAAGACAGATGACGAGTGGGTGCAAAAGTATCAGTCAGATTTCGGTACAGAACCAACTTTCTTTTAAAACTATTTTGAGGAGAAAAAATTATGAAAAAAATTCCATTTAGCCCGCCTGATATTACAGAGGTAGAAATTAAAGAAGTAACGGACGCACTTCGTTCAGGTTGGATCACAACAGGCCTGAAAACCAAAAAACTTGAGAAGGAGATTGCTGCATATTGTGGAGTGAACCGTGCAGTGTGTCTTGGTTCACAAACCGCCTGTGCAGAAATGACGCTCCGTCTTCTTGGGATTTCTAATGATGATGAAGTGATTACAAGTGCTTACACTTACACCGCAAGCGCTTCTGTTGTATGCCATGTGGGAGCAAAGTTAATTTTGGTAGATACGCAGAAGAATTCCCTGGAGATGGATTATGATAAGCTGGCTGATGCGATTACAGAAAAAACAAAAGTGATCATCCCAGTTGATCTTGGAGGGATTCCTTGTGACTACGAAAAGATTTTTGAAATTGTAGAAAGTAAAAAACATCTGTTTCATCCAGAAAATGAAATACAGGAAGCGATTGGCAGAGTGATTGTCATGGCAGATGCGGCACACGCTTTCGGTGGAACTTGGCATGGCAAGCCGGTAGGAAGCATTGCGGACTTTTCTAATTTCAGTTTCCATGCAGTAAAGAATTTTACCACGGCGGAAGGTGGTGCTGTTACATGGAAGCAGATTGATGGAATAGACGATGAAGAAATTTATCATAAGTATCAGCTTTTGTCCCTGCATGGGCAGTCAAAAGATGCGTTGGCAAAAACGCAGTTGGGGGCATGGGAGTATGACATCATTGGCACCTGGTATAAGTGCAATATGACGGATGTGATTGCCGGGATTGGGCTGGCGCAGATGCAGAGATACCCGGAATTGTTAAAACGAAGGAAAGAAATCATAGAACGCTACGATAATGCTTTTAAGCCCATTGGTATCGAGGTCCTCCCACATTATACAGACGAGTATCAGTCATCCGGTCATTTATACATAACCAGAGTGCTGGGCATAAGTCTGGAAGAAAGACAGGAGATTATTGTAAAGATGGCAGAACAGGGAATATCCTGCAATGTCCACTATAAACCACTTCCGATGATGACAGCGTATAAAGAGCAAGGATTCAATATTAAATGTTATCCGAACGCATACGATCATTTTGCTAATGAGATTACGCTGCCATTGCATACGAAACTGAGTGACGATGACGTGGATTATATCATAGATCATTATTCTAAAATTGTTAGTTCCATTTGATGGATTTAATAAGGGATTGTTGTAATGAAAATGCTGAGAGAATGGGATGAATTACCTGATTTTATGAGAACAGAAGAAGTTCGTCCATATTACGTTATTTTAAAGAAGAAAAATAAGAGCTTGATTGCAAAAAGAGCGTTTGATCTGTTGGCAGCTGTTATCGGTCTGACTATTTTAGGGCCAATTATGATTGTCATTGCCGTTCTGATTGCAAGAGATTCAAAAGGGGGAGTTTTTTTCAGGCAGGAACGTATCACGCAGTATGGCAGAAAATTCAGGGTTCATAAGTTCCGTACAATGGTAGCAGATGCGGAAAAATTAGGTTCTCAGGTAACAGTGTCAAACGATATGCGTGTTACGAAAATAGGGGCTGTTCTCAGAAAATACAGATTAGATGAGCTGCCCCAGCTGCTTGATATTCTTTCCGGTAACATGAGCCTGGTAGGAACCCGGCCCGAAACAACTCGTTTTGTTAAAAAATATACCCCGGAGATGTTTGCGACTTTGCTTCTGCCGGCAGGTGTGACCAGTGAAGCGAGTATTCGATATAAGGATGAGGCAAGGCTTCTGGAAAAAGCGGAGAATGCAGATGAGGTATATATAAACGAAGTGCTTCCGGAGAAGATGAAGTATAACTTGGAGAGTATTAGTAAATTCAGTTTTTTCAATGATTTAAAAACCATGATAAAAACTGTCTTTGCAGTCATTAGTTAAAGGAAAATGTGTTATGGAAGGGAAATTAATATCAATTATAACGCCTACATACAACTGTGGAAGTTTTATTGGAGAAACGATAGAATCTGTTCTCGCTCAAACATATACAAATTGGGAGATGATCATTGTAGATGATTATTCTACCGATAATACAGAGCAGATTGTAAACCAATATAGAAAGAAAGATAGCAGAGTACTCTATTATAAATTAAAGCATAATTCTGGTGCAGCGGTGGCAAGAACAAAGGCTATGGAATTAGCTTCCGGAAATTATATGGCTTTTCTTGATTCTGATGATTTATGGCATCCTGATAAGTTGAAAAAACAATTTGATTACATGGAAGAACACGGGATTGCATTTACCTGCACGATGTACGAGCAAATTGATGAGAATGGGGAAAAACTTAATAAGGTAATTAAAGTGGTTCCCAAAACGACTTATAATAGATTGCTTCTGGATTGCCCTGTTGGTAATTCGACAGTTATGTACAATGTCGATAAAATGGGAAAATTCAAGGTTCCAGATATAAGAAAAAGGAATGATGATGCCTTATGGCTGCAGATGCTAAAAAAAGAACCGGTGATATATGGAATAGAAGAAGTGCTGATGCAGTACAGAATCCGATCAAATTCTATATCAAGTAATAAGTTTAAATTAATCAAATATCATTGGAAATTATATAGGGAAATAGAACACTTGAGTGTTCTGAGATCAGCATTCCATGTAGCATATTGGTGTTTGATTAAAACGTTACAGATTAAGGAGAGAAGTGCAATGAGAAACGTAGAAAATATAGGGGGGGGGCAAAAACAAATTAAGAGATAACTGCCCTGTATTGTTAAATGTGGAATGTTCTTACCATGGAACATTTAGGGGGTTGAGTTATGCAGCATAGTTCAACTTCAATGAATAAGACAAAAAGACGATATAAGCAGTTATTAAGTCAGTATCTAAAATGTGATTCAGAGGACATTTTTCTCTATTGGAAAGGAAGAGTAGCTCTTTATGCCATTTTAAAAGCAATGGGAGTACAAAAAGGAGATGAAGTTATTGTTCAAGGCTATACTTGTGTGGTAGTAGCAAATGCAATACTATATCTTGGTGCTAAACCTGTATATGTGGATATTGATTCTAATACATATAATATGAATCTGAGAAAATTAACAGAAGCTATAACAAATAATACAAAAGTTGTTATTTGTCAAAATACATATGGGTTATCCAGTAATCTTGAAGAAATTCAAAAAATTGCTTCAGAAAAAGGTATTTACACAATCGAAGATTGCACTCACGGATTTGGTGGTTATTATCGTGGAATACCTAATGGATCTTCATGTGATGCATCATTCTTTTCGACACAATGGAACAAGCCTTTTTCAACAGGAATTGGTGGTTTTGCAGTAATACACAACCATTGTTTGATGAAAAAGATGATAGAACGGGAAAACCAAAAAATCAGCCCTAATTTTAAGGAGTGTATCGAATTAAGCATCATGTATTTTGTAAGAGGATGGTTAGTAAATGATATCACGTACTGGTCAATGGTGAATTTATATAGATGGCTGAGTAGAAAAAATATTGTTATTGGCTCATCTTCAGGTGAAGAAGTGACCAGTATTAGAATGCCGAATGATTATTTTAAGGGCATGTCAGTTACACAAATGAAGAAAGGCATAAAGAATATTCGAAGATTGAAAGATGTAAACATTAGACGAAAAAAATGTGCTGCAGTATATACTGATTTTTTGGTAGATAAGAAAAAGAATCATGTAAAGGAAGAATTATTTTCAGACCATATGTTTTTAAGATACCCGTTATTGGTCAATGACAGAGACGAGTTTAGAAAAAAGGCTGAGCGAGAAAAAATCATTTTAGGAGAATGGTTTGAAGCTCCAGTATATCCTTGTTATGGAAATATGCGAATGTGGGGTGTAAAAGAAAAAGATATTCCTGTTTCCATGGACATTTGTAAGAAGATAGTAAATTTACCAACGGATGTCAAGGATATGAAGAAAATAATAAGTTTTCTGGAAAAAGAAATAGACTTAATAGTGGATGAACAATAGGAGGGCAGTAGTTATGGATGAATTGGTTTCTATAATAATGCCATCTTACAATACCTCGTCCTATATACAAGAAACAATACAGAGTGTAGTTAATCAAACATATCAAAATTGGGAATTGATTATAGTAGACGATTGCTCAAGTGATGATACAGATGAGATTATAAAGCCATATTTAAAAGACACAAGGATTAGTTATTATAAAAATAATAAAAATTTGGGTGCGGCACTTTCAAGAAACAAAGCACTGATGGTCGCTAAAGGGCGTTGGATCGCTTTCCTTGATTCAGATGACTTATGGATTCCGGATAAACTACATAAGCAGATTCTTTTTATGAAAGAGTATAACTATCATTTTTCATATACGAAATATGAAGAAATTAATGAAAAATCTGAACCTATTGGTTTAATTGTGAGTGGTCCATCAAAAATAACCAGGATAGGAATGTATTTATATTGTTGGCCAGGATGTTTGACAGTAATGTATGATCGTGATGCGATTGGAACAATTCAAGTGTCAGATATAAAGAAAAATAATGATTATGCGATGTGGATTAAGGTATCTAAAAAGTCTGATTGCCATTTACTCTCGGAAGTTTTGAGTTTATATAGAAAACGTTCGGGAAGCATAAGTAATCACGGATATTTTAAATTGATTAGATGGCATTATAAATTATGGAATGAAGCTAATGAAATGAATATCATTGTTTCATTGCTATTTACAATATTAAATTTGATTTTTGGTTTATATAAGAAGAAAAAGTATATAGAAAAGTATTGATTAAACAAACATCATGCTATTAGAACTTATTAGATGTAAACTTGAAACGTTGTTGCAAAAAAATAGTTATTTTACAGGGAGAATATATGTTGTTTTCAATTTTATTACCTACGTTAGGATTAAGAATTCAAGAAGTAAATAGGTTATTAGAAAGTTTATCAGTTCAGACGTTCAAGGATTTTGAAATTGTAATTGTTACACAGATAAATCACGAAGGTATAGGAAGACTGATAGAACAATGGGATATGTTTAATATACAACATATTAAAATTGAAAACAAAGGCTTATCTCTGGCAAGGAATGAGGGACTTAAGGTATGTAAAGGAGACTGGATTATATTATCGGATGATGACTGCTGGTATCCTGATAATGCTTTAGAAATTATAAAAAATAGAATAGAGGAGTATTCTCCGGACATTCTCTTGACGGAAATATATGATCCGGAAAGAAAAGAATATTACAAAAGTTATCCAGCTAAAGCAGGAAAAATTAAAAGCAAATTTCAACTTATGTCTAAGTCCTCAATAGAGCTGGCAATAAAGAGTTCTATAATACGTCATAATTTTGATATAAATCTTGGATTAGGTGCTAAATATGTGTGTGGAGAAGAGGTTGATTTCCTATTAAATCATTTTAAAAATTCAAAGATATTTTTTTTACCAGATGTTTCTGTTTACCATCTAAAAAAAGACACAAAGGAATCGGATAAACAAATTAAAGCAAAGGGTGTTTTATATGCAAAACATTATAATTTTGTTATAGCAATTATGATTTGCTTTAGAGACTTAATAAAAAAGAAAGAAAACAATTTTAGACTATTTTTTGAGGGTTATCATGAATATAATAAAGGAATTCGTAAAGTTACAAATCGCAGATAAAGAATGGATAAATAGAATTAGAAAAATCAAAGGAGATAAAAATCGAAAGGCAATTCTAATTGGAACACCTGTACATGGTAACTTGGGAGATCATGCAATTGCAGAAGAAGAGAAAAATTTTTTACATGATAATTTTGAAAAGTTAAGCGTACACGAAGTCCCAATGCCTATGTATCATGTTTTTAAAAAAGTATTGAAGAAGTACATAACGAATAATGATGTTATATTCATATCAGGTGGAGGCTGGATGGGAAACCTATGGATTCACAATGAGATTGTTATCCGTGAAATCATAAGAGATTATTTGAAAAATCCTATTTTTATTTTTCCACAAACAGTATATTATACTGATGACGAGAACGAGAAAAAAGAAATCGAAATTACGAAAAATATTATTTCAAAACATAATAACATTCACATATTTTTTAGAGAGATGCGTTCTTATCAGTTTGCTATGAAAAACTATATATTTTCAGGTAGATCTGGAACATATTTATTTCCGGATATGGTTCTTTATAATAGTTGTAAATCTGACAATAACATAATTAAAAATAAGAAATTAATAAATTTATGTTTGAGAGATGATTGTGAAGCAGTGCTGGAAGATAAAGAAATGTTGATTGAGGAGTTAGAAAAAGGCTATTGTGTACGAAATATCACGACAGTGATACCTAAAATTGTTACTTTGAAAAATAGGAAAAAAGAGTTAATTAACAAATGGGACGAATTTGCAGAAGCTCAATTAACCGTAACGGATAGATTACATGCGATGCTATTTTCTGTTCTGAATGGAACACCTTGTATTGCGATTGATAATAAAACAGGAAAGGTGTTTGGTGTTCTTGAGTGGATAAAGGATAGTAAAATGATTTATAAAGCATCAAGTTTCGATGAGGTTATAAAATTAATACCCGAAATTATCTTATTGCAAAATGTGTATTACAAAAAGAACGATTTGATTCCGCTTTTTGATGAGATGGCTAACATAATAAAGAGAAGGATAGGTGATAAAAATGATTAAACGTCTGATTGCAATTAATGTACCTATAAAAAACTGTAATTTGTCATGTGAATATTGCTATATTACAGCACTTAAACAAACTGAAAAAGGAGCTGCTAAATTTAATTACTCACCGGAACACGTTGGAAAGTGTTTATCTAAAGAGAGATTAGGCGGAACTTGTATAATAAATTTAACAGGAGGTGGAGAAACACTTATTCCAAAAGAGATGCCGGAGTATATTTTTCAGCTACTTTTACAAGGACACTATCTTGAAGTAGTAACTAATGGAACATTATCTCAAAGATTTAAAACTATCGGTGATTTCCCGGAGGAGTTACTTGAAAGATTAGAATTTAAATTTTCTTTTCATTACAAAGAATTGATTAGAAAGGGCCTTATTGACACTTTTTTCACTAATGTTAAATTGATGAAGGATAAGGGATGTTCATTTACGATAGAATTAATGCCGTATGATGCATTGATTGATGATATTCCTGATATTATAGAAATATGTAAAAAAGAATTGGGTGCTGTTTGTCAAATTACAGTTGGACGTAATGATTTAACAAAAGGGAAAAAAATACTTACTGATTTGAGTTATTCGGAATATGAAAAAACGTGGAAAATATTTGATTCAACGATGTTCGACTTTAAATGGAAGATATTTAGAAAGAAAATAAATAATTTTTGTTATGCAGGTGCATGGAGTATGTATGTTGACCTCGGTACAGGCGCTGCAAAACCATGTTATAGTCAAATGTCCAATCAGAATATTTTTGAAAATCCTGATAAAGATATTCTCTTTGAACCTGTTGGAAAACATTGCCGCCAGCCATATTGTTACAATGGGCATGCGTTTCTTTCTTTAGGAGTTGTACCAGAACTTAAAACTCCTACTTATGCCGATATTAGAAATCGTCTGAGCGAAGATGGTTCTGAATGGTTGAAACCAAAAGTAAAAAAAGCTTTTTCAAGCAAGCTGGTAGATGCAAATAAAGAATGGAGTAATCGTGAAAAATTCTTTTATGAAATCAAAACTCCTTTTAGATTATTAAAGACTGCAGTTTATGATAGAAAAGAAATATGGGATAAGGTTTTTAAGAAAAAATAAGATCGGAAATGAAGACTATGGATTATTACTTACACAAACATGGGGTGAATCAGCATCTTGAATTATCTGAAAGAAAGATGTATTTAATAGAGAATATATTATTATTATATGTGTATTTTCCGTATTTCTGGAATATAGCTGAAAATTCTTTTCATGTACCTGCATATGTTGAGTACATTTTGAAAAGTATTTTAGTTTGCTGGATACTTGTAATTAATATGAGAATAAATAAAAAAGTGTTATTGTTCTTGATTATATTTGTATCAAGCGTTATTATAAACTATTTCCTGGTGGATTATAGATATTATGTTTTTGTTGAAGGAGTTCAAGCTTTTTTAGGAATAGCTATTCCTTGTTTGTGCGTATCAAGTTATAAGTTTCATTTGGATAAATTTATTGAAAAATGGTATAGAGTGTCATTTTATGACACGATTTTAGTATTAATATCTATCGTCTTACTTAAATTGAATTATGTCCATTATTCGATTTTTACGAGTATTTGTGTTCCAAATGTTTTTATAATTTCATATATGATTTTAGAAAAAAAATCTCCATCTAAGACTATGACAATTATAGCTTTGCTAAACATTGCCATAACTGCTGTCTTAGGTGGAAGAATGGCTGCTATAGTCTCTGCGTGCATGCTGGTCTTGTCATTTATTTATTCAAGAAATACACAAATATGGAAAAAATTATTTTTTATCATTATGCTATTTTTGAGCGCTTTTTTCGTATTGAATTACTTTGAACAGATACTGCTTTTTATTAATGAAATTTTAAATAAATATGGCATTCATTCACGTAGTGTAACACTTTTGATCACGCAATTAAGTACGAAGGAATTATATGTTACAGGTAGAGACAGTATTTATTCGGTATGCATAGACTATATCAAACATAATATGGGTATGCCGGGAGGATTTGGTGTAGCATTGCATCTTACTAACGGCGAATACTATTATACACATAATCTTTTTTTACAGTTATTAGTTATGTTCGGAATCCCAGGGGCCATTATAGTGATTATTGCAACTGTTTATAGATTTTTAAAATGTAAAAAGAGTTTTTCGCCTGCGTATATTAGATTGTTATTATTCATGTTTTTTTCCTATTTTTTAATAGGTATGACAGGATCAAGTATATGGATAAATTATTTATCAACAATATTTATAGCTCTTTTGTTTTTTAATAAATCTAATAGATGATAGGATATTAATATGCATAAATTATTAAAAAAATATAATTCCGCTTCAGAAGAAATGAAAGCAGCCATTTGGTATACAATAAGCAATATGTGCCAAAAAATAGCTCCATGGCTAATAATGTTTATTTTAACGCATAGATTATCAACAAAAGACTATGGAGTATATACCATATTTATGTCATGGACAGAAATCTTGGAAATTATTGTAACTCTCAGAATATATAGTAATGGTTACGTTGCAGGACTTGTAAAAGAGAATGAGCAAAAAGATTCTTATACATCTACTTTGCAAAAATTAAGTTATATACTGATTTCTTTTTGGCTTGTTGCTTATATTCTATTTGGTAAATACTTTAATAATGTATTAAATCTTGAAAGAGAATTAATTATATTAATGATTCTGTCTTTTTATGGAACAACATCTTTCGGCTTATGGTCTTCAAAACAAAGAGTTAATAATAATTATAAAGCGTTGTTCTCCTCAACTATATTATATGCAATTATGGGACCTGTTTGTGGAGCGTTAACTGTTTTTATGAACTTAAAAAATCCTATTTATATTGTTATAGGTACAAGAATAATAATTCAATTTATTGTTTCAGTTCCATTTTTTATTGATAATCTAAAAGGCGCTTTTAAAGTATTTGATTTTACTTATGTTGTTGAAACGTTGCGGTATAATTTGCCTCTGGTGCCATACTATTTATCTATGGTGTTGCTTAATACATCGGATAGAGTGATGATACAAAAAATGGATGGTTATGAAAGTGCAGGTATTTATAGCGTCGCATATAGCATTTCAATGATGATTTTTGTTATTAGTGGTGCATTAAACTTGGCATTACAACCGTGGCTCTTTAAAAAATTAAAGAATAATAATGATAAAAATTGCTCAGATTTAATGGTATCGAGTACATTGCTAGTAACTATTTGTTGTCTGTGCTTAGTTGCTGCTGCTCCAGAGATAATAATGATTATGGGAGGGAAAAAGTATCTTGAAGCAATATGGATTATGCCACCAGTGATTATAAGTGTAATAGTAATGTTTATTTATCAGCAGTATGTAAATATTTTGTTTTTTTATGATAAAACAAGATACATTTTTGGCGTATCTGTAGTTGCTGCATTTATCAATATAATATTAAATTATTTTTGCATAGAAAAATATGGATATTTTGCAGCGGGATATACTACCCTTTTTAGTTATTTAATTGTGTTAATTCTATATTATTTTTTGATGAAATATATTTGCTCAAAGAAAAATGTAGTATCTACGAATTATTTTGATGCCAAAAAACAAACTTTGATTCTTCTGTGTGCTATCGTTTTTTCATCTTGTATGATGCTAATATATGATAAGTTTGTTTTGAGATATTTAATTTGTTTTGTATTATTATTTGTCATATATATAAAACGTAAGTGGTTTCTTTCTTTGATGAGGAGTGTAAAATCATGAAATGTTTGAAAAAGAATATAATATTAATAGCATCAGTTATATTGTTTTTCTTTATATTTAATGAAATACGTCATTGCATAGAGTATAGAAATGTAATCGAGTTAGTTTCGAGCCAAATAATTGAATTATCTCCGATTGACAATAAAGAGATTACTTGTACAGGTTTGTGTTATGATTCCATTAACGATAGATACATTGTCGGGACTGCTGGTAAACAAGTGCCTGAACAAGAAAAATTTTCGGCATCTATTATCATTTATGATAAAGATTTTCAGTTTTTGTCTGGAATAAATGGACTGGCTGATTTATATCCTAATTTAAGAGATATTCAAGGTGTATCCCTTGATGCTGATGGAAATATTTGGTTTTGTTCTCCGGGAGAAAATTTAGTAAGACTTATATCTTTAGATGGAAATGAAATTAATTCCTTTAGTATGAATAATCCATCTGGGATAGCGTTTAGCCATAGTGATAATACTTTATGGGTTCTAACAAACAAAAAATTGTTGAACTGCACTACTGATGGCAAGATTTTAAAAGAGATTAAATTCAAAGAGAAAGGTCAGGATCAACTCTTTATTGATGAAAATAATCAAAAAATATATATTACTGTTGGGAATAATTATCAAAATGGAAGTTATATCTTTGTGTATGATATAAGAGAAGATAAATATAAACCAGTTTATTTTTTAAGTGATTCCTATGCAATAGAAGGAATCACAATAACATCTGAAACAATGTTTATTTTGAATGATGGATATTATCATAGTGCAAAAGTGCCCACGAACCAAGTGAATATATATAATTTGCCAAAAGAATTATATGACTAAATACTGGAGATATTTTTGATTTATAATATGAAAGGAATTTGTAATGGTGTATAATAATATAAAAATTGCGGTAGCTGGAACTGGATATGTAGGTTTATCCGAGCCGCATTATCGTGGGCACAGATATACAGAATGAGGAAAAGATGAGATGACGTATAATTAATTTCGCAAATTCAATTTTATAAAAAAAGACATGTTCTATAGCCGTTTGGTAGAATTAAGTTACCACACAAAAATCTCACAAAGGAGGCTATAAAACATGTCTGATAACATTATACAACTCAACGAGGATTTAATAAAGCACGATTTACGAGATTTAGTCCGCTCCAGTGTTGAGGAAACTCTCAATGCCCTGCTTGATCATGAAGCAGAAGAGTTAGTAAATGCTGAGAAGTATGGGCGTTCTGGTAATCGTAAGGGGTACCGTTCCGGCCATTACAACCGTAACTTCCTGACCACTGCTGGGGATGTCACCCTAAAAGTTCCTAAACTAAAAGGTGTTCAGTTTGAAACTGCTATTATCGAACGGTACCGCCGCAGAGAATGCTCTGTTGAAAAAGCCCTTATCGAGATGTACCTTGCCGGTGTTTCTGTTCGCCGTGTTGAGGATATCACAGAATCTCTGTGGGGAACCAAAGTGTCTCCCGGAACCATCAGTAACCTTGACAAAAAGGCCTATGAACACATTGAAACTTGGCGTACAAGACCACTGACAGGGGAATATCCCTATGTTTATGTGTGATTATTCCGGGGCTCTTTGAGCCACCTGTCCGGACTTCGAGAGCCACCATTCCAGAGAATGAGAACCAGATATTCCGGTAAGTCAGAGCCACCCTGGGTTGCTCTATTACATACATTTTCCTTTATACTGTAGATACACACTTCGGTGTGAATACAGATAAAGGAGGTCGCCATCATGACCAAATATCGTGAAATCCTTCGTTTAAAAAACTTGGGATTTAGTGACCCGAACATTGCACACAGCTGTGGCGTGTCCCGGAATACTGTCGCTAAAGTCACTAAAAAGGCTGAGAAAATGAATCTTTCCTGGCCGTTGGATTTTGACATGACGGACAGTGTACTTGAGGAACTTCTGTTTCCTAAAGAAAAATCTGCCACAAATCGGCGGATGCCAAACTTTGACTACATTCGTAAAGAACTTTTACGGAACGGAGTCAACAAAAAGCTCCTCTGGGTGGAATACTGTGAGGAATGCCGTATGAATGGAGAAGAACCGCTCATGTATTCCCAGTTCTGCTATTACATCCAAAAGGATGAAGAAAAACGCAGAGCAACCATGCATATCCAGAGGAAACCCGGAGAACAGATTGAAGTTGACTGGGCAGGTGATCCTGCTCATATCATTGATCCGGATACGGGCGAAATCACAGATGCATGGGTTTTTGTAGGCGTTTTGACCTACAGCCAGTATGCCTTTGTAAAAGCATACATGGATGAAAAAACGAACAACTGGATCAAAGCACATATCCAGATGTTTGAGTTTTTCGGCGGTGTCACACTAATGCTGGTCTCCGATAACTGCACGACTGCAGTAAACCATACAAAGGGCAACTGGTATACCACTGCTTTGAATACCACATATCACGAGATGGCAGAACATTATAATCTTGCCATTGTTCCGGCGAGAGTCCGGAAACCCAAGGATAAACCGAATGTTGAAAGGTCCGTTGGAAAAATATCCACATGGATTACGGCAGCCCTTCGAAATGAACAGTTTTTCTCTTTGGCAGAATTAAATGCCGCAATCAGAGAAAAACTGGAAGCCTATAACGCTCGTAAGTTCCAAAAAAAGGAATGCAGCAGGTTGAGCTTATTTCTTGGGGAAGAAATGCCATTACTGGCTCCGCTGCCTGCTACACCTTTTGAACTTGCCGAGTGGAAACAAGCCACCGTACAGTTCAATTATCACATCGCAACAGAGAAGATGTTCTACTCTGTGCCTTATCAGTATATCAAAAATAAGGTCGATGTGCGTATAACAGATACAACGATTGAAATATTTTATAATTACAAAAGAATCGCATCCCACCGTAGACTTTATGGCCGAAGTGGCCAATATTCAACGGTTACAGAACATATGCCACAGGATCACCAGAAATATCTGGAATGGAATGGCGGCCGTTTCCGCAGATGGGCAGATTCGATTGGAATTAACACAAGTAAGGTTATCGATGGAATCCTTACCTCCGGCAGGGTTGAACAACAGTCCTACAGAAGCTGTATGGGGCTGTTGAAACTGGCTGAGAAGTATTCACCAGCGAAACTGGAACAGGCGTGCGCAAAAGCATTATCTTATTCCGGAAAACCCAGCTACAAAAGTTTAAACAATCTGCTTGCTGCCACGAAGAACGAACCAGCACCTGAATCAGGATCTGTAACTTCTTCTCAAGCAGAAGCAAAACCACATGGCATTACCAGAGGTTCCAGATACTATGGAGGTAAAGAATCATGACGAACCAAAGTATACTCGATAAACTTATTGAAATGCGTCTTACATCAATGGCAGATGCATTTCGTATCCAGATGGATGACAGCAGCATGAAGGAAGTTCCTTTTGAAGACCGTTTCGGTATGCTGGTTGATGTTGAATACAGTAACCGTAAAAACAACCGTCTGAAAAGACTAATCCGTTCCGCAGAGTTGGAACAGCCTGATGCCAGTATTGCTGCAATCGATTATCAATCCGGAAGAAAGCTGAATAAGGCTCTTATTAACAGATTGGCAACCTGTGAATATATCACAGAGTATCGAAATATCTTTATTACCGGTGCAACAGCAAGTGGTAAAACTTACATGGCATGTGCTTTTGGCCTGGAGGCATGCAAGCGTTATTATTCCGTGAAATATGTCCGGCTTCCGGATTTATTGCTGGACTTACAGGCTGCGAGAGATAACGGCACATTCGCTGTCACTCTGAAAAAATACACCAAGCCAGTCTTGCTGATCATCGATGAATGGCTGCTGCTGAAATTGACAGAAGCTGAAGCACGAAATCTGTTTGAACTAATACATAAAAGACGTAAGAAATCTTCCACAATCTTTTGTTCACAGTTTCGTGAATGCGAATGGTATCAGCAGATCTGCAATGGTGAAAGTACACTTGCAGATGCCATTATGGATCGTATTTCTTATGATTCATACAAGATCGATATTGAAAGCATTGATCCAACAAAAGATCTCTCGATGAGAGAAGTATATGGTCTGGATCCAGCACAAGCTAAGTAATGAAATGAGGTGGCTCCGTTAGTCCGGACAGGTGGCTCTCGCCACTCCGGACTGGCGGCTCCGCCGCACCGTAATATTCATTTATGTGGATGGTGTATATCTGAAACGCAGCTGGGGCGGTGAGGTTCAAAACGTCTCCATCCTTGTTGCAATCGGCGTTAATCAGGACGGTTGCCGTGAAATTATTGGCG
>ERZ507674.18-NODE-18-length-65943-cov-5.92941_pt1 | contig 65943 bp, 39 predicted proteins | sample MGYA00513110_ERZ507674 | MGnify/ENA metagenome assembly ERZ507674
CGATGAGATTTAATTTGTCAAAACCACTAAAGTCTCCACGTGGCTTAAGAGATTAAAAATAGCGTATTCTTATTATGAGAAAACTACTTATAGTATTGGTGATAGCTTATGCTACCTCACCTATGTATGCTCAAAATTCATGTTATAGTGAATTGAAAGGAGATACATTGGTTATTGGCAATAGCATGATTGAGCGAAAGTTCATTTGGAACGGTGGGAATTTGATGACTTATACTTTGAGTGATAAAGTGAACAATAAGGTAAATCAAACAATCTCTTTGGAACCGGACTTTGTCATTACCAAAGGTGTAAAGATAGCTTCAGAAGGAAAGTTTCAGTCGGAAAAAGTTCCGGCTACTGATATCCATCCGCCTTATTTAAAGACAACAGTTGCTTATTCATTGGGAGAACTGCAGATTCTACGGATTTATCGTATTTACGATAATTGTCCGGCAATAGCCTGTGACACTTATTTGAAAGGAAGTGTGAACAGTGTTTTCGGTGCACGGGATGTTAATATGGCGGACCGGAAGAATATTGAGTTTGCTGAAGATATGAAATCTAAATCCATTACAGCCATTTTGGATCAGTTGCATTTCAAAGGGCAACATTGGCATGCTAGAGCTATCGAGTTTTGGGATGTGACGGATTGGAACAACAACCTGGTGGCAGAAAGAACCATTATAGCCTATCGTAAAAATGATTATCGTGGAAACCTACTTTTTGTACGAAACGGAGAAGATGGTAATGGTTATTTCTTTTTGAAGGAAGCTCCTTGTTCCAGTGTTCAACTAGCTTATAAAGGAGCTGATTTTATGGCAGAGTTTGGAAAATTCATGGTTACAGGACTGGGTATTACAGAGAAAGATATTCGTCAGGAGGAGTGGACAAGAGCATATAGTTGTGTTATAGGGGTATATGGCGAGGGTGAGCTTCAGGCGCTAAAAGCACTTCGCAGTTATCAGAAAAACGTTCGTCGTCATTTTCGTGAACGTGATGAAATGATCATGGTGAATACTTGGGGCGATCGTAGTCAGGATACTAAAGTCAATGAATCATTCTGCCTGCAAGAATTGGAACGTGCAGCAAAACTGGGGGTTACTCATTTTCAGATAGATGATGGATGGCAAGTAGGTAAAAGCCCGAATTCAGCGGTAGCTAAAGGTTCTTTTAAGAATATCTGGGACAATAAGGATTATTGGAAACCGGATCCTGTCAAATATCCTCGCGGACTGGCGCCTATTATAACAAAAGGCAAGAAGCTCGGTATTGAAATCGGTTTGTGGTTTAACCCTAGTGTACAGAATGATTTTGCTGATTGGGAGAAGGATGCGCAGACATTAATCGGACTTTATCGTGAGTATGGTATTCGCGTATTTAAGATTGACGGTTTGGCTGTTCCTACAAAGAGAGCGGAAATTAATCTTCGCAACTTATTCGATAAAGTTCTGAAACAGACAGATAATAAAGTGATGTTCAATCTGGATGCGACAGCTAGTCGTCGCGGAGGTTACCACATGTTCAATGAGTATGGAAATATTTTTCTGGAAAATCGTTATACGGATTGGCAAAATTATTATCCTTATTGGACTCTTCGCAATCTTTGGATGTTATCTAAATACGTTCCGGCGGAGAAATTACAGATTGAATTTCTGAATAAGTGGAGGAATACGGAGAAGTATGCTGATGACCCTTTTGCCCCGGATAGATATTCGTTCGCCTATCTTTTTGCAACTGCAATGGCAGGCCAACCGCTGGCATGGATGGAAGTTTCTAATTTACCTGAAGCAGCCTTGGAAGTAAAAAGTCTTATTGGGCAATATAAGAAACTTCAATATTCTTTCCATCAGGGGACGATTCTGCCAATTGGTGAAGAGCCTTCGGGACGTTCATGGACAGGATTTCAGTCCATATCTGATGACAAAAGCGGTTATCTTCTTGTCTATCGGGAAAATACTCCACGTATAAAAGCCATCATTGAGACATGGTTACCCGAAGGAGCAAAAGTAAAATTGACCCCTGTATTAGGTAATGGAAAAAAACAGTTTGTCGATATTGAATGGAAAGGGGCTGTTGAGATTGCTTTGCCGGAAGTGAATGATTTTGTGATGTATAAATATGAGATACTTTCTGTATAACTGTATGAAAGAAAACAATTGGCATTTTTCACAGGATAAGGATTGGTATAAATGAACTCTTCCGATGAGTTGAAATAGAAATGATTAAACGATGAAGATAAAATTAATAATAAATATATTCGTCTTGCTGGCAGGACTTTTTAACGGGAATGTTATTGCACAGAACTTTTTAACAAATGTATATGGTCGTGACGTTCGTTTGTTGAACGGCAAATGGAATGGGATAGTCGATTTGTACGATCAGGGTATCAGAATGAAGGTTTTCGAGAATAAGAAGCCTGAAGGAAATATTGATTTCTATGAATATGCTTTTGAAGGTGGTTTGCGCTTGAATGTACCCGGTGATTGGAATTCACAGTCGCCCGAATTGAAATATTATGAAGGTACAGTATGGTATGCTCGTCATTTTGATGCAAAACGTTTAACGGATAAACGTCAGTTTCTCTATTTTGGTGCTGTAAGTTATCGTTGCCGCGTATATTTGAATGGTGTGGAAATAGGCAACCATGAAGGAGGTTTCACTCCTTTCCAGATTGAAGTGACAGATTTACTGAAAGATGGTGATAATTTTTTGGTGGTCGAAGTAAACAACTGCCGTACAAAAGATGCCATACCTGCTATGGCTTTTGACTGGTGGAATTATGGTGGCATTACGCGAGATGTAATGTTGATAGTTACTCCGCAGGTATATATCGATAATTATTTTGTCCAATTGGATAAGAATTCTCCCGAAAAGATTTTGGCTAAAGTAATCTTGTCGGAGAAGAAAGCGGGTGAAAAAGTAACAATTTCCATTCCCGAATTGAAAATAAATGTAACCTTGGCTACTGATGAAGAAGGACAAGTAGAAACGTCCTTTGTTGCAAAGAAGTTGCAACGCTGGTCACCGGAAGAACCTAAGTTGTATGAAGTAGCTATTTCTTCGGAGAAAGACCGGATAAAAGAACAAATAGGCTTTCGTAATATCAACGTGAAAGGAACAGACATTTATTTGAATGGGAAACCGGCATTTATGTGTAGCATCTCCTTTCATGAGGAGATTCCCCAACGGATGGGGAGGGCCTTCTCCGAGTCGGATGCCGCTATGTTGCTTAATGAGGCAAAAGCGTTAGGAGTAAATATGATTCGCTTGGCACATTATCCACAGAATGAATATATTGTTCGTCTGGCGGAGAAAATGGGTTTCATTCTTTGGCAGGAGATACCTATTTGGCAAGGAATTGATTTTACAGATAACAATACCCGGAGAAAAGCGCAAAATATGTTGTTAGAAATGATAAAGCGTGATAAAAATCGCTGTTCTGTGGGCTTTTGGGGAATTGCCAATGAAACACAGCCTTCCAGGGAACGGAATGAGTTTCTGACATCTTTATTGGAGACCGGGAAACAATTAGATACTACCCGTTTATATGTAGCAGCTTTCGATCTGGTGCGTTTTAACCATGAGAAGCAACGTTTTGTAATGGAAGACTCTTTTACTTCCCAACTGGATGTGGTAGCTATCAATAAATATATGGGTTGGTATCATCCTTGGCCTGTTGAACCGAAAGATGCCATATGGGAAGTCGTGATGGATAAACCATTAATTATTTCAGAATTCGGTGGCGAAGCATTGTATGGGCAGTCAGGGGATGAAAATATCGTTAGTTCCTGGAGTGAGGAGTATCAAGCGCGATTATATAGAGATAATATCCGTATGTTCGATAATATCCCGAATCTTCGTGGCGTATCACCGTGGATTTTGTTTGATTTTCGTTCTCCGTTCCGCTTTCACCCGACGAACCAGGATGGTTGGAACCGTAAAGGGCTGATTTCTGATCAGGGGATGCGTAAAAAAGCATGGTATTTAATGAGAGACTATTATCATAAGAAAATGTATAACTACTAAAACTACTGTATTATGAAAAATGTATTTTTTAGAAATGATGTAACATGGAAATATTTCATGTTGCTAGTATTCCTGTTTACAGGTAATGTGATTATGTCTTGTTCCGATGATGAAGTGGATAACCCTATCAAGGGTAACCACTGGATGATTGTAGAAGATGTTGTTAGTTTGCAGACTGGTGATGAGATGGCTATCACTCCAATTTTTAGCAGCACGGAAGCAGAAAACTTGGAATATGTATGGACTTCTTCTGATTCGGAAATAGTGAAAATTATAGAGGACAATGGTACGAATGTAAAGGTTGAAGGAATGAAGGCGGGAAAGGCCTTCATCAAGGTGGAATCACCGGGAGAAACTAAACGTCTTTCTAAAGTAATATCTGTAACTGTAAAGCAGTCTCCGCTTCGTATTTTGGCAATTGGTAACAGTTTTTCACAGGATGCGGTTGAGCAATATCTGTATGAATTGTTGAAAGCGGAAGGAATTGAAGCTGTTATCGGTAATATGTATATCGGAGGATGTTCCTTGGAAACTCATTGGGCCAATGCTAATGGTAACCAAGCAAAATATAGTTATCGCAAAATTGAGAACGGAAGCAAGACTACTAAAGCGAATACTACATTGGAAACAGCTTTGAAGGATGACAAATGGGACTATATCAGCCTTCAGCAAGTGAGTGGCAAATCCGGACAATACGATACATACAAGCCTTATTTGGGCAATTTGGTTAATTATGTGAAGGGCCATGCCACTAACAAATATATGAAACTGATGTTGCATCAGACCTGGGCTTACGCATCTTATTCAAATCATACTGATTTTAAGAATTATGATAACGACCAACTGACAATGTACGGAGCTATCGTCAATGCAGTAAATGAAGCAGCAGCCGACCAAAATATCAGTATAATTATTCCTGCTGGAACAGCTATTCAGAATGGACGTACTTCTTTTATCGGTGATAATTTCACTCGTCTTGACAATGGTGATGCTACGAGATATTATCATTTGGAAACAACTTACGGACGCTATACTGCTGCTTGTGCTTGGTTTGAGAAGATTACGGGAAAGAATGTGGTAGGTAATGCATATGCTCCGAAAGGCTTGGATGATAAAACTGTAAAGGTTGCTCAAACTGCAGCTCATATGGCTGCGCAGAACCCGAATACAGTGACCGAATTGGTTGACTTGAAGAAACGTGTTGATTCAGATGTATTGTCTGCTCCTATTTATGTTGATTTTGGTAGTTCGACTATAACTTCCGCTGCTCCATGGAATAATTATACTTCTTCCGTCAGCGCTGCTCCATTATTATTGTCTGATGCGAAGGCTAATGCTACGAACGTAAGCGTGAGAGTAGTCGGCGGATTTACTTCTGTATATAGTGGAATATCTGGAGAACCGGATAAGGTAATGGTTGCAGATGAGGTAGAATTTCCTATGTCGGCATGGAAGGATGGGATTATTGTAAGTGGAACCGCTAATACTGGAAATACAGAACCGGCAACAGTTGAAGTAACAGGTTTGAACTCTGCAAATAAATATAATTTCACGATATTGGCTGTCCGCTTTGGTGGCAGCAAGGCGGCTCGTACATCTGAATATACGCTGAAAGGAAAAACTACTATCGGCCCGAAGGAGATAAAGACAGGTTTGAAGTTAGGCACTAATGATGGAGAGTATGCAACTTTTGAAGCAGTTCCCTATGGAGAATATATTACTAAGTTTGAAAATGTTGAGCCAACTATTGACGGTAAAGTAGTTATTGAGGTTGTTGGTTTGAGCGGAGCCGCAACAGAGGGGCATTTAAATGCGTTGTCTATAAAGCAGGTGCAGTAATTGAGTTTTATATTTGGATAACAATGAAACAAAATAAAGTTCTGATTGTAATTCTGCTTTTGTTACTGTCGTTTCTTGCGAGTGGGGCATATGCGCGGCAAAAGGTTATTAAAATATTAGCTATCGGCAATAGCTTCTCACAAGATGCGGTGGAGCAGTATTTGTATGAACTGGCAGATGCTGAAGGTATTCCTGTGATTATTGGTAATATGTATATAGGTGGTTGTTCTTTGGAACGTCATGTAAAGAATGCCCGTAGTAATGATTCCGCTTATGCCTATCGAAAGATCAGTCTGGACGGTAAAAAGATAGAAAAGAAAAAAATGGCATTGGAAATGGCATTAGCGGATGAAGAATGGGATTATGTCAGTCTTCAGCAGGCGAGTGCCTTCTCTGGCATGTATGAGACTTACGAAGCGTCATTACCGGAATTGGTGAAATATGTGAAAAAACGTCTTCCTAAGAAAACGAAACTGATGCTGCATCAGACTTGGGCATATGCGGCAAATGCAACGAATTCAGGATTTAAGAATTATGGACGGAATCAGTTAGCGATGTATCACTCTATTGTAGATGCAGTAAGAAAAGCTTCGAGGCTCACAAAGATAAAGATGGTAATTCCTGTGGGAACAGCTATTCAGAATGCGCGTACTTCATTTGTCGGAGACCACATGAATCGTGACGGTCATCATCTTGATTTGAAGATTGGGCGTTATACGGCCGCCTGTACATGGTTTGAGAAAATATTCAAGCGCAATGTCGTAGGAAACCCATATTATCCCAAAGGCATGAATTATGACCAACGGGAAGTGGCACAAAATGCCGCCCATAAAGCAGTGCTGCATCCGAACCGGATTACAGAATTGACCGAATTAAAAGAACCAGCTGCGAAAGTTAATTATAATGAAAGCAAGGTTCCGGCTTATACACTTCCTGACGTATTGACCTTGAGTAACGGGAAAAAGGTGACTACTATAAAAGAATGGGTGAAGAAACGCCGTCCCGAATTGATTCATCTTTTTGAAACACAGATGTATGGGAAGTCTCCTGCACATCCGAAGGATTTACATTTCCGGGTACTGACCGAAGACAAAAACGCATTGAATGGCTTGGCTACCCGACGGGAAGTGGCTGTTTATCTCACAAAAGATGAAAAGCATTATATGACAGTACTTATCTATCTGCCTAACCAACGGCAAGGAGCGGTACCCATGTTCTTCGGAATAAACTTTAAGGGTAATCATGTCATTCACCCGGATGAAGGCATTACTTTGCCGTCGGAAGAAAAATTACTGACTTATGGCAGAAAACACATGTTTCCACGTGGTAATGCTGCTTCCAGATGGCCGGTAGAAATGCTGATGAAACATGGCTATGGGCTGGCTACCTTTTATCGTGGAGATATCGACCCGGACTTTGATGATGCATTCCGTAATGGGGTCCATCCGTTATTTTATAAGAAAGGGCAAAAACGACCGGCTGATGATGAATGGGGAACTTTGGCTGCCTGGGCATGGGGAATGAGTTGCGCAATGGATTATTTTGAGACAGACAAGGACATTGACGCAAAACGTGTAGCCATTTTCGGACATTCGCGTCTGGGTAAAACGACCTTATGGGCCGGAGCAATAGATCCTCGTTTCGCATTGGTCATCTCAAATGATTCGGGTTGTGGTGGTGCGGCATTATCGAGAAGAAAAGTCGGAGAAACCGTGCGGGCTGTAAATCGGCAGTTTACACATTGGTTTTGTCGGAATTTCTGGCAATATAACGATAAGGAAGAGAACCTGCATCAGCATGAACTCATAGCTCTGATAGCTCCTCGTCCTGTTTATATCGCTAGTGCGGAAGAAGATCGTTGGGCCGATCCCAAAGGAGAATTTCTTTCCGGACTTTATGCTTCTCCTGTTTATGAATTGTTCGGTCTGCCGGGATTACCGGTAAAAGAGATGCCGGCTGTCAACCAGCCTGTATTGTCCGGGACCATTGGTTATCATATCCGTTCGGGGAAACATGACATTAATTTGTATGACTGGACGCAGTATGTACAGTTTGCTGATAAATATCTGAAAAAAAATGATTAGCAGAGTTTTGTATGAAAAACAATGGTAGACAGTACGTCTGTCTGAAAAAGCTATATTTGATTGATTAAATAATAACTAACCGACGAAAACACAATGAAAAGAAAAGTATTAATTTTCGGTTTATGCTTGTTGGGAGTAACATGTGCCTTTTCGGCAAAAGATAAAAAGAGTATTCCTTTGTATAAGGATGCCAAAGCACCGATTGAAAAACGGGTTGATGATTTGTTGGCACGCATGACTTTGGAAGAGAAAATTCTGCAACTGAACCAATATACTATGGGGCGGAATAACAATGTGAATAATATAGGCGAAGAGGTTAAGAGAGTGCCGGCGGAAATAGGTTCGTTGATTTATTATGATACAAATCCTACTCTGCGTAATAATGTACAAAAGAAGGCTATGGAAGAATCCCGCCTAGGTATTCCTATTATCTTTGGTTACGATGCCATTCACGGATTCCGTACTGTATATCCTATTTCCTTGGGACAGGCTTGTTCATGGAATCCTGAACTGGTAGAAAAAGCATGTGCCGTTACTGCACAAGAAGCCCGTATGTCGGGAGTGGATTGGACGTTCTCACCGATGATTGATGTGGCGCGTGACCCTCGTTGGGGACGTGTAGCCGAAGGATATGGCGAAGACCCATATGCGAATGGAGTGTTTGCCGCCGCTTCGGTGCGTGGCTATCAGGGCGATGATATGTCGGCAGAGGATCGTATAGCTGCCTGTTTGAAACATTATATCGGTTATGGTGCTTCAGAAGCGGGACGTGATTATGTTTATACTGAAATCTCTGCTCAAACTCTTTGGGATACCTACCTACTGCCTTATGAAATGGGGGTGAAGGCGGGGGCGGCCACCCTGATGAGTTCTTTTAATGATATCAGCGGAGTTCCCGGATCGGCCAATCACTATACGATGACGGAAATATTGAAAGAACGTTGGGGGCATGATGGATTTATAGTTTCCGATTGGGGAGCAATTGAACAATTGAAAAATCAGGGATTGGCAGCTAACAAGAAAGAAGCTGCAGTGTATGCTTTCAATGCAGGTCTTGAGATGGATATGATGTCTCATGCTTACGACCGTTATATGAAAGAGCTTGTCGAAGAGGGAAAGATAACGATGGCGCAGGTTGATGAATCAGTTCGTCGTGTTTTGCGGGTGAAATTTCGTTTGGGCTTGTTTGAACGCCCTTATACCCCGGTTACAAATGAGAAAGAACGTTTCTTCCGTCCGCAGAGTATGGATATCGCAGCCCAGCTTGCAGCAGAGTCGATGGTATTGTTGAAAAACGAGAACGGGATACTGCCTCTGACAGATAAGAAGAAGATTGCCGTAGTAGGACCCATGGCAAAAAATGGCTGGGACTTGTTAGGTTCTTGGTGTGGACATGGGAAAGATACGGATGTAGCAATGCTCTATAACGGACTGGCAACCGAGTTTGTGGGAAAAGCTGAACTGCGTTATGCGTTAGGTTGTAGCACACAAGGGGATAATCGAAAAGGTTTTGAAGAAGCATTGGAAGCAGCCCGTTGGTCTGATGTCGTTGTTCTTTGTCTGGGCGAAATGATGACTTGGAGTGGTGAGAATGCTTCTCGTTCCTCTATTGCATTGCCTCAAATTCAGGAAGAACTGGCAAAAGAACTGAAGAAAGCCGACAAACCTATCGTATTGGTATTGGTGAACGGACGTCCGTTGGAATTGAACCGGTTGGAACCGATTTCAGATGCTATATTGGAAATTTGGCAGCCAGGTGTGAATGGTGCGTTTTCAATGGCTGGAATATTGTCTGGACGTATCAACCCTTCCGGTAAACTGGCTATGACTTTCCCTTATTCAACTGGGCAGATTCCTATCTATTATAATCGTCGCAAGAGTGGACGTGGGCATCAGGGCTTCTATAAGGACATCACGAGTGAGCCCTTATACCCGTTCGGTCACGGACTGAGCTATACAGAATTCAAATATGGCACTGTTACTCCTTCTGTTACAACAGTCAAACGTGGTGGAAAACTTTCAGTAGAAGTATCTGTTTCGAATACAGGAAAACGTGATGGCTTGGAAACGGTACATTGGTTTATCTCCGACCCTTATTGTTCTATTACCCGTCCGGTGAAAGAGTTGAAACACTTTGAGAAGCAACTAATCAAGGCTGGTGAAACGAAAGTATTCCGTTTTGATGTTGACTTGGAACGCGATTTTGGTTTTGTTGACGGGAACGGCAAACGATTCTTGGAAATCGGAGAGTATTATATTCAGGTAAAAGACCAGAAAGTAAAGATAGAATTAACAGAGTAAAATCCGATAATGAGAAAATTAATACGAAGCGTAGGTGTGTGTTTATTTATGGTAGGTATCACAGCCCATGCGCAGACAATCACTCCCCAAGTGGAGCAACGTGCGAAGGATATTGTATCTAAAATGACTTTGGAAGAGAAAATAGAGTATATTTCCGGATATACAAGCTTTTCCCTTCGTGCGATTCCTCGTCTTGGCATTCCTGAAATCAAATTGGCGGATGGCCCGCAAGGAATACGTAATCACGCTCCTAAGAGCACTCTTTATCCTTCTGGCATTCTTTCTGCTTCTACTTGGAACAGGGAGTTACTTTATAAGTTAGGCCAAGGTTTGGGACAGGACGCTAAGGCAAGAGGGGTTAGTATATTGCTTGGTCCAGGGGTGAATATTTATCGTGCTCCATTGTGCGGGCGTAATTATGAATATATGGGGGAAGACCCTTATTTGGCTAGTGAGGCCGCTAAACAATATATTCTTGGTGTGCAATCGGAGGGGGTAATTGCTACTATCAAGCATTTCGTTGCAAATAATCAAGAGTGGAGTCGGCATCATGCCAGTTCGGATGTAGATGAACGTACTTTGCAGGAGATCTATTTTCCTGTCTTCCGTAAGGCGGTAAAAGAAGCTAATGTAGGTGCAGTGATGAATAGTTACAATCTTCTCAATGGCGTGCATACCACTGAACATAAATGGTTGAACATTGACATTCTACGTAATCTCTGGGGATTTAAAGGAATTCTAATGTCAGACTGGACTTCTGTGTACTCTGCCGTGGGAGCAGCCAATGGCGGACTTGATCTTGAAATGCCTAAGGGGCGTTTTATGAATTCGGAGAATCTTTTGCCTGCTATTAAAAACGGTACGGTAACAGAAGAAACTATTAATCTGAAAGTAAAGCACCTTTTACAGACTTTGATTGCTTATGGTATGTTGGATAAAGAACAGAAAGACAGCCGTATTTCATTGGATAACCCTTTCTCGCGACAGGTTGCGTTAGAGTTAGCTCGTGAGGGTGTGGTATTGTTGAAGAATGAAGGCGATCTGCTTCCATTAAAGGGTAAAACGGCGGTAATGGGACCGAATGCAAATTTGATTCCTACTGGTGGTGGTAGTGGCTTTGTGACTCCTTTTTCTACAGTTTCGGTAAGTCAAGGTCTGAAAGAACTGAAAAAGAAAAATCTGGTGATGTTGACGGATGATGTGATTTATGAAGATATTGTTCATGAGTTCTATGCGGATGATAATCGTCAGGTTAAGGGTTTCAAGGCTGAATACTTTAAGAACAAGACGCTTTCGGGGCAGCCGGAAGTTACACATACAGAATCATCTGTTGATTATGATTGGGGATATGGAGCACCATTGGAAGGGTTTCCGGCAGATGGTTTTTCTGTCCGTTGGACAGCCAGTTATGTGCCGCAGGCAGATGGCCAGTTGAAACTTCACATAGGTGGTGATGATGGCTATCGTCTGTTCGTGAATGATGAATGCATTACGGGGGATTGGGGGAACCATTCATATTCCAGTCGTGAGGTTGAATTACCAGTTGAGGCTGGTAAAGAATATCGTTTTCGAATAGAATTCTTTGATAATATTTCTTCGGCCATTATTCGATTTAATGCCTATAGTCTTAATGAAGCGAAGCTCCGTCAAGGATTGGCAAAGGTAGATAATGTTGTATTTTGTACAGGCTTTAACAGTAATACTGAAGGTGAAGGATTTGATCGTCCTTTTGCTTTGCTTCGTTATCAGGAATTGTTCATAAAGAAGATTGCTTCCATACATCCCAATGTAGTGGTAGTACTGAATGCCGGAGGTGGTGTGGATTTCACGAATTGGTATGATAGCGCGCGAGCTATACTGATGGCTTGGTATCCTGGCCAGGAAGGTGGACAAGCGATAGCAGAGATCCTGACTGGTAAAATTTCTCCAAGCGGTAAGTTACCTATTTCTATTGAAAAGAGATGGGAAGATAATCCGGTACATGACAGCTATTATGAAAACTTGAAAGCAGAATTTAAGCGCGTAAACTATTCCGAGGGGATTTTTGTCGGATATCGTGGTTACGACTGGGCAGGTAAAGAGCCTTTTTATCCATTTGGCTACGGTTTGTCTTATTCTACTTTTGCTTATAGTAATGTATCTGTGGAGAAAACAGGTGAATATCAGGTGACTGTTAGATTTGATATAAAGAATACTGGTAAGATGGATGCTTCGGAAGTGGCACAGGTATATGTGCGTGATGTAGAGTCTTCTGTTCCTCGTCCTCTGAAAGAGCTGAAAGGTTATGAAAAAGTCTTTTTGAAAAAAGGAGAGACAAAACGACTTTCTACCGTATTGAATGAAGATGCATTTTCATATTATGATATGAATCGACATCAATTTGTAGTGGAAAAGGGAACTTTTGAGATTTTTGTCGGTCCAGCTTCCAATCGGTTGCTTTTGAAAGCTACAGTTGAATTCTAATTACTAATGATAAACTAATGAATATATAATGAAGAAAAGACTTTCATTAGGAATCTTTCTGTTATGTACCCTTTTTATAAGGGCAACAGAAATTCCTTTTCAAAAAACAGAAATAAAGGCTATTATGAAAAAAGTAGCAGATTGGCAGATTGCCAATCCACATCCCGCTCCTGAACATGACGATCTGAACTGGGCGCAAGGTGCTCTCTATGTCGGTATGGTCGATTGGGCTGAACTGGCAGAGAAAGAAGACGGTGATGATACCTACTATAAATGGTTGATCCGTATAGGTCGTCGGAATTGCTGGCAGCCGGACAAGCGGTTTTATCATGCTGATGACATTGCCGTGTCGCAATCTTTTTTGGATTTATATCGCAAGTATAAAGATGAAGCGATGATTGTCCCCACACTGGCTCGTACAGAATGGATTATCAATCATCCTTCTAAAGGCAGTTTCAAATTGGTGGAGGGAGACTTGAAAACTTTGGAACGCTGGACTTGGTGTGATGCCCTCTTTATGGCCCCTCCTGTATACGCCAAACTATATATGTTGACTGGTGATAAGAAGTATATTCAGTTTATGAATCGCGAGTATAAGGCGACTTATGACTATCTGTTCGACAAAGAGGAAAACCTGTTTTATCGTGACTGGCGGTATTTCGAGAAACGTGAGGCCAATGGGAAGAAAGTCTTTTGGGGGCGTGGTAACGGCTGGGTACTTGGCGGCTTAGTCGAAATATTGAAAGAGCTTCCTAAGAAGGATAAAAACCGTAAATTTTATGAGGAATTGTTTGTGAAACTAGCTACGCGAGTTGCGGAATTGCAGCATCCTGATGGCTTTTGGCATGCAAGTTTGTTAGATCCAGCTTCATATCCGTCACCGGAGACTAGTTGTACGACATTTATAGTTTATGCTATCGCTTATGGTATTAATAAAGGTTTATTGGACAGGGATATTTATCTTCCAGTGATGATAAAAGGATGGAAAGCTCTTGTTTCAGCAGTAGAACCAAATGGGAAATTAGGATATGTGCAGCAAATCGGTGCCGATCCTAAGAAAGTAACCCGTGACATGACGGAGGTTTATGGAGTAGGTGCTTTCTTGATGGCAGGTTGTGAGATTTATAAAATGGGAGAGTAGTTTCCCTGCTTGAAAATGTGACTTCATATGTCGTGGGTGTCTTGTTAGTTTGAAAGGCAAAGCAAGCCAATAGGAGATTATAAGTAAAGGCGTAGAAAGAGAGTTGATTCTCTTGTCTACGCCTTTACTTATTTTATGGATTGAAGTGGTGAATTACTTCACTTCCCAAGTATCATTAGTCATTAGTAATTCCTGGAAATTATGATATTTCTTCTTGCCTTTGATTTCTTCAATCTGTCCAATTACAGCATCATTGTAAGTTGGAGCATCTACATCGCGGATCACACCGAGTGCAATCGGGAAATCAGGGCCTTCCATTAACGCCAGTTTCAACTGAAGTGTATTATCTTGGCAGTGGGCATCGTGAATAAGAATATCTTTTTCTGTGATACCATTTTCACCAAGTTTCACCACTTTCAGTCCGAAACCTTCCTGCATCAATCCGAATTCCTTGTTTTCACCAAACAACATGGGTTTGCCATGTTCCAGATAGATAGCGTTCTTGGCACGTCCTTCTTTGGTGGCTACAGAAGCATGAGTGCCATCGTTGAAGATCACGCAGTTTTGCAGAACTTCTATAACAGAGGCGCCTTTGTGATTAGCAGCAGCTTTCAATACCTCTACAGAAGCGGCACCGTCTACTGCAATACAACGTGCAAAGAAATGTCCACGGGCACCAAAAGCAAGTTCTGCCGGATGGAATGGATCTTCTACGGTACCGTAAGGAGATGATTTCGTAACAAGTCCACGTTCCGAAGTCGGTGAATATTGTCCCTTTGTCAAACCGTAGATACGGTTGTTCAGCAGGATCATATTCAAATCGATGTTACGGCGTAATGCGTGGATGAAGTGGTTACCACCAATTGCCAGACCGTCACCGTCACCGGAAATTTGCCAGATTGTCAAATCAGGGTTGGCCACTTTTGCACCTGTTGCAACAGCAGCGGCACGTCCGTGAATCGTGTGGAAGCCATACGTATTTACATAGTAGGGCAGGCGGGAAGAACAACCGATACCGGAAATGACGGCAATATTGTGCGGAGCTACTCCCAATTCGGCCATAGCTTTGTGCAGTGAGTTCAGGAAAGCGTGGTCACCGCATCCCGGACACCAGCGAGGTTGGCCTGATTTATAATCTTGTACGGTATATACTTTATCGCTCATCTTTTATTCCTCCAATAATTTAGTGAATGCATCTATCAATTCTCTCGTAACGAAAGGTTGTCCTTTCACTTGGTTGAACTGGCTGATGTTCAATCCGGGTATCTTCATCCGTAAAAAAACTGCGAATTGTCCCAAATTCTGTTCAGCTACTACGATCTTCTTGTATTTACGCAATACATCGGCTGTATTCTTTGGCAGCGGGTTGATGTACTGGAAGTGTGCGAAAGCCACTTTCTTTCCATGATCGCGCATAAAGTCCATAGCCAGACGGAGATGACCATACGTGCCGCCCCAACCAACAATCAGTAAATCTGCATCTTCATCACCCAGTACTTCGAGTTCGGGGATATAGTCTGCAATCTTATCCACTTTAGCTTGGCGGAGATGAACCATCTTATTATGGTTTTCAGGTTCGGTAGAGATCGCACCTGTTTCATTGCTCTTTTCAAGACCACCGATGCGGTGCATGAATCCTTCAGTTCCCGGAATCGCCCAGTAGCGTGCACCGGTTTCTTCATTGCGTTGGTATGGAGTCCAGTTACCAGCCATGTCCGGAGTCACGTATGGAGGATTGATGGCAGGATATTCGTTTAAGTTAGGAAGTTTCCAGGCAGCCGAGCCGTTAGCAACGAAAGCATCTGTCAGCAGTACAACCGGAGTCATGTGTTCCAGAGCAATCTTACATGCCATGTATGCGGCATCGAAACAGTTTGTCGGTGAAGTTGCGGCAATCACCGGCATCGGACTTTCACCATTGCGTCCGTAAAGTGCCTGCAATAAGTCTGTCTGTTCTGATTTAGTAGGCAAACCTGTTGACGGACCGCCACGTTGCACATTCACAATCACCAATGGAAGTTCGCCAATTACAGCAAGGTTCATAGCCTCACTTTTCAAACAGATACCGGGGCCGGAAGTAGTCGTTACAGCCAAAGCACCGGCAAAAGCGGCACCAACGGCAGAAGCACAACCTGCGATTTCATCTTCGCACTGTACGGTTTTTACTCCCAGTGATTTATGTTTAGCTAATTCGTGCAGAATATCAGTGGCCGGAGTGATAGGATAAGAACCCAGATAGAGTTCCAGACCTGCTTTCTCGGCAGCAGCAATCAAGCCATAAGCCGTTGCTTTATTTCCGTTGATATCTGTATAAAGTCCTTTTGATTTCGGAGCTTTACTTTCAATTTTATAAGTAGAGACAGAAGCATGTGTGTTGGCACCATAGTTGAAACCATCGTTCAATATCTTAATATTAGCTTCTGCAATTTCGGGTTTCTTGGCGAATTTCTCACGCAACATTTTTTCAGCAGCGGCAAGGTTGCGGTTGAACAACCAGCAAACCAGTCCGAGTGCGAACATGTTCTTACAACGGAGTGCTGATTTATTGTCTAGTCCGGAGTCTTTCAGGCTCTCTTTACACATGGAAGAGATGGGAACTTCCAGCACTTCCTGTTTTATGCCTAATTCCTCAAAAGGATTGTCAGTCTTGAATTGTGCTTTTTCCAAATCTCTGGCTTCGAATGAGTCGGAGTCGGTAATGATAAGTCCTTGCGGTTTACAGAATTTGATTTGTGTTTTCAGTGCGGAAGGATTCATAGCCACTAATACGTGGCAACGGTCTCCGGGAGTGTAAACCTGTCCGGCACCGATGTGGACCTGAAAACCGGAAACACCGGTCAGTGAACCTTGCGGGGCGCGGATGTCTGCCGGGTAGTCGGGGAATGTACAGATGTCATTTCCTACCGTAGCCGACACGTTCGAGAAGATGTTGCCGGCCAGCTGCATACCGTCGCCGGAGTCGCCGGAGAAACGTACTACTACTTCCTCCAATTCTTTAACCATCATTTCGTCTGCCATAACTTTAATTACTATATTTAATTTAAAAACTGATTTTACTTTCAATTTGTGAGCGCAAAGGTCGGAAAGTTAATCGAATTATCAAAATAAATCGAACTTTATTGTCCTATTGACGCCAATTATTTGAAATATCTGAAAGGAACCTGTATTTTTATTCTTGTTAAATCGACAGAAACCGTTATCTTTGCAAGCAAATTTGAAGCGGCCTTGTAGTTCAACGGATAGAATAGAAGTTTCCTAAACTTTAGATAGGGGTTCGATTCCCCTCGGGGCTACTACGGAGAATCTGTGAGAAGTTGTTTTGGTTTGCTTTCATGCTGTATCTGGTTTTAAGTTTAACAATGGCTTCTTTTAAGATGAACGTCTTATAGCTTCTATTTGTTTTAATAATCAATAGAAAAAGCCTCTACCGAATTGTTCGGAAGAGGCTTTTTCTATTTCTGGAATTTATTATTCTTCCGTAGTTACTGGTACAACTTTTTTGTTCTTCATCATGTTGTATGCAATCGGAGATGCAATGAACAGTGATGACAATGTACCGATAACAACACCCAAGATCATTGCGAATGCAAAGCTGCGGATTGAATCACCACCAAGGATGAAGATACACAGCAATACGATCAATGTACTTAATGATGTATTGATAGTACGTGCAAGTGTAGTGTTCAATGAATCGTTGAACAACTGACGTTTGTCACGTTTCGGATACAGGCCGAAGAACTCACGCACACGGTCGAAGATTACCACCTTGTCATTGATAGAGTAACCGATAGCTGTCAGGATAGCCCCAATGAATGTTTGATCGATTTCCAGTGAGAATGGAACGATGCCCCATAACAATGAGTAAGCACCGATAATCATGATGGTATCGCACGATAGAGCTACGATAGAGCCAATACTATATGCGATGTTGCGGAAACGGATTAAGATATACAGACCGATAGCAATCAATGCCAATACTACAGAATAAATAGCACCTGTCTTGATATCGTCTGCGATACTTGGACCCACTTTTTGAGAACTTACAATACTACCACCAGTGTGATTATCACGGTCGATAAAGGTAGCTAGAGTGATGTTTTGAGTCAGCACAGGTTTCAAAGTCTCATATAAGTATGCTTCGATTTGAGAGTCAACATCGTTTCCTGCATCTTCAATACGGTAGTTGGTACTGATACGTACAGTTTTCTTGTCTGTACCGATAGCGATAACACTAACGTTAGCATCACCGAACTTGCTGGAGATCAATTCACGAATCTGTTCGGGTTCTACCGGATTCTCGAATTGTACTTTGAAATTACGTCCACCGGTAAAGTCGATACTCTGACTTAAACCACGCATGGCAAATGAACCGATACAAACGAGGATGATGGCTACAGTGATGATAAGGGATTTTTTGTTTGTTCCCATAAAATCAAAACGTGTGTTGGTCATCAAGTTTCTTGAAACAGGGGTTGTGAATGTAAGGTTCAACAGTTTGTCCTTGTTCATGAAGTGTTCGTAAACTATACGAGTCATGAACACAGCGGTGAAGAAGGATACCAGAATACCGATAATCAATGTCGTGGCAAAACCACGGATCGGACCGGTACCGAAGTTAAACAGAATGATACCTGTGATGATGGATGTCAGGTTCGAGTCGAAGATAGCGGAGAATGCGTTGGAATAACCGTCAGCAAGTGCTTTCTTCACACCTTTACCCGCACGAAGTTCTTCTTTTGTACGTTCGTAGATAAGTACGTTCGCATCCACTGCCATACCTAGTGACAACACCATACCGGCAATACCGGACATTGTCAATGCTGCCTGGAAGGAGGAGAGGACACCTAATACGAAGAAGAAGTTCAGGAACAATGCACCATTGGCAATCATACCCGGTATGAAGCCGTACATCATACACATATAGATCATCAACAGAATCAGAGCCACTACGAATGAGAATACACCTGCATTGATAGATTCTTGACCCAATGACGGACCAACGATATCTTCCTGTACGATGTGAGCCGGAGCCGGCATCTTACCTGATTTCAATACGTTTGCCAAGTCTTTTGCTTGTTCAGGGGTAAAATGACCTGTAATCTGTGAACGTCCACCTGTGATTTCAGAGTTTACGTTTGGTGCAGAATATACATAGTTATCAAGAACGATAGCAATAGAACGGCCGATGTTCTGTTTGGTCAACTGTGCCCAACGACGTGCACCGTCAGAGTTCATTGTCATGCTGACAGCCGGTTTGCTGTATTGGTCGAATTCGTCTTTCGCATCTGTTACTACATCGCCTTCCAACGGAGCTTTGCCGTTACGTTCGGTAGACTTGATAGCATATAATTCGAAAGTCTGTCCTTTCTTGTCAAATTCAGAAGGAGAAACACCCCATTTCAGACGAAGGTCTTTCGGGAGTTCTGCTTTAACTTCCGGCATAGCCAGATATTTGTTGATATCAGCAGTATCTTTGTAGTTAGCGTAACCGATGACAGGACCTTGTCCGCTAGAGTTTAATTGCAGGATAGCCAGCAGAGGATATTGTTTTTTTATTTCTGCTAGGTTGGCTGTTGAATTCTCTTCAGCAACTGCATCTCCTTTCAGGGCAGCAGCAAGACTGTCGGCAGCACTTACGCTTTTCTTGGCCGGAGTAGCTTCTGCAAGCGGAGCTTCTTTGGAAGAATCTACAGCGGCAGAGTCTACATCTGTCTCCTGTGCCAATATAGCGCGCAATTTAGCGTCTGCAGATTGCATGGCAGGAAGAACTTCTTTAGCTGTATAAGTTTCCCAGAATTCCAGGTTAGCAGAACCTTGGAGAAGTTTTCTCACACGTTCCGGCTCTTTGATACCCGGCAATTCCACCATGATACGCCCCATTTTGTCTTCCAGGCTCTGGATATTCGGCTGAACAACACCGAAACGGTCGATACGGGTACGAAGTACGTTATATGAGTTCTCAACAGCAGCTTTTACTTCTGTTCTCAATACTTTTTCAACTTCTGCATCCGATGATTTTTGGTTAACTTTGTCTTTCAACTGTTGTGTTGCGAAGAGTTCGGAAAGTTTTGCGTTAGGAGCAGCTTTGTGATATTCTCTAACAAACAGGGTGATGATATCGTCCTGGCTGTTGACAGCCTGTTTTGCAGCTTCTGCCAATGCATTGTTGAAAGCTTCATCCGGCTTGTTGTCAGCCAGTGCTTTGATAACATCAGGTACAGATACTTCAAGGATAACGTTCATACCACCCTTTAGGTCCAAACCTAAACTAATCTCCATCTCACGACATTGTTTCAGCGTCCAGTTACCCAACCATACTTTCTCATTGGAGAGAGAGTCGAGGTAGTCTTGTTCCACTTTCGGGTCACCGTTCGCAACTTCTTTCGCCTTGTTGGTATAATGGCGTGTTACGAAGGAGAAGGAAAGGTAGAACAAACATACCAATGTGAGTAGTACCGCAAAAACCTTTACAAATCCTTTGTTTTGCATTTTACTTTTAATTTATGATGATTACTTTTTTAATTTAATTTTCAGTTAAATTCTGTCGTACACAAGTTCTTTTTGCCGTATACAAGGCTGCAAATATAGTTTTTTTTTCACATTTATATGTAAGAAGCCCTCAAATATTTGATGTTTAAGGGCTTTTTTGCTGAATTATTTCATTCCTCTGTTTTTCAGTAGTGGTTCCAGGCTTGGTTCCGTTCCACGGAAATTTTTATAAAGCACCATCGGGTCTTCGCTGTCTCCCTTCTCCAATACGTTATGGCGGAACAGGTCGGCGGTGTTTTTATCAAAGATTCCGTGTTCTTTGAAAGCTTCGAAAGCATCATTGTCCAATACGTTGGCCCATAGGTAGCTATAGTATCCGGCCGCGTATCCGCCAATGATATGGTTGAAGTAAGTCACACGATAACGCGGTGCTATTTCGGGAATCAAATTAAGCTTGTCCATCGCTTCTTTTTCGAATGCAAGCATATCCAGATTCTTTACATCTGTCATCGTGTGCAGGTTCATGTCGAGGATAGCGGCAGCCAGTAATTCGGTGGTCATGAAGCCCTGGTTGAAAGTTTTCTGTTGCAGTATCTTCTCGATGATTTCGTCGGGTATCACTTCTCCTGTCTGATAATGTTTGGCATACATTTTCAGCACTTCCGGTTCAGTCGCCCAGTGCTCGTTGATTTGAGAAGGAAGTTCTACAAAGTCACGTACCACATTGGTTCCTGATGTTCCTTTGTATTCACATTTGGTCAGCAGTCCGTGCAGGGCGTGACCAAATTCGTGGAACAAGGTTTCCACTTCATCCATGGTCAATAAAGAAGGAGTGTCGCCTACCGGCTTGGTAAAACTACAAACATTGCATACCAACGGACGGGTTGTTCCACATTGCTCACGGTAGTTGCTCATCCATGCACCCCCGCTTTTCCCGGAACGTGGGAAATAGTCTACATAGAAGATACCGAGCTGGGATCCGTCTGCATCTTTCACCTCAAAGACTTCTACATCCGGGTGATAAGTCGGTATGCCTTCCAGTTTGCTTAGGGTGATGCCATATAATTTGTTGGCTACGGCGAAAGCACCATCGCGTACATTTTCCAGTTTGAAGTAAGGTTTTGTATCTTCTTCTGACAGATTGTATTTTTCTTTCCGCAATTTTTCGGTGTAATACCACCAGTCCCATGCTTCCAACTTTTCTCCTTTTCCTTCCTTGTCCATTAACTTTTGGAGTTCGCCAGCTTCTGCTTTCGCTTTGGGGAGTGCATAGCTCCATAGATTGTTCAGAAGGCTCATTACGTTGCTGGCGTTCTTTGCCATGGTTTCATCCAGGACGAAGTTTGCGTAACAGTCGAAACCTAATAAGTTCGCTTTTTCCAGGCGGAGAGAAACGATTTTGCGGATATTTTCCTTGTTGTCATTTCCATCGTTGTTGTTGCCGCGGTTGATATAGGCTTTGTATATTTGCTCCCGGAGAGGGCGATTTTCTGAATATTGCAGGAAAGGCAGACGGCTGGCGTTGTGCAAGGTGAACAGCCATTTTCCCGGTTGTCCGGCTGCTTTCGCTTCTTCAGCGGCACTTTGGCGGAACCATTCAGGCAATCCTGCTAGATCTTCTTCCTTGTCAACGAAAAGTTGGAAAGCATTATTCTCATTCAACACATTGTTGCTGAAAGTGATACCAAGTGTAGAAAGCTCCTTGTTGATTTCGCGGAGGCGAGCTTGATCTTTTTCGCTAAGGTTTGCTCCGGAACGGACAAATCTTTTATAAGTCTTGTCCAGCAGACGTTCTTGCTCCGACGTCAGATTCAATGAATCTTTCTTTTGGTAGACATCGTTCACCCGTTTGAATAGTTTCCCATTCAGGGAGATATTATCATTATGTTCCGAAAGAACCGGTGCCAGTTTGATGGAAAGTGCGGTCAGCGAATCAGTAGTTTCCGCATCTGTCATATTGAAGAAAATGGCGCTTACCCGGTCTAAGATAGGTGCGCTGTTATCTAAAGCTACAATCGTATTTTCGAATGTCGGAATTTCCGGACTTTCGATGATGGCTTCGATGTTTTGATTCTGTTCTTCTATACCTTTTAAAAAGGCAGGTTCATAGTGCTCTAATTCAATCTTGTCAAAAGAAGGAACACCATACTCGGTTTGAAACTCTGTAAAGAAAGGATTGCTTTCTGTTTTCGTAGCACAGGAGTACATCATACAACTTACTGCTAAAATGGTTAGTGTCTTTTTAATCATCATAAGTGTTTTTTTATTAGAGTTTTCAGTTCTCATCGTTTACTGATATAGCACCAGATCGGGTAATGGTCTGATGCCTTGATAGACCGGTCTACGGTGCAATTGTAGGCCTTCAGGTTGGGACTGATCAAGATGTTGTCTATGCGGAAATAGAACTTGTTCAGATTGTAGGAGATCCCCAGACCTTTGCCGGATTGTGTGAATGCGTCGTCCAGCTCTTGAGTCAGGATGCGGTGTGTGTACGAAATGGAACCATCGTTGAAATCACCGCATACGATGGTTGTCGGGTATTTACTTTCGGCAATGACTCTCGCCACGGAATCTGCTTGTGAAGCCCGAATGGCCGATGCTTCCGCTAGTTTTCTTATTAACTGTCTGAGTCCGGTTTTTACTTTCCTGGCATTCGGGTCTTTAATCATATCTTCATAAATCCCTCTGTCTTCTTTGGTGAGTTTGTTAGATTCCAGATGATTGTTGATTAATGTAAGAGTGTCGTTATTCACATTCAGTACATATCTCATGGAACCGTTATAATTGCTTTTATATTCGATAGGATGTATCGAAAGTATAGGGAATTTGGAGAAACAGGCAAGCTGAACATCTCCTTTTCCTTGCTGGTGGATGGATTGGTAAGGATAGGCCTTCAATGCTTTTTTTACATCCTGTTCTGTCAGATACTTTTTGTTGGTAGCAGTGTTATATTCTTGCAGACAGATAATATCGGCATTGCTATCTGCAAGATAAGACAATATCGGGTTCTTTCCGCCTTTCTTCTCCAGATTGCTGAAACTCATTACATTGTACGACAGGATTTTGATGCTTCCTTCCGGAATAGTTTTAGTGGTGGAGTTGAAAGGGATATAAGTCCGTATCTGTGGAATACAAATGAGAAGGCCAATGGCGGGCAAAAGAGCATAGCGGTAATTGACGAATGCCCAGAAACCGATAAAAAGTAGATTAATAGTCAGGAATATCGGAAATGCAAGTCCCAGACTGGAGGCAAGTGGATTTATTTTCGGGTTAAGGTAAGGGCTATAAGCACTTAATATCAACGTTCCCACAAAGAGAGCGTTGACAGCAAGTATCAGATATGTGACAAATTTGCCAATATGTTCCATTCTTTTATCTTTTGCTTGCGTCGAACAAGCTTTTCTTTTCTTCTGTTGTCAGACTGTCGTAGCCGGATTTTTTTAGTTTTTCCAGGATACGGTCTACTTCATCAGACTGTGCTTTCTTTTGAGCGTTGTAATCATAATCCTTCTCACGACCGGTAGCACTGTTGCCATAGTGTACTTTCATTTTCGGTTTCCGTTTCCATGTTTTTTTCTGAAACAGGGAGATGAAACCATCCAGAATCCAGTTGATCCAAGAAGTTAAATCAGTTCCTTTGCTTAGGCTGGCGGCAAACCAAAGTCCTGCAAGGGCACCGCCTAAGTGGGCGATATGTCCTCCGGCATTGCTTGAGGTAATGGACAATACATCAATTCCGATAACGATCAGTGCCAGGTATTTGAGACGGATGGCACCGAAAAGAAAAAGTTGTACCCTGTAATTAGGCTCACGATAAGCTGTGGCAGCTACGATGGCTAACACGGAGGCCGATGCTCCTACTAATGTTGCCCCCGCTACTTGCGAGCTGAATAAAGGAAATACATTGTAGGCAACCATATACAGCAACCCTCCACAAATACCTCCCAGTACGTATAAACCTCTTAAATGTTTTGCCGAGAAAAAGTAGAGAAACAAACTTCCGAACCAATACAGCCAAAGCATATTGAATAGAATATGCAGGATGCCGGCATGCATAAACATATAAGTAAATAACGACCACGGCTGATGAATAAATCCGATAAAGGATGCCGGCAGGGCAAATATACCGAATATATCGGGGGTGCTTACTTCAAACAGTCGCAAGAAAACGTTGATCAACGTGCCGATTACAAAGATGCCTACGTTGATATAAATCAGTTGGATAAAAATATTTCCTCTTCTGAATGTCTCCTTTAAATCAGCTATAATATGTCCCATTGTTATTGCTTTTTTTTCTCCAGTACAAAATCAGGATCAATCCGAACAGCATTCCTCCCAAATGTGCAAAGTGAGCGACATTGTCTCCGGCGCTATTGGCAAGTCCTGACCATAATTCAATTGCGGCATATCCTATAACGAAGAACTTCGCTTTGATAGGAAAAGGCAGCGGGAAGATAAACAACCGGTTATTGGGAAATAACATACCGAATGCCAGCAATATGGCGTAAACGGCTCCCGAAGCACCTACGGTGGTCATCATGTTCAGATACTCTTCCATTGGGATAACGCCTGTACCTATATTCACTTGTGCGTAGTGACTAAGTTCCGTTACATATTGAATATACTGTACTCCTTCTTGAATAAGTCCCGCACCGATACCGCATAGAATATAGTAGAAGAGGAAACGTTTGGGGCCCCAGGTTTGTTCGAGAATCGGTCCGAACATAAAAACGGCAAACATATTAAAGAAAATGTGGCTGAATCCGCCGTGCATGAACATATAAGTGATTAGCTGCGCCGGATTAAAGTCACTTGCAAGGAAAAAATGTAATCCCAGATAATTCGTTAAATCCAGACCGTAACGTTGGGCTACGATTGTTCCGAAAAATACTAGTACATTGATAATTATCAGGTTTTTAGTTACAGTTGGCATCATTTTAATTTCTGAATATTTAGATAATAGACGCAAAAGTACGAATAAATTCTGTTTTAAAGCATGAAAAATGCTTCCTATTAGCTCTTTTTCAATAATTTGCTGCGTTTTTTTTATGTTTTTATTTGATATGTTGTTTTGTTCGGCTATATTTGTGAAATCAATCCATTGTGGGATAATCTTTTGTGTAACATATATATTAATTAATCATTTTACGTATTATGAATAAGTCTGATCTTATTAGTGCAATGGCTGCCGAAGCTCAAATGAGCAAAGCCGATGCAAAAAAAGCACTTGATGCTTTCATCACTTCAGTTACTAACGCTATGAAAGCTGGTGACAAAGTATCTCTCGTAGGTTTTGGTACTTTCTCAGTAAGCGAAAGAGCTGAAAGAACTGGTATTAACCCTTCTACAAAGGCAACTATTACTATTCCTGCTAAGAAAGTAGCTAAATTTAAAGCTGGTGCTGAATTATCTGCAGCTGTTGAATAAGATAGATAGTTGAAAGAAATTAAGAGAGGAGACGTGATGCGTCTCCTTTTTTTGTATCTTTGCGCGCAAGAAATAACTTGATTATGAAGATAGAAGATAAACTTGTAGCGTCCGTTATCAGCGGACTCAAAGCACTTTACGGTCAGGAAGTCCCTGAAAAGATGGTGCAGTTGCAGAAAACGAAGAAAGAATTTGAAGGACATTTGACGTTGGTGGTATTTCCTTTCCTGAAGATGTCAAAAAAAGGACCGGAACAAACGGCACAGGAAATTGGTGAATATCTGAAGGCAAACGATCCGGCTGTAGCAGCGTTTAATGTGATAAAAGGCTTCTTGAACCTGACTATTGCATCGGCTACATGGATTGAGTTGCTGAACGAAATCCAGGCAGATGAACAGTACGGCTTGGTGCAGGTTACTGACGCTTCTCCATTGGTGATGATTGAGTATTCTTCTCCGAATACAAACAAACCGCTTCACTTGGGACACGTGCGTAATAACCTTTTAGGCAACGCATTGGCTAACATTGTAGCGGCAAACGGCAATAAGGTAGTCAAAACAAATATTGTAAACGACCGTGGTATCCACATCTGTAAGTCCATGCTGGCATGGAAGAAATACGGAAACGGTGAAACTCCTGAAACTTCGGGTAAGAAGGGGGACCATCTGGTAGGCGATTATTATGTATCTTTCGATAAGCATTATAAAGCGGAAGTAAAGGAGCTGATGGTTAAATTTACAGCGCAGGGAATGAGTGATGATGAGGCGAAGGCAAAGGCTGAAGCTGAATCTCCGTTGATGCAGGAAGCCCGCGAAATGCTGGTGAAGTGGGAAGCCGGTGATCCGGAAGTACGCGGATTGTGGGAAATGATGAACAATTGGGTATATGCCGGATTCGACGAAACCTACAAGAAGATGGGTGTCAGCTTCGATAAGATCTATTATGAATCCAATACTTACCTCGAAGGAAAAGAAAAGGTTATGGAAGGTCTGGAAAAAGGTTTCTTTTACAAGAAAGAAGACGGTTCCGTATGGGCCGACCTGACTGCCGAAGGACTGGATCATAAACTCCTTCTCCGTGGTGACGGTACTTCTGTTTATATGACACAGGATATCGGTACGGCTAAACTTCGTTTTGCCGATTACCCGATTAATAAGATGATTTATGTAGTAGGTAACGAACAGAACTATCACTTCCAGGTGCTTTCTATCTTGCTCGATAAACTTGGTTTCGAATGGGGTAAGAGTCTGGTACACTTCTCTTACGGAATGGTGGAACTGCCGGAAGGTAAGATGAAATCCCGTGAGGGTACGGTAGTTGATGCTGACGACTTGATGGAGGAAATGATTGCCACTGCTAAAGAAACTTCACAAGAACTTGGAAAACTGGATGGTTTGACACAGGAAGAAGCTGATGATATTGCCCGTATTGTGGGGCTAGGAGCATTGAAATATTTCATTCTGAAAGTCGATGCCCGTAAGAATATGACATTCAATCCGAAAGAATCTATCGACTTCAACGGTAATACAGGTCCGTTTATTCAATATACCTACGCACGTATCCAGTCTGTACTTCGGAAAGCTGCCGAATCAGGTATCACAATTCCTGAACAGATTCCGGCTGGTATTGAATTGAGTGAGAAGGAAGAAGGGTTGATTCAGATGGTTGCCGACTTTGCTGCTGTTGTAAAACAAGCCGGTGAAGATTACAGCCCGTCTATTATTGCCAATTATACTTATGACTTGGTGAAAGAATACAATCAGTTCTATCATGACTATAGTATTCTGCGCGAAGAGAATGAAGCGGTGAAAGTATTCCGTATCGCTCTGTCTGCTAATGTGGCTAAAGTCATTCGCTTAGGAATGAATTTACTGGGGATCGAGGTTCCTTCCAGGATGTAAGACTTTCTCTGAATAAAATATACTTTTGCGGGGTTTCTTTTATATAAAAGGAACCCCGCATGTTTTATTCTCCCCATCCAATATCCGGCCTGCTCTTATTTAAATCGTATTAATCTTTATTTGTACCAATCTTTATTTTGTTTTCCATTCGATGATACCCATCCTGCGAACTTAGGATATGATTGATCGATTCGTTTCCCTTCCTCCGGAACCGGGAGATTACTTACCGGCATATTGATAGCAAACGGCATCAAGTCTGCTGAAACATAATACATCCCTTCTTCCGGTCTGTAGATGTCTTTTCCGGTTCCCAGTATTGATAAGTCGGCTTTGTCAGTCGGGGGGTAATTTATCAGATGTAATTCTTTGCCTCTACCCTCATTGGAACTGATGAAGATAAACGGATTGTAAGGAGGTACCACATCTTTCTCACTGGCTCCATCAAGCGTGATGGTTACAGTATATTCTTTCTTTGATTCATCAGTGACGTTTTTGAATTTGGTCATGTCGTCATACAACAAAATGGTTGGGTGAGACTGTCCAGGCTCTGTTTCTTTTCCTTCCATGTATATAGAACTTGATAAACCATTGGCATCAGGCCCCGTTATTTTTACACTCTTGACATTGCTGTTTGAGAGCTTGTGGAATTGATATCCAAATCCGTTTTGCAGATAACCTCCACAGTGCTGTAAGATAAACTTGTCTTCTATTTTGTAAATGCGATTGTCGAGAGCGTTTCGGGTCATGGTACTGGTGTACTTTACCATTACGTCATTCATATCGTAATCACCTAACTTAGGCCATAAATCTTCAAAAGCCAGTGTGCCGGAATAAGAAATTTTATATTGCTCGGGGATTGCTTCGGGGTCCTCAGGCAGTGAAGGCAATGTCGGGTCAATCGCATTCTTTTCTGACGTATGAATATAGAATATGGCATCTGCATAATCAAAGTCAGTATTATCTTCAAATCCTACTGCTACAATCTGCCCGGACTTGGAATCACGGAGCGATACAGTTCTTTGTGTATTATTTGTGTTTAGATTCCTGGTGGAGTAGCGTGCCCCCATACCTTTTATGATATCACCCACTTTGTCTTTATCTGTTTCTGAGGTGAGTTTGCTCTTGAATCCCATACCTTGCAGGCACCAGCCAATTGTGACTCCGGCAGGAAATTTGTCCTCGTATTCCTGTGTGTCTTCATTCCAATATTTGAGTTTTATTTCTTCACCACACACTAATGCTCCTGCTCCTAAAGTCTTGTAAATAGGAGAGGTGTTTGGAAATGCGATTATTTGTTTTATATCACTTGCGCTCTGGGGCGGATTATCGGTCGGATAGGTATAATATCCAACTGTATTGTACCATGCAGCAGAGCTGGTTATAAATACGAGGCTCACTTCGGTCGGGTTAACAATTGGAATATCTGAAGTCATTTTAATGGTACCATCAAAAAACTCCGGATAATTCTGACTGATGTTCATAACCTTGTTTTTACCGTTTTCATCTTTGACTGTAACCTTTCGGAAAACATACTTGATGTTGTATAGTACGTCTGCCGGCGGTATATTTATTTTAGGTTCCAGGTTGGTTGGTCTTCCTCTGTCATCCCAGTCTGCATCGGGAAGAACATTCCATTCTTTTAGATAGGTATGTTGGTTCGTGGTCACTCCTCTGGTTTTTGATGCCGTTTGTGAATGTAAGGCAGCGATATATGCATCTTGATTAAATAAAAGCCGATGACTCTCGTCAATCGTTAGTTTAAGAGGAGATACGGTAGCTAAATAATCCGATGATAACCATACTTCCGAGATGTCCGCCGAGATATTATTCATCTCCCCGCTGAATTTGCCATCTTCATCTGTAACTGCGCGGTAGATAGGCTCTATGTCTTTTTTGGACGCGGTGCCGTCAGTTGAGTATTCAATGGGATCTTGATCGTAAACATCAAAAAGGACACGATAATTTTCGCTTTTAAAACAATAATCAATATCCAAAGCAACAGCTTGGGTCATGTTGAAGTCGAAGTATGCTTCTTTTGGCATATGTCTTCTCTCCCAGGATAAGTCACGCTCTTTGTCCATGCAACTGATGGAAGATATGATAAGTGCTCCTATCATTAAATACTTTAAATTTGTTTGCTTCATAAGTTTGTGTATTAAATAGATAAAGAGCAAATATATACATTTAATTATATAATTTGCTCTTTTTCTGTTTTTTTTATTTCTTTTTTGCGAATCGTCCTTTTTTTGTGGTCGCTGGTCCTTTTTCATCTTGCAATTTGATGAGTTCCAAACAGCTAGCCAAACTCAAATCCTGCGGGACGATATCTTTAGGTATTTTATAATTGGAACCCTTATAGGTAATATAAGGTCCGTAACGTCCATTCAGAATCTCAAGTTCCGGCTCCTCTTCAAACGTCTTGATGTGGCGTTCCGCTTCCTTCTGGCGTTTCTCCAGAATCAACTGTTCTGCCTCTTCCAAAGTAATTTCCATCGGGTCAAGTGTTTTCGGGAGCGATACATATACCTTATTATGCAGGACATACGGACCGAAACGGCCTACGCCTACACTGACTGATTTTCCTTCATATTCGCCCAGTGTACGAGGTAATTTGAATAATTCCAGTGCATCTTCCAAAGTGATGGTTTCCATGGATTGACCTTTTTTCATTTGTGCAAAGCGTGGTTTTTCTTCATCTTCTACAGTACCAATCTGTACAACAGGACCGAAGCGACCAATCTTAACAGAAACAGTCTTACCTGTTCCCGGTTCTTCTCCCAGAATACGTTCGCCTACTTTATGTTCCGTCTTGATAGCCAATGTGTTTTCTACAGACGGATGGAACTTATCATAGAAATTCTTCATGATAGAAGTCCATTTCACTTCTCCTTCTGCAATCTCGTCAAATTCCTTTTCTACGCTGGCGGTAAAGTTGAAATCCAGAATGTCCGGGAAATATTCGGTAAGGAAATCATTTACCACAGTGCCGGTGTCTGTCGGGAATAACTTCGCCTTTTCTGCACCGGTAATTTCAGTATGGTTTTCATCCTTAATCTGACGATCTTTCAATGTCATGACATTAAACTGCCGTTCTTCCCCGTCTTTATTACCTTTTTCCACATATTCGCGTTGCTGGATGGTAGAGATAGTAGGTGCATACGTAGACGGACGTCCGATACCCAGTTCTTCCAACTTGCGTACAAGACTTGCTTCCGTATAGCGTGGAGGACGTTGGGTGAAACGTTCTGTTGCGGTGATAGGGCCGTGTTCCAACTTCTGGCCTTTTTTCAGAGGAGGAAGCAGGTGGCTCTCATCTTCCTGTTCGTTGTCATCGTCATAAGATTCACGGTATACACGCAGGAATCCGTCAAACTTAATCACTTCACCGATGGCTGTAAATACATCGCTGCTGCCACTTATTGTTATGGTAGCAGTTGTTTTTTCCAGTTCCGCATCTGCCATTTGTGAGGCAATGGTACGTTTCCATATCAAGTCGTACAGTTTCTTTTCCTGTGCTGTTCCTTCAATGGACTGGTTTTCCATATAGGTAGGACGGATGGCCTCATGCGCTTCTTGTGCACCCTTAGTCTTTGTTTCGAAATGGCGGGGATGTACGTAACGGTCGCCCATCATTTTAATGATAGCGTCTTTACTACCTGCTGTCGCAAATTCCGAGAGGTTGACAGAGTCCGTACGCATATAAGTGATGAATCCCGATTCGTATAAGCGTTGCGCGAGCATCATGGTCTGCGCTACGGTATATCCCAGTTTACGTGCGGCTTCCTGTTGCAACGTAGATGTTGTGAACGGAGCAGGAGGTGTTTTCTTGACCGGGCGGGTAGTGATATCGTCGATAGCAAAGCTTGCTCCCTGACATGCGTTGAGGAAAGCTTTTGCTTCTTCTTTTGTTTTGATACGGCGAGCCAGTTCAGCTTTCATTTCCACCAGTTTTCCGTCCGTGTCCGGAACGAGGAATACGGCAGTGATGCGATAAGCAGCTTCCGTTTGGAAAGCATGTATTTCACGTTCACGTTCAACGATCAGGCGGACAGCAACTGACTGAACACGTCCGGCAGAAAGTGCCGGTTTCACTTTTCTCCAAAGCACGGGCGAGAGTTCGAAACCTACGATACGGTCCAGAATCCGTCGTGCTTGCTGTGCATTTACGAGATTGAGGTCTATGTCTCGTGGTTGTTCAATCGCTTTTAAGATAGCGCTTTTCGTAATTTCATGAAATACGATTCGTTTTGTGTTTTCCGGTTTTAGTTTTAAGACCTCATAAAGATGCCAGGCAATCGCTTCTCCTTCGCGGTCCTCATCGGATGCGAGCCATACGGTTTCTGCGTCTTTAGCTTCTGTCTTCAGCGTGTTAACCAGAGCCTTTTTGTCTGCCGGAATTTCGTAGCTGGGTGTAAAATTCTTCTCTACGTCGATGCTGAATTCTTTTTTCTTCAGATCACGTATATGTCCGTAACTAGAAAGGACTTTAAAATCTTTCCCAAGAAACTTTTCAATCGTTTTTGCTTTTGCCGGAGACTCGACAATGACAAGGTTTTTCTGCATAATTCTTTCTTTTATAATGGCTTGTACCACAATATTCGGGGACAAAAGTAAAAAAAAAGATTCTCCCTACCTTATAATATAAGGAGAATTTAATAAAATCTTAAGATTTACATTTTATTGCAGGAAATAAAATATCAATTGGTATAGGTTAGTTTCTCTATATTCTACGTACATTTGTCTCATTAGTAAGTTGGTTTTCGTTTGACTTAAGTTGAACTATCGCTTGACTTAACTAAAACTATCGTTTGACTTAAGTCGAACGAAGATTCAATAGCATGATAAATAATTAATAATAGGGAAGTGGAGTTTAATCTTTCCTAATGAAATACTAATAGATAATGAGTGTAAATTATGATCTTTATGAGACTCCCGATCTCACAAAAAGTGGGGAAGAACAACCTTTGCATGCACGTGTCGTTTTGAAGGGAAGTTATACAGCCGAAGAATTTGTAGAACAAGTGACTGCATTTCAGCATATGCCTCATGCACAAGTGGTGGGTGTCATAGAAGCTATTTCGAAAGAATTGAGACATTTGCTTTTGAAGGGATTTTCCGTTGAATTGGGTGATATTGGCTATTTTACTCTTTCTTTGAGTGTGAACAAAGAAGTGACTGATTCAAAAGACTTGCGTTCACCGTCAGTATCTCTTAAAGATATTAATTTGAGAATCAACCGTCAGTTTAAGAAGGATATTGAGACTGAATTGGTATTACAACGTTATCATTCGCCTTTTCGTGTGAAGAATCTATTAGCAGAAGAAAAGTGCTTGCAGCGACTTAATAAATTCTTGGAAAAGAATCCATGTATTAACCGGCAGGATTATGCCTTACTTGTTGGAAAGACAAAAACACAGGCATTGCAGGATATTAATGCATTTATTGAAAAAGGAATTTTGAAAAAATATGGTTCAGGACGTTCGGTCGTATATATTAAGGCAGGATGAACCATTTTATCGGATATATATACTTGATATTAAACATTTTCTGCTTACCTTTGTTTGCATGAAAAAAGAAAATGGGAAAGGAGACGAACCTATGGCCAGTAATTATATTCGTTTCGATTGGGCTATGAAACGCTTATTGCGTAATAAAGCCAATTTTGCAGTTCTTGAAGGCTTTCTGACTACTCTTCTCAATGAAAAGATTGTCATTCAGAAATTGTTGGAAAGTGAGGGTAATCAAGAAGATGAGTTTGATAAGTATAATCGTGTTGATATGCTTGCGGAGAACTCTAAAGGAGAACTTATTCTGATTGAAGTTCAGAATAACAATGAGTATGCTTATTTCCAACGTATGTTGTTTGGTACTTCTAAATTGGTGACCGAGTACATCAATCGTGGAGAAGGTTATGATAAAGTATGTAAAGTGTATAGCGTCAATATTGTCTATTTTTCATTAGGCAATGGAAAGGATATAGTATATCATGGTAAAACGGAATTCAGAGGGATTCATCAGAATGATGTACTGGAGTTGACTCCGTTCCAAAAACAGACGTTTAAGGTCGATGCTGTCAGCCAGCTTTATCCTGAATATTATATACTAAAGGTGAATGACTTTGATCAGGTTGCCAAGAGCCCGTTGGAAGAATGGATTGGCTATCTGAATACAGGTGATATTCCTGATAGTGCTACTGCTCCCGGTTTGACGGAGGCTCGTGAACGATTGAAACTTGATAAAATGACGAAAACCGAACTTGAAGCATATTATCGTCATTTGGATAATATTGTAATATTGAAAGATAATATATTAACAGAACGTGCGGAAGGTCGTGCGGAAGGTCGTGCAGAAGGTCGTGCGGAAGAAAAAAAAGAAACAGCACGTAATATGAAGATTTTGAATATTCCTATTAATACTATTTCACAGATAACAGGTCTGTCGGTAGAAGAAATACAAGGCTTATAAATCTATTGGTGGCGGATTCGTGGTGGAGACAACGGAATAATTGAAGTTTAAGTTTTTGAGAAGGGGCGTTATCCGGAAATGGAAACGCCCCTTTCATTAATTTAGAACCGGAAACTCAATCCTCCTAAGAAGTTGAATCCTTCTGTAGGATAACCCAAATAATATTGATATTTCTTATTCAGCAGGTTATGTACTTGCGCATAAACGGATACTCCTTTGAATACATTATAGCTGGCTCCGATATGCAAATCATTAATTGCGGTCATTTTTGCATATTCTTTCACTTCTTTCCGGCTGATGTAATCATAGCCCAGATTTATGTTAAGAGCAGAGATCGGATGAATACGTACATTGAAAGACATTTCACTGACGGGTTTCACAGCCAACAGATATTCCTCTGTTTTGCTGTCCCAATTATGATAAGTGTATTTAGCTGATATTCCGAGGATATCTTTGTAATCGTAACTGATTTCACCGCCAAGGTAGAGATTATCTGTATTATCTTGAGCAAAAGTAAGATAAGAGCCTGAATGAATATTACTCGGGTCAAAACCTAAATAAGATAAGTCGTTCTTTAGATTTTGATAACCACCGAACACGTTGAACCAAAGTCCCGGATAAGGGCTTGCTTTGAATCCGATACTACCGTTGATTTGCTCGTAAGTATCATAAGGACGTTGTACATATCCCAAAGTAGCAGTGGTATTTGCCTCCGGCAGTTCACCGTAAGGACAGATGTTTTCTAATCTGCGGAAATCATTCAGTTGCTTACCGCCAGTTGCTTTTGCATAAACAATGTAGCTGTCAGAAAAAATATACTGTGCAGTGATATCGGGTGAGATACGGAAAGACTTGTCAAATCCGAAAGATAAATCTACATTGGCTCCGATATGCAGTTTCCAGTCATCATTATCCAGTTCATAATATGGATTTAAAAGAAGCGTTGTGTAGTTCTTGAAATATTCATCTCCGGTGGAAACATTCTTTGTATATCCGCTGTAGAGAAGATTGTTCATTTCCAAAGCGATAGTTATTGATTGTTGGTCGCCGATAGCTCCCGTGACATCGCCTTTGGTACGTATGATTGTCTCCTTGATACCTGTATTGGCTTCAGATTCATTGAACATGTTATGCTGGCGTTCATACATCAACAGATTTGTTTCTGCATTGAAACGCAGTGGTGCAGTCTCATCAATGAAATGAATGCCTGCATGAAAGTCACCGGATGTGAATTTCTGCTTGCTGTTTACGCTTTCCGGTTGGAAGTTGAAGTTGCTCAATCCGAAGTTTCCGGCAATATTTAAATCCAATTGATCGAATTGATGCGTATAATCCACATTAGCACGTGTGCGGTAGTAGAAAGCGTTCCATTTCTCTCCATCTGTGAAAGGAAGAGTTAACTTACCATCCATCCCATCCATTTGGAAACGTACATTCAGCTTATCTTTCTTCGACAGGCGGAATAGATAATTGGCAAGAACATCCAAATTGCCATAATTGCCATATCCGGCACGTACATATCCGGGAGTAGTGCCTGGCTGAATTTCTTTTCCGGTATAGGGACGCATCAGACCTGCCGGAACAGAAGTAGCCGGAAAGAATGTCGTAGCATATTCCACCTCTTTCTTACTCACTGTCGGTTCTTCTACTTTAGGCAGGACGTTCACTTTCGAAGCATCCATAATGTCCGGGTTATATTCTTGTTCCACAACGACCGTGCGGTTCATTGTCGTATCCTTCGGTTGGGTAGTTTGGGCTTGAAGGCAGGATGGCATTGAGATTGCCAATGCGAGTCCTCCTATTATATAATAAGATCGTTTCATACTTTTCTATTTTTTAATTCTCAATTCTCAACTTTCAATTTATGAAGTCTGCTTTCAATCATACTTTGAATATCGTCATTACCCTGGTAATTCTGTTGCAAACTTAACAGATACTGACGTGCATCCAGATCTTTACCCGTAGCGTGGTAAACATCAGACAGAAGGACAAAACTACGTGCCAGCCAATAAGCATGAGGTGTGCTCTGTTCTATATAGTTGAGCAACTCTTTCTCTGCAGCGGCATATTCTTTTGCATCGTAAAGTGATTGTGCAACCTGATATTTTGCTTCGGCACCGTAAGAGTTACGCGTATCTTTAGCCAGTTCACGGTAGTCTTCCAGTGCTTTTTTGTCAGCCTTTTGCTTGGCGTAGGCTTTAGCACGGTAATAAAGAGCTTCGTTCCTTAACTCCGGACTTAGTTTGGCTTCTGCAAGTAGGTCAGTAGCTGCATGGATGGTTTCTATATCATCTCTCAACAGGAAGGCGCAACGCAAAATACCTGTTTCGGCAAGTTGGCGACGTTCTACGCTAGTTGCTTTTTCTTTCAGCATTTTATAGCTAGCCAATGCTTCAGCCATGTTTTGTTGGTTGAACTGCACTTCGGCACGCAAGATTAGCGCTTCTTCTGCAAATGGGTTGTTAGGATATTCCAATAACTTATCGGAATGGAGAAGTACCATATCGTAATTCTTCTGTTCGTTACCAATCAGGCAGAGGTAATAATGCGCATTCAGACTGAAAGCACCTTCCGGGAAAGTCTGCAAGTATTTGTTGAAACTTGTTTTGGCTTCTTCCATCCGGCCTTTTATATAAATCTTTTCTGCAGCGGCATACGTAAGTGAGTCTTGTTCATTGGCATCGAAACGGATATGTCCCGGCATGGCATTTGCTAAAGCTGCAAATTCGTCGATGCGGTTCAGGTCTACATAAATAGATTTCAAGTCACGCATGGCAAGGCGGGCTTCTTCGCTGCCCGGATATTTCTCGATCACTTCCTTGTAAGCTCCGATAGCCTGATTGTAGTCTCCTTTCTGATAGTACAATAATCCGATTTCTGCAGCGGCTTTCCGGCTGACAGGGCTTTCGGGGTATTTGTTCAGTAATTCTTTAAAAGAGGTAATGGCTTGATTGTTGTTATCCATCAGGACATAAGAACGTCCTTTCTCATAAATGGCATTTACTGCATAAGGAGAAGAAGGATATTTACCCACCAGTCGGTTTAATAAAGTGATTTTGCCGGAATAGTCTTTCTGTAATCCCGATACGAGAGCGAGTTGATAGAAAGAATAGTCGCCGGAAGAAGTATTCATTTGTTCCGCTTGTGAGTAGTAATGTTTGGCCTCTTCGAAGCTGCGTACATGCAGGTAGCAGTCGCCGATACGGTTATAGGCATCGGCAAGTGCGGTTGTATTTTCACCTTTTTCCAGTTGAATATATTTCTGAAAGTAGTTACTTGCCTGTGTATAGTCTTTGCGGTGGAAAGCGATATACCCTAAGTTGTAGTTGGCAAGTGCGTACATTTCGTTATTGGGCTGGGTGGTGAGTTGCAGGTAAGCGTTGAAGTCACGGGTTGCTTCCGTCATTCGGTTAAGGCGATAGTAAGATTCGCCGCACCAGTAGTAAGCGTCTGCTTTGGTCTGCCGGTTGTATTGTCCGATGGCGATGGATTGATTCAGATATTTAATAGCCTGTGTGAAATCAGCATTGGCAAATGCTTGTGTACCTAGTTGGAACAGGATTTTTTGTTTGGCTTCCAATATTTGTGCACTTGGTTTGGCAATCCGGTCGATGGATTTCAGGGCTGCATCATAACTGCGGGTATTCATGTAAACTTCTACCAAATAGCTGCTGACTTTTTCAGCGTAAGGAGAAGTCGGAAATTCATTCAGGAACTTTTCGAAGGCAGTGACGGATTCGCCGAAAGCGGAGAAGGAAGTTTCATGCAGGCAAAGAGCGTAATTGTAAGCTGCCTGTTCCTTGATTTGCATATTGGCACTGGAGGCGGCTGCCTGTTCGAAAGCCATGCGGGCTTTGCTTTTTTCCGCCAGTTGCAGATAAGAGAGCCCCATGTGGAGGTATGCGTTTTGAGTAAGGGCATCATTGGCAGTTGTAACCTTGCCTAATGTTTCGGCTGCTTTGGAATAGACTTTCGTCTGATAGTAGGAGAGCCCTAACATATAAAGAGCATCGCGACGTGGAGCCGAATGATCTTTGTTCAGGTAATTGTTGAATGCTTCTACAGCTTGGTGATATTGTCCGAAGTGGTAGTAGGCATCTCCCAGAATGCGATACATTTCTGCGGCATGTTCATTATTTGGATAGGCCGACAGATAGTTTTGTGCTACAATCTGTGCCTTATCATAGTTTTGGAACTGTGCATAAATTTCGGCAATGTAATAGGGGACAAGTGCCTTGTATTTTGAATCGTCCTGCAACGGCAAGAAACCTTTCAGTGCTTCGTTATAGCGTTTTTGCGTATAGCGGATATAAGAGAGATAATAATCACAGTCTTTAGCATATTTGGGACTGTTGGCGCGCAATGTTTCAAACCAAATTGCGGCTTCTCGTAGATTATCGGTTTTCAGATAACAGGTAGCCAATTGGTAAGTGCAGTCATCCCGTTCCTCATTACCCAGTAGACCGAGGTCGGCAGAGTTGAAGAGTGCCAGTGCTTCGTCGTATTTTCCTTCATAGAAATAGCAGGAGGCTAATAGTGCATAAATACGGTTGGCGTAAGGAGTGTCAGGATAGCGGTCGAGATACTTGCGCAGGATTTCGATCCGGTTCTTGTCTTTCAGTTCATAAGCGGAACTGGCCAGCATGTATTCAGCGTCTTGAAGAAGGCTGGCGGCAGGCTTTTGTTTTACAAATGCTTTCAGTGCCGGTAGGGCGGCTGCATAATTTTTTTCCTGGAAAAGTTCTTTCCCTTCTTTATAAAGGTTGTCGGTCGAAGTGAACTTATCACTTGTCTGGGCAAATCCTATCATAGGAGTGCAGCAGATAGCCGCACAAATGAGTCTAGTAATTTCTTTTTTCATAATCGGGTGTTTATGCAAAAGTACAGAATGAAAGGGGATATGTTTCTGTAGTTTGTTATATTTTAACGAATTATCTGCCAGATAAGAACTTTTTAAGTCCTCGCCGGATAGAATCCAGCCCAAAATCTTCCGGTTGAATCTCGGAGAGAGGTAGGAAGAGAGAATCTGCTACATCATCCATGGCGGAGAAATGGCTCATGTCTTCTACGGTACAGAGGAAAAACATATCAAGTGTGTGTACTGGAAAACCTGAATAAACATAAATATTGGGAAGTGTGAACTGGTAAACGGCTTTTTTAACTTTCAGCCCTGTTTCTTCCAGTACTTCGCGGGTAACACCTTCTTCGCCTGTTTCATTCATGTCGATGAATCCGCCGGGTAGGTCGAGAGTTCCTTTGGCCGGCTCTTTGGCACGTCGGCAGACAAGCAGTTCATTTTTCTCATTCAAGATAAGTGCTACTGTGGCGGCAGAAGGATTGAAGTAATAGACAAAGCCGCAATCTGCACATTTTTTAGATTTCTCGTTGTTGACCTCAAAATGAGGGGAACCGCATTCAGGGCAATATAGGAATTGGGCAAGAGGATGTTCCATGATCGTATATATTTTCAGGTTTTTGTTTATGCTTGCAAAGTTATAAAATGCTTTTATTAATTTCATCTATCATGGCATAGAAATATTCGATTGGACTTTTTTTGCAAAGGCGGGGGGGCTGCCTTTATCTTTGCATCAGAAACAAAAAACAAAACGTTGTTTCTGATGTTATAAGTCAAATCAATTAATAACAATAAAAGCAATAAAGATTATGGAACCAATTTTAAATTCTCAACTTCCTGAATTCAGCGTTCAGGCTTTTCACAACGGAGCTTTCAAAACTGTAACCAACAATGACCTGAAAGGTAAATGGGCGATTCTTTTCTTCTATCCTGCTGACTTTACTTTCGTATGTCCTACTGAATTGGTGGATATGGCTGAAAAGTACGATCAGTTCAAAGCGATGGGGGTAGAAATCTACTCGGTAAGTACTGACTCTCATTTCGTGCACAAAGCTTGGCATGATGCTTCTGAAAGTATTCGCAAGATTCAATATCCGATGTTGGCAGACCCGACTGGCGCTTTGAGCCGTGCACTGGGTGTATATATCGAAGAAGAGGGTATGGCTTATCGCGGTACATTCGTTGTCAATCCGGAAGGAAAGATTAAAGTGGTGGAATTGAATGATAACAATATTGGCCGTGATGCAAGTGAATTGCTTCGTAAAGTGGAAGCTGCACAGTTTGTAGCCAGCCATGACGGAGAAGTTTGCCCGGCTAAATGGAAGAAGGGTGAGTCTACCCTGAAACCAAGCATCGACCTGGTAGGTAAGATTTGATAGATCTTGATAATGGTGATTATGGGAGGTCGGTAACGGAAGACGCTGCCGGCCTTTTTTCTCAAAAAACGAAAGGAAAAAGATATGTTAGAATCTGCATTAAAAGAACAACTAAGGGGTATTTTTGCTGGGCTGGAGGCAAACTTTACTTTTGATATATCCGTATCATCCGGCCACGAAAACAAAACCGAACTGGTGGAACTGCTGGGAGATGTAGCGGATTGTTCCGATCACATCACTTGTGTAGTGAATGAGGGAGACGCGTTGAAGTTTACTTTACTGAAGAATGGCAACCGTACCGGAATCACATTCCGTGGTATTCCTAACGGACATGAGTTCACATCGTTGCTTCTGGCTATCCTGAATCTGGATGGCAAAGGAAAGAACTTTCCCGATGAGGCCGTTTGCAACCGTGTGAAAGCACTGAAAGGCCCTATACATCTGACCACTTATGTTTCGTTGACTTGTACGAACTGTCCTGACGTAGTGCAAGCTCTGAATGCAATGACTACTTTGAATCCGGCTATTACGCATGAAATGATAGACGGTGCGCTTTATCAGGATGAAGTAGATGCACTGAAGATACAAGGAGTGCCCTCTGTCTTTGCAGACGGAAAATTACTTCATGTAGGCCGTGGTGAATTTGGCGAATTGCTTGCCAAGTTGGAAGAACAATATGGTATTGACGAAACCAAAGCGAATGCAGAGGTGAAAGAATATGATGTGATTGTGGCCGGTGGAGGACCTGCAGGAGTATCGGCAGCTATTTATTCTGCCCGTAAAGGACTCCGTGTAGCTATCGTGGCCGAGCGTGTCGGCGGACAGGTGAAAGAAACGGTGGGTATTGAAAATCTAATCTCTGTTCCGGAAACGACAGGAAATGAACTTGCCGATAATCTGAAAACACATCTCTTACGCTATCCGGTGGATTTACTGGAGCATCGTAAAGTAGAAAAAGTAGAAGTGGTTGGAAAACAGAAGCAGATCACTACCTCTGTTGGTGAGAAATTCCTGGCTCCGGCACTGATTATTGCAACTGGTGCAAGCTGGCGTAAACTGAATGTTCCGGGAGAAGCCGAATATATAGGTCGTGGTGTCGCTTTCTGTCCTCATTGCGATGGTCCGTTTTATAAAGGAAAGCATGTAGCAGTAGTAGGTGGAGGAAATTCCGGCATTGAGGCAGCCATTGACTTGGCCGGTATCTGCTCCAAAGTGACTGTTTTTGAATTTATGGATGAGTTGAAAGCAGACAGTGTACTTCAAGAGCGACTTAAATCATTGCCGAATGTGGAAGTGTTTGTAAGTTCACAGACTACAGAAGTGATAGGAAATGGTGATAAGCTGACTGCCCTGCGCATCAAAGACCGCAAAACGGAAGAAGAACGTTTGGTTGAATTGGATGGTGTATTTGTACAGATCGGGCTTTCTGCGAATAGCAGTGTGTTCCGCGACATAGTGGAAACTAACCGTCCGGGCGAAATCATGATTGATGCACATTGCCGTACGAATGTGACGGGTATCTATGCAGCCGGAGATGTTTCTACGGTTCCTTATAAGCAAATTATTATCTCTATGGGCGAAGGGGCGAAAGCTGCGCTTTCTGCATTTGACGATAGAGTGAGAGGGATTATTTAAAATGTACAGATAGAACTGGACACACACAAACAACTCATGGTAAAGGCAATAAAGGTATGAATACATATTTTTGTTGCCCTTTATTTTTTTCTTACCTTTGGGGCACTTAACATTAACCCCCAAAAATGAGAAACATGAAAAAGATCTTTTTACTAATTTTCGTTATCCTATTTATTTTTCCGGTACAGGCCCAGCATACATTGAGACTGATGACTTATAATATTAAAAATGCGAACGGCATGGATGATATTTGTAATTTTCAACGGGTAGCCAATGTGATAAATAATGCTTCTCCTGATGTTGTGGCTATACAAGAGGTAGACAGTATGACCCGTCGGAGCGGACAGAAATATGTGCTGGGTGAGATAGCTGAACGTACACAGATGCATGCTTGTTTTGCACCTGCCATAGAGTTTGATGGAGGTAAATATGGAATCGGACTGCTGACAAAGCAAGTTCCGCTACGTTTACAAGCTATCCCTTTACCTGGTAGAGAAGAGGCCCGCACCTTGATTCTGGCAGAATTTGAGGATTATATTTATTGTTGTACTCATCTGTCATTAACGGAAGAAGATCGCATGAAGTCTCTGGAAATAGTGAAGTCATTTACTGCTTCCTATAAAAAGCCTCTTTTTCTGGCTGGGGACATGAATGCTGAACCGGAATCCGATTTTATAAAGGAGTTACAGAAAGACTTCGAGATACTCTCCAATCCTAAACAATCTACTTATCCGGCTCCTGATCCCAAGGAGACTATAGATTATATTACTGCATTGAAGTCAAATGCTAATGGCTTCGCTTTTATATCCTCTCAAGTGTTAGATGAACCGATGGCCTCCGATCATCGCCCTATCCTTGTAGAACTGCGTACCGCTGAAAAGGCAGATAAAATATTCCGTACTAAACCTTATTTACAGAATCCCATAGGTAATGGTATGACAGTTATGTGGGAAACTACCGTTCCGGCATATTGTTGGGTGGAATATGGAATAGACACTACTCAACTGAAACGCGCTCGTACAATTATTGACGGGCAGGTAGTCTGCAATAATAAACTACATAAAATACGTATCAACGATCTGATACCAGGACAGAAATATTATTATCGTGTATGTTCGCAAGAAATATTGCTTTATCAAGCATATAAGAAAGTATTCGGAAATACTGCCCAGTCAGATTTCCCTGAATTTACGCTTCCGGAAACGGATACAGATTCTTTCATTGCCATTGTTTTCAATGATTTGCATCAGCATACAAAAACCTTTCGTGCTTTATGCAAACAGATACAGAATATCAACTATGACTTTGTAGTTTTCAATGGTGATTGTGTAGACGATCCTGTCGACCACGAACAGGCAACGACTTTTATTAGTGAACTTACCGAAGGTGTACGCAGTGATCGCATTCCAACTTTTTTTATGCGTGGCAATCATGAGATTCGCAATGCTTATTCTATCGGTCTGCGCGACCATTATGACTATGTAGGGGATAAGACCTATGGTTCTTTTAATTGGGGCGATACCCGTATTGTCATGCTTGATTGTGGAGAGGATAAGCTAGACTCTCACTGGGTGTATTACGATTTGAATGATTTCACACAGTTACGTAATGAACAAGTCGATTTTCTGAAAGAGGAGTTATCTGCCAAAGACTTCAAGAAAGCGAAGAAACGTGTTCTTATTCATCATATTCCGCTTTATGGTAATGATGGAAAAAATCTCTGCGCTGACCTATGGACTAAATTATTGGAAAAAGCACCTTTTAATGTGAGCCTGAATGCTCATACTCATACGTATGCCTATCATCCGAAAGGTGAGTTGGGAAACAATTACCCGGTCATTATTGGTGGAGGATATAAGATGGATAGCGCTACGGTGATGATTCTGGAAAAGAAAAAAGATGAATTGAGGATTAAGGTGTTGAATGTGAAAGGGGAGGTATTACTGGATATTACAGTTTAGAGAATGCTGTATAAAAATGATATAGAAATGAAGGCCACAGGATTATAAATGATTCCTGTGGCCTTTATTTTATAATCAGAGATATAGCTCGCACCGGCTTTGATTATACTCTTGTTTTTTATATATGAATAAAATTATGAGCTTCTTCGGGACTTAGAACTTTTGGAAACCACTCGCTTTTTCATAAGCTTTTTTCCCTTCCGTATCTTTATTGCTTGTATATCCGGGACCGCCACCGGCAACATATCCATTACTTTCACCATTGGTACTTGGACTTACCCAAAATGCATACAAATCACCATTTTTGAGTTTGAATCTGAATCTGACTTCTTGCCCTGCCAGAGAGGATAAGTCACTGGCTCCATTCCATTCTACCTGTTGAATAGTAGAATCAATAGTAACTGCTTTACATTTGTCAGCCGAGAAGCCATCAATAACTTTATTATTTTTATCCAGGATCTCCACCTTGAGTTCTCCTGCCGGACAGTTGACATTGACAAACATATATTTTCCGCTGAATTTGACAGGGCGGGTTGTCAAGCTACCTTCTCCTGTTGTCGACATAGAAGCAAATCCGTCTCTGCGAAGAGTAGCCATACCAGTAGCACCGTTTGAATGCATATAGCTGGAGCTATCTCCACCTTTAAAACCGATGTAGTAGAATCTTAACTGGTCTCCTACAACAGTACAGATACCACCTACGGATTGTACATATCCACGATCCCAGCTACCGGGCACACGGGTAGCAGGAATAAATGCGTCCCTATAAGGTCTGTCCCAATGAAAACCATCACGGCTGAAAGAAACTTTCAATTCTGTGATTTTGGGTCTGTTGGCTGCTTTGGCAATTTCATTTTCATCCAATAGAATTTGGTGGAGTCCCAACATGATGCTTTCGTAACCTACAGCATTCAGATTATAAAGTTCCGGTGGCAGATTGAATTCCGGATCCGGGGTATCTTTATTATCTGCATTACACCAGAATACTACATCCGATTTTGACCAAACGGCTCCGGCCAGAAAGTCAGAGTGTTCCCGGTAATATCTGGCTCTTCCATGTGGAGAATTACCCAGTACACCCAGAGTGCGTATGCTGAATACCCATTTCTTACGGAAAGGATTGTAGAACATAGTGCTTCTGTCACCGCAAGGACCTGTTTTGGTAAACCAGCTCCACTGTTTTCCATTCGAAGAAATCATACAATAGCCGGCATTGTCTGTTGCGTCAGCGTTCGGCGAGCGTAAAAACATTTTGTATCTCTCGTTGTCGGATGCCTCGTAATCCAGTACGACGGCGCATGAGTTTGCTGGAAATCTGGATAATGTCAGAAGTTCGTTCGAACCATTATTCAAATCCGGGCGTACCCAATTTACACCATCATTACTGGTCGCATAGGCCATTTTATTAAGCCATCCGGCCTCATACCACATTTTGAATATTTGTTCTCTGGGTTCCCACCACACACCACCGTCTTTGGCAGAAGCACCGGGAATGTTCGATGTTTCCAAAGCTGTTTCAGGTTTTAATATAGGGTTTTGTGCATACTTTTTAGGCTTATAGAATTTACGTTCCAGATCTGTGTTAGCAATCAGAAAATTGTCAAAGAACAATTGACGGCCTACATCAATGGGAACCACTTCCGGCGGAGTCTGCAAATAAGGGACATTCATCGGTTCATACGAACTGATATTAATGTTTTTGGGCGGCCATACGGAAGGTAGGATAATACCGTTGTATAAAGTTCTCCAGTCGTCCGATGGATCATCGGGATCTGGGGCAGGATCTGTTCCGGAATTTCCCGGAGGTTCGGATATTCCATCGTCTGATCCGCCACAACTATAAGATACTAAACATAACAAGAACATGCTAATGCATGCGTGCAGTTTTATTGTTCTGCAAAGTGAGTACATATATTTCATAATCGTTCAGTTTATGTTTCTATTTATTCTTTGATTCGGCCATTAATTCGTCTGTCATATCTGTAGTTTTAGGGTTCAGCACTTTCAACTGCAGGAATATGGACAGACATACAGAGAAGATCATTATCAGAAAGACAAGATCTTTATAATTTGCTTCGAATGCTTTACCCAATTCATTGGTAATGATGGCTCCGGCAGTAATTCCGACAAAATTCATGAGACCGTAACCAGTGGCGCGGTAGCGTGAAGGGATAAACTGGCAAAGAATTGGCATATTATTGGTATCATACATTCCGAAGCCAAGTCCGAAGAGTATAGCTCCTGCTACAATAAACACAATGTTATTTCCGTAAACCATTAGCAAAAGAGCAGGAACGATCAGGGATAGTCCTGTGGCACTGGTGTAAACCCTTCCTTTGATATTCTTTTGCACCCACTTGTCGGAGATAAAGCCGCCAAGAAATACACCGACAAATGAAGAAAGGGCAAGGGTGGTGGTAGAAAGTGGCCCTGCGAATTCCATATCCATATTTAATGTATCGGAAACCATGGTCGGAAGCCAGTTTTTGGTAGTCCATCCGGGAAGATTAAGTGCGGCAAAATAATATAGCATTACCCAGAAGGCGATATTGCTGAACAATACAGCCAGTCCCTTGAAGGTCATAGAAAGATTTTCCTTAATGCTTTTCTTTTGTTCGGTTTGTACTGTATATGTTTTTTTCTCATGCAGCAATGCGATGAGTACCAGGCTATAAATAATACCTATCATACCAAAAGAATGAAAGGTAAATTGCCAAGAAGTATGTGCGGCTACTGTTGCTCCGAAGCCACCGATAGCTTGTCCCAGATAAATCCCCGAGGTCAGTACACCAATGGCGATTGACCTTGTTTTCCCTTGATGATAATCGGCTGTGAGAGACAGAGCGGCAGGAATATAAAATGCTTCGCTGACACCCATTAAAGCTCTTAATACATACAAGTGGCTGATGTCATCAACGTATCCCATCATAAGAGTGACAGTAGACCACACGAACAAGCTGATGACAATTAGCCATTTACGGTTCAAACGGTCTGCAATCATTCCCGATATAGGGCTCATAATGGCATATATCCAGAGGAATATAGCCATCAACCGCCCGAAATTGGTGATAGACTCCAGCTCTTTGATGTCCACCATGATAAATGGACGCATCGTAGCCAGCATCTGTCTATCTAAATAGTTGAGTAGAGACACTACGACGAGCATCCCTACTACCATCCATGGATAAAATTTCTTATCTTTCAGCATATTTACATTTTGATTTTAATGACTATTTTCTTCACAGTCACCCCGTCTTCGTCTTTTATGCTGGGACGATGTGGATCCTTAGGGAAGAAAACATAGAAAAGATCGGGTGTTGCCACTTCATATATAGCCGATGCATCGGGTTTGAAGAAGACAATATCCTTTTCTTCATCATATTCACAAATAGGGACCACTTTGTCCAGTGTTGTTACCCCCATCTTCTCTTTTCCGCTAATCAGATATTGGAAGTCGATATATTTGCGATGTGCTTCAAAGTTGCATTCTGTTGCTTCTTTAGGGGTATATTCGCTGACAATAGCATATACTTCACGTCCTATGATTTCGTGTTCACCGGGAGACAGCCTGCCTAGATCTGTATTCTTCAGATACTCGAACGTGGCTTTCCATCTTTCCGGGTATTGGACCTGGTGCTTTTTCAGAGCATCCATATCGAGTATCGGACTGGCAGCTACTGTCCAACCGTATTTCCAATCTACTTCTGTAGAGTCGGTTGCGGATGTGGCAATGCTATTATTCTTTTTAATGTTTCCACAGGAACAAGTCATGGTAATAATTATTAGTAGAGTGATTAATTGGTTGGTTGTTCTCATAATACTTGAATGATTTGCTGTTTCAATTCTGCTACATTCTTTCTGATTGTTTCCAGATCGGCATTATTCACTTTTTGCAAAGGTTCGCAGATATAGTCGGTTATCAAGCCTTCTGTAAACAATGCCGCTTTCAGACCTTTGAGAAAGGATACACTTGACTTATCTACGGAATAAACTCCGGTGGAAACCTTCATTACCAGTTTCTGTAGTTTAAGTATTCTTTCTGTATCTTTCGCTTTGCAGGCTTTGAACAAGTTGACGTATAGTTTTGGAAACAGATTAGACCCGGAGTTCACGCCGCCATTGCCACCCAGTGCCATGGTAGAAGCCAACATTTCATCCGGCCCTACGAGAATGGTGAAATTGGGATATTCTGCTTTTATTTCTGCGAGTAGCGTGTTGAAGTAAGTACCATTACCGGAACTGTCTTTCATGCCGATGATGTTCGGATGCTTAGCCAATGTCTTGACTGCTTCAACGGAAATCATTAATTTGGTTTGCGCCGGGATATTATATAAGAACAAAGGCAGAGGTATATTATCGGCAATGGTAGTATAATAGTCGATAATTTCTTTTTGCGTCAGCCCTAGATAGAACGGAAGTGCGGATACTAAATAAGTAACTCCACATTCTTTTGCGTAACGGGCCATATTCAGGCTTTCTTCGATGCAGCAGTCGGCAATACTGACAAATACAGGAACACGTTCCTTTACGTATTCTACCGAATATTTGATTAAATCCTTTCTCATCCGGGGAGAAATACTTGTTCCTTCACCTGTAGTACCCATGAGAAACACACCGCTGACTCCGCCATTAATCAGATGATCCAGTAATTTTTCCAAGCCTTTGAAATCTATGTTTTCTCTGTCGATAAGGGGGGTAACCATTGGGGTTATCACACCTTCAAATAATTCTTTATTCATCATTCTTTATATTGTTATTACTGATTATTATCTTAACATCTTTCTAATAAGTTGGGAAAATCTTGTGCCTTTTTGTAAGCCCTCATCCCTTCTTTGTCTATACCACCGCTGAACCCCGGTCCTCCTGCTGCATTATATCCGTTGCTGGCACCTTCCGTATCGGGACTTACCCAGAATGAATACAAATCTCCATTGGTAAGATAGAATTTGAATCGGACCGGTTGGCTTTTTAAGGTAGACAGGTCTTTTTTATTCTTCCACCTGATCTGTGCAATCGTACTGTCTACTGTCAACGGTTTACAGTCATTGGCAGAGAATCCCTGAATGACTTTATTGTCTGCATCCAATACCTCGACCTTTAGTTCTCCGTTCAGACAGTTTACGTTTACAAACAGGTATTCCCCGGTAAATGTAACAGGACGTGTCACTAATGTTCCTTTCTCCTTTTGGGCGGAGTAAGATACAAAACCATCTCTGCGCAACACTGCTACACCGGTGCTTCCATTGGCATGCATCCCATTTTTCTCGTAGACAGTGCTTCTCTTTTTCTTGTTCCCTTCGAAGCCTATGTAGTAAAACCAAAGCTGATCTCCTACAATGGTGCACAGTCCACCCACAGATTGTACATATCCTCTGTCCCATGAGCCTTCTTTCCGTTCGGCCGGAATGAAAGTATGCCGGTCGGTACGATCCCAATAGAAACCATCGCGACTGTAAGCCACTTTCAGTTCGGTTATTTTAGGAACTCCGGCTTCTCTGCATCTCTCATTAGATGGTCCCAGGTGTATCTGGGGTAGTGATAGCATGATACTTTCGTAAGGAACTGCTGATAGATTGTATAATTGTGCCTTATCGCCAATATATGGATCTGGGTCATCCAGGTAATCGGCTCCTAGCCAGAAGATAAGGTCTTCTTTTGTCCATTTTGCCCCCTCCAGAAAGTTTGAATGCTCGTGGTAATAACGGAATCGTCCGATAGGAACCCGGTTTATGTTCTCCGGATTCCGAAGACTGTATACCCATTTCTGGCGGAAAGGATTGTAGAACATCGTACTTCGGTCTCCACATGGCCCAGTTTTGACTGGATTTCCCCAATGAATCCCATCCGGAGAAACCATACTAAACCCATAGTTGAAACGTTCCGTAGAGCCGGGTATGGAATTCGGAGAACGTAGGAACATCTTAAAACGTTCTTCCGGATTCTTAGTAAAATGATCCAGCCAAACCGTGGAAGAGTCTGCTACAATTTCCGGTACAATCTGGTTGGTTCCCGCTACTACATCCAGATTTGGGCGTTCCCAATGTATTCCGTCTTTACTTGTAGCGTAAGCCATTCTGTGCAACCAACCGGCTTCATACCACATTTTAAAAATATTATCTTTCGGATCCCACCATACTCCACCATCTTTGGCGCTCGCTCCGGGAATGCCATACGTTCCTTGTTCCAGTTCAGTTTCGGGTTTCAATACGGGATTAAAACTCATTTTGCGCGGTGTGTAAGATCTGCGTTCCATATCCGTTTGCTCAATCAGGAAATTATCGACAAAGAGTTGTCGGCCTAAATCGATGGGGACGATTGCCGGACGATTGATCAGATAGGGTAATGGCATAGGATCATAATTCATTCCAATATTTCTTGGAGGCCAGACGTCGGGAAGTGTGACGCCATTATACAGGGTGCTGTTTTGGGGAGCACCCCCTCTTAAAAAAGAGGGGAATGCTATATTAGGTACCAATGCAGCGGACAATGTTAAACCTGCGTTTCTTATAAAATCACGTCGTTTCATCTATATGCTTTTTATGATAGATTAGTTAATTGGAGGGGCTGTCCCAATGCGGATTTTGTTTCAGATTCGGATTGATGACGAGTGCGGAACTTGGCAACGGAGCCAGATAATCACGGTCTTCATTCCATGTTTTCACCTTGTCCGTATTAACTACTTTATTGCCGGAGTTTCCGTTGCTAAGGAAGATGCCAACATTTAGTCCGATTGAGTTTTTCTCTGTCAGATTACTGGGACGTTCGCCTATATATATGTAGAAATTGGCATTTCTGACTGTATACGCTGGTTTGTCCAGGTCATATTTGGTTGAAGGAGCTGATACTGTTGAAAAATAAACTCCCTTGAACTGCTCTTTGAAGAGATGCCCCGCTTTCCAACGCATGATATCGTCATAACGCAGATCCTCCATAACCATTTCAACTCTCCGTTCTCTCCGGATCTCGAGAATCACTCCTTTATTGCTACCGGATACCAACGGATATTGTGCTGCCAGTACTGGGTCCGGATTAGCATTTGCTGCTGCCATATTCATATTAGGCATTCCTACACGGTCGCGTATCAGTTTGATACTCTGTTCCAGATCAGTTTGGGTGAGCGTTCCCAATTCGGCCTTTGCTTCAGCGTAATTCAGCAGGACTTCGGCGTAACGATACAGGATGATGTCGTTCTCATTACTGGTTTGCTTATCATAATCTCCGGATTGTATGTATTTTATCGGCATATATCCGGTGGTAGAAATAATCATGGCTTCATACAATCTATTGACATCATGATCCTTACCGATACGGGCGTAACCGGGACATCTGACTGTTTGGAACATACGAGGATCTCTATTTTCAAACTCCTCGCCAAAAATCATAGTTGCGTATCCCGGTTTGTCGGTAAAGCGCGTACCGTCATTCATCAGATAAGAGTCCATGAATGCTTTACTAAGTCCAATCTGGTTTCCGCTGGCGTTAATGATCGAATAATTGGTGTTATGTTTTACGCCCAATGAAATGCTATAAGCATAGGCTGTGATTACCTCTACGTCACTCGCACTATTCGTCGCTGGCTGTGCAAACAGGTTGCGATAGGCTACGCTTGTTCCTTCCCCTTTATCAATGGTGTATTTGCCCGAAATCATCATTGCTTCAGAAGCTGCCACACATTCTTTCAGGAATTTCTCTGATCCCTCTATGTTATGGTATTTTCTGAATGTACCTTCGAACAGGCAGAAACGACTCTTCAGTGCTAATGCAGTCCATTTGGTTATCTCATTCAGGCTTTTAGTTTCCACTCCATTTTTAATGGCTTTATCCAGGTCTTCCAAAATTTTATCTGCAATTAGTTCTCGAGAGTCACGTGGTTTGTATAACTCTGGACTGTTATCTTCAAGTACGGTGTCATACCAAGGTACTCCGCCAAATGTTTTCAATTTGTCATAGTAGAACTGTGCCCTCAAATAATAAGCCATTGCATTATATTTCTCGCGTATAGTCTCATCCGGACAATTTACAGAGTATTTCAGAAAGATATTAATCTTTCGTAGATTATCCCAGTCCCAACTTCCAGCCGATTGTGTCGAGCTTCTTTTGCCAGTCATATAATCGGGGAGCGTAGGCCATATCACATCGTCAGTCTTTTCCATCATTTTCCCGGCGGCTACACTGGCGCCATTATCTACATTGGATGCTCCTGACAACATGGGGAGAAGTCCGTTGATGTATAACTTCAGTTCCGTTTCATTCTTTAGAGAGTTTTCCGGAGTCATCTGGTCCTGTGGTAACTGATCCAGTTCGCAGGCACAAAACGAAAGCGATAGTGAACTTATCAAAAAGGCTTTCTTTAGTATCGTTGTTGTTTTCATACTTATAGATGTTTAGTTTTGAAAAAATTAGAACGTCAGATTCACGCCGACAGACACCGTTTTAGAGAATGGATAAATACGTGCGTCATTGGCAGACATAGCTTGTTCCGGATCTATATAGTCTGTCTTGAAGGGTGACCAATAGCATAAATTTTCACCGGCAAAATAGATTCTCAATCGCTCGATTCCTGCTTTCGATGTAAGCTTAGCAGGTAATGTATAACCTACCGATAGATTTTTCAGACGCAGGTATGCCAGGTTCTGCAAATATCTGTCATTCACAACTTGCATCTGTCCGTCATCGTTATATGCGGCGCTACCACGTTCGAGGCGAGGGAAATATGCGCCCTTGTTCTCTTCCGACCATGCTTCTTCGGCTAGTCCTTTGGGGAGGAAAGCACTGTTGACACGTCCCCATGATCCCCAGAATTTTTCCATTTCTTTGTTCGGATATAAATCTCTTTTTCCAATACCTTGGAATGAGATGGCAAAATCAAATCCATTCCAGTTTATATTTGCTCCGAATCCATAGTTGTAACGCGGCGTTTCATTACCGATCACTTCGAGATCTCCATGATCGTCTAATGTATTTGCTCCATTGTTGATAATGTTATTACCATCCTTATCGAGGTATTTCATATCTCCACCACGGGCAACAGACCATTTACCCTGACTTTTCAAAATGTCTCTGTTTACTGCCGACTGGTCTATCTTACTAGTCCATTCCGTAGCTTCTTCATCCGATTGGAATAATCCGCCAGTTCTGTAACCCCAGATTTCACCGATTTTCTTTCCTACATAATAATCAGTCAGAATGTTCGTGTCATTTCCTTGGTATTTAGTGATTTCAGAGGTTGCGTCACCTATAGAACCGAAGATTTCATAATTCAGCGATCTTCCGGCCAGTTTGAAATTATCACGCCAGGTTACAGTGATTTCATATCCTTTTGTCTTCATTTCTCCAGCGTTTTGGCGGGGAGGGTTTGCACCGTAAACAGCAGGAAGAGTCACTCCGTCGACAAACATATCAGAAGTCTTTCGGATAAAGTAATCTCCGCTGAAGTTAAGTCTGTTGTCCAATACACTGATATCTATACCCATGTTGAGGGTACCTACCTTTTCCCAGGTATAATCGCCTGCTACAGGAGCGGGAGTCGTCAGATAATAGGCAAGCGAATTGCCAACAATATAAGAAGACTGTTTCTGGGTAATGGTAGAATATGGATACATACTTACTCCCAACTGATTTCCCAGAATACCATAAGAGGCTCTTACTTTCAGATTATCGAAGATATTCAATCCTTTCATGAATTGTTCCTCGCTAATTCTCCATCCGGCTGATACGGAGGGAAAGAAACCATATCTATTTCCCGAAAGGAATCTGGAAGAACCGTCATATCTTCCGTTGACTTCCAACAAGTAACGTTCTTTATAATTATAATTGGCCCTAAAGAAAAGACCGAACAATTCGTAAGCAGATGCGCCTCCTGTGGCTTTGAGGTCTGAAGCTCCTGTTCCTGTTGCCAGATTCAAGTCGTTCAGTGTTTCAGATAGTACATTCGTGCGATAACCAAGTAGATCGTGGTTTTGTTGTTTCTCATAGTTCATACCTACTGTAGCCGATACATTATGTACTTTAGCAAAAGTATTGCCATAGGTAGCGTATGCATTGAATACGTGAGACGGATCGTAAGACATTGATTTCTGTATATAGTCTTTTTTGTGAGTGGAAGTTGTGCTCAACTGTGTCTCATCGGCATATCCGTTAGAAATATATACTAATCCCTGTCGTTTCCAATTATCATCCATAGTGAAACCGAATGTGTAATCAGCATTTACAGATAAATTCTTGATAGGAGTGATTTCAACAGAGAATGTATTCCGGAAACGCCTTTTTCCTACATTTCCTTTAGATACACCTCCGTAAATATCTGCTACACGTCCTTCATTGATGACTTTACCGTTTTTCATCAAACCAGTGTAGTTGCCATCCGGTCCGATGGGTACGTAATAAGGTGCACAGTTAATCATAGTTCTGGCAAAAGCTGCATTAGCTGCGTTCTCACCTGGATACGTGTGCGAACTATCAAAATAGTTTGTCTGGTTTCCGATTTTCAACCATGATTTTATTTCCGCATTGAATTTGGAAGTCAGGGTATACTGTGTGTATTTCTCATCAGCACGCTTCATCATACCATCTTTCGAATAGAAATTTGCAGATACGTAATATTGAATCTTGTCCGTACCACCGGAGATACTTACATTGTGAGATTGTGACGGCATTCTTTCTTTATACATCCAGTTCCACCAATCAAAGTTGGCATAATAATTGTATTTTTGTCTGCCATTACTTTCTGTGGTGGTAACTACCCATGGGCGATCCGGATTCTCTGTAGTGTCATATCGGCGTGCTTCCAATTCTTTATAATCTTCTTCCGTATATCCGGTGGCAGCTCCCATAAATCCTTTCTGTCCCATGTATGAAGTATCATAAATATAGGCATGGTCATAACCGGAGGTGACGAAATCGGTGGATACGGTCGGTTTCGACCACGAAAAATAACCGTCGTAAGAAACTTTGGCTTTGCCGGATTTAGCTTTTTGGGTAGTGACTAAAACGACACCAAAAGCAGCCCGTGCACCATAGATGGCTGCCGAAGAAGCATCCTTGAGTACGGAGATAGATTCGATATCATTCGGATTCAGTTGGTCTATGCTACCGGGAATACCATCTACCAGAATAAGAGGCGAACTGGAATTCACAGAACCCATTCCGCGAATGGAGATTGTTCCGCCTGCTCCGGGACTTCCCGTGTTTACCTGAATATTAACGTTGGGCATAGCTCCCTGTAGCATTTGTGTAACAGACGATGTAGACCTGTTTTCCAGTACTTCGGCTGTGACTTGGCTGACTGCGCCTGTCAGGTTCACCTTTTTCTGGGTACCGTAACCAACAACGACCACTTCGTCCAGCAATTGGTTGTCGTCATGCAGGGTTACATTGATCACTTTTTGGTTGGCTGGTACTATTACTGATTTGAATCCGATGAAACTGAATTCAATAGTAGCACTCGGATCTGCTTTTACCTGATAGTGACCGTTGAGGTCTGTGACAGTTCCGGTAGTCGTTTTCCCATGTTTGACGATGACGGAAACTCCTAACAAAGGTTCTCCGTTACCGTCTCTAACGGTACCAGATACAGAGTTTTGAGCATACATATTCATAGAGAAGATGAATAGGCAGCTTAATAACAGTATAAGTTTATGTCTTATACCGTCAGTTACTAACTGAAGATTTCTACCTGATAGAGTAAATCGTCGGTTCGAGTAGGTTTTCATGTTCATTAAATTTAGAAGTTGAGCGATAAGGTAATTCGTTTTCTAGGATGAAGTGGTTCACTTCTTCGAGAGTAGGGATAGATGGTTGAGCACCTGAGCGGGTAACGGCAATTGCGGCCGCTGCATTCGCAAAATTGATGGCTTCCATATCTATCTCCTTTTGAGCACACATGACAGCCAATGCACCGCAGAATGTATCGCCGGCCGCAATTGTGTCAATGGCATTCACTTTGTAACTGGGAAGTCGGACGCTTGTATGAGCATTTTTCATATATACGCCATGGCTTCCCAGTGTTATCACAACATTTTGTGCACCTGCCGCCATCAAAGCTTCGGCTATCTTTTCCAGGTTATCCCCTGTATGTTTGATACCTGAAACAAATGCTGCTTCTACTTCGTTGACTACCAGAATATCGATAGCTTTCATCAACTCTGCATCAATCAGACAGGCAGGTGCAGGATTAAACAAAACCTTTTTACCTTTTTGTTGTGCTAATAGTGCAATACTCTTAATCGTATTGTAAGGAATCTCGGCTTGCATAACTACCATTTCCGTCTCATCGATCACTTTGGAAAAATGATTGATAGAGTCGGGAGATAAAGAGTAGTTTGCTCCCGGAGCTACGGCTATGCAATTCTCTCCGCTGTCTGCCACGAAAATTAGTGCGGTTCCCGTGGGGTGTTGGGTGTCATTGATAATATAATCCGTAGTGATTCCCTCTTTTTCAAAATTCTTTTTGAGTATGTCGGCATACATATCATTCCCTAGGGAAGTGACAAAGGTGACCGAACCTCCCAACCGTGCTGCAGCCACGGCCTGGTTTGCACCTTTTCCTCCAAGAGATTGCATAAAAGAGGCATCACCGACAGTTTCGCCGGGTGCCGGGAGATGGTTGACTTGGGCAACCATGTCGATGTTTGAGCTTCCAATAACTACTATTTTCATGTGAATCAGATTTATATTTAACCTAGGTCTATTTCTATTTATAAAGTGACTTCCATTTTATAAGGAATGGCACTTTGGGCACCGATACGAGTAACGGCAATTGCCGCTGCTGCATTGGCAAATTCAACAGCTTCTGTCAATGAGTGTTTTTCGGACAGACAAACGCTGAATGCTCCGCAGAACACATCTCCGGCTCCGGTTGTATCAATCGTTTCTACTTCTTTAGCAGGAATCATGGTATATTCTTCTTTCTCTTTCACGTAGGCTCCGTCTTTCCCTAAGGTGATGACGACATTTTCTATCCCTTTGTCTCCGATGGTTTTGGCGGCCCGGTGAGCACTTTTTATATCCATGACTTTAATCCCGGATAGCATTTCCGCTTCAATCCGGTTAGGAAGTATAGTGTGTACATTTCTTAGAAACGTATCACTAAGGGTAGATGCAGGTGCCGGATTGAGTATTACCTTTTTACCGTATTTGTTGGCAATAGTAGCTGCATATTCGGCAGTCTCTATTGGAACTTCAAGTTGCATTAATATAATATCAGCTTCCTTGATTTTTTCTTCAGCTTTGTTGATATCTTCAATGGAAAGGGAGCGGCTTGCACCCGGTGCAACAATAATGCTGTTTTCTCCGAAAGAATCGACAGAGATAAGTGCCACGCCTGATGGACTTTTCTGGTCAGTGAAGATAAATTCGGTATTAATTTTTTCTGATTTATATATTTCCAATGCCTGTAAACCGAACAAGTCATATCCGATTTTGGAAATGAAGGTGACTTCGGCTCCCAATCGGGATGCCGCAATTGCTTGATTAGCTCCTTTGCCGCCGGGATTCATATAAAATGTTCCGCCCAAGACGGTTTCTCCCGGTACCGGTAGTCTGTTGGCTTTTACAACCATGTCGGTGTTGCAACTTCCAATTACTACTACTTTGGGTTTATGAATAGATATAGTTTCCATAGTATTTAAAATTAGGATAATGCAAATGAAAGGAATAATAATGCATCGTTTTCTACATTAATAATTGATTTATATAATTTCAAAGATGATGTAATGAGACAAATTTTCCTTGATAATAAGGATGTATAGAATGAATATATAAAGTCTGTTTATATAATTACAAAGAGAAAAAGTGAACTTGAAAGATGCTTTTTTATGATAGGGAAAGGCTGCAATAACCTTCCTCTTTAAGGTTCTTTAGCATTTGCACGCATTCTCAACACCTCGGAAAGCTTTTCTTTCCGGATTTTCGATTCTATCCATGCTGTGAAATCAAAGATGCGTAAAAGCTGGTTTTCGTATTTATCATTATATAGCTCCTGGATTTCCGGAGACAGTTTTTCCCAAAAGGTTTCCCGGTCTTTGTGCAGGATGGGGAGGTTCCTTTTATTCAGGAACCATAGAATAATTCGTTCAGTCTTAAATGTCTGTTCTTTCGGTGAAGAAAGACTTCGGGTAATGGAACGTGATTCGTGCCGGATCAGTTCGAATTCTTGTGTTTCGTAATAAGCGATGAGGCGAACCAGACGAATGGTTCTCATCAGTGGGAGGTATTTAATATTATGGTCGACAATAGCGTTACTTATATATTTTTGGGCTGCTTTATAGTTCTGATTACCAATATGCACAATCGTTGTATAAAGCAATAGTTCACTTTTACGTATAGGACTTAGCCATGCTTCTTTGTCGTAGAGCGTCTCCTGATAACGATTCATGACCTCTGTACAGTCTAAGAAATCTCCTTTGTCCAAATAAGGAAACAGTTCGTACTGAAAGAGCAGGCAGGTGGCATTCACTTTAAATTCAAGAGAAGAATCTTCAGCTATGAGTCTTTTTAATTTTTCCAAGAAATACGGCATCTCATTGTAGTTGCCTACTGAACGTAAACTTCCGAGCACTCCTTCGAGCACTGACAAATAATAAATGGGTGGATTCGACCAAAACTGTTGGTTCTGTTCAAACAGAGAATTCAGTTCTTTGTATGAGTTTAGGGCGGCTCTGTAATCTCCCGCTCCCATTAAATAGTTTGCTTGAAAAAGTTTATGGTTTCGTGTCAATTCAAAATTCCCCTCCGCATCTGAAGAAGCGGCTATATAAAGTTCGTTGACCATGAGGTCATTCATATCCTGTTTCTGTTTTGAAGTTCGTATCGCTCCGATATGAGAGAGACGATATTTCAGTAAATTGTGCAATGAGGATTGCTCCGTTATCTTTCGGATTTTCTTTAAAGATTCATTCTGAATAAAATGCTTGTGAAAAAGTTCCTGTTCTGTCATGTTAGGGAAATTCAGCCGTAGCAGATATTCCAGTTCCTGTTTCAGGGCAATCGTCAGTATTTCGTTATTTTCATAGAATTGTGCTTGCTCTATTGTATTGGATAGAATCTCGAAACACTCTTCGAACAGAGAGCGCTCATAAAGCATACGGGCTTTGCATAGATCGTTTAGCAAATCATAGTAGATGTCTTTCTTCTTTCTTAATGTGAGTAGTGTGTCTACCAGTTTCTCATATAAATATTGAATGGATACTTCGAAAGAACCTTTAGGTCTGCGTTTATAAAATTCTTCTTTTACCGCATTTCCATTGGGCTGTTTACTTTTTGTGATAATATCATAAATGACCAGATAGTCTTTCTCCTCCTTCTCTTTGACGACTTGCAAAGAGAAGTGTTTCTTTTCAGATTTCGATAGTGAATATATTAAGGAGATAACGGAATCGACTCTTTTCATGAAGCCCTTTCGATTAGTATTAGGCTGCAATAATCGGGAATTTCTGTGAGAAAAACAAGTTATTTGAGAAATTAACAAATCCGGCTTAAATGAGCTTAAGCCGGATTTGTCTTTAAATATTAATCATTAATACGGTTTCTTATGCTGCCGGATCCGGTGCTTCACCACCGCCTTCGTTTCCACCTTCTCCGCTGCCTCCATTTCCATTGTCAGGCGTACCGGAACTGTTGGTTTTAGAACTATCCAACTTTTGGATACTTATTGATTTTATCATACCTTTAAACATACTTCCGGGAGTGAAAATAATTTTACGGTTCTTCAGAGTTTCCGTAGTAACCTCTTTTTCATCATCCTGACTTTTACACCCGAAAGAAGGGCGGAAAGTTCCGAATTCTCCAAGGCTGACTGACGCTCCGATTTCCATATACGTTATCAGTGAATCAATCAATCCGTCTAGTACGGATTTTACAGTACCGCGTGGAACGAATCCTACTTTTGTTACTTGATCGCATAGCATTTTAAAATCAACAGTAACTACGTTGAATGGTCTTGCTACATACTTTTCGGCTTTATCCTTATCAAAGCCAAAGGTTGTTTTCTTGACTACATATTTCAGTGCCATAATCTTTAATAGTTTTAATCGTTAGTAAATCTAGTTATTATTTTGTGATCACGTTGCAAAGATATGCTATTGGAATTTGCTGGGCAAACGATTTTGAAGAAGTGCGTTCATAAAATAATTAATATTGGTGTAATGTTTTGAATCATAAACGCTTATTCGTTTTTTTATATTTACATCGCTATATTCCCTTATGTTAATTTGTGATTTTTGTGCTTCTCTAAATACTCTTTAGGGCTTTTCCCGAATTTCTTCTTGAAATCATCGCTGAAATAGCGCCTTTCTGAATAGCCTACCATATAAGCGATTTCAGTAATATTCAGTTGGTTTTGGACAAGTAGTTGTGCGGCTCTTTTCAAGCGGAAGTCTTTTATGAATCCGATAACCGTCATACCTGTTAACGCTTTTATCTTTTTATATAGATTAGAATGACTCATTGCCATCATGCTCGCCATCTGTACGATATTGAGTTCCGGTTCTTCAATATGTTCCTCGATATAACTTACCAATTTGGACAGAAAGATACTGTCCTGTGACGTCAGGCTTATCTCCTGCGGATTGATAATTATCTCTTTACTTATTTGCTCCCTGATCTTTTTTCTGTTTTGCAATAAGTTGTTGACTCTGGCTATCAGGATACGCTCGTTGAATGGCTTTGTCAGATATTCATCGGCCCCAGTTTCAAATCCCTCGATGATAGAATTGACTAAAGTTCTGGCTGTTAATAAAATAACAGGAATATGGCTGATTCTCATATCGCTTTTTAGTTTTCGGCAGAAGGTAATGCCATCCATGACAGGCATCATGATGTCGCTTATGATAATATCGGGAACAAGTTCCAGCACTCTTTCGAATCCCTCTTGGCCGTTTGAAGCCTCGTATATGGAATATTGTGGTGATAACAGGTCTTTCAGGTAGGCTCTGATATCCGGGTTGTCTTCAACTAACAATACAGAGGATTCTTTTAAAGTATACTCTGGCAGCAAACCGGGCGCCACATTTACCTCATTATCCGTGAAATACTCCGACAGGATATTGGCTTTCGACGGTGATGAAATGAACTCTACATTTTTTAAGAACTTTTTTCCCGGATGAAGATAGATAGTAAATTCAGAACCTTTTCCCAAAGTACTTTTTACTTGGATATTTCCACCATGTAACAGTATGATTTCACGTGTGATGGATAGCCCCACGCCAAAACCGTTGCCTTCTGCCTGTTTATCAATCTGATAGAAGCGATTGAAGATATGATTGATTTTCCCGTCTTCGATTCCTTCCCCTGTGTCGATGATTGAGATAGTTGCTTTTCCATCATTGGAATAACCGACTTTTACTGAAATCTCCCCTTCTTCCGGAGTATATTTGAAGGCGTTGGAGATGAGATTGCAAACAGCTCTCTCAAATTGATTCTTATCTATCCATACTTTGATTTCAGGCTGCGAATATTCGAAATTGTATTTTATATTCTTGTTGATGGCAAACTGGGTGAAGCTGATATAGATTTCTTGTACAAAATCAACTAAATTCTCTTCGGATGCCTGAAGAGTGACATTCCCCGTTTCCAGTTTTCTGAAATTCAGTAATTCGCCGGTGAGATTCAGTAAACGGTTGGTGTTGGTTCTTATTATCTTTAGGTATTTCTGTTCGGCAGTGTCCATATTTTCCCTGTTGAATAGTTTGTTGATAGAACCGGCAATCAGTGTAAGCGGTGTGCGGATATCATGCGAGATATTCGTGAAAAAATGCTGTTTCAGTTCATAGATATGTTCTTCCTGTTCACGCTTGAATTTTTCAAGTTTCAGCTCATTATTGATTTCCGACCATCTTAAAGTATATTTTCGGAACAGATACAGAGTGAGTACAATAAGGCATAAATAGATAAGGTAAGCCCACCAGGTGAGCCAGAAGGGGGGAAGTACCTGAATTTCAATTTGCGCCGGTGGCGTCAGACGGTATGAAGGTTCGCCGACGGGACGCACCATAAAGGTGTATTGACCGGATGGAAGGTTAGTGAAAGTAACCGTATTCTGCATACCCACACTTTGCCAGTCTTCATCTCTACCGGCTAGCTTGAACTCATAGTTTATGTTTTGGGAGAATGAATAGTCTAAAGCTACATATTCTATGGAAAATACCGATTGATTGTGCTTGAGAGTAATTTTTTTCTCATAACCGATCTGTTGTTTCAGCACACTTTTGGCATCTATGGGCACCGACTTGTTGAACAGTTTAAAGTCTGTGAAACACATGGTGGGGGAAGGCATCTCAAATTGTATTTGGGAAGGATAAAAGGCCACTACGCGTTCGTTGCTGCCGAAATACAATTTCCCGTCCTCATCCTTAAAAGCGGATTTGAGGCAGAAGTTATCATAAAGTCCGGGAATGAAACTAATCTTGTTATTCCCCTTTTGAATGCGCATGATTCCTTTTTGAGTCCCCGCCCAAATATTCCCTTCTTTATCTTTCAGCAGGCTTACGATACTTCGTCGTTGTGTATCGGCTCCATCCATCGGGATTGTTTCAAATACGGAAGTCTTGAGGTTGAATCGGACGGGGCCTTCTTTAGTTGCTAGCCATAGGCTGTTATCATCTCCGGGTAATAATGAAAATATATAATTGCTGGCTAGTCCGGGATAATTTTCCGACTTATAATTTTTGAATTTCTTAGTGACCGGATTGTACATTGATAATCCGTCGCCATAAGTAGCCAGCCACAAACATCCTTTATTATCGGGACTAAGTGCCAATACATTGTCGCCACCGAGTGATTCTGGGTTTCCGGGTTCGTGCCTATAGGGCCAGCTCATTTGAACTTTAGTGTCGAAATAGACAAGTCCTCCTCCCCAGGTGGCTATCCATAAATCTCCTGAAGGCAGGACGAGAATATCCTGAACGTTATTATGGGAGATGAAATGCCGAGGGACAGACTTTTCTGTTTCACTGCGGGTATTCTGTAGATCAGGATAAAAGCGATGTAACCCCTGAGCGTAAATGGCAATCCAGAAACTCCCGTCATTAGCTGGTTTGATACATTGGATGAAATCGCCTACATATCCATTGTTGGTTGTTTTACAGAAAAAGCGGGAAATCTTATTTTGAGATTTTAATAAGGTCAGGCCTTCTCCGTCAGTTCCGATCCAAAGTCCATGTTTATCATGGAAGACAGAGAGAATTGGTATCTTATATTCTCCTTTTCCATCGCTGTAATATTGTTCGATATTTGTAGCTTCCTTTTTTATCAGGTTGATTCCTTTTTTTGCACTGCCTATCCACAAGTTGGATTGCCGATCCTCGAAGAACACATTAATTGTATTGGAGGAGAGGGAGTTGTGCACGTTGTGGTTGTTTTGATAGTTTTTAATGGCGAGCGGCTGCCCGGGGGAGCTTGTGATGTGCAATATACCGAGCCCGTCTGTACCTATCCATAGGTTGTTGAGCTTATCCTTCCAGATACATCTGACAATGGCAAGATCATCATAATGAGTCCCGGACAGATAGTTTGATATTTTCTTTTGTTGAAAATCGAAGAGTTTTAGTCCCTGTCCATTGGTGCCGATAAGTAAATTACCGTTTTCGTCGGTAAATAATGTGTTGATATAATCGGCATTATCCTTTGGCTTGTCGGACGACTTTGTGTTGAAACAGGCAAACTCACCCGACTTTTTATTGAAAAGATAGAGTCCCGAACCGAATGTACCGATCCAAAGCCGGTCGTCAGTTGCTTCGGCGATGGCTCTGATATCATTCTTGTTTGATGATTCGGACTTGTCCTCTTTCAATGGGTAATGTTTCGATTTTCCGGATGGATCGTACGAGTAAAGTCCCTTTTCGGTGGCAATCCACATCAGTCCGTTCCTGTCTTCAAGCAGTGCGTGAACTTCCATATAGTTATAACTTTTTCCGGGAGAGTACTCCAGTGATATGGGTTGGAATGTATCGTTGAGCGGATGGTAGAGGAAAAGACCGTCGCTGTTGGTCCCTACCCAAAGACGGTTCCGGCTGTCGATGTGCAATACCGAAATATCGTTTCCTATTTGATAAGGTTGGTGTTGGGAATATACTTTGAAGTTTGTACCGTCATATCTGTTTAACCCATGCTTGGTTCCCACCCAGATAAATCCGATGCTATCCTGGACAATGCAGGTGACGCTGCTGTTTGAAAGACCCTCCTTGATGCCGATGTTCAGAAATTCGGTACGTTGGAGTTGTGCCTGGGCATTTGTTAATATAAAAAGGAACAGGACCAGGAATCCTTTCGATAAGGTGTTGTTTTTCATAAGAGCAATCTGTAATTGGATTTTCTTTTTGAGAAAATGATGATAGCAAAACTACAATATTTATTTTTATTTTTCCATGTTTATCTACCCGAATATCCGTTGAAAATGCCTGTTTACGAATTTATCGCACCTATTGTACGATTTTGTATCCCTCTTAAAACTCATTATTGCCGTATTTTGCGAATCGAAATCACACACAAGTATTATTTCATTAGTTAACTGAATAATAATTAAAAGTCAAAATGCTTATGAAAAAACTAGTTTACAAAAAAGTCCTTTATTTTTTCTTACTTGCAACGTTTTTGTTGCAGTACGGATGTAAAGAAGATCAGCAGGACATCGCAATTGAAAGTTTCACGTTAAACACTTCGGATGTATTGATAGGAATTGATGAAATACAGTCTGTTGTAGCCATTGCGTCTCCGGATAATATGACGGATAAGCTAAGGTGGGAGTCCGCCAATCCGGAAATAGCACAGGTACAATCCAATGAACAAGGACTGGTGTCAGGCATTATCGGGCTTAAAGTGGGGACAACTATCATCACTGCCTCTACGGAAGGCGGACAGGTCAAACAAACGGTTCCGGTTCGGGTAATTGTAAAAGTCACAGGAATAAAATTATCGCCGGAAATAGTTATAGCTCCGGATAAGATACAGTACGATATTCTTTTCACACCGGAGAATGCGTCCATCCAGGATTTGAATTGGACTTCAAGCGACCCTGACGTTGCCAGTGTCGATAATGGGATTGTAACGGCACTTTCGCGCGGGTCTTCCATTATTACCGCTACAACAGTAGAAGGTGGACGAAGCGCGTCTGTAGAAGTGTTTGTGAGCGGTAATCCGCCAGTCTTCGGTAAGGAATATTGTACCATAACAGGTTATGGCGACTATTGTCCGGATGAAGTACGTACCGAAGGGGCTGTACAAAACCTGGCACATACGAATACCGCCATACCGACCAATAATTATAAATACTATCCCGAAGACAGGCTTATCGTGAAGAGAGGAAGTGACTTTACCCTTCACTTGGTACAATCGAACAATTGGTCGTGCAGTGCTGTGTGGATAGACTGGAATGGTGACAGGAATTTCACAAATGACGGAGAACGCATTGCGGTATTCGGTGATTTTGAAGGAACGAATAATGGTCCGTATAGTGTGTCCGTGCATGTTCCGGCAGACGCTATGCTTGATGTTGTACGTATGCGGGCGGCTACTGTGGATTCATGGGGTGTTGATCTTTCTGTTTTCGAGCCGTGCGGTAGTGTAAGGTATGGTACTGTCAAGGACTTTGACGTGGAGATTACAGACTAAATTAATAATCGAATAATATGAAAAATATGAAGAAAGTAGTGTTATTAATTATGCTCGGACTGATGGTTTCGTTTTCAGTCTTTGCACAGCAGGCGTTAAAAGGTACGATACGGTCGAAGGCCGATAAGCAACCGCTACCGGGAGTATCTGTTGCAATAAAAGGGACGCTCACCGGAGGAATCAGCGACTTGGATGGAAATTTCTCTATTAATGTGAAGTCCGGGGATATACTTGTAGTCAGCTTTATAGGCTATAAAACACGCGAAATACCGGTTGGCAGTCAGACAAGGATGGACATTTTGCTCGAAGAAGATGTTGCCTTACTGGATGAGGTAGTCGTGATAGGTTATGGTATTCAGAAAAAGAGCGATATTACA